>Ga0307513_10003893_pt1 | contig 20080 bp, 26 predicted proteins | sample 15_EM_MG_FD_202174 | JGI IMG/M metagenome (GOLD analysis project Ga0307513, IMG submission 202174) | Populus trichocarpa ectomycorrhiza microbial communities from riparian zone in the Pacific Northwest, United States - 15_EM | ecosystem: Host-associated > Plants > Roots > Unclassified | place...
CCAACCCTGCAGACCAGGAAGACGAACCAATTGACGTACATCTCCCGCCACTTACGGAGATCAAGGAAGCGGATGATTCGTCGGATGACAGCGATGAGGACGAAGAGGACTTTCAGGCCGCCAGGACGGCCGTCCAGGCCGAAGTTTCCCCTGCTCCCGCCAAAACCCCGCCTCCAACAGTCCAACCCTCAGCTGAATCACCGCAACAGTTGCAAGCCCCTGTACCAGCCAACACTGGCGCTGCAGCTTTTGACGATTTGTTTGGGGTGTCGCCTGCAACGAGCAATGCGGCCACTACTGCTGGATCGGATTTTAGCAATATCTCTGCCAACCCCCAGCAAGCGCCTGTCGCGCAGAATGGGAGCGCGTTGCCCGCAGATATTTTTTTTGATTCTATGACGAATGCGGCTAGTCCAGCTCCGACCCATGGTAGGTCCTCACCTTCATCTCGCCTTGGAGACATGGGAGTCCTTATGCGCATGAGCAGGTGAAACTAGTGCTGCAAGTGCGTTTGACGATATTATGGGAACTAGTGCCAATGCGCAAGGCGAGCCCAATGGCGCACCATTCAAGTTTGATAAGGCTTTCGATGAACCTTTCGACTTTAACTCATTCACGACATCTGAGCCGTCCCATGGCCCTCAGGGTCCTCAAGCTACGACGAATGGAGTCGGCACGTCCCCGACGACCGGGCCTCCCACCGCTCTCTCTTTCGATGATGCATTTGGAACCACGGGTATTACACCGGATAAAGGAAAGCAAGCCCGGCCGTTATCGTTTGACGATGCGTTTGAGGTGGCATCTGATGAGCCGCAACCGCAACCTCAGCGCCTCGCTCAACAACAGCAACAACAGATCCCTGCGTTCCCGATCCCTGAACTGCCCCCTGCATCTGCTACCACTATGACTCAGGCCCCTACACCTAGACAATACCAGGCTCCAAGTGTTGGGCCCATTTCACCTCCCGCTCCATCGTCCCAAGCGCCCGTGTCTATACGATCGACATCGCCAACTCCAACTCAGCAGTCAGCCAAGGAGCGTGCGCAACGTGCCGCATCACCGAAACCCCGGTTGTCGGGAGGTTCTCACATTTCTGGACCGGCGAGACCGTCTGGTTCACAGTCTGAACCTCCGCCGGCCAAGCACTCGCGATTTAGCTTGTTCGGCAGATCAAAGACTAAGAAGGAGAAAGATAAAGGCGGAAAGGAGAAGGATGGTCGAGGTCGCGGTGGAGATGTCCCGCCTTTACCTGCTCGCTTAGTGGGAGACCGGGGAGATGCCCCGGCTCCCGACGACCTAGATGCGGTCAAGCAGCTCCATGGAATGGGCTTTAGTCGACACCAGGCCGTCGAAGCTCTGGAGAAGCATGACTACAATTTCACTGCCGCTCTGAATTCGCTGCTTGCCGCTTGAAGGAGGATAGAGCTTCCGAGTGTGGATATGGGTTATATATTTTACAAGGCATCGAAAACATATGCGCGCTGTATTTTAGGGGACGAAATGGACACTAACACTCCTTACCACTCTCGGCTTTTCTCTTTTCTTTCCTTCTCGAATAGCGACCCTCCTTAGTCTCCGCACGCTTCGTTCTTACCCATCTCTTATGATAAAGCGTATTTTTATTTTGACCCCCGCACCAGCCTCGAAGCTGTCAATGGAAGCCACTCTTGGACATCTTCCGCAGTTCCATCGCGTCGTACGTTGGTCAGCGCTGTGGACTAAAAATGAGCGAATTCACCAGTTATGCCGTCTACGGCGTCATACCATGGCTCTTACTCACCCCGTTCCAAGTGAGGCCTGAGCCACTGAGTGCCAGCCCGTTCTGACGAATCTCTAGTTTGGGTACGCCATCGGAGAACTGAATCAAATTCATGCTGCGATGGCCTGTAAAAGCACAGGAGTTGGGCAGTATGGTCGTAAGCTCTGCGTGCCTATGACGGACACGAGTTTCGGCTTCGTTCGTAGATGGCCCTTTGTCTACTCTTAATTGCACTAACGGTCTCTACGTATTTAGGTAACCTCTATATTCATCGGAGGAGGCCTCATAGGCAGTCTCTTGGCGCAGAAGATCATTGACCCACGGGGTCGCCGGGCCGGTGTACAGCTGGCAGCAGCGGGGTATCTCATTGGGTCCCTGGTGCTTGCAGTCGCGGACAGCGTGAATCTCCTGATTGTTGGGAGGTCAGCCATGTTCCATTTCACAGAGATATCCCACTCATCTGTATCCAAGGTTCTTCAAGGGACTTGCTGCCGGGCTTGGACTCTGTGTCATTCCTCCTTTCCTATCTGAAATCTCGCCTCCGGGAGTTCGAGGCACTGTAGGTAAGCCAATCCTCCGAGACCGTAGGCCTCACTGAACGCTAGACAATACGAACAGGTGTTCTCAATCAATTCGGAGTTGTGACTGGCATCCTGGCTACCCAAACCATTGGTTTCTTCCTCTCAGAACCCGGGTCGTGGCGGGGAGTCTTTCTCGTCACCTGCGGGCTGTCTGGCCTCCAACTCTTGGCGGGCTTGTCCATGATCGAATCCCCTGCTTGGTTGACCTCAAACTCTCGACACAATGACGCACGGACTGTCGCGTCTCGTCTTTGGCATGCCAAGTCTGGAGGTGCGTCGTCTTGCCACAGCTTCTCAACACGGGAGTCCCTCTTTAACGGAAGTCGGATAATAGATCGTGATGAGGAAGAGGCACTTCTGCGGGTATCCACGGCATCCGCTGCCTCGAGTGGTCCTCCACCCGCATCAGTCCTTCAATGCCTCAGCGCACCTGAGCTTCAACGGCCGCTCTTGATTGTCAGCCTTTCTATGCTTCTTCAGCAAATCTCTGGTTAGTTAAAATATAATATCTCAAATTATTCTACTCACCTGTTCCTAGGTATCAATGCCGTCATGTTCTACTCCACTGATATCCTGTCAGCTGCACTTCCAAACGCTGGTGCATATGTGTCGCTTGGAGTTGCTGTGATCAACTTGCTGATGACTATTCCCCCTATCTTTGCGATTGAGCGGTATGGGCACCGTAAACTGCTTATCATCTCTATTGCCGGAATCATTGCCTCCCTCGTCGTACTTGGCTTTGCACTTAACGCTGGATGGACAACGATAAGCAGCATTGCCACGTTGAGTTTCGTGAGTGCCTTCGCAATGGGCATGGGACCAATTCCCTTCGTCATGATTCCGGAGGTATCCCCTCTTTACGTGAGTTCTCTTCAACTATGCGCTTCCCCTACCTCCCATGCTCAATAATTTATTGAATGCAGGCCGTTTCTGGACTTGGTTCCATCGCACTTTCTGTCAACTGGATCTTTAACTTCTTTATTGGTCTCGGGTTCTTACCTCTTCGGGAGTGGCTTATACACGAGGACGGAAGAGGAGCCGGCACCGTCTTCTACATCTTTGCTGCTATGATGAGCGTCACGGCCGTGATTTTCCTTCGCGTGTATAACGCTAAGACCGCCGCCCACACTCGCATCCAAACGAATTCTGCTATGTAGACTAGCTATTGATCCTGCGAGAATCGAATTGTCTCAACATTCATGACACCAGGTGGTAAACAAAGGCTCTCAGAGGTTGGCTTCTCCTGCTGCTCGGATACCTTCTCAAAGCGTTATATGACGCGTCTTATACCGATTGGTGACATGCCGTATGAGAATTGTACCCACTGTTGTGTTTATTTTTACACGTTCCTCAGTACACGCGCTCCCTCGATGAGGTTGCCGTTCACCCAGAGCGACATCAAGCACATGATCGAATGGCTTGTTGAAAATGCAGCAGACGGGACGACCAGAACTGGGAACAAACTATGGAAAGGATTAATGAACAATCCGGTATGTATACCCTAAACTCTTGTTAGTTGGGCGAGTTTACTGACGGGCTAGCCTCATAGTCTGCATCTGCATGGTCCTTGAGACACACTTGGCAGTCCTGGAGGTTTGTGTCCAGCCCGTCTATCACCTCGAACAATTCTCATCAAGTGGAATAGGCAACGCTATCTCGACCGCCAAGCACAATATGACCTGATGATTAATTCAGAACTGAAGAAGCGTAGAATCCCGACTGTTGGATCCCCGCTCCCCTTTACACAGCAGGATGCCAAACGACTTGCCTGGTATTTTCGAACCGAGGAGATACCTCAAGAGAATCGGTCAGATATTGGTGTTTTTAAAAGATTGCTAGAAGAGGTACGACTTTATTGCTTTGAGTACCAAACCAACATGGAACTGAACAACAGTTAGAACAAATGGGAGTGGTGTGCAAGACATAGCGATACCGAATGGCAACTGCTATACTCTGTCAAAGAAGAGGCAATTAACGCCCTCGCTGCCTCGGATGAACCATTGGATTATGCGGTACCAACTCCAGCCAAGGGCGACACTGTAGCAAGCAGGCCAATGGCATCCTCCAAACGACCCCGGCCATCAGAATTCACCTCGCCAGAAAATGGAGCTGAAGAGCATAAAACGAAAAAGAGGCGCTTTAATGAAGCATCTGCGTCTGCCTCCCAACCCACAAGCACCCCCGCCGCGCCAACCGACGGCCACGACCCCACGCTTGTATCATCCTTGGTGTCACTTCAGGCCAAAGGAAATGCTCCAAATGATGAACAACCCGGTTCAGGCGCCGAACCCGTGGCGGAGGCACAAACAACTGAAGAAAGAGAGACGTTCGAGGAACGTGATATCCACCCGGCAGATGGAGAAATTGAGGACGTATTAGTAGTCCCAGAATCGATCCGTGAACCTTCTCTATTCCTTCTCCGTTCACCTTCCATTCAGCTTGTCTCCTCTTCGAAGCCTCCGAAGCAGAAATGGCGCCTGAAAGCGTTTAATGCAGTTACCGACGATGATTATTTTGAAACCGCACCTAGCTCTCCAAATACTCGTAGAGAGGTGGTTGATCCCGCACCAGTATCATTGAACCAGGACAAGGCTCAAGCTGACGCGACAAGTCAGAGGGGAATGCGACAAGAAGGAGCAGAGGATGTGGGGTCGCCTGATCTCGATTTTGAAGAAGTCGACTTCCAAGAGACTGCGGTGGGGACGTTCGAACATCTCATAAGCCATCCTGAAGAAGTTACCGCTATAACCGAGCCGCAAGCGTTCTCACCTCCGGTTGAAGAAACTAGTACAACAGCAGCCAACGGTATTATTTCGGACAACGAGTATCAACATACAATGCCGCAGCATGCTGATGTTCCGGATGTCTTCTCAAACTCGCTGGTTGGGGGTAGAACACGACCGGCGACCGGGTCTTCGCTTGCAACTCCTTCGAAGAGTCAAAGAGGCCCTCAGCCCGTTATGAAAGGTCTTACATCAGGTCACCTCGACCAGCGAGACCCTTCCGCACACCGGGATACCCTGTCCTTCGATCAGGTTTCAGAGACTCGTCGCTCCGTGGATGAGTACTCTCAGTCCCCGCTCCCTTCGTCCTCAGCTCCCAACTCGCCTGTTCCCTCCATACCACCCCCTGCACGAATGGGTGTCAACGCTTCTTCTTACGTCAAGGTGGCCAAACGGAATGGTGAAGGAAACCGAGCTGATATTCTCAAATCCGGCCCCGCCGTCTCTGGGCCGCATAAAAAAGCTCGGCCTCCTCCCCGAGGTGTCCCTATACCAGTACGAGACTCGTCTCCTATACGGCGGAGTTCTCCACCCCAGCCGCGAGCTGACCGCAGACGGACATTTGGTGGCTGGCCTACCGTCCTTGCCACCTCTTCACTCCGCAAGGAAGAGGCAACAATCAGCAATCCTAGACGAGAACGACGAGATTCCACTCCTGCTCTTCCTGCAACCATGCTCTATCGCAATCAACAGCAAGATGCGGACTGGCTGAGAGGTGTCGAGAAGAAGATTAAGGTTATTCCACGATACACAGATCCTCGCAAGCGGAGCATACCTTTGTTACCGCCAGACATCTCGAGCGACGATACTAATACTGCGAACGAGAGTGAAGATGAAGATGGTCTGGCGGAGAAAGTTTCCAGGATGTCTTCACGAGATATTGAAAGGGTCATGAATGTCTTAAATGTCGCACCACGGAACAAGGTGCTGAAGCAGTGGAAACGGCAGAATAAATCAGATGCCTGGATTATCTGGAACGGACTCGATTTCGTCTTGGAAGAGCTGGCTAATCGCTTCAATACCGGAGTGATCGCGGCTAGGGAAGCTTGGGCGACTGCTGGAGATCTTGTTGTGACGGAAAAGGCACTTTATCACGCCCAAGAAACGACCCGAAGAACCATTGCAGATGTCATTAAGTCTGAAGCGGAGGAAGCTTCAAAACGCAGGATGGAAAGCTGGGCACCCAGCAGAGAACCATCCAAGCGATGGGGAAGCACCAGCAGGAGAAACTCGCGGGTGTACCAACGCGGTGCTAGGCCACCAGAATTCGTCCCAACTGAAGCCGTACAAGTTGCTGTGGGAGCAGCGTCGTCGCTCTTGCGTGATCACGATGTAAGGCAGCGTTCAAGCGACATTTTACGCAACGCCCTTGAGGAATTACCAATGTTGAGCTTTGACGGAGTGGGACCCGGGGGAGTGACCATTCTTCGAGAATAGGACGACAAGCCTATTCATAGGCAGTGATGCACAATGGTGTTGGGACTTTATTTAGATAGCTAATGCTCAGTTTCTTCTGATTCGAACGACATGATTTCTGCTGCGATGCTGGATGACCGTATTGTGGAATTGATATGATTGGCAAGATAGCGAACGAGAGGTAGTCCAGTCGAAGGAGGGTCGAGACTTGAAACGTCAGATGCCCCCACGTCATGCAGAATCTCGATTTCTGCTTTGACCTTGCACCGGAGCATGTACTCTAACTCGCAGCTATGATGAATGGAAGGAGGTCAGTCCAACATGCGAAGATTTGAATCACGGTGAAATATTTTTTGCTTACCGCCATTCCTCTGGTCCATCCTGTCCTAGGCGTTCCAACATGGCTGCGATCTGCGGCAAAAAAGTTCATCACCCGCTAGAAACATACCCTATTGGCGTACCTTCGTTTCATCAGATGACCTCAGAGGCAGTAACTTGCTGGTATCGATATCCAATCTACAGGACGATTGGTGAGCCGCTCGCCGCGAAACCTGATCCACCTACCCCTGTATTTCTGTGATTTTGATGCCAAGCAACTCTATACGCGGTGCAGTTAACGTATCACTTTCGTGGACCGTCGCGTAGCTTCCATATTTATAAACATGGAGGATATCTAGCCCATAAGGGTCCGCATCAACAAGGGCGAGAATTGGAATCCTAGATGACAGGTTATCAACAACGCCGGATACCACTTACTCTTATACGCACCACTTAGGGAGGCCTTGATCCAGTTTATGGACCAGCTCACGCGTAGCAAAATCAGGATATCCTTTGCCCTATCAAGAAGTCAGAAATCAGGGCAGGAGTTTTTGGTATACGTGCTGTGATAATCAACCCTCGTTTATGAGCTCCCTCTGCAGCGAACCCAACAGAGCACAAGAGCTGGAATATCGCCTATGACCACCATAATCAATGGGTACGTTGGATAGTGTCCGTCACCCTACGCACCTCCTTCTCTACAATCAGAACCCATCCGATGTCATCCTCAAGTTGTAACTCCTCGATATCGGCGCCGCACGGGATCAAAGAGGGCTGCCGGTGATTATCACTCACTCGACACCAACGTAACAGTGAGGAGAAGGAGCATACCTGACGGTCAAACCCACGAACCATTTCGTCTTCGTGATGTAATTTGAGCGAAAGACAGGCTCCGCAGAAGAGTCCTTTTGGAGAGGCACGCTAAGGAGTGGTATTTTTAGTGAATCTGAACGTTAGGAGGGTGGTATTACCACAAATAGGGCTGCTCTTGAAACTTCCAGTGTTGCTGCCAAGTCGTCTACGAGCTGGGAGGGGGAGGGGGAGATTGACTATTCGACGTGGATGGCAGCCTGGGAGCGTGAACCTACCACATCCACGACCGATTGCTGTTTGAATAGCTTGACGTCGCGGTAGTAAATATCGCTAAAGTGGAGATCAGTGAAATAAAATCTCGAGACAAGGAATAATAAAGATGAACCGTTTGGTGATAGGGACCCTGGTAACAAGTGCCTCGTGAATTGCATTCACGACACTCAAGAGACAAGCTATATCATTCCAATATGCCCTAAGAACGTGACTGCAAGGACGCACCAATGGCTCTCCCACTACATTTACCTCTTCGACTAGGGAAGACCGTCCTCTTCATCGGCTGGCTGCGTTTATGGTGAAAATGGTAAAGAAATGGTGGAGGAAGTCCGACATACGGGTTGTGCGGCTTCCGTCCTGTACGGTCCAAAAGCACCATGACGATTTTACCTCGACCTCTAGGTCGAGATGGCTTGTCGTTGTTCTCTTCCTCCTCTATTGGTGGGTCACGGAAGGTATTTACTAGCTGATCGAGGAATGTTAAGGCTATACTTTCGAGTCGTGAGATGAGAGACTCTCTGTCGCATTCATTAGTACATGAGAGGGTTTTGCGTTATGTACGTATTGTACCTGTCATCATCCTGTTCATCCTCCTCGAGGTCGATGCCCTCTGAGTCCGTAATACCCATCTGATCCTCAGCGCCGTCTTCATGGAGCGCACCAGAAAAGAGATATTGATCATCAAAAAGGTCAAGGTGATCTGAATCTGAGTCGAATCCAGAACCGATGTGCGAATCCTCAAAAATTGAAAGGTCCACTTGCGCGACTTGCTTCAAATTGATTGCCTCCGAATCCTCCGTTTCATCGTCCATAAATAACGTATCATCCAGTTCCTGTTTGTCGGCCTGACCCGGCCAAGGTACACCATAGCCCTCGTGTGGTGTCATTCCATGGTCCTGGTCCAGGCAGAGAAACGTGTCAGACGCGTCATCCCCACACAATAGCGCGTCTTCATCATCTTGTATCATGATACGAGGTAGTTGACGCTACAGAGCAAAAGTCGTCGAAGAGGAAGAGAACAAATTAGGTTTCACGACGAGAGGCAGGCAATATTGCTTCCTGCGAGACCTTCGACAGTACTTCCCTCCTGCAAAGGAGGTGCAGTAATCACACGGTTCTCTCCTCAGCGAGGTGGGTAGATCCAGACGCCTTATTCCGGGTGTACTAGGAAGAATAGCCTCAAGATCTATGTTGGGGTTTACTACAAGCTGCTGTGTTACCATATCCGCTTGATCATGGTGAACCGGGTCATGTCCTCTAATCTTGGCTTCGGCTTTCGCCCGCTGGCGTCTTCTTTGTTCTCCCTGGTACTCTTGCCCTCCGCTGAAGGTTTACCCATCTTGTTTTCCCCCATCTCTGGTGCATGTCCCGCATCGTCGCGCTTCTGGCTTAGAATCTTCTTGAGCTCGGCGTTGTATTGCTGCGGAAACTAGTATTAGAAGGCGTAGCCACTCAGCGAATGGTCCATAAGTTCTATACTCACCCTCTCTTCCTTCGTTTCACCAATTGGGATAGAGCTATTGTTCGTTGCCTCGTCCTCAGCTGCACGCTCGTCCATCCCGACCTTCCGTCTGATAGCGTAAGTGATTAGGTTGATACCCAGGATTATCTTGATAACAAGGAGGCTGCAAATCAACCGAATATGACCACTTTAGTCCGGTAGGGGTCGATGACTCGCGACTCGTGCTCACCACACCCAAGCCAGGACCACTACCCCTCCAATCTTCATGTGTCTGATCCATATCTCCCCACTAACGATCATTGCATCGTCGTCGCTTCGTGTAGCCACCCACGCGGGGACAATGCTTTGAGCAGCGATAAGCATAGTTAGGCATGCCAGTGGAAGACTCGCGAAGCCCAGGCGTCGAGCCACTAAAGGGCTTTGATCGACGTAATTATGCTTACGAACCGCTGATGACGAATAGTGGCGTGCAAGTGGGGAGGCGGAGGCGAGGTCTTGGGAGAGGACGTCGGCATAGCGATCGTAAACAGATGGTCGGATGTGATTGAATTTGGTGATGAACGCGTGCTTAAGCCAGTCGACGGCAATCTCGGAGAGTAGCACTGCAGCAACGGGCTGAAAGTGAGAGTCAAATGAGTCACCCGGCCATGGGCAGTGGATGGATACGAACCGAGAATGTCGTCCATATCAGACTATGTCCCCGGAACCATCTAAAGCTCTTTGGTACGGCAGAAGAGAAGTCGAATTCTGTACCGCTCAGCTCGATCAGGTTTCGCCAGGCAACGAATGACAGCATTAGCATTAGTTGGTACCTCTCCACAATATCTGAGCATGTGAAGTCAGCTGCAGAGATGAAGGCATCAAACCCGATATCTTACCTGCACAGGTGATTTGAAAGAGATCCTGCTTCTCAAAACGTTTGAAGACGGAACCCTTGATCTCCACGAATTGATTGGAAATAAGAAGGGAGAGTAGTGAGTGGTCGTAAGAGTTGATGGCGACATTAAGCGATAACAACTGATAGGTCAGAACAAGAGAATGAGCAACTACCGAGACGCAGCGGGGATCAATAAACTTTACCACCAGGGTTCAAGACTCTGCGCTCACCGATGTAGATAACAGCAAGGACCATATACCAAACAGGACGTGCGTATTCGAGACTGAACGCGAATTGGCGTGAAAACGAGACGAGAGTCGGGCGGGAGAACAAGCAATCGAGAATATCTTGACCAATGGCTATACACAAGCGGTCCGCTATCTGTTGGCTCTGTGAATGAGTAAGCAGGTGGGAACGAATACGAGGACACACCTCAAGTGAGTGAAATATGACATATAACTTAATAGTATCTTGTCCACGAATCTTGTGATATATCTTGCTAGCATCTGTAATTGGCAATAGAATTCCAATTGCGGACGCCAGCAGGATCAATCGGAGAATATCCGCTTTTGCAGCTGGGGCCATATGACCACTGGGGAAGGAATTAGATCGTAAGTAGTAGGAGTGCATGTGTAGCATGTATTGTTACCTCGGTCGCGCCATGTTCATTATCAAGCGGTAAAGCGAAAGGACAGCGCGCAGAGGCATGATGGTAAATGTATATAGGAACGAGTCCAAACACAACAGTAACCCAAAGGATATTATCTGCTCGTAGGGTGGGTGGAGTGCATACGAGCGATAGGGGCCTCACCTTTTCGATTGCAAATGGGACTTGCAGGAAGTTGCTTACGCGCTCCCATTTCATCTCTTGATGTGAGTCAAAGTCCGTAGCCAGTATTTCTTCTCTCAAATAGTCCCAAAGGGAAAATGGCATCTCAGCAACCGGCGGGGTAGGTGGGGGCATTCCCTCAACCGGGGTCGCTGGCGCCACCGGTGACGAAGGGAGGGATGCATACGCCTTCGCTCGGTTATCTGCCCAGGATGGACGTCTTGATATGGGCATATATTTGGGAATGACCAAGGTGGTTTCGAAGGAGGTGTCAGAACAAAGGGAACCAGACTTGGACGACTTCGGACACCGTGCTTTTGGAGTCCCTTCATCCCGCGATGCCCCCAAATACTCGAGGTTCAACCCGCCCACAAAACCTCGCGAAAGCTCCAGCTCAGCAGTCGCACCGCCCAGGCGCCGTAACCGCGCACGACAATGGCCATGACAACGTCTCGGGCGCTCAAGCCGCCGCCGACGAGGAGCCTATGGAATTATTCCTGGATCTCATGCTCGGGACGCCCATACTGTTCTACGTCGAAAAGGACGTCACGAACAGGGACCAGATCGTCAAGTTAATCAGGGTATTCCATACCCGAATCGTGCCTCACCAGCCGTCTCACTGACCATCACCAGATCCATGGTGGCGCTCTTTCTTCATCGTACACGATCGTCAACTATATTCTGGGTAAGTAACCACTTGAAACGCCCTGCGGACTCTCGCATGCCAGCTTGGGGGGAGATCGGAGGGAGCGAATGTATATCTATTAGCACTACACCGACTAATGGTCGGTCCAGGTGCCACTCCTTGGGTCTCCTTATGTCCAGAAACGGGTACGAACCGTTACAAGGAGCCCATCCACATCTCTCCATCAGGATGGGGTCTAGAAGCCATGCGCAGAGCAAAAAATATCACTGCACACCTAAACTGATCTTATCACCACCTTACAGTGGAACCCACGTCCGAAGCTGGCCACAACCTTTTCCTCCAATTCCAGAACAAGAAGGGGAAGGTCATCCTCGATGCAAGATGGATTACTGCATGCGTACAAGCTAAGAAGCTTATCACCTACAAGGGTGATTGGGCTGGTTTCCGTGTGAAAGGACACGAACGGTATGCCTTATGTCACCAATATCCAATGAGGCCGCCTAATGTCCACAGGTCCCTCTACCTTCAGAACCCAGTGGCTCACGATGACGCGGACGCAGACCCAGCCCATGTTGCCGAAGCCCATGTGGCACCTAGTGTGGCACCTCGCCTCCCAAAGCCAGCGCCAGAACCGCCACAGCGCCAGAGGACACCGCCTAACCCGCCTCCTAGCAGCTCCCAGGTGGACACGGTCAGTACTGTACAAACCACACCTCAAAGTCACCAGCAAGGTTCCGTGACCGATTCGACGCAATCCACGCCTCTCGTGGACCCTTCTCGCCCATCTCCCGGCAATATCTACTACGCCCCACCGCATGCAGGGATGATCTACCACTACCCTCCCCAGTTCAATGCGAATGCCCACCACTTCCGTCCTCATGTCGTCGCTCATCCTGGGCCCGCTCATGCTCCTTGGGCACCTATCGCCATGCCTTTCCCTGCCGCTCCTATGTTTGCTCCTGTCCCACCCCCAGCTGCCCCACCTGCTCAACACCAACAGACCGCGAATGTGAACCCTACACCTGCGCACCCTCAGCCAATACCGGCCGCGATCCCTTATGCCGCTTTCGATTATATTCAGCATGCGGGATATGCTCCTCCAACCGCTCCTCATTCTGCAAGTTCCTGGTACGAATACTACGCGCATATATCCCCAGAAATGTACCAACGCTCTACGGCCGACCTTACCCCCTACGCAGTTGGCATTCCGGTCCACCAACAATCCACAGCTGCGCTTAATGGGAGCCCTAGAAGCAACGCGGTTGCAGGCCCGAGTAGCTCCTCGCAGCCCGATCCTGACGGACCTGCTGGAGAGGAAGAGGGTGGCGAGAGCAGCCCGGCGAGACGGACCCGTGGCCGTACAAAAGTTCGAAATATCAACCAGTCCGGCGCGAGGATCAATGTCAAGGCAACCGCTCCGTTCACCCGCAGTCCGACCCCACCAACGCACATTGTCAAATCGACCTACGGAGGGAACCTGTTCACCGAGGAAGATGTCGAGTATCTGAGGAAGTACATGGCCTACTGTCAAGAGCAGGGTGTTTTGCTGAGCTTGAGGGAGATCTGCGAACGTCTGGCCGTCCGGGTGTGTCCAGGCCTCTCCAGTTGATGCTCTCTCCAGGTTCCTAACTACAGAATTCACAGGCGCCCCATCATACATTCTTCAGCTGGCGTCGTTACTGCAACAAGCATCAGATCCGCCTTGGCGGATATAACCTGGACACACAAGACGATGAAGGCGATGGAGGCGACGACCAGAAAGCACTCGAGGAGGAGAACGCCGCGGGTCCTTCTGGTGTCAATGCTGAACTCGGAAAGAGGAAACGGACCGGTAGTCCCGTCCCTCCTAAAATCCTATACAAGAGCACAACTGGGAAGGGAGTCGCATTCACGACCGCCGATGTGCAATATCTACTGGACTATCTTAAATATCGGAGGTCAGTCCTCTTCTGGAAGACCGAGTTTTCATGCTGAGTATGGCAAATTCCAGGGAGCAGAACTCAGCACTGGACATGGTCGAGTTCTGGAATGATATTGCAGAACGGGTGGGTAGTGCCTTGCTTTTATTCCCCAAGAAACTGGGCTCTGATGCCCTCCTAGGCACCGCATCACTCACGAGCATCTTGGATGAAGTACTGGCGTAGGCACAAGCACGAGCTCGAACCTCAAACAGACGGCTCTGTCCAAGCTCCGTACACACCCATTGGCAAGAAGTCGCGCTACACGAAGGAGGACGATGTTCTCCTTGCCAGGTACTTCTTTGTTAATCAACGTCCACCGAGCAATGCTCCGGGAGCCACAGGGTTGGCGAACCCTATACCTGGTAAGACGAGTGATGCCATATTCCAGGAATTCGCTAAATTGGTGAGTCGAACCGAGCGCACGAGAGAGTATTAGTGGTTGACGCTGTGTGTCTTCGCAGCACCCACAACATCCTTGGAAAGGGTGGCAAGAACACCATCGGTTGCACAAGCGGGAGATCGATCTTATGATCAAGAAGCTCGAGGACGGGGAAGAGATTTAATTAAGGCTAGCCCCTGTGAGGTGTATGAGACTTGAGACGTTGGACTTGAGACGTTGTAAGATATTTGAGTTAGCAATACAGTATCGGATATGCAGCAAGGCTGAATGCCAGAGATGGCGCTTAGGTAACGGACTCGGGAAGAAATAACATCGACATCTGCGACATCTCGGTATCAGCGACGATATATGGAGTTCAGTATGAACACCTACATCCGGTTTGAATGGCCACCTGCCCCAGGCTTCGAGGAGTAAATTCCATTCCTCGATGGTCATCTTCCTGGCACATGTCGATAGGTCAAGCGCTCCGGGTTCGCCTTCCTTAGGCACCAAATACTCTAACGAATTCCCCGAGCCGGGGCATAGAGTTCTACGAAATCCAATGTGAGGGTCGGGACGCCTTCCTCTCAAAAAAGGAGCTCACCCGATAACCTTCTTGATCGGTTTAGCCTTCTGTATGAACATCCCACGGAGGACAAAGTCCCACGAGTCTACTCCTTGAGCAGCGAACGGCTGCCAAGGAACCAGCATTAGAATTCCGCCACTGGGGGTCCATATGGTATGGGAGTTACATACCTGATATATATTTGGGACAAAGTCCACAACTGTGAAACCGCTGACCGTCTTGGCGTTTTTCGCTGAGGGATAGAAATGTTTTTCTGTTGGTACAAAATAACTGCGGGGTATGACCTCTCGTATAGTCACACATGCCTCGGCCATTACGGAGAGCTTGCAACGGAGGGGGTCTCCCGGTGGAGCAAGGGCTCGCTATACAGGGAAACGCGTGAGCGTGAATATGGACTGGACGGATCGAGGGACGTTACATCGGCGAGGTAATCCTGACACACTAAGGTTAAGGGCACGCGGCCGTATTTGAAGATCCAGCTTTTATCGGCCATCGCTCGGAGGGACTGATTGAACAGGGACTCTCCTTGCAGGTTGAACGGCAAGGCTGACGCAAGGAATCGCAGATTCGAGTGCGCTAAAGAGAGCTACTCGTTCAGGTGAGATCAGATATCTAAAGTTGCGCGACGAACGGGTCTTTGAATCCCAAGGCTCTTTCGAGACGTCCGCAAATAGCCCCGCCTCTTCCACCTCCCTATAGGTATCCCACCTCCAACCACTTTGAGGGATATATGTTATTCGCGGGTCTGTCGCTTCAATACCCTTTTCACTCTCAACGCGTCAGTACAAAGTCATCTGTCAACAAGAGGACGGACACACCTGCATGAGAGTACCAAAATTCAATGGTTCCTCCATGACGATAATCTTCTTCACCACACTCTCCGGGAGTTCAGACAACGCGCATGTTACCATTCCAGCACCTGTACCGCCAGGTGTTGAGAGTTTGGTCAAGAGAGAGATCTCGGATAACCGTGGAACCGCGCAGAAACAGCGGGAAACGCACCAGGATAAGCCTCGATGACGATTTTGGGGGGACCACCGTCGTCCAGGTTCATCGCCTTGACGATATCCCGCGCGGTCTGCTGGTTCGCGATGAACCACCGGTCGCGCCAGCCCTTGACGCTGAAGTACGTCTTCCAGTCTGGGTTACCCGTGGGCGGGTGTACGGGGAGCTCACTGGGCACGCGTGGGACCCCGTCCTTCGAGGAGCACGTCGTCGGCTTGGGCTTCATTACCGGCGGCTTGCCGTCGAGCCGCGGTCGGGCGTAGTAACGCCCACTCGAGGTGTCTAGCAGCCGTCGCGTTGGGGAACACTGTGGACGCGACAGGACGCGTCGGTACATATTTGGTAGAAAAAAACAACGGAAGGACGCGGGAGAAAGGAAACTGTATTGAGGCTGGGAAATCGGGAAGCACGCCGCATAGTACACTTTTCCTACCGTCGCTCTTCCCTCTGGCTACCCCACGCATATCGTTCCGCCCGCCTACCCATTGCGCTAGTCTCTCGCGAATAGATCTACAGCACTTGAAACCCTCACAACTTCCTCCAGACATCGTCAATAATTCACTATGACCGCCAGACGGCAACCGAACTTCCCGGGTCCGGCTCTCTCTTGAAACCGGCTCAGAATTTGTTGGGACCCTTAGACGCCCACGAAGCCACACTTCAACCCGTTGAAACCCATTTCTCGGTGCGGCTGCTACCACCACCTACGTTCAGAGCCCTCACCGCAAGGATTATTCGCCGTAGGAGAACTGGGTAGTCTTCCTTCTAATAATCGGCTTTGCTGGCCATCGTAAAGGAAGCTGCTCCAGCCACCTTAAATTACCAAATCCACGAACATGGGAACTTAAGGATCCCATAGATGTGGTGTTTGCTTTTGTAGCGACTGTTGGGCCATCACACGAACGTAGGAACTCACACGCCGTCGGTTTGGAACCAAGGCCAGAGCTTGGCATGCTGGTAGCGTTCATGGCCGCAGTAACAACTGAACTACCATCCCATATCGGTCCATCCAAACCATTGGACCCCCAGCTTGTCGTGGGATTGACACGCGTGCCGACGGCAGGTCGAGGCACTTGTGGAGGAGACCTGGTCCAATGATTCCGTTGTGATCTTCTCCCAAGTGTGTTGAAAATTGCTGGAATGTCGAAGATGCGCTTTTCAATTCGAGCAGCTGTACTCCCCGATTGAGAGGGAACTGGGGGCTCTAATCGCAACCTACAATCTGGCTCTAAAAAAGGTCATGTGGGAGCTGGACGCGCGAGGTACGTACGCCCCTGAGTCGGCGGATATTCAAGCTTATCTAAATTCTTTGTAGAGGATGCGGATGTAATTGTTCCGTTGGTTCATCGTTTGACGAACAGCACAGAGTTCCCAGGTCTCCTTATTGGAGGGCAGACCGTCGGTTTTCCCCCCAGCACCGGAAGCGTGGTGACCCCGCTGGTGATCACCGACCAAACCAAGTCAGTATCCAAGTCGGCGAGATCCGTATTTGAGCACATAAAAGAACTCCATGATGCCGGAGAGTTGCACAAACTAATTCAAAATGCTGGTTGCAACCAGCATTATCGGGGGAGGAAGGAAGAAGGACAGGTACTATTAGCATAGATTCGGTCGTCCTATCCAGATGGCTGCATCGGTTGCTTCTCCCCTCGCTGGCTACCTCAGTTATAGCATATTTGTGACTTCCGCTCTCTCCTGACCGAGTTCTTGGTGCTTCCCTGTGCTTCGTATACGTTCCACCTATTCATGCTTAACTTCACCCTGTACTTCGATTGTGGCAAAATGTACCCACGCTTCACCACTGACGCTCTCGCTCATATTCTATTGGCGCTTAGCGCTTTGTTTTGACTTTTCACTGCGGTCACCCGAGATCACGGATTGTGTCAAGCCACAATGTTGCGAGCAGGACACTATACGACCCCTACTCCAATATTTGGCGACGGAGGGAGGCTAAGCTGATGCGATGTGGCATGCAAGTGCCGCACGCTTGTTTGGACGTGGCGACGTCAATAATGACGGTGGCGAACATGTCGTTTGCTGCCCGCAATGAAGAGACATACCATTGCTCTGTGGGCTACCACCCGGAGTCTTTGTCTCCTTCCTCGCTTGGCAGGGCAAGAAGAGGCCTTGGGTAAATGCCCTTCACACAACTAAATTAGACCCTTAAGCTCCTGACGTGCCGAAATTCTTTCTTGCTTTCTCAGCTGGCTGCTTGGCGTTCCAATACGGCCATGAGACACCGCTCTACTGACATGGGGACATAAGACGGTGGACATCCCTCTAGGCCTAGGTCTCTCCTCTCCTCTCCTCTGTGCAGCACCGATGACTGGTAGGCGCAACTCTTGTTGGTCTTGTCGTTGACACTGACCTCCCACTGCCATCCCCAGCATACGAGCCTCACCACGGGCCTTACCCTCTAATGGATATGGCTACCACTCCTCAATATTCGTCTCCACATGGGACACATCTGAGCCAAGGGTCTACTGGCACAGTAGTTGGAGACCCATTGGCACAGAAGACTATCTACGACTCGCCGAGTCTCAACGCATCCTTGCCACTTGGGAACGATACTCAACCATTCTTACCACCGGATCAGCGTCGTCGCCGTTCGAGATGGCGGGCGATCATAGTCAGGTCCCGGCGCTTCGCTAGATTCACTTACGCAACGTGCCTCCTTATCGTCCTTGTCATCTGGGGGGTCATCAATGTGGTCTTCACAATGCGCGAGCGTGATCACCAGCTGGTCTGGCACTTTGACTGATAGTTTCTGTCATTATGCTCACTCCCGAACGCAGAGACATTCCACAGAGGATCTCCAGGTAAAAGGTCCTGTGCTGCAGCAGATGCAGAAACAAGATGCAACCCAAACGCGATTTGTGAGTGCCCGGTTCATGAGGGACCCTGCGTTTGGCACCCACCTAAATACAATGAAAAGATTTTCATGAAGGGCCGTCTCAGAGGATATGACCCTAACAAGAGCGTACTATGTAATGTGGTCCCAGCATCTTTAATGACTACGCTGACTAGTACTACTATAGCTGTGGATTGGGAGGGGTTACTCGTCGATGCGCAGCGAAATGATCTTCACCTTGGGTCTGCCCCCGATGTCCTCTACATACTTGCGATCTTCCAGGATATGTGAGTGGACCGGATTGTCCCTTGCGGGCTCTCCATTCACTGATACACTTATCAGAGCTACAATGCGAGATCTTGAGACTGAAGCTTTTATGGCCAATTCATCCGCATCCGTAAGTGTCGCAAATCACTCCCAGGTACTACTGCCACCAAATTGACCCTTCTCTACCAGACACAATTCCGGGTCCTCCCACCTGCCCCTCCTCCAATCGGATTCATAGGGCGCAGCCCAGGAGATTCGATCAGCACGGACATTTCGGTCGGTCAAACGGATGACGCTACTCTCTGGACCCAACCAAAGTTCGTGCCCCCCCCTCCCCCTGCAGTCCGACAGCCCTTCCTAACGTCAATCAGTTTCGCGTACCCTTATGACGAGAGCCAGGGCCAAATCAGATTTGCTATGACCGATAATTATACCGCCGGCCTTTACAACAGGCCACTCGGGACTTTCGTCGTACCCATCATGGGGGCTGTGATAACAGATGTAGTAATGAACTACCAGATCGACATCTCGAATAATGCGACGTGCTCGGACGTAGCGTGCCACTTGGATATCACACTCGAAATCCAACGTCCGGGACTCGTCAAGGCTGTAGTGATCCTCACGGTTATAATCAACTGTGAGTGCTAGGCTAAGCGTCATGTGGCTGGCTTCTCATGAGTACCGCCTTTAGGGGGAATCACACTCTCGATATGCATACTCACCGGAGAAGCTATCCTTCTCCAAAGAATACATATTCTGGAGGGTTCAGACATCCTATCCATCTGCCTGACCTCGCTGTTTGCCCTCCCGTCCGTTCGAAGCGTTTTACCTGGCGCACCACCGTTTGGTTGCCTCCTCGATATGGTGGGCATACTGCCAAACCTTATCCTAATTTCAATATGCGTGAGTCCCTTTCCCCTTCCCGCAGCATGAGCGAATCTAAAAGGACTGCTTTCCAGACGGCCGCATTCGCTGTGGCCAAGGCAAAGAACCGTCTTCGTGAAGACGTACAATTGAGCAAGCTTGAGGACTGAGTAGCGGGTCGATTTTTGTTTATACAATTTGTGCTGTGTCCTCAATTCCCAGGGAGTCCGCAACCGGCGGGCGTCATATTGGTTCTATCTGCCTCTTCTATGCTTGTATCTTAATTTTTTTTTTGAATCCCGTTTGAGTTTCTCAAGAAACGAGACTGGGAGTCCTAGAATGACAGTAAAATCATTCCTCTGGGTCTAACTAGTATTTGTTTGTATTGCAGTGATCCAACGGGGTTCGTG
>Ga0307513_10003894_pt1 | contig 20080 bp, 20 predicted proteins | sample 15_EM_MG_FD_202174 | JGI IMG/M metagenome (GOLD analysis project Ga0307513, IMG submission 202174) | Populus trichocarpa ectomycorrhiza microbial communities from riparian zone in the Pacific Northwest, United States - 15_EM | ecosystem: Host-associated > Plants > Roots > Unclassified | place...
ATCCTGCACTACGAGGTGCGCCACCGACGAGAAGAAGGACGTGCCCTAGAAGAAGATGGAACGGCGCTGCACCAGCAGGGAGTACAGGGTCTGCTGGATGCTCTGCCGGATCTGGTCGGTCAGGTCGAAGACCAGCATCGGGTCTTCCGCGGCACCGGGTTCGTAGTCGTGGGTGACCACCGGCGTGCCGAATTCGATCAGCCACTTGCTCGGCAGCGGGATCGCGCCGAGCGGGCCGAGCAGCGGGAAGAACGGCGTGATCGGCAAGTACGGCAGGCCGAGCAGCCGGGCCAGGGAGGGCACGTTGCCGATGATCGGGTAGGTCTCCTCGGCACCGACGATCGAGCAGGGGATGATCGGCGTCCCGGTCCGCAGCGCCGCCGAGACAAACCCGCCGCGGCCGAACCGCTGCAGCTTGTAGCGCTCGGTGAACGGCTTGCCGATGCCCTTGAAACCCTCCGGCCAGACTCCCACCAGGTGACCGTCGGACAGCAACCGCTCCGCGTCCGGGTTGCTGGCCAGGGTGGCGCCGGAACGCCGGGCCAGCCCGGCCAGGAACGGGGTCTGGAACACCAGGTCGGCGCCGAGGGTGCGCAGGAAGCGGTGTTCCGGATGCTCCTCGTGCACCGCGACGGAGGCCATCAGGGCGTCGATCGGGATCGCGCCGGAGTGATTGGCCACAATCAGCGCCCCGCCGGTCCGCGGCAGGTTCTCGATCCCGCGGACCTCGACCCGGAACCAGTGCCGGTACAGCGGACGCAACAGCAGCAGCGGCACGGCCTCGGCGAACTCCGCATCGAAGCCGAAGTCGTCGAGTTCGTACTCCCCGGTCAGCCTGCGTCCCAGGAAAGTCAGTACGGCAGCGACCTTGGCTTCGAGGTCGGCCGGGCGGGCCCGGCTGACCAGCGCGTCGAGCAGGGCCTCGCCGGCCTGCGCCACCAGCGCCTTCGCGATCGAGTGCCGACCACCCGTGGGTACCGGCTCGTCCACGGGCGGAACCAGTGACTCGAACGCCGGTCCAATCGGCTCGGCCGGTTCCGGCGGCTCGACGTTCTGGACCGGCTCCACCGGTTCCATCGGGTCGGTCGGCTCGGCTGGTTCGGCCGGCTCAGTTGGGTCGGCGGGTGCGACGGGGTGGATCGGCGATGCGGAAACCCGTTTAGTGGAAACACGTTTCGTGGCAGTACGTTTCGGCGGCCGGCGCCCATCGGCTGCCTGCTTCGCCGCCGCCTGGTCCGCCGAGGCGCCCCCGGCCGCGGCTTTCTTCGCCGAGCTCTGCTTCGCCGGGCTCTTCTTGGCCGGGCTCTTCTTCGCCGCCGACGCAACGCGCTTGATCGGCGCAACAACCGGCTCAACCGGCTCAACCGGCGGACTCTCGTCCCCGATGCGCTCGATCTCGGCCGGCGGCCCGCTGAGCAGCGGCGTGGTCCGGCGCCGTCGCCGAGCCCGTTCACCCGAGGCGCGATCGGCACCAAGCAACACGGACCGGGCACCTGGCGTCCGGGGCCGATCGCCGTCCATGGAAATCACTTTCGCGTCACTCATCAGTCCCGTCCTTCCCAGGACGACGGTAACCCGTCAGTCGGCGCAGTGGCCGGACCGGCACCGACCGGACTGGCACCGATCAGACCGCCCAGCCGTTCCTCAAGACCGCGGATCACCTCCGGCGAGAGCGGGCCGCCCAGCCGTCGGGTTCGGACGAAGTCCAGGAAGGCCTCTCGGGTACTGAACTTTGGAGTCAGCCCGAGCACCGCACGCATGCGAGTGGTGTCCAGGCCGCGGCCGTAGCTGAGGTAGCGGATCTGTTCCCGGGAGAAGTCGGTAAGCCCGGCTCCGCGATACAGCGTCCGGACGACCGTGCCGAGCACCGGCGGCACCGGGACGGTCGGACGGCCGGCGAACCGAGCCGCCTGACCGAGGCTGATCACGCCGTCGCCGGCGACGTTCACCACCCCGGAGACGTCGCGCAGGGTGGCCAGCCGGAGCGCGTTGAGGGAGTCGTCCTCGTGCAGGAACTGCAGCCTCGGGTCGAACCCGAGCACGGTGGGGATCACTGGCAGCCCGAAGTAGTCGGTCATCGGGGTGCGGATGCCGGGGCCGACCAGATTGGCCAGCCGCAGTGTGACAACGTCCACATCGGGACGGCGGCGGCTGAACCCGCGCACGTAACCCTCGACCTCGACCGAGTCCTTGCCCCAGCCGCTGCGCGGGGGAACCTTGCCGACCAGGTCCTCGGAGAAGAGCGCCGGATCGCGCGGGCTGCTGCCGTAGACGGCGGACGTCGACTTCACCACCAGCCGACGGAGGCTGGGCGAGCGCTGGCACGCCGCCAGCAGCTGCATGGTGCCGATGACGTTGATCTCTTTCATCGAGACCCGGCCACCCGCGCCCATCGGCGTGGCGATGACGCTCATGTGCACAACGGTGTCCACACCGGCGTGCTCGATAATGCGACCGATCACCGGGTTTCGGATGTCGGCGCGGACGAACCCGGTCGAACCGATGTCATGCGCCGGCGGAATCACGTCGACACCGATCACCCGCTCAACCTCGGGGTCGGCAGAAAGCACCTTCGCAAAGCGGCCACCGAGATAGCGGGAGACCCCGGTGACAAGTACTACGCGTCCCATGGCACCCCCTCCGGCCCTGCCGGACGATGGCCGGTCTGGTGTGAGAGATGTGCGCGAGCGGCGGCCGGCATCAGAACCGACCGCCGTCGTTGCAGCTCTACTTCTTGTTGCGACGCTGGTGACGCGTCTTGCGCAGCAGCTTGCGGTGCTTCTTCTTAGCCATCCGCTTGCGGCGCTTCTTGATGACGGAGCCCACGGGTCCTCGCAGTTCAGTTGGTCGTATCGCCCGCGACGGCCGCGCGGGATCTCGGTTCATCCGGCACGGAAAGCAGACCCGCGCACGCCTTACCTGGCCTCAGCCTAGCGGGAGGGAGCGCCTATCGCGTACCGGCGACAGCGGGAACCGGCGTCGACGCGACCGTGCGGCGGGCGATATCTCCGAAGATCGCAGATCTTCGGGTGGACCTCAGGTAGACCTCAGGCGATGCCGGTCGAGCCGAGGTAAGAGTGACGCAGGTAGTCCTGCACAGCGCGCTCGGGCACTCGGTAGGAGCGGCCGACTCGCATCGCGACCAGATCGCCGGCGTGCACCAGTCGGTAGACCGTCATCTTCGAAACGCGCATGATCACGGCCACCTCGGCGACAGTGAGAAACCGAACTTCAAAATCTCCCCTTGGTAGGGGTCGCACTACAGACATGTCAGATGTCTCCTCAGCTCAGTCGGACGGTCCAGATGGATCGCCTTCATCGGGTAGGGCCCCCGGTTCCGCTACCGTCGAGTGGCTCCGCTCCGGATACGCTCGACAACGCCCTGTAATCACCATAGGTGCAACTGGGGATGATGTGCGCCGGGTTTTGGGGACTCCCCCGAACGAATGAGGGGATTTGCCGAACCAGCTTCGGGACTCCGAAATCGCGGTTTAAACAGCGAATCGTCGAATTCGTGAAACCTCACATATAACTTGCGTAACATTGGGACATTTAGGGTATTACGGGCATAATTCGAACGATAGCCCAAATCGGGTGCGAGGCCTCTTAGTCAAACCAAGGGTCGAGTCCGTGCAACGGGAACACCGCCTTGCGGGTGGCCAGCACCGCCCGATCAACCGGGTCCCCCGGGTCGTAGCCGGTCGCCCAGGATCGGTAGCCGGCATCCGCGCCGTCCGTCATCCGGGCCGGTGCCGGTCGGCCGCACCGCGCCTGCACGTACTCCCGCCAGTCCGGCGGAACGTTGTCGGTCGGGTCGATCGGCTGGTGTGCCGCGATCGCGACCAGGTGCGCCCAGGCCCGAGGGACGACGTCCACGACTTCGTAGCCGCCCCCGCCGGTGGCGACCCATCGGCCCGCGCAGAGTTCATGGGCCAGGTCGTGCAGCGCTGCGTAGGAGGCCCGCTGGGCGTCCAGGGACAGCGCCATGTGGGCCAGCGGGTCCAGGAAGTGGCTGTCACATCCGTGCTGGGTGACCAGGACCTCAGGACGGAAGGCGCGCAGCAGTCCCGGGACGGTGGAATGGAAGGCCCGCAGCCAGCCGGCGTCCGCTGTGCCGGGCGGCAGGGCGACGTTCACCGAGAGCCCCTCGGCCGCAGGTCCGCCGAGGTCCTCCGGGAAGCCGGTGCCCGGGAACAGCACCCGGCCGCTCTCGTGCAGCGAGATGGTCAGCACCCGGGGGTCGTTCCAGAACATCTGCTGGACGCCGTCCCCGTGATGGACGTCGACATCCACGTAGGCCACTCGCTCCGCACCGGCGTCCAGGAGCGCCGCGATCGCCACCCCGATGTCGTTGTACACACAGAAACCGCTGGCCAGAGCGGGCATCGCATGATGCAGTCCGCCGCAGAAGTTCACCCCGTGCGCCGTCTCACCAGCCCAGACGGCGAGCGCGACATCCCGGCTTGCGGCCGCGATCCGCGCGCTGGCCTCGTGCATCCCGGCGAAGGCAGGAGTGTCCGCGGTGCCCAGGCCATAACGCTGGTCGGCCGAGGTCGGGTCCTTCGAGGCCTGCCGGACCGCGGCCACGTACGCCGGATCGTGCACGGTCTCCAGCACCTCGTCCGGCGCCGGTTCGGCGCTCACCACCCGAACCCCGGACGCGCTCAGCAACCCGAGATCTCGGACCAGCCGGGCGGTGAGTTCCAGCCGGATCGGCGCCATCGGATGCCCGGCACCGAAGTCGTAGGCGCCGAACACCTCGTCCCAGACCAGCCTGAGGGCATCCATCCGCCCACCGTAACCGCACAGCAGCGCGGTTGCTCCGAGGGAAATGAGACGAAGACCCACTGAGCGACGACGGAGACCGACTGCGGGACTCGGGGCATGGCAGAGTGTCCGAATGCCCAGCCAGAACCCCGACGATGAAGCCGTTCTGGTCTGTGGTCTCGGCCGCTTCGGCTCGGCGACCGCGACCGCGATGGTCCGGCTCGGCCGCCAGGTGCTGGCGATCGACCGGGACGCGCGGATCGTCCAGGAGTTCTCCAGTCAGCTGACCCGGGTGGTCGAGGCGGACACCACCAACGCCGAGGCACTGGCTCAGCTCGGCTGCGGGGAGTTTCCGGTAGCGATTGTCGGGATCGGCACCTCGATCGAATCCAGCGTGCTGACCTGCAGCAACCTCGTCGATCTGGGGATCAAGCAGATCTGGGCCAAGGCGATCACCCCGGCGCACGGAACGATCCTGGAACGGATCGGCGTCCACAAAGTGGTCTATCCCGAGTCGGATGCCGGGGAGCGGGTCGCGCACCTGGTGTCCGGCAAGCTGATCGACTACATCGAGTTCGACGACGGCTTCGCGATCGCGAAGATGCGCTCACCGATGGAGACCCAGGGATTCACCCTGGCCCAGTCGCAGGTCCGGCAGAAGTACGGCGTGACCGTGGTCGGGGTGAAGTCCCCGGGCCGGGATTTCACCTACGCCCAGGCGGACACCCGGGTGTCCCAGCACGACCTGCTGATCGTCAGCGGTCCCACCCAGCTCGTTGAGCGCTTCGCCGCGCGGCCCTGACCAACGCGCCATGACCAACGCAGCAATCACCGAGACGGCAATGACCGCGGCAGCGATGCCGCCGAGGCCGGGGACGACATGCCGCTGATCAAGTCGAACCCCGGTTCGGATAACGGCTCACGCTCAGCCGGCAACCCGCTCGAGCGGCTGGCCAAGGCCGCCAAGCCGGACGCGGCCAAACTCGCCACGTCCGGCCGGATCCTGTCCCACCCGGCCCGGACGGTGACCCTGGGCTTCCTGCTCGCCACCCTGGTCGGGACCGCGCTGCTGATGCTGCCGATTGCCACCAGCGGCCCCGGTGGCACCGGCTTCCGAATCGCGCTCTTCACCTCCACCTCCGCGATCAGCGTGACCGGCCTCGGCGTCGTGGACACCGCCGGGCACTGGAGCGGCTTCGGTGAGTCCGTGCTGATGGGCCTGATGCAGCTCGGCGGGCTGGGGATCATGACCGCGACCTCGCTGCTCGGGCTGGTGGTGGCTCGTCGGCTGGGACTGCGCTCCCGGCTGCTGGTGGCAGCCGAGACCGGCACGCTGGACCTGGGCACCATCCGTCGACTGCTGTACAACGTGCTGCGGATCAGCCTGCTGATCGAGGCGATCACCTGGCTGGCGCTCAGCCTCCGACTCGCCCTCGGCTATGACGAGCCGCTCGGCCGGGCGGTCTACCTGGGCTTGTTCCACTCGATCTCGGCCTACAACAACGGCGGCTTCGCGCTCTGGCCGGACAGCCTGGTCCGGTTCGGCGCCGACGTCTGGCTGCTGGCGCCGATCACGATTGCCTTCGTCCTCGGCGCGCTCGGCTTCCCTGTGCTGCTCGAACTGCTGCGCGGGCGCGGGCCGAGCGGCTTGTCGGTGCATACCCGGCTGACCCTGCTCGCGTTCGGCGTGCTGGCGATCGCCGGACCGGCGCTGGTGCTGTTCGGCGAGTGGAACAACCAGCTCAGCCTGGGTATCCACGGCGGCGCCGGGAGCCGGCTCACGGCCGGCATCTTCAGCGGATTGACGGCCGGCTCGGCCGGTTTCAACGTGATCGACTACGGCGCCGTCAATCCGGTCACCCTGCTCGGCACGGATCTGCTGATGTTCATCGGCGGTGGCAGCGGCGGGACGGCCGGCGGGATCAAGGTCGGCACCGTGGCCGTGCTTGCGCTCGCGGTGATCTCGGAGGTCCGTGGGGACGACGACACCGAGGTCTTCGGTCGACGGCTCACCACCACCACGATCCGGCAGGCGCTGACCGTCACCGTGCTCGCGACCGCGGGGGTCCTGCTCGGCACCTTCGCCCTGCTGGCGCTGAGCCCGGTGGAGTTCGACGCCGGGCTGTTCGAGGTGGTGTCGGCGTTCTCCAGCAGCGGCCTGTCCACCGGGATCACCGGCAGCCTGCCGGCCCCCGCGCAGTACCTGCTGAGCGCATTGATGTTCATCGGCCGGGTCGGCCCGGTGACCGCCGCCACCGCGCTGGCCCTGCGGCAGTCCCGAAAGCTCTACCGCTACCCCGAAACCCGCCCCCTGGTCGGCTGAAACCCCGGTTGACGGCGGTCAGCTCCGGTTTGGAACGCTCATCAGGGGTTCCGGGGCCAGGATTACGGTCCAAACCGGTGCTGACCCTGGATCAAGGGGCTAAATACCGGCGGAGAGCTCGCGGGAACGGTTGCGGGCGGCTTCCATCGCGGTGACAAACGCGGCCCGCACCCGCTGGTCGTCCAGCACCCGCAGCGCCGCGGCCGTGGTCCCACCCGGGCTGGTCACCTGTTCACGCAGGATGCTCGGGTGCGTCCCGGTCTCCCGGAGCATGGTCGCCGCGCCGTACAGGGTCTGCGCCACCAGCTCGGTGGACGTCGCCCGGGGCAAGCCGAGCAGTACCCCGGCTTCGATCATGGCCTCGGCGACGTAGAACACGTAGGCCGGCCCCGACCCGCTGACCGCGGTCACGGCGTCCTGGTACTGCTCCGGAACCTGCACCACCCGGCCGGTGGACGACATCAGCTCCTGCGCCTGGTTGAGGTGGCTGCTGTCGCAGTGCGCGCCCGGGCTGAGCGCCGCCATTCCCTGATCCACCAGCGCCGGGGTGTTCGGCATCACCCGGACCACCGGGATCCCCTCCGGCAGTCGCTCCTCCAGGAACGCCGTTGTCAGGCCGGCGGCCAGCGAGATCACCAGGGTGCCCGGCTTCAGGCTGCCGGAGATCTCGGCGAGCAGGCCGACCACGTCCTGCGGCTTGACGACGATCAGCAGGGTGTCGCCGAAATCGGCGGCACCGACGTTGTCCAGCACCTGGACGCCGTGCCGCTGGGCCAACTCGGCCGCCCGGTCCGGTCGGCGCTCGCTGATCACCACCCGGTCCGCCGGCCGGCCCGCGCGCAGCAGACCGGCCAGGATGGTCTCCCCCATCATTCCCGCACCGAGGATCGCGACCCGCTCTGACGTCATCCCCCCATCATGCCGGTCAGGCCGTCCGGCGGCGGAGGGTGGCCGACCCGAGCAGCACGGCTGCGAGCACGAAGCCGAGCACGATCAGCACATCCTGCAGCACGTCGCCGTTGGCATCGGCGACGGACGCCAGCGTGCGCATCGCGTCCACCGCGTAGGACAGCGGCAGCACGTTCGAGACGGCCTCGAGGAAGTTCGGAAGCATCTCACGGGGGATCAGCAGCCCGCAGAGCAGGAACTGCGGCAGCACAAACGCCGGCATGAACTGGACGGCCTGGAACTCGCTCCGGGCGAAGGCACTGACCAACAGCCCGAGCGCGGTCCCGAGCAGGGCATCCACGGTGGCCACCACGACCAGCAACCAGACCGGGCCGGCCACGTCCAGACCGAGCACCCAGAGCGCGAACCCGGACGCGACCGCCGCCTGAACGACGGCCAGCAGGCCGAATGCAAGGGCGTAACCGGCGATCAGATCGCCCTTGCCGAGTGGCATCGTGAGCAGCCGCTCCAGTGTGCCGCTCTGCCGTTCGCGCAGCGTCGCGACGCTGGTGACCAGGAACATCACCACGAACGGGAAGACCCCGAGCAGTGGCGCACCGATCTGGTCGAAGACCGGGGTGCCGTTGTACACCCAGGCCAGCAGGCCGATCAGGACGCACGGGACGACGATCAAGAGCGCGATCGTCCGCGGGTCGTGCCGGATCTGCCGCAGCACCCGGTCGGCGGTGGCGAGGGTCAGTCGCGGGCTCATGCGCTTGCTCCTTCGCGTTGGGCCGCCCGGTCAACCAGGGTCAGGAAGGCGGCTTCGATGTCGTCCGATCCGGTGCTCTGGAGAAGGCCGTCGAGGGTGTCATCGGCCAGAACGCCTCCCTCGCGCATCAGCAGCAGCCGGTCACAGCGGCTGGCCTCGTCCATCACGTGACTGGAGACCAGGATGGTGGTCCCGGCATCGGCGAGGCGGCGGAAGATCGCCCACAGGTCCCGGCGCAGCACCGGGTCGAGACCGACCGTCGGCTCGTCCAGGACCAGCAGTTCCGGGGTCCCCACCAGGGCGGCGCCGAGCGAGACCCGCGAGCGCTGCCCGCCGGAGAGTTGGTCGACCCGGGCCGTGGCGTGCGATCCGAGGTCGACCAGATGCAGCACCCGGCTCAGCTCGGCGTGCAGGTCACGGCGCCGGACGCCGACCACGGTGGCGAAGTAGCGGAGGTTTTCGATGACCGTGAGATCGCCGTAGACACTCGGATTCTGGGTGACGTAGCCGACTCGGCGACGCAGGGTTCGATGCCCGCCCGGCTTGCCGAGGACAGTGACCGTGCCGCCGGCGACGATCTGGACGCCGACCACGGCTCGCATCAGCGTGGTCTTGCCGCAACCGCTCGGGCCGAGCAGGCCGACGATCTGCCCGGTCGGCACGGCCCAGGTCAGCTCCGGGATCACCGGGCGGCCACCACGGACCACCCGCAAGTTCTCGACGACGATCGCCGCCGTCAGGGGTTCGTTTTTCATCATGTGATGAAATTTACGCTTCGAGGTCGGGTCTACGCAAGCCCCTATGCCCGGCCGGGTTATCCACAGGCTTGGGTATGTATCGGACATACCGGGCTTCGGCTGGCTAGGCTTAGCGTCATGGCTGGGGGTGCTGCAGCTCGTGATGGACGACGACCCATCCGTGCGGTCGTGGTCTGGATCACGCTGGCTCTGGTCGCCGTGGCCGGGTCGCTCGCCGCCTGCTCGGACGACGACCCGCCGCCACCACCCGCGAGCACAGCAACGGCACCGCCCAGCACCAGCGCAGCCCCGTCAGCCAGCGCCACCCTTCCGACAGCGCCCGAGGCCAAGCCCACCCCGGAAGGCGCCGAAGCCTTCGTCCGATACTTCTGGGACGTCTACAACTACGCGTACCAAACCCTGGACACCGCACCGCTAGCAGCAATCAGCGGATCCGCTTGCAAGTTCTGCAGTTCGACTGAGCGTGAAGTGGCGAATCTGAAGGCAGCACGAAAACGCGTCGTTGGCGGCGAAATTCGACTTGGCACCGTTGCCGCACCGCCAGGAGATCTGACCAAGGGCGTCATCGTCACCATGGTCCTGAATCAGGAATCCGGGCAGACCCTCAACGAGGATGGAACGCCAAGCAGCAGTCTTCGAGCTGTGCACAACATGCGGAGCGAGGTCGCCCTCCGTTGGCATTCATCTTGGAGTGTCTACGGCGTCGCCAATGACGAAAAGACCGGTACCCGATGAAAAGGGTGCTCCCTGTTGCCATCTGCACATTGATGCTTGTGCTGATACCCACTCACGTGGCTCAGGGATCTGATCCACCACCCGATCGACGCCAGGTCGGTGCGGTCATTGATGACGATCATGCAGACTTGACCGGGGTGTTTTCCGGACCAGCACGCAATCACAACGCCCAAACCGTGTCGCGGTTTCGGCCACGGATTGTGCGGACGTACGTGCTGGCCTGCCAGGGCAATCTGCCGCAATTGCAGCGCAATCTGGGCGCGCCCTGCGGGCAGGCTTCGGGGTTGTGCGCGTCAACAGCCAACCCGGACGACATCGGCTACTGGATCTACACCGCTCCGGCCGGCCCACCAGACCCTGGCCAAGGTGACTGGACCTCCACCGGGGAGGTCGTCTGCCGGGGCGCGAACCAGCCACCGGACGAGGTCGAACCGGTTGTGACGGCAGCGGATTTCCGACGTCTGCCGCTGCCGGCGGCCGGCTTGAAGGTCGAGCCGCCGACCCGACAGACGCTGGTCAACATTCCGACCAACCTCTATGCGGACTCGCGAGCGGCGATCCTGCCAACCCGGATTCTCGGGCTCGCCGTCCGAGTCCGCGCCACTCCGTTGCGGTTTCGCTGGAGCTACGGTGACGGCGCGGCGCTCAGCACGGAGAACGCCGGCGGACCCTACCCACAGCTGGACACCGCCCACACCTATCGTCGGCCCGGCAGCCGGACCGTGCACTTGAGCACCACCTACAGCGGTGAGTACTCCGTCACCGGTGGGCCCTGGCTACCCATTGACGGGGTCGCGACCGTTGACAGCCCGCCGACAACGCTGACCGTACGCTCGGCCGAGAATCAGCTCGTCGCCGAACCCCTCAGCTGATCAGCCACCAACCCTGCCACCGGCCCCCGGTTGGTCGGCGTTGCTCAGCCGGCGTCGAGCTGGGCAAGCAGCCGTCCATAGGTCTGTACCGTCTCGCCGTCCACTGTGAGAACGCTCCGGGTACCGGGCCGACTCGCGACCACATCCAACAATCGGTGGTACATCTGCGGCAAGGCGGCGAGTCCACCACTTCGTTCCAACAGCGCCGAGGCGTCGCGATGCTCGGGCGTCTCCGGGTCACCGGCCCGCCGGGCGAACCGGGAGGCAGCCTCGGCCGGGTCGGACAACAGCACGATTTCGACAAACCGAGCGCCGGTCTCCCGGCACAGGTCTTCCAGCTCGAGCACGAAGTCCACCCGGCCGAGGAACTGCGGGACCACCACGTCCGCACCGCTGCGCAACCGCACTCGGGCCATCGCCAGGGCCAGATCTCGGGCAATCCGTCCGGCCTCGGCGGGATGGTCCAGCCAGCCGCCGAGCATCCCCCGGACCACATCGATGTCCAGCGCCAGGGCGAGGGGGTGCTCCTCGACGTACATCCGCGCCAGGGTTGATTTCCCGCTCCCCGGCGCGCCATTGATCAATATCAGCACCGCCACCCCTGCACGGTAGCGGCTGGGCTCGATGGCGGCAGAGATTCCGTCGGCTGAGCCGTCAGCATCGCGTAAAGCATTACGAGACAATAATTAGCGCAGGAACGGGAGGATCTCGGTCAGCGCCAGACCGACGTGCAGTTGCAGCCGGGGCTCGCCCTGGTCGAGGTCCACGCCGCAGAGCTGCTCAATCTTCTCCAAGCGGTAGTACAGGGTCTGACGGTGCACCGACAACGCAGCCGCGGTCCGAGCGGCATGACCGGCCTGGTCGAGATAGACCAGCGCGGTCCGCACCAACTCGGCGTCCGCCCGGGAGTGCAGCAGGGCAGCCGGAGTGCCGGCGACCAGCGCCTCCACCGCCGCGGCGCCCTGCCCGACGATGCGGTAGAAACCCAGCGCGGCCCAGTTGAGCACCGGTTCCAGCTGCGGCCGGGCGAGCGCCACCCGGGCCGCAGAATCGGCCTCGTGCCGGGCCGCCGCCAGGTCACGGACATTGTCCCGAGGCGTCCCAATTCCCGCACGGCCATGCTCGCCGACCAACCGGGAGGCCCGGCGCAACGCCGGGCCGAGCGGATCGGCCGGGTCGTCGGCCGCGATCACAAACTCGCTCACCACCGTCGTCACCACGGTCTTGCCGACCGGGAGCACCGCGGCCCGGACCACAACAACCGCGAGCGGCCAGCCTGCGGACAGCTCACCCCTGGCGATCAGCGCCGTCCGAGCCACCGAGGCCAGCTCCTCGTCCCCGGACAGCAGCTCGCCGACCAGCCGTTGATGCTCGTCGACACCGCGCCGACGCAACGCCAGCAGCTCCCCCGCACGGCGGGCCAGCGGCTCGGCCAGCGCCAACCGGGCGGGATCGAAACCAGCCGACTCCAGCACCCACAGGTAGCCCTGGGTCACGTCCGCGCTGCGGGCCGGTAGGCAGAAGCGCGCGGCGATCCGTTGCTCCGGGTCACCGGGCAGCCTGACCGGCCCGGTCGCGGTGGCGATGCCCTGCTCCTCGAACCAGGCCCGGACCGCCGGGGTGGCGGTTTTGCCCAGAATCGTCGCCGCCCGAACCGGATCGACGTCCACGCTTCCCTGCGAGCTGTAGGCGATCAAGGAGAACGAAATGTCCTCCAGAACGGCCGGGGCGCCCAACAGCCCGGAGACGTCGTCAACGATGTCCTGCAGCTCAGCGGCCCAAACCGCCGGACTCGACGGTTCAGCCATCGGCGTCAGACATTCGTCGGAACAGGTCGTGGCACCTGCACATGGTGTCATCGCCGACTCGTGCCTAGCGTTGGAGCATGCCGAATCTGTTGCTCGCCGTGGCCAACACCCGGCCGGTCCGGGCGTCCATCAGCGCCCTGCCGATCAGCAGGCGCCTGGTCGACCGGTTCATCGCCGGGGAAGACCAGGCCGCCGCCATCGCCGTCACCCGAGGCTTGATCGCCGAGGGTCTCACCGTGACCCTGGACGTCCTCGGCGAGGGCGTCACCGACCCGGCAGGGGCTGCGGCCAACGCCACCGCTTACCAGAAGCTGCTCGCCGCGCTCGCGGAAACCGGGCTGACCGCCGGGGCCGAGGTGTCGGTCAAGCTCTCCGCGCTCGGGCAGGCGCTACCGGGCGACGGGCAGGCGATCGCCCTCGAACACGCCGCCCGGATCGCCGCGGCCGCGGCGTCGGCCGGCACCACGATGACGCTCGACATGGAGGACCACACCACGGTCGACTCCACCCTGGGCGTGCTGCGGGAACTCCGCACCGAGTACCCGTGGGTGGGTGCCGTCCTGCAGTCGGCGTTACGCCGGACCGAGGGCGACTGCCGGGACCTGGCCACCGCCGGGTCGCGGGTCCGGCTGGTCAAGGGCGCGTATGCCGAGCCCGCCTCGGTGGCCTACCCGCGCAAGCCGGATGTCGACGCCGCCTACCGGCGCTGCCTCGAGGTGCTGATGGCCGGCGACGGCTACCCGATGATCGCCACCCATGACCTGGCCCTGGTCGGCGCCGCCCGGCAGCTCGCGGCCCGGCACGGCCGGAGTCGGGAGTCCTGGGAACTGCAGATGCTGCACGGAATCCGGACCGACGAGCTGCGCGCGCTGGCCGCCGATGGAGTCGCCGTCCGGGTGTACCTGCCGTTCGGCACTGACTGGTACGGCTACTACGTCCGGCGACTGGCCGAGCGCCCGGCCAACCTGCTCTTCCTGCTGCGCCACCTGCGCGCGGGCAAGACCAGCGAGGGCAAGTCCGGTGCCGGCAAATCCGGCACAAGCAAGACTAGCGCGAGCAAGACCAGCGCAGACGCCAGCGCCAACTGACCTGTTCTGCAACGCTTCCCGAGAGGACCTCACGCCATGGACGCCGCGACCCGGGTACCGAAACCGGTCAACGAAACCGTTTTGAACTATGCCCCCGGCAGCCGTGAGCGGATCGGCTTGGAGGGTCGGCTGAAGGAACTGTGGGACCAGTCCCCGCAATTGCCGAACTGGATTGACGGCGAGCCGGTCATCGGTGGCGGACCGGAGTTCGAGGTGGTTGCGCCGTTCGAGCACGCGCACGTGCTGGGCACTTTCAACGCGGCCGATACCGGTGACGCAGCCGCCGCGGTAGCCGCGGCGAAACGCGCTGCCCCCGGCTGGCAGGCACTTTCGATCGACGACCGGGCGGCCATTCTGCTCAAGGCCGCCGACCTGCTGACCGGTACCTGGCGGGACACGCTGAATGCGGCCACCATGCTCGGCCAGGCCAAAACCGTCTACCAGGCGGAAATTGACGCGGTTTGCGAACTTGCCGACTTCTGGCGGTTCAACGTCCAGTTCGCCCGGGAGATCTACGCCGAGCAGCCGCCGGCCAACTCGGCCGGGGTCTGGAACCGGCTCGACCACCGGCCGCTGGAGGGTTTCGTCTACGCGATCACGCCTTTCAACTTCACCGCGATCGCTGCCAACCTGCCCACCGCGCCCGCGCTGATGGGCAACACCGTGGTCTGGAAGCCCAGCCCGACCCAGGCCCTGGCAGCGGAATGGACGATGCAGTTGCTGCAGGCCGCCGGGCTGCCGCCCGGCGTGATCAATCTGGTGCACGGCGACGGGCTCGCGGTCTCCGAGGTGGCGCTTGCCGACCCGGATCTCGCCGGGATTCACTTCACCGGCTCAACCCCGACCTTCCAGTCGCTCTGGCGGCAGGTCGGCGAACGGATCGGCTCATACCGCAGCTACCCGCGGATCGTCGGCGAGACCGGCGGCAAGGACTTCGTGCTCGCGCACCCGAGTGCCGAGATCGACGTCCTGCGGACCGCGTTGGTGCGCGGGGCCTTCGAGTACTCCGGGCAGAAGTGCTCGGCCGCGTCCCGCGCCTACATCCCGGCCAGCGTCTGGGCCCGGCTGAAGGACGGTCTGGCCGACGTCAGCGCGAGCTTGCCGGTCGGCCCGGTCACCGACCTGTCGATGTTCACCTCGGCGGTGATCGACCAGCGGGCCTTCGACAAGCACCGCGCCGCATTGCAGCGGGCCACCGAGGCGGACGGCGTTGACGTACTGGTCGGTGGCGGAACCGACGACAGCCGGGGCTGGTTCGTCGATCCGACGGTGCTCACCGTCACGGATCCGCTCGACGAGGCAATGACGACCGAGTATTTCGGGCCGATCCTGACCGTCCACGTCTTCGCGGACGCCGACTACGACCGGGTGCTGCGCGGCATCGCCGACACCTCGAAGTACGCCCTGACCGGCTCGATCATCGCCGCCGATCGGATGGCGATCGCTCGGGCCGGCGCCGAACTGCGGTTTGCGGCAGGAAACTTCTATGTGAACGACAAGCCCACCGGCGCGGTGGTGGGCCAGCAACCGTTCGGCGGAGGCCGGGCCTCCGGCACGAACGACAAGGCCGGGTCGCCGCAGAATCTGATGCGTTGGACGTCCACTCGTACGATCAAAGAGACGTTTGAGCCACCGACGAGTCACGGGTATCCCCACATGGGGTGAAGGGTCACACCGGCAGTTCGGGGTCCGTCAGGTAGCGCTGCAGGACCGGGCCGACGATCCGGGCCAGCTCCTCGGCGTCCGCACTGGCCAACGGCTCGACCTTGACCACGATCCGCAGTACCGCGACCCCGATCAGGTGCGACGCAGCGAGCGTGGCGCGCAGCTCGCCGCGATCCATCTGCAGCGCCGCAGCGATCCGGACGAGTAGTTCGCGGGTGACGAACTCGCGCAGCATCCGGGCCGCCGCCTCGCTGGACAGCGCCCCGCTGAGCAGGGCGACGATCCGGTCTCGGCCCGCGGGCGAGTCCCAGATCGCGAGGACCGTCCGGGCCAGTCGCAGGCCGACCTCCTCGACCGGGCCGTTCATCACCGCGGCGAGGATGTCTCCCGGACGGGCCGGGAACCCGAGCGCGGTGACAAAAAGCTCTTCCTTGCCGTCGAAGTAGTGGTGCACAAGCCGGGCATCAACACCGGCCGCGCGGGCGATGCCACGCATCGTTGTCCCGTCATAGCCGCGGCTGCCGAACTCGGACCGGGCGGCGGCCACGATCAGACCCCGGGTGTCCTCACTGGCCGGACGGCGACCGCGCCGCCTAGCCGGAGACTCGGGGCCGTCGGGGCCACCCAGAACCGCCGTCCGGTCATGCGGCTCGGACAGGTCGGCGACGTTTGGCTCGGACAGCTCAGCGACCCGGGGTCGGCTGCAGTGACGGTGCGGCCAGGTGCAGCCGAGCGAAGGCCAGGCACTCGGCCAGCTCCGCCTCGCGCTCCTGCCGGGTTTTGCACTTGCGGGTGTTGACCTCAACGACGACCGTGCCGCTCCAGCCCCACTCGGCGAGCAGACCAAGCACCTCGGCACACGGCTGGGTGCCCCGGCCGGGGACCAGGTGCTCGTCCTTGGCCGAACCGGACCCATCGGCGAGGTGCACGTGGGTCAGTCGCTCACCGAGTTCGCGGGCCATCTTCAGCGAGTCACCGCCGGCCGTCGAAGCATGCGAAAAGTCCAGAGTGACGTGTTTGTACGGCTGCGGGAGTGGGTCCCAGCCCGGGGCGTAAGCCATCATCTCCCGGCTGCGCGCCCGCCACGGGTACATGTTCTCCACCGTCATCGGGACGCCGAACTGCTCGGTCAGCCGGGCCACGCCATCCACAAACGCGGCCGCGTACTCCTTCTGCCAGCGGAACGGCGGGTGCGCCACCACCGCACCGCAGCCAAGGTCGACCGCCATCTGCAGCGAGCGCTCCAGCTTCGGCCACGGCTCCTTGCCCCAGACCCGCTGGGTGACCAGCAGCGTCGGGGCATGGATGGACAGCACCGGGATGCCGTAGTGGGTGGAGAGTCGAGCCAGAGCGGACGGATCCTGGCTCACCGGATCCGTCCAGACCATCACTTCGACGCCGTCGTACCCGAGCCGCGCGGCGATCTCGAACGCGTCGGCGCAGGACTCGGGGTAGACCGAACTGGTCGACAGTGCGACCCGCGCGGCAGGCACCCGAACCGGCCTGCCCCGGGGAATTGCCTGATCACCATCCGACCGGACCATGTCCATCAGCCTAAGCCCGAACCGACGCCCCGGCTTCCAGCGCCGCGCTCAGCACCCCCGCCCCCGCCCCCGTGATGAGTCAGCGACTGGTGCGGACGGCGATCAGGTCAAGCCGGCGCAGGATCATGCCTTCTCGCAGCGCCCAGGGACAGATCTGCAGCTGATCGACCCCGAGCAGCTCCATCGCGGCCTCTGCCACCAGCGCCCCGGCCAGCAGCTGTGGCGAACGGCCCGGTGAGACGCCGTGCAGGCCGGCTCGCTCCGCGGCGGTCATCCCGGCCAACTTGGGCACCCAGGCGGCCAGGTCCCGTTGCCGCAGTGTCCGCGGCACATAGTCGCCGAGATCACTCGCGGCGGCACCGCAGATCCGGGCCAGCGAGCGGAAGGTCTTGCTGCTGCCAACCACTTGATCGGGGGTGCCGGCCCGCTTGACGTCCCGGACCACCCGAGCGATCTCGGCTCGGATGTACCGCCGGCCCGCACGCAGGGCCTCCGCGCCAGGCGGGTCGCCTTGCAGCCGGTCGAGGGTGAGCCGCCCGGCGCCCAGGGGCAACGAGATCGCGACGTCCGGCAGCTCGTCCATCCCGGCAGCGATCTCCAGCGAGCCGCCACCGATGTCCAGCATCAGCAGCCGTCCGGCGGACCAGCCGAACCACCGGCGAACCGCCAAGAAGGTCAGCCGGGCCTCGTCCCCGCCAGGCAGTACCTGCAGGTCAACCCCGGTCTGGTCGCGTATCTGGGCGAGCACCTGCTCGCCGTTGGTGGCTTCCCGAACGGCCGAGGTGGCGAACGCGACCATCTCCTCGACCCCGTAGTCCTCGGCGAATTGCAGGCAGGAGTCGACGAACCGGACCAACGCGTCGGCCCCGGCTGCGCCGATGCTGCCGTCCGGCTCCAGGTGCTCGGAAAGCCGCAACTCCTCCTTGTGCGAGGACGCGGGCATCGGCCGCGCACCCGGATGGGCATCGACCACCAGCAGGTGCACGGAGTTGGATCCGACGTCGAGCACACCAGCCGCATACCGCGACGCTACTGCAGGGTCTCCCCAACACTCCGGGCTTCACCCAGCCTTCACACCGGGCCGACCGGTGGGCCGACTAGTCTGGGCTGATGCCCCAACCGCCTTCGCCGGAGGTGTCGCTCGATCTGGCGCGCACCTGGCTCGAGTTCGCCGATCCCGAGGTGACGTCCGACGAGGACGCCGCCGGACAAGTCTTCCGCTGCGACCTGACCTGGCTCACGTCGTCCTGGACTTGTATCTACGGTCGGGGCTGCGCGGGCATCTACGCCGACCGCCCGGATGACGGCTGCTGCACGCTCGGCGCGCACTTCGCCGACGCAGAGGACGAGCAGCGGGTCGCCGCTGCCGTAGAGCTGCTCGACCCGAGCGGCTGGCAGTTCGCCGCCGAGGGCGAGGCGGGCGGCTGGACCGAGGTGGACGCCGAAGGGCAGCGCAAGACCCGGGTGGTGGAGGACGCCTGCATCTTCCTGAACCGGCCCGGCTGGGCCAGTGGCGATGGGTGCGCGCTGCACCAGGTCGCGCTTTCCGAGGGCCGGGAGCCGCTGGAGCTGAAGCCGGACGTCTGTTGGCAGCTGCCGATCCGGCGCAGCTACCGCAACGCCGAGCGCCCCGACGGCACCAGCTACCTCGAGGTCACGATCAGCGAGTACGACCGCCGCGGCTGGGGAGCCGGCGGGCACGACCTCGACTGGTACTGCAGCGGCAATCCGGAGGCACACATCGGCAAGGAACCGGTGTACCGGTCGATGCGCCCGGAGTTGGTTGAGCTGATGGGTGCCCCCGCCTACGAGGTGCTCGCCCGGCACTGCGATGAGCTCACCGGCCACAAGGCCCGCAAGCTGCTGCCACTGACCGTGCACCGGGCCACGGTTCTCGCCAAGGCCAAGTGAAATGGCTGTGCGAGCGACCGCATGACCGGGGTGATCCCGAGCCCGAACATCTGGCGGTTCCCGCAGGTGTACGAGGTGGAGAACCGCGGTGTCGACCCGGACGGCGTGATTGAGACCGCGATCCGTGAGCTCAGCGACTGGACCGACCGGACCGTGCTGGATATCGGCTGTGGCACCGGTTTTCACTTGCCGTGGTTCGCCGCCGAGGCAGCCCGGGTGATCGGGGTGGAGCCGCACCCGCCACTGGTCGAGCTGGCCGGTCGCCGGGTCGCCGCACTGCCGGATCCGGCGCTGCGGTCGCGGATCGAGGTCCGGCCGGGCACCGCCCAGGAACTACCCGTGGAGACCGCAAGTGTCGACCTGGTGCACGCCCGATGGGCCTATTTCTTCGGGCCGGGCTGTGAGCCGGGTCTGGCCGAGGTACGCCGGGTGCTGCGTCGCGGCGGGGTGGCGGTCGTGATCGACAACGACGCGTCCAGATCGACCTTCGGCGGCTGGTTCCGGCGCGGGCTGCCGTCGTACAACCCGATTGAGGTGGAACGGTTCTGGGCCCGGCAGGGCTGGACGCGGCGCAGCCTCGACATCCGCTGGGAACTGCCGACCAGGGCCGATTTCGAGGCCGTGGTCCGGATCGAGTTCGCTCCCGACCTGGCGGCCTCCATCTTGGCCGCGCACCCGGGCACGACCGTCGACTACGCCGTCAACCTGCTCAGCCTCACCCGCTAGCCCGTCACTTCGGGGATGCCCGACGTGGACGATTGGTTGACGATAAGCCCACCGCCGGGGTCATCCCGGAGACCACGTGCTGAGCCTCCTTCAGGCCTGCCAGGCCAGGCAATTGTGCAAGCGGCGCTTGCACAATTGGCGGGCGAGGAAGTTGTGCAACGCCGCGTTGCACAAAATGGCCGAGCCGGGACGGACTTGGTCTCGCGGGATGACCCGACGCCGG
>Ga0307513_10003895_pt1 | contig 20068 bp, 31 predicted proteins | sample 15_EM_MG_FD_202174 | JGI IMG/M metagenome (GOLD analysis project Ga0307513, IMG submission 202174) | Populus trichocarpa ectomycorrhiza microbial communities from riparian zone in the Pacific Northwest, United States - 15_EM | ecosystem: Host-associated > Plants > Roots > Unclassified | place...
CGAATATGATCTTGGTGTCTTGATGTATGGTGTGAAATGAACGAGTGTGGGGGTTTGAAGGTAAAAGAGTCCAAAAGGATGTAGAGACATAAGAGAAAAGAAGTCCAAAAATCGTGCGCGATGACAAAAGGCAGAATATACTGTACACTGTTGGTACTGGGGATTGTCTTCTTGGGCTTGGACTTGTGTTTCACCCTGGTGGACTTTGTCAGTGTAGGAAGGGGGTTGTCAGGCTGGGAGGGCACAGTGTGGGCCTTCTTCTTTCATTGACATTTCATTTTGGGGGGTACAGGGTCTTCACTGGAGTGTGGGTCAGGATTTGAGGGAGAGGGGAGGTTTGTGGCATCAGGGTTGCCATTTGGAGCTTCCTTGAAGAGTTGCTGGAGGGATGAGAGGGTTGTAGTGTTACTGGTCTTGTATAGCATGTAGAGGTCCTTGATTTTCCAGTAAACAGTGGATCCTTTGTAGTAGTAGAGGGTGGAGTATGCTTGACAAGGCTGTAGAGGGAGTGGTTGACAGTTGCCCCTGCCAGAGAGGTTGAGAACATTGTGTGCATCTGTTCCCTTCACACAGTCTTGAGTGTGGTTTCTGTACCATATCTGGAGTTTCTAAGAAGGGTAAATGGGGGAGCTGTGGAGGTATATAAATGGAAAAATGTATATTTGTCAAGCAGTTGTGGTTGAATTGAAAAGAATGTGAGGGAAAATTTTTGAAGAATGCAGTGATCACCCTGTGAGCCATGGAGCAATGGCGTGTGTTTCCTGTTGAGAGAGAAATTGGAGAATGAGCTCATTGAGGAAGTCATATTCCTCAAGTGTAGTCCAAGTGTTGGACCTCATCTTGCTGGTGAAGGATAAAGCAGAACAAACTTGTGCCCACCACTACTGGGCCTACTGGGTGAGGTGCTGTGAAAATAAATCCAAACAAATACCCTCATTCACAGTGGTGCTGAACAGTACGCATGTGTTCCCTCATGGCCAGTGCAATGGATGAAGAGCAAGCAGCTCTCCTTGCTAGCATGCACAGGCTCCAGTTCCAGCAGGGAACAGAGGCAGGTAAGTCAACACCCACTCATATTTAGCAGCAGCTGTAGCTTACTTTTTGTAAAAGTTAGGTCGGTTAGCATGACCCTTTATGCAATTCTGTTAGTCAAAGTGCCACTAATGCAAATGTGGCTATCCTCATGAAATACCCCCCCAAACCATCAGATATATGCCTGCCTAATGGAGAAAGCTTGGCAATACTCATTGATGGGATATTCCCAACATGGTCAGTGGCCCTTGGGGTGATCAGGCTTGGATCTGGGTGCCACAGCTGTGGGAATTACCCATCACACATCATTCCCATGCTTCTCTGGCTTCCTCCCCCCATCAAAATATTCCTGGGAGGATGATCAAGTGTGGGAAACACTTCCCCTGGCCTCCCACCCATCCAGGTACCTATTTGGGTGGCCACACCAACCTCATTTGGTCAATATATTTTGATTGGCTTACCTAAGCATCATTTCATTGGCTGGTCCAAAATGTGTGCACACAAAAATCTTTGAAATTAAATACAAGAACAATGCTAGGCCCTACAGAACGTCAAATGCACATAATCCCGCTAACACTGGGGGCAGAGGGGGTCTTACCTGGCAGGCAAATTGAGAGTTTGTTGAGAGTTTGTGATCAATTCACTCCCACTTTGCCCAGTGGATAAGTTGTGAGTTTGTTCAAAAGAAATCTGCCAAATTACCCACCACGTATTTTCTGAATGAACCCCCTGGGTTCTTCGACAATTTTGTTCAAAACTTACCCACAATTTGCTCGAGCCACTCATTGAGAGTTCTTTCAAAAAATGCCCAGAAATTTGATTACAATATGCCTGGTGGGTTCTTTTCAAAGAACTCACAACAAACTCTCAATGTGGCTCATTTTACCACAAACTCTCACAGAACCCATTGAGTATATGGTTGAGTACATTGTGATCAAACTTCTGGGAATTTTTTGAAAGTTTGCTTGACATGTCCTTACAGTGTTCCCAGAGTTTCCCCAAAATTTACCAAAAGTGGTTCACCATGGGCAGAATTTCAAGGACATTCTGAATGTGTCACTCAGGAACATTCTGGGTCCATCATTCTGGTTGATTTTTTAAGTTTTACTGACTGGGAACACTGCAAAGGAAATTCTGAATGAACCACTTGGGCAAATTCTGGGTACTTTCTTTGGGAAAATTGTGAATTTTCCCACAGTGTTCCTGATGGGAACATCCTGGTCACATGATCTAGAACACTGCAAATGTACTGACCATTTCCTGACCCAGGAACACTATAGTAACATTGACTGGTGTTGAAACTTTATGTGTCTATAGTCGGAGTCGAACACATGACTCCCAGAACCAGCTATCAGCTGGTTCTACACTCATCCCGGAGTTATGAATACACAATGTGTAATTGGCCCAGATAGACACCATGCATGACCTCATAGATGGTCCGTGCATGTTAGACATGGTCCGTGCACCATCCATGTAGTGGCTTGTTATGCTGTATAGCTGTGGCTCTAATACAATCATGTTAGTATATAGTCCAGTCCTTAGATGACCTAATATGATATTGCTTCTTGTTCTCTCACCACCAACACCACCGCTCAAGCCCTTCAAGCTCTCCCTAAGGTAAGGTAGAGTACAATGTATATACAGAATATATATTTGCTCAACAACTGGGAACATTCTGAATGAACTGCTCAGGAAAATTCTGGATACCTTCTTTGGGAAATTTTTGAATGCTCCCATGATGTTCCTGATGGAGACACCCTGGTCACATGATCTGGAACACTGTGAATGTACCAGCCATTTCCTGGCCCATGGACACTGCAAGGTAACTGGCTGGAAACATTCTAAATGGACTTGGAATGTACCAGTCCAGGCCACCACCCCTCACAGGGTGCATGGAAGGGTTTTTTAGAACAGAAAACTGTAATAAAAGCATGATGAAAAGTATAAATACTATTAGCATATTTTGTATTCTAAAAAGTGTAATCAAATTCAATCTTTTCTTGTTGTGTCAGTCATGATCTCTGGAAAAGTTTGAATTTAATTACACTTTTTAGAATACAAAATATGCTAATAGTATTTATACTTTTCATCATGCTTTTATTGCAGTTTTCTGCTCTAAAAAATCTCTTCTATGAACCCTGTGCCTTGCCCCCAGTGCTACTCATCAGTAGAGACAACATGGATGTCTCACTCAGCAGTGGTGATGAGGTGGACCCATTCCTCTTTGACAGTGTGGACTTCACATCCATCGGTAGGGTTTCCTTCTTACAGAAAGTGGTATTGTGCTCAGGGGTTACCCTAGGTTATATCATGGGGAGGGGTTCTCTGGCAGTGGCTGGGACATGGCACTTACCTCCCCCATTCAACTGTCACCCCAACTTCCCACTGGTCTTGTTCAACCTGGATGATGAGCCACAGCTCAATCTCCCTGCCAGAGTCGCCAACACCATCATCTGTCACATCATGCCTGGTAGCACCAATGCATATGTCACCCACTACGGTGGGAGCTATCATTGCTTGTGGAGTGAGCCAGAGGATGTTCTCTTCCAGGTTATGCTCTGGTTCAGCCTCAGGTTTGACATTGTGTTCTATCCCTGGCAACCTGGAGTTTGAGTTATAGGGGTGGGTTGCTGGATGTCATGGTTTGTCTGTGGTGGCAGGGTGGTGTTGTATGTGGTGTGGGAGGTCAGAATGTTGCCAACTGAGGCTGAAGTTGGAGGGGTGCAGGTGGGTGGTATGGTGGTGGTCTATGGGACCTCCTTTCCTGGTTCAGGTGGGGGACACACTCACTTACCATATCCTCCCAGTGGAATATCTGGCCAATCTGGAACCAAATGGGTTCTCAGCTGAGTCCACCTGCCCTGGGGGGTTGTGTTGGTTTGGTCCTCCTCCACTCTTCTCTTTAAGTACACTTATGGATGCAGAGACTGAGTTGGCATTTTCATGGGTGGAGTATGTTGTAGGCAGGCAGGGGGGCTGAGGGAGGGTGTTGTTGTTGAAATGAATGTTGCTATTAGGGGGTTGTTACCTTTCCTCTTCCGCAGGGCTACATTGTAGATTTTGCAATTCTGTACGGTCATGACACTTTGGCCCATTTGTTTAGTCCACTCAGCATACTTCCATTATGTTCACATCAGGTTGTGCCATTGACAAGTAATCTGCCATGGACCATGCACAGTAGGGCCTACCCCACCTGGGAGGGAGATAGTGTTTGATGGGCTCACTAGGCCTCTCACAGGGTGTATAGAAGGGGTTTTTAGAGCAGAAAACTGTAATAAAAATATGATGAAAAGTATAAATACTATTAGCCTATTTTGTATTCTAAAAAGTGTAATCAAATTCAATCTTTTCTTGTTGTGTCAGTCATGATCTCTGGAAAAGTTTGAATTTAATTACACTTTTTAGAATACAAAATATGCTAATAGTATTTATACTTTTCATCATGGTTTTATTACAGTTTTCTGCTCTAAAAAATCCTTCTGTGCACCCTGTGTCTTAAGCTGAGTGTATTACACGGGGTATGTGCAGGGGTACAATGTTTGATGTGCTCGTAAGCCTTTTGCTGGGGGGGGGTCCTGCCCCATGGCCATGGTGACCTGCTATTGAGTAGCTTAGCATGGATTGCTGGTATCTCCTATTACCAGGAGGGGGGGAATGTTGCTTTATTAGCAATTTGGCCAGAGGCTCAAGCCCTTAACCATCCATGCCGAGGCATGGGAAACTTCCATCAAGTGGGGGTTCTGAGTCAAGGGGTTCCCCCAGGTCTGCTCTTTGTCTTTCATTTCTTCCATGCCGCCTCTCACTGTTATCTACCTCTAAGGATGCCAACTCCTGACAAAGTATGGGCAGTGTTCAACACTATGATGGCTGCATCTTGGAGGGATATACACCACTCCAGCACTGTTTGACATGATCCAAGATAGCTTGCTACTGGCTCAAGCTTGGGTGGCGAAGTCAGCCCAGTCAGATCTGGCCTCTCACAGGCCAGTGTCTCAATAGATACAGATCTCGAAACAGTATGTTCCCCTCTTTGGGCTAACTTTTCCTGATAACTCCTGACAACTGATCCAGAAGTACAGGACAGTTGTGAAAGGCTTCAGATTATTCAAAACCACCTATCAGAAGTTGACAGATAACCTAGCAGTGGCTAAGGCACCAGCTGATTCCATTGAACAGGCTTATGCCACCTTAGAGGAGAAAGCTTGATCTGATGGAGTCTGTTACATGGAACTTGTCGCAAAGATGGAGGATAAAATTCACTCCTACGACGCTGCTTGCACAAACCTAGTTGTGCAGGGCACAGCGCTCATTTTGCAGATGGAAGAGAGGATCATGGCTTGTGAGGTGGCCTACTCTGAGGTAGCTAAGAAGATGGAGGAGTGCAAAAGTTCCCTCAAGGATCAGGAATCGGTTAGGTTCATGCCTTGGGTGTTGAGTTGAAACTAAGCAATATACAGGACCTCAACTCTCTCTGCAATATAATTCAGGAATCCATCACCTGTGGGGTCTGTCAAGGCATCCCCACCCAACCATGCAGTTACTGTCTCCATCCTCATTTACAACAGTATCAGATGCTCATTAGATGTCCTATAGCACTGGGTGCCGCCATGTCCTTTGTGCAATGTGCTTACTTAGCTGGTGGCAAACCAAGCAAGAAACCAGCTGCCCTTTCTGCCAAACAATCACCAAATCCCCTCCTGTCTGGGACCCTGTCCAAGGGTTTGTTGTGTTGGCATGTGCCCAGCCTGGCAAGGAGGAGGATTTGGATCCATTTGGTGCGGATATATTTGATTCCTTCTTCACACTCAAAGCACAGATGGGCCAGGCTCATTACAGTCATTGAGAGGTGATTGAAATCAGTTAGCTGATCTTATGATGGATGACATTGACTTCCTGTCATGATAGCCCTTCAAATGTAGCCAATGTTTGGTCTTCTGTGTTGCTTCCAATCAGGGCCATTTGTATCTTGTACTATAACAACCAATCTATGCATCCTGTTGTTATGCTTTTGCCTTTTCCTCTCATTTTCATGGCTAAGTCATAGGTGCCCACATGTGCCTAGGTCATGTGGACATTATTTCAGACTTATCCTTTTTCTTTCCTTCTCTTTGGACTTATCTTATCTTATCTTATCAAGCTCACACAATCACCAAGGCAAACACATGTGTCCTTTGAGTCATCTATGGAAGGCAGCCTACAAGTCACAAGATACTCCCTTCAGGATGTTCTGCCTATCCTTCTCCATGATCTTGAGATATACCATGAGATTGGACTCATCATCCAGCCAAACTGAGGCCCTCATCTCCCTTGCCACAGTCCAGTCCAACATCCTATCCATTGTTCTGCTCCTACCAAGATAGGCCTTGTCAATTCACCCATCCAAAGACTCCAATGGCTGACTTAATGGCCCAGCAACTGGCCCCACAATAGGCAGCACTTTGTACAGACTCAGCAACCTCCCACAACTCAGCTGCATCACTGGTAACCTCTTTGGCCCCCTCTTCCCTTTTGGGAAAACTCTGGGAACACTGCAAGGACATGTCAAGGAAACTGGGGACATTTTGAATGTACCCAGCATTTCCCCAGAGTTTACCCGAAATTTACCAAAAGTGGTTCACCATGGGCGGAATTTCAAGGAGGTTCTGAATGTGCCATTCAGGAACATTTCGGGGCCATTGTTCTGGTTCATTTTGAGTTTTACTGACTGGGAACACTGTGATCACACTGCTGGGAACATTGCAAGGGAAGTTCTGAATGAGCCACTCAGGAAGATTCTGGGTACTTTCTTTGGGAAAATTATGAATTTTCCCACAGTGTTCCTGATGGGAACATCCTGGTCACATGACCTGGAACACTGCAAATGTACTGACCATTTCCTGACCCAGGGACTGGGAATATTCTGAATGAACTGCTCAGGAAAATTCTGGTTACTTTCTTTGGGAAAAGTTTGAATGTTCCCATGGTGTTCCTGATGGAGACACCCTGGTCACATGATATGGAACACTGTGAATGTACCAGCCATTTTCTGACCCAGGAACACTGCAGGGAAACTTGTTGGGAAAATTTTGAATGGACTTGTGATGTACCAGCTCAGGACACCACCCCTTGCCCCCACTGGATGCTGTTCATGATTGACAAGGTCCCAAACCTCATCCTGTCGGTTCGCCTTTTCAGTATGTTTGTGGTGTAAGGCTGTTTATTGTGAACCACAAGTGCAAGTGACCACAACTCATTGGCAGACCACTTAGTCTTCCCAGCAGTCATTGGTATTGATGGTTCATCACTGTGGGAGGCTGGCAAAGGGATGTGGGGGTGCTCGCTGTTGGGCTTGGGTGAAAAGTGCAGAGAACATGGGGGTGGAGGGGCAGGATGAACATGTTTGCTTGGCGCACTGTGTTTTGACTGAGATGGAGCGGGCCATGGGACCTGTGGTTAGGGTGACACTTGAGGTTTTGGTGGTGCTTGGAGCTGGTGTGGCACTTGAGATTGATTTACATGGGTGGACGAACTCTTATTCCTTCTTCGTGTGTTCATAGAGTGAGGATAGAGAAAGACCGAGACTGGCATGTGTGATCTACCTATCTAGGGCAAAGCCCCACTTTGATAAATTTCAAGCTTCACTTTCTACCATCAAAACCGAGCTCTGAAACACTCTATTTGAATTGCATGACAAAAATTGATTGGAAAGAATATCGGTTATGGAAAAGCCATGACAAAGAAAAACTGAGAAGTGTGGGAACAACCAATGGGGAAAAGGGGAGAAGTGGTGCCACTGTGTTGTCAGGGAGACTGATGGGAGATTTGAATGATATGTCCTGGTTGGGGAGAGGTAGATAAAAGAGGGAATCCTAGGGTGACAACTTATCATCTGCTCATCTTCCAAAACCAACAACACTAGCCCTTCTTGCTCTTCTCCCTTCTTCCCTTCACACACATCACCACACCTAGAATCTCCAGTAACAAGTACTGTGTCTTTGACATGCCTGTCTCTCACACTGCCCAAGGCAGGTTCCATCATTCCAAATCCAATGTTGTCACTCCCTATCCCCATCCTGCTTCCATCATTGACTGTCTGGATTGCCCTGGTGCCAATTACTTTGAAGACCACATGGCTAACCTCTACAATGAGGACTTCTTATGGGGGATGGTTATACAGACTGCTCATCTGCAGAGTGATAGGCAGGTGTTATACTCTAAGAGGGATAGGGTGTTGGACTGGCTGATTACCATGGGGGTGAAGGATACCCCTGAGAAGTAGGATGAAGGTATGTTGACCAGGGGATGGGATATGCCAACAAGCCTGGAGATGAGGCATTTGTCCTCTATTGGCAATCAGTTGCTCTGTTGTATTGAAATCATGGAGAAGTAGGGAGATTAATGTCAGGGCCACTCTTCACCCTAAGCTCTACTGCGCCAAAGGTGGAGTCAACCGGAGAACAAATCAATCCGGAGACAAACCACAACCACAACAGCTTTTAGTGGTCGCTTCTTCCGGTAGGTGTTCCTGCTGCACAACTGGGTTAACCAGATAGGACAATCACGAGCCTTTTCTATAGGATGTGAGCCTCAAACCGAGGGCTTATCACGAAGAGCGACGGTCTTGACTCTGCCGAAGAGTGAAGGATAAACGTCGATTAAGTGATAGAACTGAGTGGAGGAGAGCAAGAGGGGGGCTGGGGTTTCTTCCGAAGGAAACTACTCGCTTGTCCGTAACAATGCAGTAGGGTTGAGAAAGGGAGAGGATTTCCTGGAATTTCAAAGCTAAAGAGACACCAGCCACAATGTATCTACCTATATAGGGAGAGTGGGCGTGACAGTGACAAGTGTAACCGGAGCAATGCGAAACCAGTGTGAGGGAGAGAAAGGAGGGAAAGAATATAAAAGAATGAGTGTGTGGGAACTATCAAAACCAAAAAGGGTAACAAGTACCAAAAACGGAAAGATAGTGGTCGGAGATCGATAAAGGAGTGATCGATGTGAAACAGGGGGTAATGATCAATGATGCAGATGAATGTGGAACGTGTAGGAGGAATGAATGTGAAGGGGCATCAAAGATAAGTCCAAAACATGTCCGAGAGAGTCCAGAATGAAAGTCCAGGTCGTGAGGTCATAAACGTGTCATAATGATGCAATGATGACGGATGAATGAAGTCATTGGTGACGATGGTGGAGTAGACTGATGTCATGGTGACGTCGAAGGTCTAGGCAGGAGAACCAAAGTGGGCGGCAAGATAAGACATGGGCGGTGATGCGCTCGGGCGAGCGGTGTTGCGAGATGTGGGCGGTGATGGGGAATAGAGTGAACCCTTGATGGTGGGAAGAAAGGTCGGACCGAAGGTAGCGTCCAGGGGATAGTTGGAATGCATATAAGCAGGATGGATATGCGATCAATCCCCATCAAACCTTTCTACCATCTCACCAACCACATCAACACTTTACCTCTTATGTCTATCCGCAATGCTGCCAGCACTGATAATACTGTTGGTTCTCGTGCCGTGTACGTCGCTCCCGACAATCGGGGAGAAATCACCCGTTGTGACAATCGAGGCCATACGCGGAGTCGGATCGATCCAAATGCCGCCTATCCCAGTCCCATCGAGGCTAGTATACTCCTGTTGTTCTCGAGTGGTCTGAATGCTAACCTTTTTGAGCAGATCATGGGCCGGATGCGCTCCGGAGATGTCAATGACATCCTCGGAGAGTGTCACTACGATGATAGGCTCTGGGGTTACGCGATCAGGACCGCCGAGACATGGAGAACGAGCGATCGGGAACAATGGAGAGATCCTGTCCTAGCTTTGTTGTTTAGGATGGGATCGTTCAACTGGGAGGGCGAAGACAAGTTGATGAACCAGGCGAAGCAAGCTATTCGTTTGGGAACTGCTACCAGCGTTCGGATCTGGACGAGGGTCATGGAGATCCAGGAACGGGTAGGTCCAGCTGTTGTAGAACGATTAAGTTCTCAACTAACTGAACCCATAGCGAGATGCCTTGGAACGAGAGTGGCGTCAAAGTGTGACCGATGCCACTGCTGTCTTCGGTCGGATCAACAAGGATTTGTCCGCGTTAGGAAGTCGGGTCGGCCTTGATGAACATCGATTGGAAGGTCACGAGGCGATGATCAAGAGCTTTGAAGATGACTATAGCAAGGTCTTGTTTCGAGTTCATGAGCTGGAGCAGGGACGGAGGGCTCAGCTGAACTTGATCGAATCCTTGCAGACGGATGTCGCCTTCTTTGAGTCGAACAGCGCCGTGGATGCTCAGAGGATAGAAGCCTTAGAAGGGAGGCTTGATGATTTGACCAATCTCGTGGGGCACATGCAGAGCAAACTCTGTACCTGTGGTGACAAGGTAAGAGTCTTCTTGTTGTGACCTTATCCACAACGTTGACTCTTAGTAGCAGTCGCCTGATGTTCCCACTGAGGAGTCGGGGTTGGAGTATTCCTCGGATTCGTCATATCATGATGCGCCCTTGGCTGGAGCGGGCAGGATCTTGATGGTGCCTATGGGTGAGGTGGAAGTGACTGTGAACCAGGTAGGTTCAGGGGGTTAGTCCAGTCCTTTCTTGTCTGGACTAAACATCTGAACCCAGGATGCCAGTTCCGCCGAGGTACCAACAGATGCGCCGATGGAAGAAGAGGAAGAAGATAGTTCGGGTTCTTCCGCCGAGGAAAGGTCGATGTCGCCGCTTCATCAGGAAGAGGAGGTTCTTCCCATCGTAACTCAAGAGGAGTTCGACTTGATGACGCGGGTCCTTGATGAGCAACCTATCCTAGGGTCTTCTGTGAGTGGGCAACGTTGCATCCGCTCAGCTGGGGCTCTTCCGTTGGCCAAGTACCATCCTTACGTCCGCTCGAACTACTTCAAAGGGCAACTCCGCGGTCTTCCCTCATCAGAGGCATTCCGTTCCAACTATCTTCGAGCAAGAAGAACTGGGCGTGTTGCAAGAAGTAATTGTGGAAGGGAGGCAGATGATGAGTGCTCAGGAGCTGAGAGCAGTCGTTCTTCACTCGAGCCAGAGAGGTTTGATGATCCGGCAAGTTCTCGAGTCGCTGAGTCAGGTTATGGATCAGATCCAGATCCAACAACTCTTGCTTCTTGTGCGCTCAACTCTCATGGAGACGGTCGAGGAATTGGGTGGAGTTGGAGCTTTGGAAGGCGGGACCTTGGCTGAGGAGGTGGCTGAGAGTGTCCTTGCCGAGGACCAGGGAGAGGTCCATGACTTCGAAGGAAATCTCCATGATGACTAGTGTACTCGTGTATCGGTTGTGGAGGGCAATTGACCCTAGTGTACCAATATGATGTCTTCTTTTCTTGTCTTTATGCATCGTGTGTCGTAAGAGGGGAGGAGAAAGGAAAAGGAAAGGAGTGTGATGTTCGAGTTGGTCGTCGAAGTACTGAGACTGTGTTGTGTTTTGTTGATTTATAAAATTTTTAAACGGGGTTTTCTTCATGACAGCAAACGCGCTGACAATTAACTTGTTTAAATATGTGACATAAGCTAATGTCTTCTCCCTTAGATTTGTTGTGAGCAAGCTGAGTGCAAGGAGATGGAGGAAGCCTTTCAGAGACAGGCTCTAGAGCTAGAGGAGACTGTATGTCAGAACAGGGAACTTAGAGACTGCTTGGAGAAGCTGGAACAAGTCTGGTTGATGTAAAACCATTCAATGCTCACAACCGCACTCGGAGTGATCCTCTACAAGAACATCATGAAGAACATGAGGGGATGATGTATGCTACAGGGACAGTAACAAAAACAACCATCTACCACCTCGCAGTAGGAACAACCAAATACGTTATGCTCCAACTCCACCCCCTCCTGCAAGAGGACCCATCTCATTGCCTCCACTGCGTCCTCCAGACCATCCCTCACCATCAGATATCAGAACTCCTGTAAAGCTGATATCAAGGACTTCTCCTTGGACAATCTCTTCAAATGGTCATGAGTCTCCTGTGACCCAGGGGTACACCACTGTTGGGGAGGACGATTCTCCTGAGAGGATGAAGACGCAGTCGGAGAAATCTTCTGTCATTGCAACTGGCGATGAGACTGTCACTGATGATAAGAAGGGGGCAGAGTAGTAGACACTGGCAATGGGGGAAGGGGAAGCTCGGGATACGAGTGAGGGGGACTGAGACTCAAGCGAAGGGAGGGAAGAGGGTGTCCCTGGTCCAGCCACTCCCTGAGAGTTAAACGACTCATCGAAAATGTCACAAGGGCGAGTTCCTGTGGGAGGGACAAGTCCGCAGGAAGAGATGGATCCAATCTGTGCAAGCAAATGACCAATAGGTTCCTGTCATCGCGCACAATTTTCAGACTTCTTTTTCCTTATGTCTCTACATCTTCTGGACCTTTTTACTCCTTATCACCCCACACTCTTTATCCATTTCACAATTCACACTTCATGACCAGACACCAAGATCAACATTGGGCTACTCGGGGAGATTAGGAGATACAAGATGGGTGTCTACAAGGGTATCTACCATCCATTCCATCTCTGCCTCCTGATGCACAGACTCTCGGAACTCAGCGTAGGAAGACCATCTAAGGACGTCGTACCCTAGCAAGACCCTCTCCACCTTGTACCTACTAGGTGGACCATGCTCGGGCAACTCCCCCAGACGACCCGGACTCTCCACTCTGGGAGGCGTCACTGCAGGACAATCCTCTAGACGTCCTTGGTCAACCACCCTCTGACAACGCAGGATGCTGCTGGAAGGACAAACCACCTGGCACCATGTACCCAGTCAGTGGATCACCGTGACAACCATGGCGAAAAACCCTCTGCCCAGTACAAACCGGATGAACCTCTGCTATCACTGGCAAAGGATCAGGGGATAGAGCACTTGAAGACTCTCCAGCACACCCAGAACAGCGTGCCACATCCAATCCCAACACAGGTTGCTCCTTGGACATAGCAGGATAGGAGGTATACTCCAGTTCGTCGTCCAAGATCTAGGAGACATGTCAACACCACTTCCTCAACAAGGAAGAAGGTAGCATTGGACATACCTCGATGGGAACGTTCCTACTCCCAGAAAGTCCACACTTGCAGACCTGATCCTAAGAACATTTGTTATCATTAAGGAATAACACCCCCAGGAAACAAACAAACCTGCAGTGCCTCAACATGTCCATGCAACTCCATGGTGAACTGTTCCTCAGCCAACCAGAGCTTCTCCAACTCAACCAAACAATTGCTGAGCTCTCTGTTTTGTTGGAGCACATCTGCCATATCTGAAGCTTGCTTCTTGAAAGCCTCCTCCATCTCCTTACGCTCGGAGCGCTCTTGATGTATCTATAGGGAAGGAAGTCAGTTCAATGCTTCAACACGTTGAATCAGCTCTCCCCACCTCCTTCTTTATAACATCAATACAGCTGAGCAGCCGGCTTCCAATCGAGGATGCATGCCTCATCTCCAAGCTAGTAGGAATGCTCCTCCCCCTAGTCAACATACCAGGTTCATACCTCTCATCAATATTCCGCACTCCCATCATGATGAGATGATCCAACACCCCATCCCTCTTCGGCTGCAGTATCCTTTGGTCACTCTGAAGACGTGCAGTTTGGATGGTGGTCCCCCACAAGAAGTCCTCGTTGTACAAATCACCCATAGGGTTGTCGATATAACCGGCCCCCTCACCATCAAGACAATCTATGATGGTAGTGTTCTTGGGGTAAGGATCAATAACATTAGTGCGAGAGTGAGGGTATCTCCCCTGGTTGGTATGGGAAACAGAAACCTCATGGATGCGATAGGTGTTGTGGCAGATTCTAGGCATGGCGATAGGTGATGGGAGGATGAGGAGATGATAGAAGGAGTTAGGTTTGTTGGTTGTAGAAGATGAGCGGATGATGAGTTGTCACCCTAGGACACCCCCCCCTATTTGCCTGTCCTCAACCAGGACATCTCACACCTGATCCTATTGGTTTCCCTAACAACTCAAGTGGTACTACTTTCCCTATTTTCCTATTGGTCATTCCCACACTCCCCCATCAGTCCCCCTGATGACAATGGTGTCACTTCCTTTCCTTTTTCTTATTAGCTGTTCCCACACTTCTCAGCTTCCCCTTTGTCATGAAATTCTCACAATCCCTTTTCCCTTTGTTCTAATTTTCCCATGACCCACATTCATTCCTTTGATGACTCATTATGACTTTAGGTCATCCCCTTGACTCAGCGTTACTTATCACTTGTCACAGGCCACTCTGGTAGTATATAAGAACCTCAGATAGTGCTTGTATTCGCTAGTTTTGTTATTACAGGATTTCCTCTACCTGAAGACTCTCTTCGGACAAGCTCAGAGACTTGCTGCAAGATATAGGACACCAGGCCTGTTCTCTTCCACTCCATTACCTCTTCTCTCTATCAGTGCATCCACTGCCTCCTTGACCCATCATCCAGCATTGTGCAAGGCCCTGCCTCACCTCTCACTTATTGGTTTGAAGACCTCTATCCACCTCTGTGGCTCATTGTTGTCTCTGTTAAGCAAGGGCAAGCTACTCAAGAAACGGTTAGTGACTCTCAGTAAAGAGTTGTCTCCTGGAGAAGGTCTCGGCGCAGAGTGGCCCTGACAGTTCCCAATGAGTCTTGACATAATGCATCAACATTGCGTGATACATTACTGACTGTATTCGAACTTGCTCCAAACCCTTTGAGAGGGTGATAATGTTAGATTTCAACTGAAAGTTCATTTCAGTCAAACCTTCAATCATCTCCTCCAAAGCGTTGATACGAGTGTGTTGCTCGTCCATCATCGAAATGGCCCCAGAATGAAGTTGACTGGCAACTTCCTCATTCATTCTCATAGCAATCACCTCAGAGATAACCTGAGGCAACTCGGTGGGGGGATGTTGATAAATGCACTGACCAGCACGGTACAACAAATCATTCTATAAGTGATGATTAAAACCCCTTGACAAATCCAAGGACCCTTAACCACATGCACCAGTTCATTTGGATCCGAGACATAAAAGTCATGGTTGTCCATACCCCAGACTTCATTGTAAGAGGCGGAGGGAGTAGGAAAGGTAATGTTGACAGGCATGTTGGCAAGAAGGATGGTGTTGTAGGAAAAGAGGAGGGAGCGATAGTCCTCAATGATGGGGGAAGAAAAGCAAGATGGGGAAATAAACCAGCTATTGGATCAAGTATAAATAATAAAAGAAAACCCTAACCCTGAAACACCGGATCCTAGATTCCATCAGATCATTCCATCAAAAATAACCCCATCAGGCTATAATTGGAGGGGAGTTTTAGATCTGGGGATTTCTCCCTGAAACACCACCAATTTTCTCAGAAGGCACAGCCCATCATTATGCAGCCTCAACCATCAATCAAATAAGAAGCAGGAGGATGTTCTGTTTATGATAAGTCATAGAATGTTCCAGAGAAAACCAGCCACAATTGTATGATTCTTTATAATTATTAGACACTTCCAAAGGAAGAGTAGACTTAGCTACAATCAAGAAGTCGTCATGTGACCAGGATCCAGGAGTATATAAGGACGAGCCCCTCCAGCTCTCTTTTCCCCTTATCCTCAATCTTCTCTGTAACCTCTACTCCAACCAGTGAGTTGGATACCTCCCAATAAACCGCTTTACCCTTCATACTAACATACTTAGCAGGAATCTCCTACTATTGTATGTTACCCACATCTCATCCCAACCCCAATTTCCTCTCCCAGAGATCAAAGATATTAGGCTAGATTTTTGGAGTCAACGCTTGTTGAAAAGCCTCAGTGTTAACCAGACCAGAGGCCAACTTGTGCACTGTCCCTACTATTGACACTTCTCCTCTTTAGATCAAGGAGCCCCTTCCCCACCCTTCTTTTCCACTGCTGAGCACTACTTTGAGTGGTGTTCCATTTACACTCATAAACCCTTGGCTATTGTCACTTTTATAGTTCATCCTGCCTGTCATACGGACATACCTCAAGTACTCATTAGTCAACACCCGCTCTATCAGTGTGAGTCTTGCATCATCAGTTGGTGGGACTTTCCAACCACTCTCCCTGGACAACTCATTGCCTGGTTGCAAGGAGTATCCGAGTTACATAATCAAGAAGAGAGTTTCTGGTTATTCACCCACACCCTTGCAGACTTTACAGGTGACTTCTGGAAGCCCATTTACCCCTACGATCACAAGTCTCCCAACCTCCGACCAGCTCACGCTCCACTCCTTCCCCTCACCCCAAACCACCCTCTACACACTACACCTCTGGTGCCCAGCAAATGGTAAGCAGGCATCACCCCTGACAGAGGAGTTGGTTAATACCCTTGTAGGTACTTATCTTGTTTCTTCTAATCTCCCCAAGCAGTTCCAATGCTAGTTCTTATGTCATGTCATGTGGTGTGAGTTGTAAATGCAGTCCAAAAGATGTCAAGGCATGAAGGGAAAAGGAGTCTGGAAATCATGCACAATGACATGTGTATCCTGTTTGTCTTGTTTCATGCCTCAGACTAACTCTCTTGTAGTATCCTACTTACAGAATGCTCATCTAGGTACAAAATATACTTTTGCTTTTTCACTTTGTGAGGATATTCTACTTACAGAACATTCATCTAGTTCTGATAGGTTATGAGCCTGGAGTGATGCTCTGAACCTCATCCTGATACATGAATGAATCTCCCACCCACCACATTACAAACCTCATCCTCTCTTTCACCCACTGCACCATGTCCAACAAGTTAACCTCACTCACCAAGATCACCATACTCACAGGCACCACAAACTACACCAACTGGGCCATAGGAATCAAGGCTGCCACTCAACTCAGAAAGTTCTAGAGAGCCATCTCCAGCAAAAACACACCTGTTGACAGCACACCTGCTGCAAAGGAGAACTGTGACAGTTGTGAGGAGGCTGCTCTCAGTCTCATCAAAAAGACTATCATTAAGACCATCACTCTTGAACTGTGCTTGTTTCCTGAGCTGGCTGACTTGACCAAGACTATTACCAATAGAACAGCCAAACAGCTCTGGGAATACCTAAAGACAAAGTACTCAAAGAAAGAAGGGATCACCTTCTATGAGTTTGGCACCCTGTTCCACTGTAACCTGGTCAATGATGGCACTCTCAAGCAACAGATCAACAAGCTCTCTGACATGCACTCTATCTGTGTGATGAATAAGTTCAACCTCAAGGACTGGCAGTTCTTGGTCCTAGTTCTTCATGCACTTCCCCCTTCCTATCAACACATTCCTGATAATATCCTTGTTGCTGGCAAGATCAAAGATCTTAGAGGCTGAGTCCCATCAAGGTGACATGAACACCTCTGCCAATCTTCTCAACTCCAAGAAGGGTACGAAGATTGTCAAGTCCAGACCACCTCCTTTGCCATACAAGTATTGCCAGGGAAATCACTGGAACCATCAGTGCAAGAAAAAACCCAAGTCCTCATCTACTCAGCCTAATGCCACCAGTGTGAACAAACTGGACAAACTGAAACCAAGGTCATCACTACATGTATTGGATAACTCTAATTATGAATCCAATGCCCCCATTTCCTGCTACATTGGCTTACACACCTCTATTCACAGTGGGCACTGGGCATTTTTCCATGTCAGATTACCTTAGGATCACAGGTGTAATAGGTTATTTTTTACACATGTTTTCTGAACTGGTAGATATTTTGAAAAGCAAAAGGAATTCACTCTTGATTGTGGATGGAAAATTTTGCAGGTTAGGTGAAATATACCACACCATGAGCCAATCAGCTATCTCTGATCACTGTATTCCTCATCAGAATATTTTGCCCTTTTCCCAGGATTTACAGATCAATATTACTGAGAGTTTTTGGACAGTAAACTGGGAAGGAAAATGTGAGAAAAATCTAAACCTAGTCGCACCATAAACAGGGGATATTCTGGGGTGGAAAAGGCCCTGTTGTCCACTGTGATTGAAAACCAGCTGATGGACTCTGGTGCCACTGACCACATGACCCCCTTTGGATCTGACCTGAGTACATGACACTCACCAACTCAAATAATTGGGTTATTCTTGGTGACAGTAGGCAGCCATAATACAGCCATAATACTATTATTATGTAAATTTTATGTAAGTGTCAATCTCACTATTACATCAATTTCATGTAATGCAGCTGTTTTTAAACATGTGTTATTACATAAGTAATAAATAAAGCAGTAATTTCAGTGTTGTACTCATCATACTAATATTCTATAATATTGTGCATACCTCATATTTAATACCTTCCTAATTGGGATTTTTTGGAAAATAACCTATTAAATGAGTATTTCCAAGGTTTCCCCATTAGGCAAGATATATGTCTGATGGCCCAGGGGTTATGTAGTGGAGAAAGCTACATTTGTATGAATGGCACTTTCACAGGCACTTTTGCATAAAGGGTCATGCTATGTGAGTCGGCGGGCGTGCGCATGAAGCTTGATCGGTTTTGGCTGGTCGAGTTCATCGCGACATGGGGTTCGACGACCATGGAAGAATCACTCATAGGAGAAAGGGTACCAAACTCTGTTCAATGCTGTAGATACTAGTACAAAGAGCCCTGTCTTATATACTATATCTATGGGTCTATGAAATCATTGTAGAAAAGCTGAATAAAAGAAAGAGCATATGATGTTGTGTGTCTTTGGGCTCTGGGCCCACGTGATCATGATGTGATGTGGGTCTGGGCCTTACAATCGCCCTCCCAGTTGTCTCAGTACAACTGATTCTAAAGAAAAGAAAGAAAAACATGTCGCCAAGAAAAACATATGAAGCATGTATCATACTAAGTGTCTGAAGGGTGAAGAAGAAGAAGAAAAAATTTCTAGATGTTGAATTCACCCTCAATGGCGACATCCACGTTCATCAAATCTTCTTTGTTGGAGGGGCCAATGTCAGCATCCGCAAACTTGTTGAGAAAGGTGAGTGCATCGGTGTTGATGGTGTCATCAATGATTGGCTCTGGCATGGAAGTAGAAGCGGCCAGAGTGGGAGTGTTGCTGTTGACAGGGGGAGGAACCGGAATATGCTTCTGGTTGTCACAAGGATTACATCTTGGGTCCTTCGTGGGCATGGCCGGTGGTCCGCTCCTAATCCCTCTCCTGTTCAGACTGGCTCCCCGACCCCTTCCTCCAAATCCTCCTCTCCCTCTGTTATTGCTGTTGCCATTGTTGTTATGATTGTGATGGTTGTTGTTGTTGGCGGGGCAGCGTGGAGTGGGGACATGGATGGGGGGCTCCCTGTAGAAGTAGATTGGTCGATCCTGAGAGTTGTTGCCGATGGCATGGATGATGGCTTCTAAAGTATCCACGGGCATGGAGACATTGTCATTGACGGGTGGGAGGACTGGCTGAGGTACGTTGATGGCCCTCATTGTAGCTTCGTAGCTTTGATAGGTGATCCAGGTGGTGGGTCACTGGGGGCAAGGGTATCCAGAAATGAGTGGGAACATCTTAGGAACATTTCAAGGTCTGGGTCAATTTTACTGCATTGTAACCAGCAGACACATTTATGGCACATTTGGAACATGTTACTAAGATGAAACTGAAATGTTCTCAATAGTAACATTTAAAATGTTCCCAGAAATGAGTTTCAGATATTCTAGGGCCCATTCTCAATCAGAAACACCTAAAGTACATGGCCCGTTTGTAGGAACATTGAAGGAACATGAGATACGAGGCCCATTCCTGCCAAAAACATTGGAGGATTATTTGTGGCAACAGGTTAGGAACATTTTTGTAATCATGTCTGAGAACATTTTAAATGTTACCATTGGGAATGTTTCAGTTCCATCTTAGCAACACATTCCAAATGTGCTATAAATGTGTCTGCTGGTTACAATGCAGTAAAATTGACCCAGACCCTGAGATGTTTCTAAAATGTTCCCACTCATTTCTGGGTACCCTTGCCCCCAGTGTTTATTGATCAGCAATTGATATCTGTTATCACTGGGGGCGAGGGCCTATGGAAACTAGTGAATACATTGTAAATACATTGAAGACACTGGTTCAATTTACTCAGCCCTTTACCACCAGATACATTCTGGGAACATTTCAAATGTTACTTTGCCA
>Ga0307513_10003896_pt1 | contig 20065 bp, 15 predicted proteins | sample 15_EM_MG_FD_202174 | JGI IMG/M metagenome (GOLD analysis project Ga0307513, IMG submission 202174) | Populus trichocarpa ectomycorrhiza microbial communities from riparian zone in the Pacific Northwest, United States - 15_EM | ecosystem: Host-associated > Plants > Roots > Unclassified | place...
GAGGCCGCCGTCACCCGGGCTGCCGAGGCCGCGCAGTGGTGGGCCGACCTCGGCTTCGCCGGGCGCCGCACCCGGCTGGTCGAGTGGCGCAAGGCGCTGGTGCGCCGGCTCGACGACATCGCCGAGGTGGTGCGCGCCGAGACGGGCAAGCCGTTCGACGACGCGCGGCTGGAGCTGGTGCTCGCGATCGACCACCTCGACTGGGCCACCAAGCACGCGGAGAAGGTGCTCGGCCGCCACAAGGTGTCGTCGGGGATGCTCATGGCCAACCAGGCGGCGTCGCTGCGCTACGCGCCGCTCGGCGTGGTCGGGGTGATCGGCCCGTGGAACTACCCGGTGTTCACCCCGATGGGCTCGATCGCCTACGCACTCGCAGCCGGCAACGCCGTGGTGTTCAAGCCGAGCGAGCTCACCCCCGGCGTCGGGGTGGCGCTGGCCGATTCGCTCGCCGAGATCGTCGACGGGAAGCCGCTCTTCCAGGTCGTCACCGGCCACGGCGCGACGGGCGCTGCGCTGTGCCGCGCGCCGGGCATCGCGAAGATCGCGTTCACCGGCTCGTCGGCCACCGGCCGGAAGATCATGGCGGCGTGCGCCGAGCGGCTCACCCCGGTGCTGATGGAATGCGGCGGCAAGGACGCGCTGATCGTGGCGCCGGACGCCGACCTCGAGGCCGCTGCCGATGCCGCGGTGTGGGGCGGCATGTCCAACGCCGGCCAGACCTGCGTCGGCGTCGAACGCGTGTACGTGGTCGACGAGGTGGCCGAGGAGTTCACCCGCCGCGTCGTGGCCAAGGCCGAGAAGCTGCGCCCCGGCGGCGATGCCAACGCGGCGTTCGGCCCGATGACGATGGGCTCGCAGGTCGAGGTCGTGCGCCGGCACGTCGAAGACGCGCTGGCCAAGGGCGGCAAGGCCGTCGTGGGCGGCGCCGAGTCGGTGCGTGCTCCGTTCGTCGATCCCGTCGTGCTGGTCGACGTGCCGGAGGACAGCTCCGCCGTCACCGAGGAGACGTTCGGGCCGGTGCTCGTCATCAACACCGTGGCCGACGTCGACGAGGCCGTCACGCGTGCCAACGCCACCGGCTACGGCCTGGGCGCCACCGTCTTCTCGAAGTCCGGCGGTGAGGAGATCGCGGAGCGGCTGCGCTGCGGCATGGTGTCGGTCAACAGCGTGATCTCCTTCGCCGGCATCCCGAGCCTGCCGTTCGGCGGGATCGGCGAGTCCGGGTTCGGCCGCATCCACGGCGAGGACGGGCTGCGCGAGTTCACCCGCCCGCAGGCAGTGGCCCGGCAGCGGTTCGCGCTGCCCATCGCGGTCACCAGCTTCTCCCGCACGAGCCAGGGATTCGGCATGCTCCTGGGCATGGTGCGGTTGCTGCGCGGGCGCTGATCCGTGCTCGATCGGTGCGGGAGGTCGGCGTCACACGTTCGGCATACCAAGCACCGAGGATGGGATGATGTCCGCCGACTCATCCCCCAACGGTGGAGGTAGGCGCGTGGCTCGCGAGTTCCGGACGGTCGGCGTGGTCGGCCTGGGCACGATGGGTGCAGGCATCGTCGAGGTGTTCGCCCGCAACGGCCTCGAGGTGATCGCCGTCGAGATCGACGAGCAGTCCGTCGAGGCCGGTCGCAAGCACCTCGACACTTCCACCAGCCGGGCGGTCGATCGCGGCAAGCTCGACCCGGCCGATGCCGAAGCCCTCCTCGGACGCATCAGGACCACCACGTCGCTGGCCGACCTGGCCGACGCCGATCTCGTCGTCGAGGCGGTGCCGGAGAGCCTCGAGCTGAAGGCGCAGATCCTCGCCGAGCTCGACAAGGTGGTCCGGCCCGACGTGGTCCTGGCGTCCAACACGTCGTCGTTGTCGGTCACCGAGCTGGCGGTGCGCACGGGCCGGCCCGGCAAGGTCGTCGGGATGCACTTCTTCAACCCGGCGCCGGTGCAGAAGCTCGTCGAGGTCGTACGGACGGTCGTCACCGAGCAGGACGTCGTCGACGACATCAAGGCCTTCGCCGCCAGCCTCGACAAGGTGGCGGTGGTGATCGGCGACCGCGCCGGGTTCATCGCGAACGCGCTGCTGTTCGGCTACCTCAACCACGCGGCGAAGATGTACGCGGAGCGCTACGCCAGCCGCGAGGACCTCGACGCCGCCATGCGCTACGGCTGCGGCTACCCGATGGGCCCGCTGGCGCTGCTCGACCTGATCGGCCTCGACACCGCCTACGAGATCCTCGAGACGATGTACGCCGAGTCGCGCAACCTGATGCACGCGCCGAACCCGGTGTTCAAGCAGATGATCACCGCCGGCCTGCTGGGCCGGAAGAGCGGCCGCGGCTTCTACACCTACGAGGCCTCGCACTCGTCGAAGGTCGTCGACGACGCGGAGACCCCGTCCGGCGCCGTCGCCGAGGACACCGTCGTGCGCGACATCGCCCGCGTGGGTGTCGTCGGCACCGGCACCATGGCCTCGGGCATCGTGCAGGTGTTCGCCGCCGCCGGGTTCGACGTGGTCGTCCGCGGCCGCAGCGAGTCCAAGGTCGACGGCGCGATCGCCGGCATCCGCAAGGCGCTGGACAAGGCCGTTGTCCGCGGCAAGCTCACCGAGGAGCAGCGCGCCGAGACGCTGGGCCGCATCAGCGGCACCACGCGGCTGGAGGACTTCTCCGACGTCGATCTCGTGATCGAGGCGATCGCCGAGGAGCTCGACGTCAAGCGCGCCGTGTTCGCCGCGCTCGACGAGATCTGCAAGCCCGGCGCCATCCTCGCCACCACCACCTCGTCGCTGCCCGTCGTGGAGTGCGCGGCGGCCACCTCGCGGCCGGGCGACGTCATCGGCATGCACTTCTTCAACCCGGCACCGGTGATGAAGCTCGTCGAGGTGGTCTCCCCGATCACCACCTCGCCCGAGGTCGCCGCCACGATCCTGGCGCTGTGCCAGCGCATCAAGAAGGTCCCGGTGAGCTGCGGCGACCGCGCCGGCTTCATCGTCAACGCGCTGCTGTTCCCGTACCTCAACGACGCCGTGCGGATGCTCGAGGCGCACTACGCCACCGCCGACGACATCGACGCGGCCATGAAGACCGGCTGTGCGCTGCCGATGGGCCCGTTCGAGCTGCTCGACGTCGTCGGGCTCGACGTCTCGCTGGCCATCGAGCGCTCGCTCTACCAGGAGTTCCGGGTGTCGGGCTTCGCGCCGGCACCGCTGCTGGAGCACCTGGTCACCGCGGGTCGGCTCGGTCGCAAGACCGGGCACGGCTTCCGGGACTACGCCGCGCGCTGACCCCTCTCATGGCACGTCGTCGACCGCAGCGGGATGAACACCTCCCGCTGCGGTCGGCTGCGTTCACGCGTATCGATTCGGACCCGGACGGCGACTGGTACGTCCGCAGCGTGAGCGGCACGGCCGCGACGAAGGACTACCGGTGCCCCGGCTGCGACCAGGTGCTGGTGCGCGGGACGGCGCACGTCGTCGTCTGGTCGGCGGAGGAGCACGGATCGTTGGCCGACCGGCGGCACTGGCACATCCCGTGCTGGGAGGCTCGGCACCGCCGCCGTCCCGGGCGGCGTTGACGCTGGTCCCGCCGCGCGTCGGCACGCAATGCTGTGCCGCGTGTCGGACGAGGCCGGGCAGCCGTTGCGGGAGCGTGGATCCGACCTGGCCGTCCTGCGCTCGGCGGCGGAGCAGGCCGTGGTCGGACGCGGCTCGGTCGTCGTGCTCGGCGGGGAAGCCGGGATCGGCAAGTCGAGCCTGATCCGGGCGTTCCTGGCCGAGCTGCCGGCCGCGATGCGGGTGTTCGCCGGAGGATGCGACGACCTGCTGGCGGTGCGAGCGCTGGCGCCGCTCCTGGAGGCGGCCCGCGGTCGTCCGGGGCCGCTGTCGGCAGCGCTGGCCGACCCCTCCGCCGACGTCGCCGCTGCCGCGGTGACGGAGCTGCGGACGGGACCCGCGGTACTGATCGTCGACGACGTGCACTGGGCGGACGACGCGACCCTGGACGTGCTGCGCCACATCGCCCGGCGGATCGCCGAGCTTCCGGCGCTCCTGCTCGTGGCGGTGCGGACGGAGGCACTGACCCCGGAGCATCCGGCGCAGGCCTTCCTGGGCGGGCTGGCCGGCGGGTCGACCGTCCACGTCGAGCTGCAGCCGCTGTCCGTGGCGGCCGTGGCCGGGCTGGCCGGGGCGGGGGACGGCGCCGCGCTGCACCGGGTCACGGGCGGCAACCCGTTCTTCGTCACCGAGGTGCTCGCGTCGGCGCCGGCGCAGCTGCCGGAGAGCGTCGCCGAAGCCGTCACGTCGCGCATCGCCCACCTGCCGCCGACGACGATCGCCGCGGTCGAGCGCCTGTCGGTGCTGCCCGACGCCGTCGACCCGGCTCTGGCCGCGGCCCTGCTCGGGCCTGATGTCGCTGAGCTCGCGGCGGCCGAGGAGCGTGGCGTCGTCGAGATCCGCGACGGCGACATCGCGTTCCGCCACGAGCTGGCCCGCCGCGCCGTCGACGCCTCGTTGTCGGTGCTGCGCCGCCGTGGCCTGCACGCCGACGTCGTCCGCGCCCTGCGCGAGCTGGGCGCCAGTGATCGCGAACGGCTCGTGCACCACGCGGTCGGCGCCGGGGATGCGGCCACCGTGCTGGAGTTCGCTCCCGCCGCCGCCCGTGATGCTGCCGCGCGCGGCTCGCACCGGCAGGCACTCGCCCTCCTCGAGGCGGCCGCGGGCCACGTCGGCGCGCTGCCGCCGGCAGCGCGCACGGACCTGCTCGACGACCTCGCGTGGCAGCTCTACATCGCGCAGCGGTTCGCCGAGGCCGTGACGAACGGGCGGCGCGCCGTCGCGCTGGCGATCGACCTGGATCTCCCGCACCGCGAGGCCGCCCTGCGGGTGCGGCTGGCCCGCTACCTGCTGATGACCGGCGAGGTCGACGAGGCCGAGGAGCTCCACGACCGGGCGGCTGCACTGCTCGGCGAGGACGCGCTCGACGGCGAGCGGGCCGAGGTGCTGCTGCACCGCAGCACCCTGCTGATCCTCACCAGCCGCATCGCCGACTCCCTCCCGGTGCTGCGCAACGCGATGGCGCTGGCCGAACGGGCCGGGCGGAAGGACGTGTGGGCACTGGCCCGGTCGTACCTCGGTATGGCGCGCGCGGAGGTGGCCGGCGAGATCGTCGAGGGCGAGGCGGACGTCCGGCAGGCGCTGGAGATCGCGCTGGCGCACGGCTACACAGAAGAGTCGGCCCGGATCCACACCAACCTCGTCGAGATGCTCTGCGTCCTCGACGACGTGCCGGCGCTGCGGACGGCGGTCGCCGCAGGTCAGCGGTTCAGCGCCGATCACGGTCTCGGCCAGGGCGCCGTCCTCATCGACCTGCAGGAGCAGATCCTGCAGATCCGCGCCGGCGAGCTCGACGCGGGCCTCCGGGGGCTGACCGAGCTCACTCGGCGGTCCCGTGTCACCGCCGCGTTCTCCCCGCGGGTCGACGCGTGGATGGGCCGGCTGCTGACCCGCCGGGGCGATCCCGGCGCGGCCGATCTCGTCCGCACCGCGTGGGAGGAGGCGTGGCGCCAGCGCCATCCCATCGTCGTGGCCGTCGCGGCGACCGCGGTGGCGGAGTGGGCGTGGCTGACGAACACCCCCGCGGCCGCCCAGGAGGTGGCCGACGCCGTGCTTCCGCAGCTGGAGCGCTCCCCGGTCTGGGCCGTCCCCCGGGGTGAGCTTGCGCATGCTGGCCCGCTCCGGCATCCCCGCCGCACCGTTCGACGGGTGCCACGAGCGCTACGCGGCTGGCCTGCGCGGCGACTGGAGGACCGCCGCCGACCTCGCCACCGATCCGTACGAACAGGCTCTGGAGCTGGGATTCTCCGGCTCACCCGCAGAGATGCGGCAGGGCTGGGAGGCGCTGGAGAGGATGGGAGCGCACGCTCCCGCGACGATGGTGCGTCGCGCGCTGATCGATCGGGGCGTCACCCGCCTGCCGCCCCGGCGCTCGGCCGCGGACCCCGCCACGCAGCTCGGCCTCACCGACCGGCAGCTCGACGTCCTCGAGCTGGTCGCCGCCGGCGCCACCAACCGCGAGATCGGTCAGCAGCTGCGGTTGTCGGTCCGCACCGTCGACAAGCACGTCGCCGCCATCCTGGCCCGGCTCGGCGTCCGTTCGCGGCGGGAAGCGGCGGAGTCGCTCCGGGACAGGTGAACCGGGAACCGACCGCTCTTCGGCGTCAGCGGTGCGCCGGCTGTGGGCGCAGGTTGCGGCGTGTGGGGGACGGGCGACGTGGCGCCTGGTCGTCGCCATCGGACCCGGCCTCGGGGGAGGCGCTCGGTGTCGGGAACGCGACCTGGGACGTGGAGGACCGCTCCTCCGGCAGCGGACCCAGCGCCGCGACGGTGTGGTCGATCTCGTCGCTGACCTGGTCGAGCTGCTGGGCGATGCGCCGCCGGAGTGCCGTCAGCTCCTCGACCGAGCGCCGGGCCTCCGCGACGATCTCGGCGGCCTGCCGACGCGCCGTGGCAACGGTCTGCTCGGCCTCCGCGGCCGAGACCCCGCGCAGCTGCCCCGCCTCGCGGCGGGCGTCGGTGAGCTGGGTGCCCAGTGCCGCGATGGCCTCCTTGCGCCGCTGGTCCATCGCGATGGCGAAGTCCTCCTCCACCGTGGCGCGGCGGTACTCCGAGTCCGACCACGCGCTGGTGCGACGGGCCTCGGCGTCGATCTCCGCGGCCGCGATGGCCGATTCGGACGCAGCGCGGCGCTCGGCCAGCTCCGCGTGCACCCGCTGCTGTTCGGCGGCCAGTTCCGCGCGGACCCGCTCGACATCGGCGGTGGCGGCGGCACGCAGCAGCGCGGCCTCACGTTCGGCTGCGCTGCGCAGCTCGGCCGACGCCTGCTCCGCCACCTGGCGTTGCTGGGCGATCTCGGCCTGCGTCCGCTCCCGCTCGTCGGCGATGTCGGCGGAGGTGGCCTGATGGTGGGCGGCGGCGGTGCGCCGTTCCTCGGTGAGCTCGTCGCGGGCGCGATGGTGCCCGGCGATGGCCTCGTCCAGGTCGGACTGGGCGGCCGCGCGTACGGCCTCGGCGTCGGCGTGGGCGGCGGCCACGATGCCCTGCGCCGCCTGCTCGGCCTCGGCGATGCGCCGTTCGACCTGCGACTCGGCGCGCGCCAGCATCTCGTCGACCTCGTCCTCGGCGAGCCGCAGCATCGAGCGCATCCGCTCGCTCATGTGCTGCACCGTGGTCGGCTGGCTGGTCATGTTCTGCAGATGCGCACGCAGCCGTTCGGCGCGGGCTCTGGCGGCCTCCAGTTCGCGCTGCATCCCGTCGGACTGGGCCACTGCGGCCGCCCGGTCGGTGTGCAGGATCTTGATCTCGGCATCGAGGCGGCGCATGTGCGCGTCGACCTGACCCTGGTCATACCCCCGCCGGACGATCGCGAAGCCGGCCTCGTCGGACAGCTCGTGTGGATCTGCGGCCATGGCGGTCACCGTACCGGGAGGCAACGGGCGGTGAGCGGACGCCCGCTGTCCGTGGTGTTGTTCGTCACTCAATCAGGTAGGCGCTCAGACGCCTCGGAAGCGGTTGATGGCGTCGACGTGCCGGGCGCGGAACTCGGGATCGGTCACGCCGAGCCCTTCCTCCGGCGCGAGCGCGAGCACGCCGACCTTGCCCTGGTGGCTGTTGGTGTGCACGTCGAGGGCCGCCTGGCCGGTCTCCTCGAGGGGGTAGACCTTCGAGACCGTCGGGTGGATGTGGCCCTTGGCGATGAGCCGGTTGGCCTCCCACGACTCGCGGTAGTTCGCGAAGTGCGAGCCGACGATCCGCTTGAGGTTCATCCAGAGGTAGCGGTTGTCGTAGGTGTGTTCGAAGCCGGACGTGGACGCGCAGGTGACGATCGTGCCGCCCTTGCGCGTGACGTAGACGCTGGCACCGAAGGTCTCGCGGCCGGGGTGCTCGAAGACGATGTCGGGATCGTCGCCGCCGGTCAGCTCGCGGATCTTGGCGCCGAACCGCTTCCACTCCTTCGGGTCCTGGTTGTGCTCGTCCTTCCAGAACCGGTAGTCCTCGGCGTTGCGGTCGATGATCAGCTCGGCGCCCATCTTCCGGCAGATCTCCGCCTTCGCGGGCGAGGAGACGACGCAGACGGGCGTGGCGCCGCCGTTGAGCGCGAACTGGGTGGCGTAGGAGCCGAGCCCACCCGACGCGCCCCAGACCAGCACGGTGTCGCCCTGCTTCATGCCGGCGCCGTTGTTCGAGACGAGCTGGCGGTAGGCCGTGGAGTTGACCAGCCCGGGGCTGGCCGCTTCCTCCCAGGTCAGATGACCGGGCTTGGGCATCAGCTGGTTGGCCTTCACGAGCGCCAGCTCGGCCAGGCCGCCGAAGTTGGTCTCGAAGCCCCAGATCCGCTGCTCGGGATCCATCATCGTGTCGTTGTGGCCGTCGGGAGCCTCCAGCTCCACCGACAGGCAGTGCGCGACGACCTGGTCGCCCGGCTTCCACCGGTTCACGCCCGGCCCCGTGCGCAGCACGACGCCGGCCAGGTCGGAGCCCACGACGTGGTAGGGCAGGTCGTGCCGCTTGGTGAGCTCGGACAGCCGCCCGTAGCGCTTGAGGAAGCCGAAGGTCGACATCGGCTCGAAGATCGACGTCCACACGGTGTTGTAGTTGATGGCGCTGGCCATCACCGCGACGATCGCTTCGCCGGGGCCGAGCTCCGGTGTCGCGACGTCGTCGACGTGCAGGCTCTTGCGCGGGTCCTTGTCGCGCGAGGTGAGGCCCTCGAACATGTCGACCTCGTCGGCGTGCACGGTGACGCCCCGGTAGTGCTCGGGGACGCTCAGCCCGCCAAGGGCATCGAACTGCCCGGCGAGGATGGCATCGCGGATCTCCTGCACGGCACGGCCTCCGATGGTCGGTCGTTGCTTGGCATCCCACAACTTACTGCGCAGTATAGTAACCGTTCGGCCGAGGATCGGATGTGTCGAGCGCCACGTCAGTGTGCGGCGGGCTCGGTGGCCGGTTCGACGAGCTCCACCAGGACCCCACCGGCGTCCTTCGGGTGCACGAAGTTGATCCGCGAGTTCGCGGTGCCCCGTCGCGGCTGCTCGTACAGCAGGCGGACACCCTTCTCGCGCAGCTCCGCGCAGGTCGCCTCGATGTCGGCGACCCGGTAGGCCATCTGCTGGATACCGGGGCCGTTGCGGTCGATGAACTTGCCGATCGGGGAGTCCGGGCGCAGGGGAGCCAGCAGCTGGATCTGGGTGTCACCACCGCTCTCCGGTGAGAGCATCGCCTCGCGGACGCCCTGCTCCTCGTTCTCCTCGACGTGCGTCGCCACCAGCCCGAAGGTGGTGCCGTACCACGCGATGGCCGCGTCCAGGTCGGGCACCGCGATGCCGACGTGGTCCACGGCGAGCACTCCGTGTCGGGCAAGGGTCTCAGCCATGCGCGGGACAGTAACGCGCGGCGACCCGTGCGGTGGGTTGTGCGCCTCGTCACCGCGGCAGGGGCTCCTACCCGCGGGTATCGTCGGTCCACCTGGCCGTCGCAGTCGCAGGAGGAAACGTGTCCGGAAACGTGATCGTCAATGGCGCGCGAACGCCGATGGGTCGGTTGCTGGGCAACCTGAAGGACTTCAGCGGTGCCCAGCTCGGTGGCTTCGCCATCAAGGGCGCGCTGGAGAAGGCCGGTGTCACCCCCGAGCAGGTCGACTACGTGATCATGGGGCAGGTGCTCACCGCCGGCGCCGGGCAGATCCCCGCCCGGCAGGCCGCGGTCGCCGCCGGCATCGGCATGGCCGTGCCCGCGCTCACCATCAACAAGGTGTGCCTGTCCGGCCTCAACGCCATCGCGCTGGCCGACCAGCTGATCCGCGCCGGCGAGTGCGAGATCGTCGTCGCCGGTGGCCAGGAGTCGATGACCCAGGCCCCGCACCTGCTCGCCAAATCGCGCTCCGGCTTCAAGTACGGCGACGTGACGATGCTCGACCACATGGCCTACGACGGCCTGCACGATGCGTTCGACCAGGTCTCGATGGGCGCCTCCACGGAGAAGCACAACGCCCGCTACGGCATCTCCCGCGAGGACCAGGACGCCTTCTCCTCCGCGTCGCACCAGCGTGCCGGCAAGGCGATCGCCGACGGCCTGTTCGCCCAGGAGATCACCCCGGTGTCGGTGCCGCAGCGCAAGGGCGACCCGGTCGTCATCGACACCGACGAGGGCGTGCGGCCCGACACCACCGCCGAGGGGCTCGGCCGGCTTCGCCCGGCGTTCTCCGCCGACGGCACCATCACCGCCGGCTCGTCCTCGCCGATCTCCGACGGCGCCACCGCCGTGGTCGTCATGAGCAAGGCCAAGGCCGAGGAGCTGGGTCTCACCTGGATCGCCGAGATCGGCGCCCAGGGCATGGTCGCCGGCCCCGACGACTCCAGCCTCCACGAGCAGCCCGCCAACGCGATCATCGCCGCGTGCGCCAAGGAGGGCATCACGCCCGCCGACCTCGACGTCATCGAGATCAACGAGGCGTTCGCGGCCGTCGGGATCGTCTCCACCCGCAAGCTCGAGGTCGACCCGGAGAAGGTGAACCCGAACGGCGGCGCGATCGCACTCGGCCACCCCATCGGCGCCTCCGGCGCGCGGCTCGCGCTGCACCTCGCCCTCGAGTTGGGACGTCGCGGCGGTGGCATCGGCGCCGCGGCGCTCTGCGGTGGTGGCGGCCAGGGCGACGCCTTGATCCTGCGCGTGCCGGCCGCGAGCTGATCCTGCTCTGCTCGAAACGGCTGGGACATGGCGCGCGGTCTCGATCTTTCCGACCTCGTCGAACGAGCTCGGAAAGGTGAGCCGCTCGCCGTCTCCCGGCTGATCTCCCTCGTCGACACCGACCGCGGCGGCGCGCACTCACGCTTGCGGGAGGTGGCGGCGGCGCTGGCCCCGCACACGGGCCACGCACACGTCGTCGGGCTGACCGGGCCGCCCGGTGTCGGCAAGTCCACCACGACGTCGGCGCTGGTCGCGGCCCTGCGGAAGCAGGGCCGCACCGTCGGCGTGCTCGCCGTGGACCCGTCCTCGCCGTTCTCCGGCGGCGCTCTCCTCGGCGACCGCGTGCGGATGTCCGAGCACGCCACCGACGCCGGGGTGTTCATCCGATCCATGGCCACCCGCGGGCACCTCGGCGGGCTCGCCTGGGCCACCCCGCAGGCGCTGCGCGTGCTCGACGCCGCCGGGTTCGACGTCGTGCTCGTCGAGACCGTCGGGGTCGGCCAATCGGAGATCGACGTGGTCGCGCTCGCCGACACCACCGTCGTCATGCTCGCCCCCGGGATGGGCGACGGGATCCAGGCCGCCAAGGCCGGCATCCTCGAGATCGGCGATCTCTTCGTCGTCAACAAGGCCGACCGCGACGGCGCCGCCCAGACCGTCCGCGACCTGCGCCACATGCTCTCGCTGGGCCGCGAGGACGGCATCCCGGACGCTTCCGGTCCGGCCACCGGCTGGCGCCCCGCCGTCGTGAAGACCGTCGCCGCCCGGAACGAGGGCATCGACCGGCTCGTCGAGGAACTCGACCGGCATCGCGAGTGGATCGATGCGCACGGCGTGCGGGACCGTCGGCGACGTGATCGCGCCGCTGCCGAGATCGAGGCCATCGCCGTCGAGCGGGTGCGGGTGCGGTTCTCGGATCTTCACGGGCGGGGTGCGCTCCCTGATCTCGCGGCGCGGGTCGCAGCGGGTGCGCTCGATCCCTACTCCGCTGCTGATGAGTTGGAGCGGGCCGCTGACGAACCAGGGCTCCGCCCCGGACCCCGGCCCTCCTCTGGTGGAGCTTGAACTTCGGTAGCTCCACCGTCGATCGGTCGTCCTGTCGGCGTTGCTGTGCACGCCCGATCGACGGTGGAGCCTTGGGTTTCCCGTCTGGCGGGCGCCGCCGGCCGTCAAGATCGCGTCGAGGTCGGGGTATTTGCTGTTCTGACCGCGCAAACTTCGACTTCGACGCGATCTTGGGTCGCCCGAAGTCCCGCGCGCCCCACTGGTCACGCCCGTCGCACCTGTGACGCCGTGGCGGCTTCATGATCGCGTTGAGATCGTGGCTTCGGCCCTTTCCGGGGCGGAAACAGTGACCTCGACGCGATCATGCTCTTAGACGGGCGGCGATGCGGGTGGAGCCGATGCGCGTGGCCAGTTCGGTGGCGGTGCGGGCGTGCCGGGCTGATCGGTCGGGGGCAGTGGTGGCGAGGGTGAGGGCGAGGTCGGCGTGCAGGGTGGCCCGGTCGCGCACGGTGGCCGGCCCGGCGTCGAGGGCGCGGTGCAGCGGGCCTTCGGCATCGTGGTCGCCCAGCGTGAGCAGGGCGTGGCCCCAGCAGGCGTCGACGGCGACGTGGACGGCCGGGTGGACCTGGTCGATGGGGCCGGCGAGCGTGCGGGCGTTGCCGAACGCCTGCTCCGACGCCGGCCGGTCGCCGGCTGATGCCGCGGCGAGGCAGCGGGCCATCGCCAGGTGGACGGACGGACGATCGTGCGGCTCGGGCTCCTCGGCGAGCAGGTCGAGCGCCGCGGTCGGCACGCCGACCTCGACCAGTACCGCTGCCAGCCCGGCGGCAGCCCGTGCTCGAGTGGTGGCCACGGCGGCCTCCGTGGCCGCGGCATGGGCGGTGCGCAGCGACGTCCACGCCATGTCGACGGCACCGGTGTCCAGGCACTGCTCGCCGGCGAGCAGTGCGGCATCGGCCAGCACGGCCGCAACCGGGCGTCGGCTCGCCGCGGTGGTGCGGTGCAGGAGGACGCCTTCCAGGTGCGCCACCATCGCCCGCAGCGGACCGGCCGTGCCGGCCGCGCCGAGCTCGGCGTCGAGTCGCTCGGTGAGCGCGAGTTGCTGGCGCCAGACCGCGACCGTCGACCCGTCGACCGCGGCCGCCGCCGCGAGCCGGCCGCGCAGGCCGGACTCCGGTGGTGACTCGGCGGCGGCCAGGCCCAGCTCGATGGCGGTGCGCCCGTAGAGCTCGGCGAGCAGCTCCCGGTAGTGCGGCTCGGGCAGGGCGTGCCCGTTCTCCCAGCGGGAGAGCTGCGTCTTCAGGCTGACCTCGCCCGCCACCGGCGCCCCCCGCGCCTGTGCGAGCCCGACGAGCTGCCGGGCAGCCGCCGACTGCGACAAGCCGGCTGCTATCCGCGCTGCACGCAGGCCCGTGGACCGGTCGCTCTCGGGATGCGGATCGCTCACGACGTCAAGAATGTCGGTGGTCGCCGCTACCGTCAATGGCGTTGACGCAACACCACGTCAACGCTGTCGGGAGGAGACGGTCGTGGAGGTCCTGGGTTGCCCCGTGTGCGCGCTGGTGGGTTCGGGCGGCGTAGCGGTGGTGGGGTATCTCGCCGGTAGGTGCACAGCGCAGCGCCGCGGCCGGCGCGCTGCCGACCGGCGCAGCCGGGGTCGCACCATGCGCAGCTGGCCGGGTGGGCCGTCGCACGGTCGCCACGGCAGTCCGCCACGGGCCGCGCCCGGCGACGACGGCACCGGTGGTGGAGAGGGGCCGTGAGGCAGGCGGTCCGGCGATCAGCCGAAGTCGCCGGCGGCCTTGCGCACCTTCGAGAGGAGGTCGGTGAGTGCGGTCTCCTCGTCGGAGGAGAGGCCGGTGAGCCCGAAATCGATCCCCGTCACCGCGGTGGTGGCGGCCTCGAGCCGGGCGCTGCCCGCCTCGGTGATCTCCACGAGCGTGGCGCGCCGATCGGTCGGATGCGGGGTCCGCCTGGCCAGGCCGTCGGCCTGCAGCCGGTCCACGATGTTGGTCACGCTCGTCGGGTGGAGCTGGAGCCGCTCACCCATCACCCGCATCGGCAGCTTTCCGGTGCGGGCGAACGTGAGCAGCACCAGCGCCTCGTAGCGGGCGAACGTGAGCCCGTGCGGGCGCAGGGCGGTGTCCACGGCGCTCAGCAGTATCTGCTGAGCGCGCATCACGCTGGTCACGGCGGCCATGGCCCGTGCCGGGCCGATCCGCTTCTCCCACAGCTCGGCGGCTCGCATGATCGGATCGAAGGGCAGGGGATCGCGCGGGGCCACGACCAGCGACATTATCAGTGTCGATGTTCGATACCCCGGATCGTGGGGCAGGCTGGCCGCATGCTCTTCGCATTCAGCATCGCACCCGCCGACGGGGCGCAAGCAGGCGTCGGCGACGCCGTGGCAGAAGCCGTCCGCGTCGTGCGCGAGTCGGGGTTGCCCAACGAGACCACCTCGATGTTCACGACGATCGAGGCCGAGACCTGGGACGAGGGGATGGAGGTGATCAAGCGCGCCGTCGAAGCCGTGCAGGCGCGATCGTCACGGGTCAGCCTGGTGCTCAAGGCCGACATCCGGCCGGGCTGGACGGGCCAGCTCGAGGCCAAGGTCGAACGGGTGGAGGAGGCGTTGCGCCGGAACGGCGCCTGATACGGCCGGTCGCGGCGAGCCCGGGTGCCAGTGTCGGGCTCGCCGCGGTCCGCGGTCGTCGCGAAGTGCTGCGATCAGCGCCGGGCGATGTTGAGCGTGAAGAAGAAGACGCCGACCAGGATGGCCACCACCCCGAGGGTGATCGCGATCCTGGCGAGCTTCGCGCTCGCCGGGCGGTTGACGGCTGAGATGCCGGTGCCGACGGCCGCGAGGCCGAGCACCCAGCCCACGATCGAGATCGGGCTGCAGAGCAGGGCAAGCGCGCCGAGTGCCACGGCCACCTTGCCCACGGTCGAGCTCTCCTGGCGCGCGGTCTTCTTGCGGGCCTCGTTGAGAAGTCGGTCGGTGACGGAGTTGTCGGGGCTCATCGTGAGTTCGTCCTCCGGGACGTGGGCGCGTTCCAGCACCGGGCGGTCATGTACGCAGAGCGACCTATTGGTCACTCTCGTATGGGAAACGAACCGCTCATGGCTTGCGGTGCTCGGCTATCCCGGTGATCCACACGCGGCCCGGTCACGGCGTGTCGCGCACGCTCCGTCGAGTTTCCGCCGGTGGCGGCAACCGGATCGAGTGACGGGGGCGAGCCACCCGATCCGGGTCCTAGGCTTCCCTCGTGGGCAACGAGGTCGGCGACCAGCGACAACTCCGGGCACGCCGGATGTGGCAGGCATTGGAACCGATACATGCCGTCACCTACTTCGAACCGGAGCCTCAGCAGTACTGCGCGGCGCTGGGCACGAAGGGCTATTGGATGGGCTACTTCGCCCAGCGGGCGGCGCCGCTTGGGCCGGTGGGGCCGGAGGTCGTCACGGCGTTGTTCTACGGTTTCGCCCCCGCGCGGGTGGCCAGGGCGGTGCCCGACGTCTGGGCCGTGGCGTCGCCGGAGCAGTTCCTCGACACCCGCCTGGCGGGCGTCGACGCGGCGTTGCGACGGCTGCTCGGTGCCGACGTGATCGCGTCCGCTGCGCTCGCGGAGGCCGCGGAGATCGCCACGGCTGCCGCAGCCGCGGCGCCCACGGCGGGTCGAGCCCTGGGTGCCGCCAATGCCGCGCTGCCGGTGCCGGAGGAGCCGCACCTGGCGCTGTGGCGCGCCCAGACCGTCCTGCGCGAGCTGCGCGGCGACGGGCACGTGGCGGCACTGCTCACCGGTGGGATCGACCCCGTCGAGTCGCTGGTGCTGGTGGCTGCCGGCGCTCCGGCCGACAAGGAGGCGGTGCGCAGCCCCGAGAACTGGAAGACCTGGCGCGGCTGGACGGACGCCGAGTGGCTGGCAGGGGCGGTGCGGCTGGCCGGTCGGGGCCTGGTCGAACCCGGTGGAGCAGCGCTCACCCCGGCCGGCGCGCGCCTGCGCGCCGAGATCGAGGCGCACACCGAGGAGCTGGCGGACGTGCCGTGGGCTGCGGTCGGCGAGGCCGCCGCCGACCGCCTGCACGAGCTCGTCCTGCCGATGCGGTCGGCGGTGCTCGCCGGGGGTTTCCCGTCGGTCAATCCGATCGGGCTGGAGGGCGACGGGCCGTTGGCGGCCGTCCGGTGAGAATTGCCCCAGGAGAGTGGCAGAGCACCCCGCAACGGGCCGTGCCAGGATGAACGGGTGACCCGACCTGACCCTCGAGCGCGTGCCGCGCAGTCGGCTGCGCTGTCGTCGGCGATGGCCGGCGCGGTCGACCTGTCCGCCCTCAAAGCCCGGTCCGACGCAGCTGCGCGCGCCACCCAGCAGGGCCCGCCCGCCCCGGGTGGTGCCCCCGCTGCCGCCGGCGGCAGTAGCGAGTTCGTCATCGACGTCACCGAGCAGAGCTTCCAGACCGATGTGCTGGAGCGGTCGCTGCAGGTGCCGGTCGTCGTCGACCTGTGGGCCGAGTGGTGTGGCCCCTGCAAGCAGCTGTCGCCGGTGCTGGAACGGCTGGCCGCAGCGTCCAACGGCGCCTGGATCCTCGCCAAGATCGACGTCGACGCCAACCCGCGGATCGCGCAGGCGTTCGGTGTGCAGTCCATCCCGATGGTCGTCGCGGTCGTGGGCGGGCAGCCCGTCGACGCGTTCAACGGGGCACTGCCCGAGCCCCAGATCAAGCAGTGGATCACCGCGCTGCTCGACGCCCTGCGCGACCGGATGCCGGCCATCGCCGAGGCCGAACGCGGCGGGGGCGCCGCCCCCGAGCCCGTCGAGGAGCCCGAGGACCCGCGGTTCACCGCCGCCGAGGACGCCATCGAGCGCGGCGACTACGCCGCCGCCGAGGAGGCGTACCAGAAGATCCTCGACGTCGAACCGGCGAACGAGGAGGCCGCTGCCGCACTGCTGCAGGTGCGCTTCCTCGCCCGTGCCGAGCAGGCCGACCCGATGGCCGTCGCGAAGGCCGACGCCGCCCCCGACAACGTCGACGCGCAGCTCGCCGCTGCCGACGCGGAGGTCGCGACCGACCGGGTGGAGCCCGCCTTCCAGCGTCTCCTCGGGCTGGTCCAGCGCACCTCCGGGGACGACCGGGAACGCGCCCGCCTGCACCTGGTCGAACTGTTCGAGCTCTTCGCGGCCGACGACCCCCGGGTCACCACGGCCAGGCGAGGTCTGGCCCGCGCATTGTTCTAGCGCCTTCTGGTCGCGCCTGCGGCGCTCCGGGCTCGCGGCGGTTGCGCGGGCGGGACGGCCGGCGCTCCGGTGAACGGTGACGTGCGGTCGGGTCCTGCAGTTCGTCGCGTACCGGGGTGATCACCGGGCGGGACGAGGGTCGGGCCGTAGGCGTCGTATTCGGCGATCGCGGGGTTGTCGCCGAGGAACCCGCCGGCACCGGCGGGCTGGTGGGTGCCGCCGACCCCGAGGCCGACGACGAGCCGCCCGCGGGAGACGACGTCCATGGTCGTCGCGATCTTGCCAAGGACGGCGGGCTCGCCGAACTGGTTGCTGGTGATCAGGGGCCGGTCAACGGCAGGAAGTGATCCCACAACCACGCGTCGGCAATCTCCGAGATCTGTCCGCGCAGCAGATCTTCGTCAGGCCTTGAGGCAGGCCGAGGGGCCGCCCTGCACACCTTCCCGGAACATGGCGACCCGGTCGAAGCCGTGGTCGGCAGGGTCCACCGCGCCCGCGGCGTCGCGCGCCGCCCAGGTGTCGGCGACCAGCGCCTGCACCGCCTCGTCGAGATCGCCGGGGGAGAGGGAGAACGATCCCGTGGTGTCCACCAGCCGGGCCGTGTACGAGCCGGCGAGGCACACGGCCGCGCGGCCGGCGGCCGGCCCGGTCGGGGTGCCACCGTGCGCGGTCCACAGCGCGAGCCCGTAGCGGCTGGCGACCACCATCCCGGCCGCGTAGTCGCCGATCGACCGGTGGATCGGCGCGATCACGGTCGGATCGACGGCGATGCTGCCGTCGGCGGGGCAGAAACTCGCCGGTCCCTGCGCTCGCGCCACGTCGGTCGGGCAGGCGGCGGAGGCCGTCGGCTCCAGCTTGGGCGGCGCCCACGACCGGGCGTACGTCGGTGCGAGCGAGCCGAACCAGGTGCGCGCATCGGTGCCGACGGCCGTCAACAACTCGCTCAACGGCAGGTCGCCGCGTCGCGCGGCATCCTCGGCGGTACTGAACTGCCGCTGGGTGAACGTGCGGTTGTCCAGGGACATGGCAGCGCACGTGCTCGCCGAGCCCTGGTAGCCGTCCTGGAAGGCCGAGACCCGGTCGAACGCGTTGCCGTGTGCCCGGGCGTCACCCGGGGACACCCCCAGCGGGTCGCGGAAGCCGATCATGGCGAGGAGGGCGGCGTCGCGTTCGGCGGGTCCGATGCGGAGGCCGCCGACGGGCCGCGCGGCGAACGAGGCGAGCGCGACACCGGCGTAGCAGTCGGCCTGGGACTCCAGCAGGATCGTCGGGTACTTCTGTGGCTCGGCCCTGGCCGCGGCGTGGACGCCCAGCCGGTTCTGCACGGCGTGCCCGATCTCGTGGGCGAGGACGACCACCACCCCGGGCGCGCCGAAGTCCTGGTCGAGCTGGGGGACCAGCTTGTCGGCGTCCCAGATCACAGCATCGGCCTGCGGGCAGTAGAAGGCCTGGCTCTCCACCTCCTGGAGGGTCTTGACGCACGGTGGCAGCTGCTCGGACGTGTCCCGCGGATGTACCGACCGCATGATCGAGAGGTCCTGCCACGGCTTGCCGAACGCCGCGGGGTAGGACGTGCGCCAGAACGCCTGGACCTGGTCGGCAATGGCACTGCTGAGCTGGTCGATGTCGCCGCCGGGGGTCAGCGGGATCGGGGTGGGCACGGTGACGCCGGGATCGTCGGCGGGCACCGCCCGCCCGGTGACGACCTGGGCGCAGCCGCCGGCCGCCAGCACCACGACGAGCAGCGCCGCGACCGCGGCGCCGAGCCGCGACACCCGATGCATGCGCCCATCATGGCGCGTCGCAGGCGGGACCGGTGCCGCGCCGCGGACGCGGCCGGGATACCGTCGGACATCGTGCAGGAGGACATCGCCCCACAGGACCGTCGGCCCGCCGCCGCGCTGCCGCCGGTCGTGGGTCGGGTGAGCGCCGCCGTGATCGTGCTGGCCGCGCTCGTCACGTCGGTGGTGTTGACGATCCGGCACCCCGACGCGCTGGTGACGATGCTGCCGCTGCCCGACATGCGTGATCTGCACGTCGACTTCGACACCTTCTGGCACTCCGCGGTTGCCCTCACGCAGGGCGGAGACATCTACGCGACCGGTGCGAAGCTGCGCAACCTCAACCCGCCGCTGCTCAGCGTGCTGCTCACGCCGTTCGCGGCGTTCGATGCCCTCACCGGCTACCGCATCTGGATGGTGCTGACGCTGTTGATGGTGGTCGGCTCGATCTGGGCGGTGGCGCGGGAGCTGCGGCTGCGGCCCGCCGCCACGGCACTGGTGCTGGTCGCGGTCGTCGCCTCGTCACCGGTGCACGGCACGCTCGTGCTCGGGCAGATCTACCCGTTGCTGCTGGTCGGACTGGTCGCCGGATGGATCGCGCAGCGCCACGACCGGCCGCTGCTCGGGGCGGTGCTGCTCGGCGCCACGGTGGCGCTGAAGCCGTCCCTTGCGCCGATCCTGCTGTTGACGGCGGTGCTGCGGCGGTGGCCGGAGTTCCGGGCCGGGATCTACGGGGCCGGCGGTGCGAGCCTGCTCGGCGTCGCGATCGCGGGCCCGTCCAGCGCGTGGGGATGGCTGCGGATCGCGTTCACCGAAGGCGTGCCGAACACAGTCGACAACGCCTCGATCCCCGGGCTCGCCGTGCGGTTCGCCTACGCCACGGGGATCTCGCCGGTGATCACGGCCGTCGCCGGCATGGTGCTCGGCGCCGTCGTACTGGTGGGCACGCTGGTGTGGTTGGGCCGACGTCGGGCCGACGTGGACCCGGTCGGCACCGCGATGTGGGCGGTGATCGCTGCGAGCCTGCTGTTCTCGCCGATCGCCTGGCACAACTACCTCATGCTGCTGTGGCCCGGGATGCTGATCCTGCTCGCCCGCGGCCGCACGTCCGTCGTCCTCGTGGCGTTCGCGGTGGCGCTGATCCCGGTGTCGTGGAACGCCGAGTGGCCGCCGGACGGGGTCGGTCCGGCGGTCGCCCGCTCGCTCTACTGCGTGATCCTGCTCGGCTACTGGTGGTCGCTGTCGAGATCGGCGGTCTCCGCCGAGCCCAGCAGCGCCGTGCCGGAACCGGCGGTCTCGGCGGCTGGCTC
>Ga0307513_10003897_pt1 | contig 20065 bp, 24 predicted proteins | sample 15_EM_MG_FD_202174 | JGI IMG/M metagenome (GOLD analysis project Ga0307513, IMG submission 202174) | Populus trichocarpa ectomycorrhiza microbial communities from riparian zone in the Pacific Northwest, United States - 15_EM | ecosystem: Host-associated > Plants > Roots > Unclassified | place...
GATGTGCCTAAACAAACAAGGACCCTCAAGGACAGGATACGACATTTTACTCCTTCATGGTTCGCCCTCGTAATGGGTGCGTCATCGACCTCTCTTATCCCAGTTTCTGACTCGTTCTTTAGGAACCGGCGTTCTCAGTGCGCTCATCCTAGAAATGCCTTACGGCGCACCAGATGCTCGGTGGTGGGCGGCATTCGTATTCTTTGCCCTCAACGCCAGCATGTTCTTCGTCTTCCTCGCAATATCGATTGCGCGATACACTTTATTCCCAGAGATATGGGGTCTAATGCTTCATCATCCAGTACAAAGCCTGTTCCTTGCTTGCTTTCCGATGGGTTTTGCTACCCTCATCAACACGTCTTTATCCTTGTTCTACACTAACCGCGCGTTGGGGGGCTCGCGATTCCTTGAAACATTATGGGTTTTCTGGTGGATCGACGCAGTGCTTTCAGTCGCCTCTGCAGTTCTACTCACTTATGTAATGTATGTGTTCACCGCCGACATCTTTATTCAACTCACCTGCCTGTGCAGGATGACTCGGCACAATCATTCAATGGACACGCTCAACGCGACATGGATGCTCCCAATAGTTGCACCCATCGTGGCGTCATCTGCAGGTGGACTTCTGGCTTATGCTTGGTCTACAATTGACACCTACAGAGCATTAATGACTGTAGTGGTTTCTGCGACGATGGTCATACTGGGTCTCTCGCTGGCTTTAATGATGGTAAAAGTCAACTTACCATTATTCAACGTACTAATTTTGCGTTACCTCAGGCCACTATCTACCTCTTCCGCTTGATTACACATGGATTCCCCGCAGTCGGCCTGATGGTCAGCGTATTCCTTCCGATAGGTCCTTGTGGTCAGGTACAGGCGTCAAATTCTGTCAATCCGTCCCTCTCGGACTGAAGCCTCATCCAGGGAGGCTATGCGTTGCTCCTCATGGGCAAAACCCTTGCCTCTATCTTGCCGACGTTGTCAGGCTCCGCGCCAGCCTCGAGTATTCTCTCCCACCCAGCAACGGGAGAGGTGCTCCAGACGATCACTGTAACTTTTGCTTTTGGGCTCTGGGCGATTGGAACCTGGTGGGCAACTACCGCAGTAATTGGTGAGTATTTCTTTCCTCTCATAGTTCCGTTCCTCATTTTTGCGGGCAACAATAGGTCTGGCAGAAGTCGCCCGCCGCCAGTATATCCCCTTCAGAGTAAATTTCTGGGGAGTAATCTTCCCAAGGTATTGCCCCACGTCCCCGCTCAGTTCCCCTATCACTGAAAATTACTTAGTGGAGTCTACTCCCTTCTGACCCTCTCCCTCGGTGAAGCCTTGCACTCGGCCTTCTTCAGCATCCTCGGAACGACCCTCTCCGGTATCGTAATCTTCGCCTGGGGGACAATCACATTAAAAACAATCATTGGCGCTATCGACGGGGACATTTTCTATGCGCCATGTTTGGACGATATAACCCTCAACCTCGCGTGGAGGGCTACTCCACAGGAGGATAGTGTCACTCCGCGTAATATCTCAATCGGGATGGAGATGAGAGCTCCGAGTAGGAGTATACTGACTATAGAATCGGGATTAAACCAATCCGAGGTTTGAAGAGTGCGAGATGATCCCAACGGACAAACGGACACAAGGTGCTAGCCTCTTAGAAGAGCAATGTCGTTGATTGAACATCCAGAGGACAGACGCAGAGACAAAATGCTAGCTCTGTATAGTGTGATATCGGTAATTATACATCCGTGCATCGTCCTCCACACTTTTCCACTTTGTCAGTTATGTGACTTGTTGGTAGCTCAAAATCATTGTTACTTTCACCTTAGATAATACCATTTTTTCATCCCTAGCTTGTTGGACAGTGCAAGATAGACACGATATCTGGCAAGGTGGGGGCATATCTATCTTGAGCTGATCTCTTCACTTGGATGAGGAGGCTCCTCATTGTAAGGCACGGCACAGGTTTAATATATAACGGTCCTGTAAACTCGAGGTACAATCCTCTCTTGCCCACCCATACTAGTCGCATGACACCGAACCTAGTATGCGGGGTAGTCATGGTTTGGGGTACCGTGGCCTCATCTCGCGCTGATAAACACACTCGATGTAAACACATTTAAGGAGAACAACCCCACCAAACGACAAACTAGCTCACTGCCACCCGACGACATGTAGTGGAATTGGGAGGTGGACATTACCTAAAGGTGCACACGCTGGCATGGACACAGAGGGAGGTCATTACTCGTAGTTAACCCACGTTGTCTGAAGTGTAACCTGAAGTGTAACATAGGCGCACGCCTTAGCACTATAAACCTGGATTTATAAATAAATATAAATCGAGATACTATGCACACTGATACACTTTGCGCTGTCTTTATATGCACGGAAGATGTGCGGATTTTTCGATAAAATGCTGAGACTTGCCGGTAGCGTCGAAACTAACTGACGCAGGACAGGCAAATGGAGAGTTGATTGCCCTTCTCTCGGTCAATCCCTTCCTGTCACAACCCCTGCCTACAAGGGAGAAATCAACGAACCCGAATCTCAAGTGAGCCTCGTATGAACCATTAGATTCACGGCATGAGAGTTTCATAAATCGTGCGTTCGTTGCGCACTTGAACGAATAGGAAAATGCCCGGTTAGGTTAGTACTTGATAAAAGGCTGGTATCATTGATAACATATCCCAACATCATCCTACAGGCTCGCTGTGTGTCTATGCTTGTCGTTCATACATTGCGTGATTTACATTCCATCCGCCTTAGTAGCCAGCAGCAACACCATATTTACGCGAATCACTTGCGGCTGCGAGTAGGTTGGGATTGGTACAAACTACACGTTGAGAGGGAGGGACCAGGGCTTACCAGTGATCTGTCCACCTTGAGTCCGCATAACGCCTTGTACGGCAGCATAAGATAATAATATATCGGAGACTACAAAGAGTCAGGTGGTCAGATCAGTCGTCTTAGAGATTGATTCCCTTCCATCTTGCGACGTACCTGTTACATTGTGGCCCTTCTCCCTTAATGTATCTGCTACGCCGGCCTCGATTGTGTTCTCGACGTCGACTACCCAGGGGAGCAACTGATCATGTACGCGCGCATGCTCGATCGCCCTGCTGATATCCATCCCCCAGTCGACATTCAGGATGGCTTGAACGACTGAACCGAATATCCGCGAGCCGCCTGCTCCGCCAAGGATGAGGAAAGGTGTACCATTCTCGTGAGTGACGATTGTGGGTGAGGTGGAGGAGAGGGGTCGTTTGCTTGGTGCAGGGTAGTTATCTGACGATCGTCAACTGGTCAACGATGAAGTCAGTTTGGGGAGTGGGTTGACACATACACGGAGAGGGGTAGAGTCCAAAGTAATTCGGTTGTCCGGGGGTTGAGAAGTCGTCCATCTGCCGTTGCTTGTGAGCCACGCCTGTCGAATTTCAGAGATGACTGACCTCATTGTTCAAGATGACTCCAGTTCTGGGGTCCAGTACCCGTGAACCAAAGACGAGATTAATGGTGGACGTGATTGAGACAGCCATGCCGTCGATATCAATCACAGACGTGTGGGTCTGGGTGTTCATTGTCAATTGACCAGTCTAACACGAACCAAACCATACTCACCGTTCCGTGATCTTCCGGGTTATCGTACACAGGGTGATAATATTCCGCAGGATGAGTCGAGTCGTCAGTCAAATTTCGAATAACAAGGTCGGCATATTTCTTTGTATGTATCTCGTCGATCTGCGTTGTGTCTTTGAGGTATCTTGGGTCGCATATTTTGGTTCTGTTTCGGGTCAGCAATTATTTCGGGTCGAGCAAGCAGTAGCGCATACCGCGCAGCGAAGCCGACTGAAGGGTGGTCATTAAAAAAAATTGAATTTGATGAAAGGGTGGACTTACATTTCATTGCTTCTATGAGGCGATGAATGTTCAAAGGTGTTCTCCCTTCCCCTGGAAGGTCATAATTCTCCAGGAGGTTGAGAATATGTAAAACGACAGGGCCTGAGGTTGGAGCCTGTGTTGTGTAAATAGTGCGATTTCGGTATGTGCCAGCTATCGCAGGTTCTATAGTGATGTTGTACGACGTCCAATCTTCCATCGTCATGATACCACCCGTCGATTGTACCTTGGCGACTAGGGATTCGGCAATGGGACCCTAAAGGAAGTGTAAATGTAGTGCCAAGTGGGGAGAGAGGGGAAACGCTCACGTAGTAAAAGGCATCTGGGCCATCACGTGCGATTTTTTCAAGCGTTTTCGAGTAAACTTCGCGAGAGATATAGTCGCCTTCTCGAGCCAAAGCACCGTTCGGGGCAAATATCGGGGCCCAGTCTGGGTCGTGGACTATAAACATACCGGCAGTCTGCAAGCTATCAGACCCCCGAAAGAATACTTGGGACCTACACTTACCTGTAGGCGTTCGGCCAACATCTTTGTCACCCTGAAGTGTGTAGAAAGCTTCACACTAGGCTCAAATACACTTCTCCAAGGTAATTTACCCCATCTTCGATGCGCTTCGGCCAGGCCGCGAATTTCTCCCGGAACTGCGACGGCCAATCCACCCCATAGGCTCGATAATGGGTCTTTGAGGAACATGGTTGCGTTTGACGCAGACGGTGCGGTCTCTCGAAAGTCAATCGTGTATGCTGTTTCATTCGGTGGCTTGATCACCATAAAACCGCCGCCGCCAATGCCCGATGAGAACATGTTGGTGACGCCGATGCAAAGAGTCGCAGCGATCGCAGCGTCAACTGCACTCCCGCCCTGCTTGAGCATTTCCACGCCGATAATCGAGCAGCTCTCATTTTCGCTTGCGACGGCGCCATGTTCCGCATGGATAAGGTACGAGGGGGGTCGAATGGGGATATTAGGTGGGTGGATGACAGGTCCAGGGCGAACAGGTTGGGTAAACGCCGCAGAACTGATTACCAACGCGACGATGAGCCCGCAAAAAATGCCTCCAAGAAACGTTCGCCCCCTGCTGCTCGTGTCGTCCTCGAAACCGCCTTTTTGGGGGAACGTGGCCTTTCCTGTGCCCTTGATCAAGGCCGTCAGACGTTCCCTGTGGCGCGGTTTGCCGTCAGGGCTGAGCAGCGGTGTCCGCTCAGCATCCCAACTATATGGCCGGTCTGCGTCTGGATGAAGGCCCTCAGCGAAGGAGATAGAGCGTCTTGGACGGTCCTTTGGAGGTTCCGTCGCTATAGGGTTCTCGCTCCTCGACCTGGGGATGGGGGGGCTCATCCAGCCGCAAGCGCAATGGCTGATCAAGGTGTGCGCAAATAAGTGACGACAGAGGCGTGTTGGCATCAAACGAGCGAAAAGGTATTGAACATCTCCAGAGTATAGTCTATTGCTCTTACATCTCCCAGAGACTGCTCTCTGCGTCGAGTGCGGCATCGTGTGCGGCATCGTGTGCGGCATCGTGTGCGGCCCCAGCTCGCCCCACCGGCACGCATTGAAGGCCAACCAGCACTGTGCGGCACCACCGAATCTCGCATCCATTTCCGTCGTTTACATTCAAAGATCAAGATCGAAATCAAATCCGTCCGCTCAACCTGACATTGATCGCTGATCGAAAAAATTACCTAATTTAGCTGGCTGCGGCCTTGTGCACTATCCCAAGTAAGGACATGCAATATCATCCTCAAGATCCTCGATACTCCATTTCGACCGCGGCTCGATCGAGTAGTCATCCGTTCGTCCTTCAAGGAACCTATACATAGAGGCCCACCCAATCATAGCCGCGTTATCTGCGGTGATAATAGCAAGGACGCAATGAAAACTAAGATTTGAGTCTGCTGACCTGTACAGAGTTCTGGTGGAGGAAAGATTACAGGCAGATCCCTCCACTCTTCTTCCTTGGCCACACATTGTTGCAGCCTGAAACGGGCCAACCAGGGTTAGATGTTGGAGAAACATTCTAGTGTAAAGTTTTTCACCTTTCGCGGAGATACAAATTACTGGCCACACCTCCGCTAGCAACGAGACTTGTAATATTTTCCTCATGGTCTGAACACCACAGCAAGGCCAGTTTTATCTTCTCGCAGACAAGTGAGACTGCTGCGTCTTGAAACGCTTGCACGATATGGAGTCGCTGGTCGTCTGTCAGGGGTGCTGGCGAACCCTCAATCAACCTGCGGACAGCGGTATCTAGGCCAGTAAAGGACATCGCCCCTAGTTGACCTCTACATGAAGGTTGGTAGATTAGGGGGATGAAAGGATGCTTTGGAGTCGGTGTCGGACGTGGTGTTGTCGAAATAGTACGAGAAAATTGTTCCAGCGCTGCCCCTCGGCCAAAGCGTGGGTCTGGTGGTATGCTGAGGTACTTCGAGCATCGGTCGTAGACATTCCCGATAGCGAGGTCGAGCGTCGTCGAAAGCAGTTTGAAGGAATGAGGCGATCTCGCAAGGAGAACGAGGGTATGTCCTCCGGATACTAGAAGCGTTAAGAAAGGAAACTGCGGGGGAGGATCTGAAGTTAAAAGAGGTGTGAGTGCATGGGCTTGCTAAGGAAAGGATTAGAGGTTATATTGTGTAGGAAGTGCATAATCATACCATATGATGCACTCCTACAATGGGCTTTCCCAGCGCAGCCGCTAAAGATTTGGCAGCATTGTTGGAGGCAGCAAGACAACCACCCATCCCTAAACCGGACAATGGGAACATATTTTCTCTATCTTCAATATTGCCCTACCTGGACCTCGAGTGAAAGCGATGCCATCTACGTCTACTGCTTTCATTTTTGCCTCCTCAAGGGCTTGTTTGACGGCGAATGGCTGGAAGAAAGAAATGGGGTTTCGGTCGCAGGATTCGGCAGGGGAGACGTGTGAACACGTACTAAACTTCTCTGGTGCCATGATATGGCTAGGAATGGTTGAATTCCGCCATATTGCTCGTGACTACACATCAGTGCGCGAACCTCTTAAATGCTCAAAGAAACACACTGGGCGTGTTGCTTGATGACAACGTTGGATAACACCGTTCTATCTGACCGTACCACAGCAACGGCGGTGTCGTCGGCGGAGGATTCGAATGCTGCAAATTTCAGTGAAAATATGAAATTAACACCAGAAGTATTGGTGAGTGCTGCGAACGTGTCTCGGAAACCAGAAGCACACGATACCAAGGACAGTAAATGATCTGCGGTATATGGGCTTCCTAGCGAAGTCAGATATTCGTCTCATCCGAGTCTGACAAACTTACTTCTTTGTCACTCGCCCCGCTCACTTCTGCCTCCAGAGCGCATGCGGGTCAATAGTTTCTCGTACGAGTCTCTCGGCTACACTACGAGAATGCACAATCATCCCCAGGTGACGTTCGCGGAAAGGGCAAAACATTAGAAGGTCCCAGTGTTGGGGGTACGAGGTATGAACTACTCTCACGGTTCTGACCCGTCGGACTAGTATTGTAAGAAATGAGGATATCCCAATGACGTTTCTTATTAAATGACATGAATGAAGGGGTGCCAGTAGGTGCGTGGGGTATAACAACTCGATCGGAGGGCGGATGTAGTAAATTGACGTGAGCTATGTGGCGGTGGACGTGCGGACGTTCTGGTCATTGGGGGCTCCAGAACGTCGCCAGATGCCGCTCTGAAATATGAAATTCGGTGCTGGGAGGCGGAGGCAATGATGGTCATGAACGAGTCCAAGGGGACGATTTGATTTATTGACGAGCTGCACATTTCGATCACAACTTGGCCGTAGAAATGACTCATCCTACAGATGATATGTCCTAACGGACCAATTACATACAGAAGAAGATACACTAAGGTTATCAGAATGCTACAAGGCATATCTTAGTATCGGTTTGACGGATACACACTTGTGGTGCCGGACTGGTGCTTTTAAGTCAGGGTATGATATGCAGACAAGGCGGCCATCTCTCGAACTTTGCGACAGGGAGTTATATATCGGGGGTGGGACAGGAAAAGTCAAAGTCTGCTGAGATCACAAAGGAGTGAAGAATATGACACGGTCAGAGAATCTAGACATGGAGATTTGGGACCCTGGTAGAGCTTTAGGAAGGAGATCAGACGACGAGGCTAGACGCGTCTTTAAATTTGGCGCGTAGCAGGTCCAAGGTGATTGCAATTGTCTGCCTGCCCCGAGCTTGAGTCGAGTCATGGATATCGATGGGCCACTCGTTTCTAGAGCTGCTTCCCTGTCACCAGCTTTCCAGCTTTGGTGGCGAAAAAATGTCTTTAAATTAGACGTCCAAGAATGGATCGAGGCATGCTCAACGGCCCAATGTTCACATCAGGTCAAGTCCCTAGAAATAATTATATTACATCGTCGAGGAGGTATCATTCCATGAAGTAAGTCTAAAATGCTCACATCGTCTAGCATATATACCGCAAAAGAATCGCCCTATCACTGTCTAATGTATCATGGCCGACCCAGCGCGATGACAATGGATACCCAGCCGTCTGGCCCTGCCATACACGCTCCGAGCCATGCTAACTCTGTATCTTCGGGAATAACGACACCGTGTACAATAGCGTGTGCCAGTGGAGTAGCGGGGATCTTCGGCCATAGAAATGGTAGGTGAGTCTCCAGTAGTGTTCTGAGGGTTTGCGGTTGTGTTTGCGGGGTTGTGCTGACGGATAATTGACTAGTGCTCGGTGTTTGTTCGATCAACGGTGGGATTATTGGTTGCAAGATTGTTGACGTAGTAGCAGTGGCAGGGAGTGTTGCGAATAACGAAGGCGGTGAAGTCGCAGATCCCTGCGACGGAGGTGATAGCGAATCGATCGCATGGGCTGCAGCAGATGCAGAAGGGAGATCTGGGAGATATATTCGTATGGGGATAGATCGCACGCTGGTCGCAGAGTCGCGATCGGCGAGAGGGAGCGAGCTAGGATCCGTTGAGGGGGGGCGAGAATGACCTGAAGAGTTGGAGTAGGTCGAGTAGGTCGATTGCGTATTCTGAAAACTGGAAGGCGGACCTCCTGGTGATCCTATGGGTGCAGGTGTGGGTGTGATTTTTGCGGCAACGCGCCAGAACTCGTCGAAATTGTCTGCGCGAAACATTATGCACCCAAGACAGAATTATGGAGAGGTACTTACGTTCTTTCAGAGCTTCCCACATGCCGTCCTGCTCTGCCTTTCGCAAGCCAGTCACGCGCTTTGTGGTACCCCATCTCAGAAAATCGGCTTCCTTGATTTGACCCATAAATGCTTGTTTACATGCTTCACTTGTCATATTCTGGAAGATTTTGTCTGGAGGTGGTGCTGCCAGGTGGAGGATCATTCTTAGAGGATAGACTGGTTGCGGATGGGTTTGTCCGAGCATAGTGCTCTGGGTCGCGGCCATGGAAACCGTCTTGGACGATACATAGAGGTCATAAAGCAGTCCTATTGGCCAATGCCTATGACATTTGAGTAGCTATTCGACCACGGGTTGGCGAGTGAACCGACCATTTGATCACGCCCTTGAACTCGTCCTCGAACCACCAGTTCTCCTCCTTGATATTCTGTACTTCGCGTTCGTTCAACACGAGTTCAGCTAAGTGGGCTCGTATATCGCTGATGATGAACGGCAGGTACGCGATGCGGGGAACTTGCAACTAGTTTGATGGAACAAGAGGCTTATTCAACAATTCTGCCGGTATAATAGCAGAGTACTGGTACTTACAAAATACGACTCAAGTCCTCTGTCCGACTCAGCTGGAAGCTGCGAGGGATTGATTCGTATCTCGACTGGGACACTACCTTCCCATACGAGCCTGCGAAAGAGCGTGGTATTTGCTGATGCATTCACTGCTGAACCACCTCCACTGCCTAGTCCCATCCCTGGGCTGCCCATCCGAGATGGCGCGTAGGTTGACATTTGCGCCTCGAGTTGGTTTTGGACCAAGTTGATGCGCTTTGTCCTGGCTTGAACCGCTTCTCACCTTTCGGGGATACCGAAACGCTCAGCAGCCTCTCTAGAAAGGTCCATACACAGACACAGCATCTTCTGGCCTCGTCAACGACTGTCACCAAATGTACCCTAATATGGTTCCAATGGGCCCGCCACCCTTACCACCAGGCTGGACGGAACACAAAGGTATGCGGCTCCCCATCCCTGAACCGTAGTTGACACAGCTATACTAGCTCCGGCGGGACATACCTATTACCACCATGCTGCGACGAGTCAATCGACCTACACTCGGCCACTTCCCGCTATTCCGGTGCTTTCGGCCCCATTAAATCCAAGTGGTGAACTAAAGGAAAAGAAAAAGAAGAAAGAAAAGCCCAAAGAAAAGGTTCCAATACCAGGAACCGAATGGTTGAAAGTCACAACGAACTTGGGCAACATATTCTGGACGCATACCAGTCGGAAGGAGAGCGTGTGGACTGTACCTGATGAGATCAAGGACATAGTTGGGCAGATGGAACGCGAGGAACAAGAGAAGATTCAACAGCAGATGGAAGCTGAGATGGCAGCCGTAGCGGAAGGTCGAAACGCAAAACGAAAGGCAGAAGAGAAAGAGCACGAGTCAAGAGGGAAGGCAAAGAAGGCAAAACCTGAAGTGTCGCCTAAACTAGAGCCACCTAAAAGCCAAACGCCAGCTCCCGGGACAGTCGAAGACCAGCCAGTAGAAGACGAGGATGAAATTTGGCAGCGCCAGATGGCGGAAGAAATGGCTTTGGAAGAGGAAGCCCAAGCTGCGCCTGAACCAGCACCCCCAAGGATGACCAAGGCTGAGGCAGCGAAACAAATATTCGATGTTCCTGCCAAGGTCGATATCAGCCTGGAAGAAGGAAAGGCTCTATTCAAGGTTTGCTTTATCCACTCTTTTCCACTCTATACTAACTAGGTCAATAGACCCTATTACAAGAGAAGGATATCAACCCCCTGCATCCTTGGGAGAAATCGTTACCGCTTTTTGTTAATGATCCACGCTACGTACTTCTCACGAACCAAACGGCGCGACGGGAAGTATTCGACGAATATTGTCGCGAAAAGATGCGCGAGAAACGCAAAAATACCGCTTCAGCGCCTACCGAGCAAGCTTCAAGTACCAATAAGGATAAGGAGACGCTCAAGGCGGCATTCCAAGAGCTTCTGCACACCACCGTCACTTCCACACGACTCACTTGGGACGAATGGCGGAAAGTGAACAGGAAAGACCGGCGCTTCTTTGAGTTTGGGAGGGATGACCGGGAGCGGGAGAAAGCCTTCCGTTCTTGGTTGCGCGAACTTGGAGAGAAAAAACGAAAAGAAAGAGAGGTGGCGGAGAAGAATTTCATGCAAATGTTGAAAGAAGGGCGATCGAAAGATTTGCCCCACGAAGTTGGAGGCCCGTGGAAGGACGTCAAAAAGGCTTTCGTCAAAGACCCACGATACGATGCTGTTGGGAGCTCGAGTTTGCGGGAGGAACTCTACGAAGCGTTCATCAAAACCCTTGAGGAGAACAAGACGGATGTGAATGCTAGCGATGGCCCTTCAAATAACCAAGCCCAGTCTAAGGCTCTAGAGGTCGACTTGGAGGAGGAGAAGCGGCGGCGACGGGAGAAAGCCGTGAAGGAACGAGAAGAAATGGTCAAAGCGGAGAAACATAAGGTCGAGAAAGCCAATGCCCGAAGTCGGGCTGGTCTCAGCTTGGAAGAAGGAGAGCTTTCATTCAAGTGAGCAAGACAAAGTTTCTGGGTACGGCTCACTGATCTTGTTATAAAGAACGCTTCTGGTGGATGCCATACGAGATCCACAGGCTACGTGGTCGTCCTCTATCTCTGCATTGAAGGCAGATCCACGCTTCCACAACTCTCCTCTTCCTGCAGCGCACCGCCAAGCCTTATTCGCACCCCACGTCAACCACCTCCGGGCCAAGCAAATAACAGCACTCCATGCACTTTTCGAAGCCCATGCGCCAGGTCTCAACGTCCATTTCCGGGACCTTTCGCGCGAAACACTGCAGTCTTTAGTCACCAGCTTCCCAGTACAAAAGCTCGGTCTCAGCACAGCCACCCCGCGAAATCGAACTCGTTCGATGTCACGTCGTCGACCGAAGCGTTCTCGGGACTCCGCATCACCGCCGCCGTCTTCAGATGAGGATTCGCACCCAGCATACGACTATCGCGATCTTGAGCAGGAATTTGCTGGATGGCAGTCGGACCGGTACTCGGCAGCTCGAGAGGCATTTGATGCTATGCTCAAGGAAAATTCATTTGTCAAATTCTGGGGCAGGGTCGGGAAGATGGGTGTGGTTGAGGATGAAGAGAAGGCTAGACTCGGTAAGGTCGTCTTTGGTGATGAGCAAGGAGACAATGGGGCGGACGTGACGGAAGATGGAGAAGGGGGCGGAGGGAAGGCTGATTTGAAGTCGCTAGCAAAGGGGATTGATGTAAAGGAAATGGAGCGGGTCTTGAGAGTGCGTAACGACCGTTCTCAGAAATGGCCGAACTGACGTTCACTGGTTACCCAGCACGACAAGCGATACACGGTGTTCGACTATATGCCAGAGGAAAGGGGGTCATGGCTCCGGGTACGCGGCCTATATGCACGATTAGAGATTTCTGGCTGATATTATCACCCTTTATAGGACTATGTGTCTCACCTAAGCGCTCCCAAGGCTAGTGTACACCTCGGAGACATATGAAACCACGGGCATGGGTAGGGGGACCTTAGGGCAGCAGTCTTCCCCTACCTACCCCGTATTCACTACTTCCGAGGATCCGCGCCCGTCGGACGAAGATAACACCATCGAGCGCTCAACACCGCTCCACCCAAACCCAAGGGACAGTGCGCGTATCTGTCGGCAATCTTTGTCCTTCATTATTCCTTATTCGTTCATCCGAGTATTCGAGCATTTCACAGTTATCGCCTTTATGGAGCAAGTCAGTCGATGGAGCAGCGACGCGGGAGTTCGCATAAACAGACCCAACGCTCGTCATTGTTTGAAGCAAATGACGTCTGATTCTCAATACAGATGGTCATCCGTTCTTTACCTGATCTGAGTCCGTGATTACTCCGCCCAGTACGAGACAAAGGATGGGCTGTCAGACGATGGTGGAGCCGGCTTATCCTTATTCATACCGCGTCTATCTGGTCATGTGGTTTCTAATAAATTGTTCAAGAGTAAGCTTGTGTGTCTCATTGTTGCTCCCGGGGCATGAAAATGAGGCGCGGAGTCGGTCGAAATTGAACCTGATGTGGATCGAAATTTCAGGGTCAAATGCACAGGAGGATATTTCGATGACGTCTCGATGTCTGGTAGATCTCTGGTTCACAAGCGCTGAATCACCAGAGCTGCGCACGATAACCCTTAGCTAGCTGTCAGCACCACAAGCAAGCGGCCCAAAAGCGCGTTGTTCGAGCAACTTCGTGTGGTACCTCATGCATACTCCGTGGTCATAGCACAATCCGTTTTACCCGGGCTGTTCCTCCGTCATGGCTGGTTGGCCAGTAAAGAAGCCGAGTAACCCAGACCAACCTCTATCATGGCCCAATCCAGGACGGGAGAGAATTCAGTTCCATGACTGGTTGATTGATTGCTTGACTCGGACAGTGATACGGTGAACAATACGGGGAACATGGTCAATAAGATGCTGACACCCAGGGAAGCCCCGCAAATTTGGAGGGGAGATACAATCGCACTGCGTTGCTGAGTCAGCAGTCTCCTGCGAGGCGGAGAGACACTCCTCGCACCCATACCGTGGTGGGAAACGAGGATCGAAGTTCCTTATTGTGCACCACAGGGCGTCTATCGACAAGATTGAGTTCGCTCACAGGATCCTGGTATGTCCGACTCCATAGGACGTGAAACGTGCACAGTTGCGACGCAGCCAGGTCGAAAAGAGTGGAACAAGCTGGCTGCGGCAGAGCGCCCAGTAACTTTGGCCGCACGAGGGTTAGGAATGAGCCATTCTTCTCGTATAAATTTAGTATCAAACAGAACTGGGCACTCGAAACGACCGCGTAGTCCGCTCCTCAAAAGGGCTACGTAACACTGGACGGTCGGTGAGGGTCCACGATTTGGATACCAAACACCTATTCTAATCCCTTCAAAAGTCCTCCGAGGGACAAGAATTCCTCCTGTCAACCGCTACCACCCCCCGGCTTCCACCACTGCCTCCCCCAACATCGCCCTGGCGGCATTGCGTCTGATACCGTCCAGTAATTTTGTAAAATGGCCCATGTTACTCCCTGTGTACAGTAAGTGTCAAGTGGTGTGTGTGTGAGGTAGAAGTGAACATACCATCTAGCGTCCCCCAAGGATATCCCCCGTGCCAATTCTGTGCGGCTTTCAACAGCGCAGCAAACTCAAGCTCCCAAGCTCCTCACAGTGAACCTGCCGTATGTCAAGTAAGTACTTTCGTCGTTGCCGAAACGGGGTTGGTCGGTTTGTCGTCGGGGCCGGTCTGACTCGGATGTCCCCGCAAAGTTCCTCGACATGCTCGAACAGTCCTTCGCGCACGAGAACCAACAGACGGGAGCACGACCCGCTGGACGTGAGTTGTATGTTACTCCGAGTCAGATGAATCTCGGGGTAGGATCGCCGTCGAACTACCCGCTCTTCACTGGGTATGTACTGCGCCCGCTAAGGAAGCGTCGAGAAATTGACTTCGATCGGTAGATCAAGGGCTCAGCAACCTTCCCAAGCAACCCAGCCGACACCAACACCAGGTGAGTTGATGTGCTGTCGTCCTGGCCGTTTCCTGACAAGTGTCCACATTTAGGTCCGCCAAGGGGCACGAATGGTCAAGGACGTAGTGGGTAGTACTAATTATGGTCGGACTTTGGACTCTCTATATGGCCTTTATGTTGTCGTCGCGCTATCTATCGAGCATGTCCCCGTCGCTGGTCATGTCATCATGTTTTCGGGTCTGTTATGTTCACGTTTGCTGTATTGATGTACTAGATATGATTGTTCAAACACAACTCGCCCAGATGCACTCTTCAACGTGACCCAGTGTAGGAAGGTCTGGATGGGTGAATTGATCTTGAAGTGAGAACCTGTATTCGCGTCCAAATAGGACGATTGCTCAATAAGATGTCTTGTTCAACGAAAAGTCAAGAGCGGCAAGGCTTTGTCGGGTTCAAGGGCTCAAGACAAAGAAATCTCGCAAGCCGGCCAGCATTGGCAGTTCCACATCCGGTTCACATGATCCCAACCCTTCCCGATATTTTCCTATTTGTTCTCCGAACGAGACGGCCGTATGTGAATCTAAGACGCTCCCGGTTATGCCGAAAATGGCATTTGGTAGTCCCACGCGAAAAGACCTCCACACCTACCATCGTATTCTTTGCGTTAGTTCTCATGACCCTTTATCACAAGCAGCAGAAGTCTGGCCTACACAAGGGTACAAAATATGGAACATTTTAATTATTAATATTAACCAATATGAATAGCACCCTATGCGGTCAGCCAGCGGTTCATTCGCTGGGGCTTTTATACTGTCATTGGCCATCGACAAGGGACTAGCTGCGATAGTTATGAGTAGTTGTAGCGCTGTGCGATCGACCAATCCTAACACTCCTTGTTGACATCCATTGGGCTTTTGATTCTTCTTGAATACGCCCATTAATTCGATGTGCGTATTGTATTGGGGGCGAGGAAGCGGTTTTGTGAGAGCGTCGGCGATCATAATAATGTACTTGATAGTAACCCAACCATTTTGCACTAGTTCGCGCGTAAAATAATATTGAATCGAGACGTGTTTAGAACGCGGGTGAAAGACTGGGTTTTGAGTGAGGAAGATGGCGGCCTGACTGTCTCCAAAGATGATGATTGACTTTCCGTCGCCGCGGTCGCCTTCCCAGTCTGAGTCGGTGAATCCAGCGACCTCAGCGACGTTTCCTCCGAGGTTGAGCGATAGATCCTTCGTTCTTTTGAGATATCAGAGCACGCGTAGTGCTGCTTCAAGGTGAGCTCGTCCTGTATTCGTAAGAAATTGGGCTAATTTGCTCAAGGCGAAGCTAATGTCGGGTCGAGTAGCCAATGCTACATACTGTAGAGAGCCGATAAGCTCCTTGTAGTTGTTGTCCGTCATTTCCTGTTTCTCCCTCCGAGTTGAGGGGTGTACCGGGAGCGATTGGGGTGGTGACCGTAGTCGCGTCTTGGAGTCCGAACAGTTGTATCAGATTATCGATATACGATTCTGGCGAGAGTGACGTGATATGAGCGTTTCGATCGCGATTGACTCCAATGCCGAGAGTCCAGCGAAGCTCCCCCCCGCCTGTTATGCCGTATTTGTGGCGAAACATTTCCTCCACCCGGTTCAGCTGTTGGTGTGACCCGGTGCCCATCTCGTCGTCTAACGGTCGTCGTTCTTCCAAGTCCCGATTTGAAAGACAGCGTTCGTAAAGTCCTTTCTGTAGGAGCCAAACCTCAGTCAGGGCCCATAACCTGTTATGGTTATGAGTAGTTGTAGCGCTGTTAACCGAACTATTAACTCAGTGGAGTCGTAAACCACTGAGCAGCTCGGTGCTCTGAAGGGGATTTTATAGTATTTTTGGGAGTTGATATACTAATTGAATGTGAGACAAGATATTAGAAAGCAAACTTTGGTTGCGTTCTCGTGTTGAATGAAGCCCCTCGCAGAAGCATAGTTTTGTGCTGTGTTGGATATAGATGGCGATTATGAGGTCCGGATTATTGAGCCGTTAGTAAGCCTCAGGGCCATGTCGCAGATATTCGATCTCCGCTGGAATTGACTCTCCGACATTTTGTCGCGTCGGAAAATTCCGGTATCCCTTATTGAGCGATCGACCAATCCGAAGACTAGCCAAAGCCCCACTTGCCCGTCAAGTAGCATTAGTACAAATATATGACGTCTGGATCGTGGATCTCTCTTTTCGCTCACGAGCTTTCACGACCCAAGTAGCAACATCCACCGTATCACCTCATGGCGCGAGTTGGGTTCTTCCATCACGTCGGGACCTTCCTTCTGTTTGCTGGGAGCATACTTCTCCTAATAACGACGATCACTGCTCCTGTGATCAGCACCTTATCCATCCTTCACGTCCGCGGCCAATCTTCTTCAATAACCTACGGCGCCTTCGGTTACTGTGTACAAGGTGTTGCTCAACAAGTGTGAGCCGTTGACGGTCGATATGTTTCATCGTACTAAGGGCAAATAGAAACGGTGGAAATCAGTACTGTTCTGACGCCATGATTGGCTACGACGCTGTGGGTGTTCTCACAAGCGTTGTCAATACGCAATTTGGGAGCACCCAGCGAGACTCAATCAATAATCTGACAAGAGCGATGATCCTCCATCCCATCGCAAGTGTATTGGCCTTCATCGCATTCTTGACCTCTGCGGGAGCTGGTTTCTTTGGAAGCTTCCTTGGTAGTGGGGTAGCTTTTATTGCATGGCTAATCACTCTGGTGGTCATGGCAATCGACCTCGCCATATTTGGAGTGCGTACATTACTATTTTTCAACATGTTATTCGGACCACTGACATGTTCGCTTGTCCAGATACTCAGAAATCACGTCAATTCCAACAGCGCAGCGGACTACGCTAATTATTCGACGGGCATGTGGACCTGCGTTGCTGCGATGGGATCACTGTTCGTCGGAAGCTTGGTTGTACTGTTTACTTGCTGCTCCGCTCGTTATGTCAGGGAAAGGGAGAGGAGAGGTTGGTTCTACTAATCAGCCTCAACAAAGCGAAAGGCAGTGTATGCGATGCAAATGGACTGTACAACTATCGGTAGCCCCACCTTATCATTAAGGTTACATCTTTAGAACTAGTGCTGTTAAGCGGTGTGAGCTTAACGGTGCGCAAATGTCAGAAAGTCACCAGGTTCCAAACGGTTTCCAGCATCACCGTCAATTCAACTCCCTTGGGTTACTGGGGACTTGTGCCCAACGCAAGTCTCGATTGCTCCGTGCTCAGAGTACAACCGTCGAATCTGGGGAATAAGAATAGGACGGTCTTGGCCCTCACACTTGCCCCCTGAGAACGTGTGAAATTTGCAGATGATAAAGTCAAAATATTAATGTGGGCCTAACCGCGTTTATAGGCAATACGACGGGATTTGCAGCTTCGAGGAAACGGTCGGTGGAATTGTGCGCGACCGGAGAGACTGGTACAAGTGGATATCTCGTCAAAGCTTCCGGACTGCGTCCCAGACCTGCGCCAGTCTGCGGTTGAGCGAGACGCTTAACTACGGTAAGCAACGGCGCAGCTGCAGCTGGCTTTCCGCAGTTGTTTTGTATCTATGTTTAAAAAGGAGCACGCGAAGGACTCCAAGCAGGACACGGACCAAACAGCGAGCGCCTCTCCAACATGGAGCGTGTCCCAGTCGAGGTATGGCAACAAATACTCCTCAAGGCCATGGAGATGGGTGAAGAAGTGCCTACATTTGCGACTAGTTGCACTCCGTACACTTTTCTCCACTTCGTGAACCAGCAAATTTGGATCCACAAGCACCGGAAACCGCATCTCGCTTATTTGGAACAGCGCAGACGCCTTCGACTAACCTGCCGTGCGTGGAACGAGTTTGTCCTTCTCACCAGCCACCGCTGGCTACAACTAGACGAGGGGAGCCCCATGTACTCGCTAGACTCGACTAATTTTGGCACCGGAGGAGTTGGCCCCGTCGAAAGATTATCCACAACGGTCAACTCGGAAGAGTTGGTGACCCCTATTCTATCTTGGGCATCTCACATTCTCAAACGCACAGCCAATCAGTCGCCCTTGAGGGCTTACACTCTCCGACTATTTAAAACGCCTAAGCGGGGGTACAACCCCTTGGACGATCTCGTGGGGAGGACGAGCCCTGAGTGCAGCACGAATACGAACACGACGCTGCGCTGCCTCTCCATCACGACATCATTCGGCTCAAACGCATCCATCGCGCTCCCGCAGATCTCGTCCACATTCACGGGCCTACGCGCACTCTTCCTAGTCAACGTAAACGCGACGCCGCAGCAGACGATGTCGCTGCCGGTGCTGGAGGTTCTCTACGTGCACCACACGCTCCCTGCGATTGACACGCTGCAGCGGGCGATGGACGAGGCGTGGGACACGCCCGCACTGCGGCACGCGCACCTGGGCCACTTCAACACCGCCGCGCAGCTCGTGGGCGTGCTTGGGGGCTTTCTGGGACGGTACGCGGGCCAGCTCGAGAGCCTCGTGCTTCTTGAGCTTTCCAACTCGGCCGTGTCATTTATGCAACTGCCCCCCGCGTTCTGGGAGCAGTTTCCTGCGCTACGCCTGCTCGGACTCAAGGCTGCCACACTGGAGCGCGAAGATTGGTCCGGGTGGTCCGTCGTACCGCCCCCTACGCACCCGCTCCGATATCTCGTGTGCTGGTCCCAGGCATCGGCGGAGCGTACGGTCGATCGTGTGCGCCCGAGATGGACCTGGCATGACGGTGTGAGGTTGGTAGCTGGGCAGAATGCCACGGGCACGTACCATGTAGTGAAGGATGTCCGAGACGGCCAGTGGATTGCAAAAATGGAAGAGACTTACGGGGTTTTACCAGAATTGTAGGGTGGCTTGATTTCTAGGACGTTTCTACAGGAGCCCGAGTCTGTAATAGCGTGTATTGAAATAGTTCATTACCCAAGGAGAGGAATATACATCTGAGATTAATACAATGCGTGAATCGCGTCTATTGTGTGAGACCATTAGTGCAGAAGTACCATTGGCCAGTCTACGGCGCAGGCTTCACTTTGGGCTCTCTCCGCAGCTGCCGCAGGCGTAGCAGCCCTCGATTTAGAGATCAAGAGGGTGATAGCGCCGAGAACGACGAGGGAATTGACGACAACGACAGACAACCTCGCCCTGGAGGACGGCCCGATAGATCGCACGCTCCTCAGCGGGGGTCTTTACCGAACCCACCCCCACACGAGCTGCCGAGACACTCGTGGGGCTGGGGAATTCCGAGACGTTCCCCGCACCGAGCTTCAGTACGGGTCGCTGTAGGCGAAGGTTGAGGTGCTCTTCAGCCAGGCCAGGCCCTCAGGCCCTTCCCGAGCGCAAACACCTTGGTGACTACGAGACAGCGCAGGAATTCGATATTGCGCGTCGCGAACGTGGAATGCACACTGTTCGCGATGTACAGTACTGGTAGATTTGCGCGATCGTGTTGTTGATCACGTTCATCGCTCGCTGTATTGGCGAACCCA
>Ga0307513_10003898_pt1 | contig 20062 bp, 18 predicted proteins | sample 15_EM_MG_FD_202174 | JGI IMG/M metagenome (GOLD analysis project Ga0307513, IMG submission 202174) | Populus trichocarpa ectomycorrhiza microbial communities from riparian zone in the Pacific Northwest, United States - 15_EM | ecosystem: Host-associated > Plants > Roots > Unclassified | place...
TTCGCCGTGGCCGAACTGTTCGGCACGACGCTGATCCCGTACTTGCAGCGCGACCGGGATCGCGCCTGGTCGGCGCGCGTCGGCGGCTGGATGCTGGCCAGCGCGGCTGCGTGGGCGCTGCTGTGCGCCGTTTCGCTGTACCTTGACCACGCGGTGCGGCAGCTCTTCGAGCCCGCGGCATGGCCGTTCGCGGCCGCCGCCACGGCCCTGTTGGCGCTCGCCATCTGGCGCTGGTTCGGCTTCGCCGGCATCGGCTACGCTGCCGTCGCAGCGGCTTTCGTCGTCGGTCTTCTTCACGTGTTGCTGTCGCCGGTAGCGGTTGATCCCTTTGCCACGCAAGGCAACGGCAAAAAAGCGTTCGACGTCCTCATCGCCTTCATCGTCGCCGCGGGCGCGGCCGTCGTCGTCGCGATACTCACCAACGTCAACCGATTCTCTCTCCACGCTCTGTACAAGGAAGGGCTGGTGCGGACCTTCCTCGGCGCATCGCGACTCGCCACACGCAACCCGGGCATCCAGGCGCCACAGCCAGCGCCGGCCGCCGACGAGGCGGAACAGTTCGCGGCGCGCCGGCCCGACGCCGTAACGAATGTCGACGAGCGCGACGACCCGGCGCTGCACTGGCTGCAGTCGCGGCGGCGGCGCGATGTGCCGCTGCTGCTGCTGAACGCGGCCGTCAACGGCACCAGCCCGACGGATATCGAAGGGCGTGTGCCGCGGCAGTGGCCGTTCACGTTCAGCCCGCTCTTCTGCGGCAGCCCCGTGACCGGGATCGGCTACGCGCGTACCGCCGACTTCGGCCAGCGAATCTCGCTGGGCACGGCGATGGCGGTATCGGGCGCCGCGATGTCGCCCACTTCGGGTCGATCGACGCACCCGTTCAAGGCCTTCATCCTCGGCATCCTCAACGCGCGGCTCGGGTTGTGGGTCGCAAACCCTTCGGTGCCGCGCGCGCTGGCCAGCCGGGGGCCGCGGCTCGCCGGTCGCACGGTGCTCAGCGAGATGCTCGGTGTCCGCCGGCAGTTCGGGCCGTGGATCCATCTGAGCGACGGCGGCCACTTCGAGAACCTCGGCGTCTACGAACTCGTCCGCCGCGGCTGCCGGCGGATCGTCGCCATCGACGCGTCCTGCGATGCGGAACGGGGATTCGCCGACCTCGCGAACACGATCCGCCGTGTCCGGATCGACCTCGGAATCCGCATCTACCGCGAACGCGCATGGGAGATCCTGGCGCCCGACGGTCGTTCGCCAGCCGGCAGCCCGCCGGCGCCGCGTTGGTCGGACGCCGGGCCCGACGCGCTCGCTGCCGGGCCGCCACAGCCGCCGAAGCCGCGCTCGTGGACGTGGTTCGAGATCGACTACGGCACGGGGCAACCGCGCGGGCGGCTGCTGTACGTCAAACCATCGGTCTATGCCGATCAGACGCTGCCGATCGAGGTCCTGCAATACTGGAAGTCGTCGCCGAACTTTCCCCACGAGACCACGGCGGACCAGTTCTTCAGCGAGACGCAGTTCGAGGCGTACCGTGCGCTCGGGCAGGCCTGCATGGTCGACGCGCTCGCGGTGGTGCTGACCCCGCCATCGCGGCGCGCGGCATCGGTCTATGACGAGGACCCGCGGCTCGTCGACGCGATGATGCGAGCGCAGAAGGGCGAACTCGCCGCCGAGCGCGCCTGAGAGCTTGAGTCGAACGTGGCAACTGCACCATTTTCGGCGCTGTCGTCGCTCGCAGGGACCGCGGATCTGCTCCCTGGTCGCGGTACACTGGCCCCGGGAAGAAGAGGCACTACCCGCCCGCGCCAGCAGGCGCCGGGCTTGCCCCGACGCAGGAGTGAGGTTTTGCAAAAAGGGGAACGATGTGATTGACAGTTCCGCTCCTGAACAGCGCGCCGCGCAGTATCTGCTGCGAAAGATCGTCTTCGCCGGCTTACTGCCCGACACACTGCACGCCATGGGCGTTCTCGAGAAGGCCGACGATGCGTGGCCGCTGCCGTCGCACGACGCCGGCTACGTTCGCCACTTCCTCGAAGACGCGGCGCAGCCCACCGGCCTGCCCGTGCGCGCCATCGAAAGACCCTTGCGCGAACACCTCGAACAAGTGGCCGCGTTCTCGCGCTCCGATGGCGGGTCGAGCCCGGACAACGTCGCTGCCGTCGAGCGCCTGATTCGCAGCGGCCGCGTCGAGCTCTTCGCCCGCTGAAGAGATACAGCGCTGGCGCCGGGGGCTTGCTGCCGATCCCCACCACCCTCCCCGGCCACCTCGCCGAGAACGTCATGCACTTCGGCCGGGTATTGCGCCAGGCCGGCCTGCCGCTCGGCACCGACCGCATCCAGCTCGCGCTGACCGCATTGCCGGTCGCCGGCCTCGAATCGAAGCAGGACTTCCACGACACGCTGGCGGCGTGCTTCATCGACCGCGTCGAGCACCGCGAGATCTTCGAGCAGGCCTTTCAGCTCTTCTGGCGCAACCCCGATCTCGCCGGCCGCATGATGGCGATGCTGCTACCGCGCGTGCAGGCGAAGGAAAACCAGACCCCGCCGCCGGAGAACCGACGCCTGGGCGAGGCCTTGTTCCCGCACCAGCCCGACGCGCCGCAGCAACCGCCGCCGCCCGAGCAGATCGAGGTCGACGCCAGCCTGACCTGGAACGAGCGCGAGGTCTTGCGCAAGGCCGACTTCGAGACGATGAGCGCCGACGAATGGCGGCAGGCGCAGCAGATGCTGAAACGCCTGGCGCCGCTGTTCGAACCGCTCGCCACGCGCCGCACCGAGCGCGCCGCGCGCCCCGGCTTGCAGACCCGCGTCGACGGCCACGCCACCTTGCAGGCGATGGCGCGCCAGGGCGGCGAGTTGTGGAGCATCCGCTGGCGGCGCCCGCGCACGCGCCCCGCGCCGCTGGTCGTGCTGGCCGACATCTCGGGCTCGATGAGCCGCTACTCGCGCATGCTGCTGCACTTCACGCACGCGCTCGGCCATGCCGATGCGCGCGTCGAAAGCTTCGTCTTCGGCACGCGGCTGACCCGAACCACCCGCGCGTTCCGCCAGCGCGACCCCGACATCGCCGTCGCCCACGTCGTTCGCGATGTCGAAGACTGGTCGGGCGGCACGCGCATCAGCGAATGCCTGCACCAGTTCAACCAGCGCTGGGCGCGCCGCGTGCTGCCCGGGCGGGCGACCGTGCTGCTGATCACCGACGGACTCGAACACGGCCACACCGAGCGATTAAGCTTCGAGATGGAACGCCTGCACAAGAGCTGCCGGCGGCTGATCTGGCTCAACCCGCTGCTGCGCTTTTCGGCCTTCGAGCCGCGCGCCGGCGGCATCAAGGCGATGCTGCCGCACGTCGACCGCTTTCTGCCGGCGCACAACCTGCAAAGCCTGGCCGAGCTGGCGGCGGTGCTGGCGGGCGGGCCGGCCCGGCGCTGAAGCGCCTTGCTTCAGCCGAGCGCTTCGCGGACGAAGTCGAGCCGGTCCTGGCCGAAGAACATCTGCGCGCCGACGAAGCAGGTCGGCGCGCCGAACACGCCGCGCGCGACCGCCTCGTCGGTGGTCGCGACCAGGCGTGCCTTGACCTCGGGGTCGGCGATCAAGGCGTTGAATTCGTTGGCGTCGAAGCCGGCTTCGGCGAGCGTGGCCGCCAGCACCGCGGCGTCGTTCAGGTTGCGCTGCTGCTGCCACAACGCGTTGAACACCGCCTCGCAATAGGCGCCGAATGCTTCCGGTCGGCGCATCTGCAAGCCGGCCGCGCCGCGCATCAGCGCCAGCGTGTTGAGCGGGAAGTGCGGGTTGTGTGCGAACGGCACGCCGTCGCGCACGGCCCAGCGCGCGATGTCGTCGAACATCCAGCGGCCCTTGGCCGGCACCGCGGCCGGGCTGGCGTTGCCGGTGGCCTTGAAGACGCCGCCCAGCAGCATCGGCCGCCAGACGATGGCCGCGCCGCGCTCGGCGGCGATCTGCGGCAGGCGCTTGTAGGCCAGGTAGCTGGTCGGGCTGCCGAAGTCGAAGAAGAATTCGACGCGGCGCTCGTTGCCTTGCAGGTTGTCGGACATCACCATTTCTCCATCCACGGCCGCAGGTCGAGCTCGTGCGTCCAGGCGCTCTTCGGCTGGCGGTGGAGCTGCCAGTAGGCCTCGGCGATAGCCTCCGGGTCGACGATGCCGCCCTGCTCTTTGAGCGCGTAGCGCTCAGGGAAGTTGTTCGCGATGAACGCGGTGTCGATCGCGCCGTCGATCACGACATGCGAGACATGGATGCCTTGCGGCCCCAGTTCGCGCGCCATGCTTTGCGCCAGCGCACGCAGCGCGTGCTTGGCGCCGGCAAAAGCGGCGAAGCCGGCCGAGCCACGCAGGCTGGCGGTGGCGCCGGTGAAGAGGATCGTTCCGCGCCCGCGCGGCAGCATCGCGCGCGCCGCTGCGCGGCCGACCAGAAAGCCGGCCAGTGCACCCATCTCCCAGACCTTGCGGTAGACCTGTTCGGTGGTCTCGGCGATGGGAAAGCGCACGTTGCCGCCGATGTTGAAAACGACCACCTCGAGCGGCGCAATCTCGGCTTCGATCTTCTCGAACAGCGCTGCGACCTGGCCTTCGTCGCGCGCGTCGGACGCAAAGCCGTGCGCCACGCCGCCTTCGCTGCGGATGCGCTCGACCAGCGGCGCCAGCTTGTCGGCGCTGCGCCGGGTAACGCAGGCGACCAGGCCTTCGCGGGCGAAACGGCGCGCGATCGCGCCGCCGGTGGCGTCACCGGCGCCGACGACGAGGATGGATCGACGGTCTGGCATCACGGCCTCCGCAGGATTCAGCGGGTTGTAGCACGCGCCATCGAATGCCGCATCACCCTGCTACCCGGGTTCGCGCCGACCCGCCCCTAATTCCGGCAGCTCTGCGTCACCGCTTTGGGGGTAACTCATATCTCGGTTGCCACCTAATCTTCATTCAGACCGGTCGCCCATTCGTTATTTCATTCAATTGAGGAGCATGGATATGTTCAAACGCCATTTTGTCCCGACGATTTCCGTTATTGCGCTCGCCTTCTCCGCCGCCGGCGCATTGGCCCAGCCCAAGCCGGATGTCGTTAGCAACGGCAATGCCTGGAGCATCACGTTCTACGACGATTCTTCGACCGGCCACACCCAGTGGGCGACACAGAACCTGTGCTTTTACACCGTCGGCATGGCTGGCACGCAGCTTTCGGGAACCTGGTACTCGACGACCTTCTACGACTGGAACGGCACCTGGCGGCAAGAGGGCGACCAGGTCTTCATGACCGGCGACTACGCCGGCGACGTCAATGGCAACGCGATCGGCCACGACGGCATGGAATGGCAACTCGTGACGGCCGAGAAAACGTCCGAGGGTTTCGGCCATTGGAAGGAATGGCGCGAAAACGGCGGCACCGGCACGACCATCGGTTTTGGCAATGCCAAGTTCAATCGCCTGGGCAGCTGCACGATGCAGCCCCCGGGCGGCACCGATTTCGCGACCCTCGAACGCCTGGTCATCGGCGAAAGCATGAAAGCGCCGCGGCGTTACCGCAAGGACGGCAAGGAAGCCCTCGGCCCGATCGACGGCGAATTGGCGCCGCTGCAATAAGCGAATTCGGGGGTTCTGGAATTACCGCCCCCGACTTCCGCCTGTTTCAGGCGACCGGCATCTCGAACAGCGCGGGCCCGAAATCCCCGTGCAATGCGCGCCAGACGGTCTCGGCGGTGAGCGGCATCTGCACCCGTTCGGCGCTGCGGCCGAGGCCGGCGTCGGCGAGCGCATCGACCACTGCGTTGACGACCGCCGGCGTCGCGCCGATCGTGCCGAGTTCGCCGACGCCCTTGGCGCCCAGCGAATTGGTCAGGCACGGCACCGACTCGTCGAACACCGTCTTGAACGCCCGAAAGCCGTCGGCGTGCGGCAGCGCGTAGTCCATGAAACTCGCGCTCAGCAACTGGCCGCTCTCGGCGTCGTAGGCGACCCGCTCGCTGAGCGCCTGCCCGATGCCCTGCACCGCGCCGCCTTCGATCTGGCCGCGAACGATGGTCGGGCTGACGATGCGGCCGATGTCGTTGACCGACGCATAGGCGACCACCGTCACTTCGCCGGTGCCGGGGTCGATCTCGACCTCGCAGATATGGCAGCCGTTCGGCCAGCTCGGCGCGCCGGCCGAGGCGCTGCCGTCGACGACGATGCGGGCTGCTGTCTGCCGGCCGGCGAGCTCGAACAGGTCGATGCCGAGGTCGGTGCCGGCCACCGCGAAACGCCCGGCGCGGTATTCGATGTCGGCCGCCGGCGCTTCCAGCGCATCGGCGGCAAGCTGCTTGCCGTGCTCGACGGTCCGCTCGGCGGCCACCCGCACCGCCGCACCGCCGGTGAAGAGCGAGCGGCTGCCGGCGCTGCCGAAGCCGTTCGCACGGTCGGTGTCGCCTTGCAGCACGCGGATGCGCTCAATCGGCACGCCGAACACGTCGTGCGCTAGCTGCACGTAGCTGGTCGCGATGCCCTGGCCCATCGCCTGGGTGGCCGAAGTCAGCTCGATGAAGCCGTCGCCGGTGACGTTGACCTGCACGTTCTCTTCGAGCGCGTTGCCGCCGGTCCATTCGAGAAAGGTCGCGATGCCGCGGCCGCGCAGCAGGCCGCGCGCCTTCGACGCTTCGCGGCGGGCGCCGAAGCCGGCCCAGTCGGCCAGCGCCTGCCCCTGGGCGAGCATCTTCTCGAACTGGCCGCAGTCGTAGACCATGCCCATCGGGTTCTTGTACGGCATCTGCTCGGGGCGGACCATGTTGCGCCGGCGCAGCTCGGCCGGGTCCAGGCCCATCTCGCGGGCGGCGGCGTCCATCAGCCGCTCGACGAGGTAGATCGCCTCCGGCCGCCCGGCGCCGCGGTAGGCGCCGGTGGCGGCGCAGTTCGTCAGCACCGCGATCTGCTGCAGGTCGATCAAGCCGATGTCGTAGATGCTGGTCGTGACCCAGGGGCCGATCATGAGTTGAATGACGACGCCGGTGGTCGATGCGTAGGCGCCGACGTTGGCCAGCGAGCGCGCGCGAATCGCCAGCACCTTGCCTTGTGCATCGAGCGCCATCTCGGCCTGGCTGACCAGATCGCGGCCGTGGGCGGCGGTCAGGAAGTCTTCGACGCGCTCGGCCTGCCACTTGACCGGCCGCTTCAACTGCAGCGCGGCGAATGCGACCACGATGTCTTCGGGATAGAGGCCGGTCTTCATGCCGAAGCCGCCGCCGACATCGCCGACCACGACGCGCACGTTGTCGGTCGACAGGCCTGGAATGGTGGCGACCAGCCCGGTGCGGATGCCGGTCGGCATCTGGCTCGACAGGCGCACGGTCAGCCGCTCGTCGGCGAACGACGCGAGCACGCTGCGCGGCTCCATCGGGCTCGGCGCCAGCCGCTGGTTGACGACTTCCAGCGAGACGCGGTGCGCCGCAGCGGCGAAGGCCGTTGCGACCGCCGCCGGGTCGCCGTGGCGCAGCTCGGCCGAGATGTTGTCGGGCGCGTCCGCCCAGACCACCGGCGCGCCGGGCTTCAGCGCGCTGATCGCGTCGCTGACCGACGGCAGCGTGTCGTACTCGACCAGCACCGCGTTCGCCGCGGCCTCGGCGGCCTGGCGGGTTTCGGCGACCACCGCGACGACCGCCTCGCCGACGAAACGCACCGTGTCGACCGCCAGCGCGCGCTTCGGCGGCGCCGTCATCGGCTGCCCGTCGGGGCGCTTGAAGGCCGGGCCGAAGGCGATCGGCTGCACCCCCGCGGCCAGCAGGTCGGCGCCGGTGTAGACCGCCAGCACGCCGGGCATCGCGCGCGCCGCGTCGACGTCGACCGAGACCAGCGTTGCATGCGCCGCGTTCGAGCGAACGAAGCGCAGGAAGACCTCGCCGGCCGGCGCGACGTCGTCGGTGAAGCGGCCCTGGCCTTGCACCAGCGCCGGGTCTTCGATGCGGCGCACGGCGTGGCCGCTGCCGAAACGCTGCGCTTGCATCAGACAGCCTCCCCGTTGATCGCCCGCGCCGCCTGCTGGACGGCAGCGACGATGTTGACGTAGCCGGTACAGCGGCACAGGTTGCCGTCCAGCGCATGGACGATCTCGGCTTCGCTCGGCCGCGGGTTGCGCGACAGCAGGCAGGTCGCCGTCATGATCATGCCCGGCGTACAGAAGCCGCACTGCAGCCCGTGGCAGGCGACGAAGGCCTCCTGCACCGGGTGCAGCTGGCCGTCTTTGGCCAGCCCTTCGATGGTCGTCACGTCGCGGCCGGCGGCCTGGACGGCGAGCACGCTGCAGCTCTTCACCGACTCGCCGTCGAGCAACACGGTGCAACAGCCGCACTGGCTGGTGTCGCAGCCGACGTGGGTGCCGGTCAAGCCGAGCGGCCCGCGCAGCAGCTCGACGAGCAGGGTGGCGGGTTCGGCCTCGGCTTGCAGCGCGCGGCCATTGACGGTGAGTTGGATGGAGGTCATCAGCGGATCGTACCGGCTTCCGGCTCCGCGCGACGCCTGAGACACGTCTGAGAGACGCCTGACAGATTGAGCCGCCGCATCGTTAGCATCGCGGCCGCCACGACCAAGTTTCCCCGTCCATGTCGACCCCCTCCACCCTCCAGCTCACCCCGGCCGGCGCGCAGCCGCTGACGCCGGCGCAAAAACGTTTCAACCTGCTCGTGCGGAAGATCGAAACGGCCCGCGCCGCCTTGGCCGCCTGGCAGGAGCAAACGCCGCTGTTCGCGCAAGCCCACGCGAAGCAGGTGCAACCGCTGCTGGCCGAGCTGCAGGCGGCGCGCTGCGAGTGGGTCTTCGCGCTCGATGGCGTCGTCGCCAAGCCGGGCTGGACCCGGGCCGAGCGCGACACGCTGCAGCAAACCATCGTCGAGACCGCCGGTGATTTGCTCGATGGCGACGGCGACGCCGACGCGGCGCTGAAGGCGCTGTACGACAAGCACGCCGACGTCGACTACGACACCGACAACCGGCAGCACCTGCAGGCGATGAAAGGGCTGTTCGAAGCGGTCTCGGGGGTCGAACTCGGCGACGACGAGCTCGCCTCCGAAGAAGAGCTGTTCGAGCGCGCGCAGGCCCGGATGGCCGAGCGGGCGCAGGCCGCCGAGCAAACCGCGCAACAGGCCCCGCCGGCGCGCGAACGCCGCAAGAGCGCGGCCGAGCGGCGGCGCGAGAACGAAGCCCGCCAGGCGACGCAAACCGTGCGCGAGGTCTACCGCAAGCTCGCCAGCACGCTGCACCCCGACCGCGCCGTCGACGCCGCCGAGCGCGACACGAAGACCGCGCTGATGCAGCGCGTCAACCAGGCCTACGAGCGCAACGACCTGCTCGCGCTGCTCGAACTGCAGCTCGAGATCGAGCAGGTCGACCGCAGCCACATCGCCGGCGCGTCGGCCGAACGCATGAAGCACTACAACAAGGTGCTGGCCGAGCAGCTCGAAGAGCTCCAGGCCGAGACCGAAGCCCGCGAGATGGCGTTCTGCGCCGAATACGGCCTGACGCCGCCGAACCGGCTGGACCCGCGCAAGCTCGGCCCGATCGTCCAGTACCAGGTGCGCGAGTTGCGCACGGCGCTGGCCGAGGCGCAGCGCGAGCGGCGCATGCTCGCCGACCCGGCCGCCACGAAGCGCTGGCTGAAGCACGAACAGCGGCGCCAGCGGGAAGAGGAATTCGACGACGGCCCGTTCTTCTGAACGGACGCATCAGAGGCTCTCAGGCCCCGGCGGCACCCGCCCGCAGCCAGCGTTGCATCTGGCGTGCGGCGATCTGGCCGCCGTAATAGGCGGGAATCAGCCGCGTTTCGCTGAAGCCAAGCCCGCGGTAGAAGCCCAGCGCGGCGGCGTTGTCGGCGCGCAGTTCGAGCTGGATCGACGCGATGCCGGCGACCCGCGCCGATTCGACCAGCCACTCGTGCAGGCTGCTGCCGATGCCGCGCCGTTGCTGCGCCGGCTGCACACACAGCAGCACCAGGTGGGCCTGCTCGTCGCCGAACTGCATGATCGCGAAGCCGTGGATCCGCGCTGCGTCGCAGGCCACCAGCGCGACGGTATCGGGGTCGCCGATCAGCGCCGCGATGCGCCGCGGCGTGTAGCGCCAGTCCAGGCCGGCTTCGATCAGCTCGCGCGACATCTCGGCCATGGCCTGCGCCTCTTGCACGCGGGCCGGACGCAGCGTCGCCATGCACGGGCGGTTCATGGGTCAGGCGGATGGGGACACGATACGTCGATTCTGTCACTGCAAAGGCCGTGCGCCGCGCAGCGTGCCTGCCTACGATGCAACTTGCGGCTCGATCGTCGCTGACCCATCGCGCCGAGGAGGCCCCCCATGAAATCCACGCTGCCAGCAAAACTGCTGCTTGCATCCTGCGCCATTGGCGCCACGTCCCTTGCCTTGGCCGAAGGCAAGCCGCACTGGAGCTACCAGGGCCATGGCGATGCGGCCCACTGGGCCGAACTGGACCCCGGCTTCACGACCTGCAAGCTGGGCAAGAACCAGTCGCCGATCGACCTCCACACGAAAGACATCGCGAAGTCCGCCGACGCAAAGCCGATCGCCTTCGCCTACGCGGCCGGGCCCGGCGAGGTGGTCAACAACGGCCACACGATCCAGATCAACCTGCCGGCCGCCGGCGCGGTGACGCTGGACGGCACCGAATACAAGCTGCTGCAGTTCCACTTCCATACGCCCAGCGAAGAGATGGTCGATGGCAAGCCCTACCCGCTGGTCGCGCACTTGGTGCACAAGAGCGCGCAAGGCCAGCTCGCCGTGGTCGCGGTGCTGTTCAAGACCGGCCAGGAAAACGCCGCGCTGAAGCCGGTGTTCGCCAAGCTGCCGGCCAAGGAAGGCGAAACCAGCAAGCTGGATGCGCCCATCAACCTGGCCGATCTGCTGCCGGCCGGCCGCGCCTACTACGCCTTCATGGGCTCGCTGACCACGCCGCCGTGCAGCGAAGAAGTGCGCTGGCAGGTGCTGAAGACGCCGGTCGAGATCTCCACCGCGCAACTCGCCTCGTTCAAGAAGCTCTACGCGATGAACGCACGGCCGGTGCAGCCGCTGAACGGGCGCAAGGTGGTGCTCAGCCAGTAAGGCCTGTCAGTCCCGCAAGACCCGGCAGCCCCCTGAGCCCTGTCGGGCCGGCCGGCGCGTGTGCCGGCGCCGGCTGGGCCTCGGCAGCGGCGTCCTCGATGCGCCATTTCAGGCGCACACCGCCGTCGCCGCTGGCCTGCAGCGCCGGAATCGCCGACAGCAGCCGCCGCGTGTATTCGTGCTGCGGGCTGTCGAACACCGCGTCCCGGCTGCCTTGCTCGACGATGCGCCCGTCCTGCATCACGATCACGCGGTCGGCCACCTGCTCGACGACCGCGAGGTCGTGGCTGACGAACATGCAGGCGAAGCCGTGCCGTTCCTGCAGCGCCGCGAAGAGCTCGAGGATCTGCGCGCGGACGGTCATGTCCAGCGCCGAGACGGGCTCGTCGGCGATGACGAACCGCGGCCGCCGGATCACCGCCCGCGCGATGGCCACGCGCTGGCGCTGCCCACCCGACAGTTCGTGCGCAAAGCGTGTCGCGTGGCTCGCATCCAGCCCGACCTCGTTCAAGGATTCGAGGATCCGCGTCTCGCGTTGCGCGCGGCTCAGCCCCGGCACCTGGCGCAGCGCCTCGCCGACCAGCGCGCCGACCGACATGCGCGGGTCGAGCGATGAGTTCGGGTCCTGGAAGACCATCTGGCAGTTCAGCCTGTAGTCGCGCCAGACGGCCGCGTCGCCATGCCCCAATCGCTGGCCGTCGAAGCGGATCTCGCCGGCTGACGCTTTGAGCAGGCCGGCGATGGCGCGCCCCAAGGTCGTCTTGCCCGACCCGCTGCCGCCGACCACGGCAACGACCTCGCGCGGGTTGATCGTGATGTCGATGCCATGCAGCGCGCGTTTGCCCGGGCCTTTGCCGAACAGGCCGCGCCGGCTGCCGTAGTCGACCACCAGCTGGCGCACGTCGACCAGCGGCTGCAGCACCGCGGCCACCGCGCGGGCCGGCGAACGGCGCGGCATCGCCGCCAGCAGGCGCCGCGTGTAGGGGTGCTGCGGCTGGCGCAGCAACTGCTCGGTGGGGCCTTGCTCGACGATCTCGCCGCGGCACATCACGATCACGCGCTGCGTGTAGCGGGCGACCATCGCCAGGTCGTGGCTGATCATCAGCACCGCGGTCGCGTGGTCGCGCGCCAGGCCGACCATCAGCTCGATGACTTCGCGCTGGACTACCGCATCGAGCGCCGTCGTCGGCTCGTCGGCGAGCAGCAGCGCGGGCTTCAGCAGCATCACCGAAGCCAGCATGATGCGTTGCCGCATGCCGCCCGAGAACTCGTGCGGATAGGCTTGCAGCGCGGCATCGGCATCGATGCCGACCCGCAGCAGCATCTCGGCGATCAGCTGCCGGCGTTCGCTCGGCGCGAGCGCTCGATGCCGGATCAAGCCCTCTTCGAGCTGGCGGCCGACGCGCATCGCCGGGTTCAGCGAGGTCATCGGTTCCTGGAAGACCATGCCGACGCGGGCACCGCGCAGGTCGCGCAGTTCGGCCGGCGTCATCGCGGGCACGCTGCGGCCGGCAAATTCGATCTCGCCGCCGACGCGCCGGATCGCCGGCGGCTCCAGGCCCATGATCGCGCGCGCGGCCAGCGTCTTGCCGCTGCCCGATTCGCCGACGATGCCGACCAGCTCACCGGCCTCCAGCGTGAAGCTGACGCGGTCGACGACCCGGGTGCCGCTCTGCGCGACCGCCAGCGACAGGTCCTGCACGCGCAGCAAGGGTGCGGCGGGCTGGTTCATCGAAGGCCGCGCATGCGCGGGTCGAAGCGGTCGCGCAGAGCATCCCCGAGCAGGTTGATGCCGAGCAAGGTCAGCGAGATGCAGATGCCGGGGAAGATGCCGAGCCAGACCGCCTCGTCGAAGTGCGAGCGGCTGGCGGCGAGCATGTTGCCCCAGGTCGGCGCCGGCGGCGGCACGCCGAGGCCGAGGAAGCTGAGCGCGCTTTCGGCGAGCAGCGCCCAGCCGAACATCGAGGTCGCCAGCACCGTCAGCGGCGCGACGCAGTTGGGCAGCACGTGCCGCCACATCGTGAACAGGCCGGAGTTGCCCATCACCCGCGAGGCGTCGATGAACTCGCGTTCGCGCAGCGACAGCACGCTGCCGCGCACGACCCGCGTCACCGACGGCGTGTAGGCCACCGCCAGCGCGCCGATGATGCCGTAGCGGTTGGCGCCCAGCACCGCCATCAGCCCCAGCGCCAGCAGGATGCCGGGAAACGCCATCAGCGCGTCGTTGAAGGCCATCACCACCCGGTCGACGGCGCCGCGCAGGTAGCCCGTTAGCACACCGAGTGTCGTGCCGACGAGCACCGCGCAGCCGACCGACAGCAGGCTGATCCAGGCGCTGGTGGTGGCACCGGCCATCAGCCGGCTCAGCACGTCGCGGCCGAACTCGTCGGTGCCCAGCCAGTAGACGGCGTCCGGCGGCGCGAGCTGGGCGGTGAAGTTCAGCGCCAGCGGGTCGTACGGCGTCCAGAACGCGCCGACCCCGGCCACCAGCAGCAGGCTGCCGACGATCAGCCCGCCGATCCAGGCGTTCGGCGCGGGTCTGCGCTCGAGGAACTTCATGACGCGGTCACCCTCGGGTCGAACAGCGGATACAGCAGGTCGACGACCAGGTTGACCACCACGTAGACGAAGGCGACGAACAGCAGGCAACCCTGGATGACCGGATAGTCGCGGCCGAAGATCGAATCGACCAGCAGGCGGCCGAGGCCGGGAATCGAGAACACCGTCTCGACGACCGCGATGCCGCCGAGCAGGTTGCCGAGCACCAGGCCGATCAGCGTCCAGGTCGGGCCGAAGCTGTTGCGGAACGCGTGGCGCCACATCACCTCGCGTTCGGACAGGCCCTTGGCGCGGGCATGGGTGATGTAGTCCAGGCGCAGCACCTCCAGCGTGCTGGCGCGCGCCATCCGCATGACCACGCCGATCTCATGCAGGAACAAGGTCAGCACCGGCATGATCATGTACATCAGCGCATGGCCCGGGCTCTGCGCGAACGACACATGGCCGACCACCGGCAGCCAGCCTAGCTTCAGGCCGAACAGCAGCAGGATCAGCAGGCCGAGCCAGAAGGTCGGGATCGACAGCAGCAGGGTCGATGTGCCGACCAGCACCAGGTCGGCCAGGCTGTTCTGGCGCCAGGCTGCGACCATGCCGGCCGGCACCGCCACCAGAACCGCCAAGAAGACGGCGACGACGACCAGGCGCCCACTGACCAGGAAACGGTCCCAGACCAGCGGCAAGACCGGCTGCTGCGACGTGATCGACTGGCCCAGGTCGCCCTGAAGAACGTGACCGAACCATATCCCGAACTGGGCCGGCAGGCTGCGGTCCAGGCCGAGCCGGCGCTGCAGGTCGGCCAGCGCCGAGGGCGTCGCCATGTCGCCGAGCAGCAGCGACGCCGGGTCGCCCGGCACCAGGCGAACCAGCACGAAGACCGACACCGCCACGATGAGCAGGGTCGGCACGGCCATCAGCAGCCGCTTGACGATGAAGCCGAGCATCTTCGGTACCGGTGCGGAGGGTCAGCTCACTTCGCGACCCGGACTTCCCACAGCCGCGGCTTGGACGCGACCCATGGCGTGAAGCCCTGCAGGCGCTTCTGCTGCGCGTTCACGTCGACGCTGTTGAAGACCATGATCATCGGCACGTCGGCCATGAAGCGCTTGTGCAGCTCGTCGAAGATCTTGCCGCGCTCGGCCACGTTGGAGGTCGCGCTCGCCTTGTCGATGAGCTTCAAGGCCTCGGGGTTCTCCCAGACCTTGCGCGGCTGGGTGTCCTTCGGGCCGGCGATCTGCTCGTAGCTCAGCGCGGGGTCCAGCCGCGCCGAATACGAGAAGGCCATCATCTGGTAGTTGCCCTTGTTGTAGCGGTCGATCTGGGTGCCCCATTCGAGCACCTCGATGTCGACGTTCAGGCCCACCGCCTGCATCATCTGCTGGGCGATCAACGCCATGTCGAAGCTCGGCCGGCCCGAGCGCTTGTTCGTGATCAGCTTGATCTTCTCGCCCTTGTAGCCGGCCTCGGACAACAGCCGCTTGGCCGCCGCCGGGTCGTACGTGTAGCCCTGGCGCTGGGCATCGTCGTAGTAGGCCGAGGTCAGGTGGATGACCGACGCATTCGGCCGCGCCAGGCCGCGCGACACGTTGCCGACGATCTGGCGCATGTCGAGCGACGCGGCGATGGCCTGGCGCAGCTTGGCGTTGCCCATCAGCGGGTCGCGGGTCTGGAAGAGGAAGACGTGCTTGTTCGCGGTCGTCGTCGTCTTCACCTCGACTTTCGGCGAGCGCTGCATCTCCAGCAGGTCGGTGGCCTGGACCTCGGCCGTGTCGACCGCGCCGGACAGCAGCGCCGCCTTCGTCGTCGCCGGGTCGGGAATGACGATGAACTTCACCGCCTCGACCAGCGGGCGCTTGGCGCCGGTGTAGCCGTCGGGGCTGCTGCCGGGCGGCGAGACATAGCCGTCGAAGCGCGTCAGCGTGACGTACTCGCCGCGCTTCCATTCGCCGAGCTTGAACGGGCCGGTGCCGACCGGCGACTTGAAGCTGCCGTCGGGGTTGACCGAAGTCTTGTGGAGGACGCCGGCCATCGCACAATCGGTTCGCGCTAGCGAGTCGAGGAACAGCGCGTTCGGCTTGTTGATGCGCATCACCACCGTGTGCGCGTCGGGCGCGGTGACCGCTTCGACCTTCAGCCCGCCGCGGCCGTCGAATTCGCTCAGGCAACGCCAGTCGGTCTTCGGGTCCATGTAGCGGTTCCAGCTCCACAGCACATCGGCCGCGGTCAGCGGCGCGCCGTTGTGGAACTTCGCGTTGCGGCGCAGGCTGAAGGTGTAGGTCAGGCCGTCGGGCGACAGCGCCACCTTCTCGGCCAGCAGCGGGCCGATGCTGCCGTTCTCGCGCAAGGCGACCAGCCCCTCGACGATGTGCAGGACCACCGAGTCGGTGTAGTCGTCGCGGTTCACGCCCGGGTTGATGCTGCGGATGTCGGCGTTGATCGCGACATTGACTGTCTGCGCAGCAGCCGGGCCGGCACCGATGACGGCCAGGGCAGCGCCCAGCGGGAGCAGGATGGCGCGGCTCATGCGGCGACTCCCTGGCCGGCCGGCCGGCCAAGCGTTCGCTCGGCGCGACGCTGCTTCAGCGTCGCCGCCAGGAACTGCTTGATCTCGCCCAGGCAGCGCATGCCGTCGTGGGCGACGCCGGACACGATGTCCAGCCGCGCCGAAACCCCCGCCGCCTGCAACGAGCGCAGCAGGCTGGCCATGCGCTCGGGGCGGGTCGCGCCGGCGTCGTTGGCGCCCGCCATCCAGTGCTTGCCGCCTTCGCGGTGGGTGATCTCCCAGGTCTCGATGTCGGCGCCGCCGACGACCAGCTGCACCGGCACCCGGCGCAAGGCGTCGAGGTCGAGGCCGATGCCGTAGATCTCGCGCATGTTCGCCACGCCGACCCACCAGTTGCGTTCGACGTCGAGCAAGGTCACCGAACCGGGCGCGCCGATGCTGCTCGCCCACAGCCGCTTCGGGTGCATGTAGGTGAACCGGTTGACGAACTGGGCGCCGCCGGAGTAGCCGGCCAAGGCGAACTGGTCGATTCGCAGGCCGTACTTCGCGGCGACTTCGTCGACCATGCCGAGCAGCACGTGGTCGTAGCGGATGTCGCCCTCTTTCAGCTGCTTGAAGCCGTCGCGGTTGCCATCGCCCATCACGCCGACCGGGAACAGCGGGCACAGCACGATGCAATGGTTCCAGCGGCCGAACTCGGCCAACGCGTCGCGGTAAGGCATGAAGGTGCGCGCCGTGCCATGGACCATGACGACCAGTTCCGCCGGCTCGGCGCTGCGGAAGACATCCGGCGGCACGTACAGGCAGTAGCTGAAGCGCGGATCCCGCGCGTAGGCGAAGACCGTCGTCTTGCCAACGTCGTACATGCCCTCGCGGTAGGGGTCGGCGTCGCTGCGGGCTGGCGTCTGGATCATTGCGCTCATGCTGTTGATCTGGCTGATCTGTTCTGCCATACGATACACTGCGCTACACAGTAAAACAAGAGTCCGCAAAAGGGGCAGGAGAGAAAAATGGGCTACACCGTTGCCGCGGTCGACGAAGCGATCACCCTGCTGCTGCTGGTGGCGGCCCAGCCCGGCCTGGGCGTCACCGAAATCGCCAAGCGCACCGGCAACACCAAAGGCCGCGCGTTCCGGTTGCTGACGACGCTGGAGCAACGCGGCCTGGTCAGCCGGCAGGGCGCCAGCGCGGCGTACTACCTCGACTACCAGGCGCTGCATCTGGGGGCGGCGGCGCACGGCCAGATCGATCTCGTGCGCCTGGCCGAAGAGCCGCTCGCGCGGTTGGGCGCGCTCTGCAACGAGACGGTCGCGATCCGCGTCCGTGATGGGCTGGAGACGGTCTGCGTGGCCCGCTGGGAATCGACCCAGCCGCTGCGGGTGCAGAACGCGCTGCGTCGCCCGCTCTACGCCGGCGCATCGAGCAAGGTGCTGCTGGCGTTCGCGCCGCGAGAAGTGCTCGACGCGGTGCTGGCGGCGGAGCGCCTGCGCATCACCGCGACCACCCCGGTCGAACGCGACGCCTTGCTGCGCGAACTGGAGAAGGTCCGGGAGCAGGACTGTGCGATCTCGGTTGCCGAGCGGACCGCCGATACGACGGGCATCGGCGTGCCGATCCGCGGCGTCACCGGCGCCGTCGTCGCCGCGCTGACGATCTCGGCGCCGTCCAGTCGGATGACCGAAGACCTGCTCGATGCCTACCTGCGGCAGCTCCGGCTGGAGGCGCGGACCATCTCAACCGGCCTTGGCTTCGTGCAGCGAAGCTGAGAGCCTTCTCTGCGCACCTCTGCGTTCTCAGCGCCTCTGCGGTGAGGGAATTGGGTTCTTCATGAGCCCTACACCGCGCAGCTTCGAAAACCGCAGAACATCGTGTCGCGCTCCGCCGGCGCGAAGCGGCGCGCCTTTGGGTGGCAACAGCGCCGGCGCGTCATCCACGACGCGCCGCGCAGCACGGCCCGCGTGCCGGGCGCCGGCATCGCATCCAGGCCGCCCGGCCCGCCGCGGTAGCCGGGCCAAGTGCGCGCGCTGCCGGCAACCCACTCGAAAACATCGCCGAAGTCGAAGCCGCGCGCCGGGCCGGCCAGCGCGGCGGCCTCCCACTCGGGCTCGGTCGGCAGCCGGCGGCCGGCCCAGCGGCACCAGGCTTCGGCCTCGAAGAAGCTGGCATGCAGCACCGGCTGGCCGGCGGCGACGCGCTGCAGCCGGCCCTGGCGCTGCAGCAGCACGCCGCCGCGAAGCTGTTCGACGTGGCGCGGCGCCCGCCGGCCTTCGGCCTGTTGCCAGACCCAGCCGGCTTCGCTCCAGCATTCGCGGCGGTCGTAGCCGCCGTCTTCCACGAACTCGATGTAGCGCGCCCAGCTCACGGCCTGCGCATCGATCTCGAATTCGGGCAGCGCCACCTCGTGCGCCCAGCGCTCGTTCTCGGGCACCGCGCCGCCGGTGCCGCCCGTTCCGGCTTCCGGCGAGCCGAGCCAGAGGCGCTGCGCCGGCAGCCACAGCGGATCGCGCGCCGGCCGTGCCGGCAGTGCTGGCCACGGCTCGGCGCCGGTCAGCTGCAGCTCGGCGGCGCGTTCGGCCAGCGCTTCGCCGAGCCGGTCTTCGTGCAGCAGCGCGAGGCGAAAGAAGTGCAGCGCACTGTCGCCGGCACTGGCGGCGGCCAACAGTTCGAGCGTGGTCTCCAGCGTCTGGCCCAGGTAGTCGCGCAGTTCGCCCGCGCCCGCCGGCTCGCCGGCATTCGTGAACCAGGCCTCGATCCGCCCATCGGCCGGCGGCAGCCGCGGCGCGCCGGGGTCGCAGGCTTCGCCGCGCTGGCGTTGCAGGTGGCGGCCGATCCAGCGGTCCTGGTACCAGCCGGCATGGCCGGCCAGCCACAGCGGCATCGCGCCACCGTCCGTTCGCGCGAGCGCGCCCTGCGCCTCGAAGTGGGCCAGCCAGCGCAGCGTGTGGTTGCGCGCGTCGATCAGCGCCAGCGACAGCAGGTCGGCGTTCGCCTGGCGGATCGCCAGCGGGTCGTCCACCGCCGCCGCCAGTGCTCCGGTCACTGGCCGACCAGCCCGTTGCGGATCGCGTAGACCGTCAGCTCCGAGTTGTTCGCCAGCTGCAGCTTCTCCAGCACACGGGCGCGGTAGACCGAGACCGTCTTCGGCGACAAGGTCAGCTCTTCGGCGATGTCGGACAGGCGTTTGCCGGAGGCGATCATCACCAACGTCTGCAGTTCGCGGTCGGACAGCTTCTGGTGCGGGTTCTCGACCGACGGCGCGGTCAGGCTTTCGACCAGCATCTGGGCGATCTCGGGCGTGACGTACTTGCGCCCCTGGGCCACCGTTCGCACCGCCTGCACGATGAGCTGCGGGTCGCCGCCCTTGTTGACGTAGCCGAAGGCGCCGGCGCGCAGCGAGCGGATCGCGTACTGGTCTTCGGGGTACATGCTGACGATCAGCACCTTGACCGGCGAGCCTTCGTCCTTCAGCGCGTGCAGCGCGTCGAGGCCGCTGCGGCCGGGCAGGTTGATGTCGAGCACGAGTACGTCGCAGGTGGTGGTGCGCATCAACTGACGCAATTCGCCGTAGTCGCCGGCCTCGCCGACGACTTTGATGTCGGACGCGTCGGCGAGGGTGTCGCGAATGCCGCGCCGGATCAGCGCGTGGTCGTCGCAGAGGATGACTTCGATCATCGCCGCCTCGCTTCCGCCTTCATAGCTGCGCCCAGGCCGACGGGTCGTGGGCGCGGTTGTCGCCCGACTCGTCGTCGGCCGGCGCCGAGCCGTCTTCCAGCGGCACCGACAGGATCAGCGTGGTGCCGGCCGCGGTGCTGCTGAGGTCGACCCAGCCGCCGACCGTCAGCGCGCGCTCCTTCAGGCCGCGGATGCCGAAACTCTGCGCCTTCGCCAGGTCCTGGCTCGACAGGCCGCGCCCGTTGTCGCTGATTTC
>Ga0307513_10003899_pt1 | contig 20062 bp, 23 predicted proteins | sample 15_EM_MG_FD_202174 | JGI IMG/M metagenome (GOLD analysis project Ga0307513, IMG submission 202174) | Populus trichocarpa ectomycorrhiza microbial communities from riparian zone in the Pacific Northwest, United States - 15_EM | ecosystem: Host-associated > Plants > Roots > Unclassified | place...
GCAGCTTTTCGCCGGGCGGCAGTTTCTTCGCGGCGCTCTTCTGCAAGTGTTGGGCGAGCTGTTCGACCCAGTTGCCACGCTGCGCTTCCCAGCGGTTGCCGCTGTAGCGGATATCGGAAAATTGAGTCGGATCGGTCCAGTCCACGCTGACCGAGCCTTCGGCGGGCAGGCTGCGTGGGGCGTCCGGATCGGTGACATTGCGCGATTTGGCCGCCACCGGGCCGGCAAGGAACAGCGCCAGCAAGATGCCCGCGAACAGGGAGGATGTTTTCATGGGAGAACTCCATTGGGCAGGGATGCGATTGTGCTCCCTTGGCTTCTCATACGCAGCAGGCCGTGGATTCGTTGCGCTGCCGTTGCGCGGCATTCATGCAACGCGGACGTGGAGATCAGTCAGCCATGCCCGCTTCCGCCCCACCACGATGCAGCGGATCGGGCAGCGGTGCTCCTTGTTCGGTGAAGTCCAGCGACACCGAATTGAGGCAATGACGCTCGCCGGTGGGTGGGGGACCATCCGGGAAAACATGGCCAAGATGGCTGTCGCAGCGCGCGCAGACGATCTCGGTGCGGATCATGCCGTAGCTGGTATCGCGAATGGTCTTCACGTGCGCATCGTCGTAGGGCTGGAAGAAACTGGGCCAGCCGGTGCCGGAATCGAACTTGGCGCTGGAGCGGAACAGAGGCAGCCCGCACAGCCGGCAGGTGTAGACACCCTCTAGCTTGTTATCCAGGAACACACCGCAGAATGCCGCCTCGGTCCCATGCTCCAGCAATACCCGGCGTTCCTCGCTGTTCAGGCCGTCGATCAGTTGCTGGCGCTGGGTGGGGCTAGGTGGGCTGAGGTCGAATGCGCTCATGGCGGGCTCCTGGGTCGGGGTCGAAGTCTACGTAGTACCGCGTGGGCCAGGCGCGAGGATATAGGAGGCCTGCGTGGAAGCGATATGGGGACGCGATGATGTATTTCCACTGCAGGCAACGTTGGTCCCATTCGTGGTGAGTCTGTCGAATCACGCTCTTGGAGCTGATATCGGACAACCTGGTTCAATTCTTCTGCTAAAAGCGTGGTTCGACAGGCTCACCACGAACGGTTTTCCGACGGCGACAGTCAGCCCCCCACCCCGAATCGCCGCAACAGTACGTACACGAACACGCTGGAAGCTACGCACAGCCCCATGGCGATACCGAACCCGTGCTCGCTCGCCAGTAGCGGCAGGTTGCCCATGTTCATGCCGAACACGCCCACCACCAAGGTGGGTGGCAGCAACAACGCAGTGACCACGGACAGCACGAATAGGTGCCGGTTGGTCTGTTCGGCCAGTTTCGCCGCCACTTCGTCCTGCAGCAGTCGCGCCCGCTCGTGCAGAGTGGCCACATCGCTGTCCAGTTCGTCGAAGCGCTGCGACAGCCGCGTGGCGGCTGGCAGCAAGGCATGCCGGGACGAGGCGGCGTAACGCTGTTCGAACTGCCGCAGCACGCGCCGCAACGCGGTCAGGGGACGGTGCATGTGCACCGCCTGGCGACGCAATAGAGCCAGATCGCGACGTTCCTCGCCGATGCGGTCGGCGAGTACGCGGTCTTCGATGTGGTCCAGCTCCTCGCCAAGCTCCAACGTGGCGTGGGCGACCGAAGCGGCGAATTGTTCGACGATGGCTTCCAGCACTTCGGTCGCGGAATCGAAACGTACGCCGCCACGCACATGCTGGCGCACCTGTTCGACCGAGCGCAGCGCATGCCGGCGCGCGCTGACGATCAAGCCGTCGGCCAGCGCGAAGTGCAGCCAGCCCACTTCCGCGTCACCGCGGGCGAACGATTGTTTGCTGTGATCGCTGCCGCGCTGGTGGCGCCAGTCCACGAATACGCCATAAGCGGTGCCGCCTTCGAGATGCAGGCTGACGTGGGTATCGTGCGAGAGCAAGGCTTCGCCGGCGGCTTCGGGCAGGCCCAGTTCGCCGATCGCATGGGCGGTTCGCGCATCGCTGGTGTTGAAGTGCAGCCATAGCCAGGCATGATCGCGTCGCGCGTCGGCGAGCCGCTCGCGATCCAGCAGGGCGGCGTCCAAGGTGCCGGCATTGCCTTCCGCATCGAAGCCATAGGCCCATACCAGACACGGCATGCCGAGGAAGGAAGGAGCATCCGTGGTGGGAACGAGCATGCGGGGCTTCAAGACATTCAGATGACAACGAAGCTACGCCGCCGTTATGCCGTTTTTGTGACATCGGCTAGCCAAGCGGCCGGAAGTCTTTCAGTGTTCCGTACCTGGATCACTGCATTGCCCGATCGGTTAGCGATGGCCATGCGATCTACGGATTGAACCCTTGCGGCGTATCCCCATCTATTTGATATCGCGGCGCCGCCGTCGGCCGAATCCCGTGGAGATGCCATGTCCGTTCCCGTCAAGATCGATTTCGTTTCCGATGTCGCCTGCCCGTGGTGCGCGGTGGGCTTGAAGTCGTTGCAGGCGGCCATTGCGCGCGTAGGCGACGAGCTGGAAGTCGAGCTGCGTTTCCAACCCTTCGAACTCAATCCGCAGATGTCCGCCGAAGGCGAGGACGTGGTGGAGCACCTGACCCGCAAGTACGGCATCACCGCCGAACAGGCGGCGCGCAATGGCGAAGCCATCCGCGCGCGTGGCGCCGAGCTGGATTTCGAGTTCCGCATGGACCGGCGCCGGCACGTGTACAACACCTTCGATGCGCATCGCCTGCTGCACTGGGCGGAAAGCCAGGGCGAGGGGCGGCAGCTGGCGCTCAAGCAGGCGCTGTTGCGCGCCTATTTCACCGATGGCCAGGATGTGTCCTCAGCCGAAGTGCTGGCGCAGCTTGCGGTGGAGGCCGGTCTGGATGGGGGTCGCGCGCGCCAGATCCTGGCGTCGGGCGAATACGCGCAGGCCGTGCGCGCGCAGGAGAGCTTCTACACCAGCCAGGGCATCACTGCCGTGCCGTCGGTGATCTTCAACGACCGGCATCTCGTGCAGGGCGGGCAACCGGTGGAGTTATTCGAACAGGCCCTGCGTCAATTGGCGGGTATTCCCGCGCCACCGAAATCCTAGCGTCCATCTCGGCCGCAGAGGCCACGGTTGGGCAATGCCCACGGCAGGCTCAGCCGTGACTGTTCAGCATCACCGATTCGCAGCCGGCCATATCCATGACTACCGCGGTGGGAATGCCGTGGTTTTCGTGCAGGGAAGTGGCCATCAGATCAGCGGTTTCCATGGCGTCGCTGCGCGAGGCGAACCATAGCCGGCCCTGGTCGCCTTCATAGAGCTGCCATCCGCTACATGCGGAGACGATAGTGAACATCAGGCGCTGCTGCATGTCGGGTTCTCCTGGCGGCGATACTGGTGCCGCAGAAGCATCCTGGACTCATGTGACAAGAATCACATTAGGGCGATAACCCTTTGCCGCGTAGGAAAAGTCTTACCCGGATTCGCACCGATGGCAGTCAGTTCGCCAGCGGCCGGAGCTCGTGTTGTTCGATATCGGTCGACAAGGCGTGGAACTGCATGGCTATTTCGTAGATCCCAGCCACCGCGAAAGCGGCACGCTGGGAATCGGGGTGATCCCAGAACTCGGTGATGAAAACGGCGTCGGGCTCGTTGGGCAGGACGCTGACCACGTAACTCAGGCAGCCAGGAACGTTGAAGACCAGGCGCGAAACCTCTTCGAGCACTCCGACCAGAAGCTCATGCTTGCCCGGAAGTGCACGCGCCTTGGTGGCCAAACCATAGGAGGAATTCATGTTCGAGCGTCTTCTATGGAGTTTGGTTATCCATCCTAGGGGCAGGCCCCGTAGCGAAGGTTAAGCATTCGGAAAAACCATGGGATGCCTGTCGACACTTGAAACCTGACCCTTATCGTGCCTACGCCTGGAAATCACGCATCTCCATCGTTTCAGCTCGCAGTGATGTGTCTGCTTCGATCAATGCGCCGCGATGGTGGGGGTGGCTTCGAAGCGGCGGGCGTAGCCGCGTTCGTCGGCGACGCGTTCCACTTCCTGGTCAGCCAGATCGGGCGCGCCATAGACCGCATAAGCGATGCTGCCGTCGCCGCGCTGGCCGACCTGATGCAGCCGGTAGCGGGGGCGGCCGCTGCCGCTGTTCTCGGGGTAATGGACGGGCGGCTGGTTGCCATCCAAATCCATTTCACTGTTGTCGACCACGCCGCCAATGAACAGAGCCCGCATGCTAATTCTCCTCAAGAGGAAGGAATCCTCAGTCGTTGTGGAGCATCGCAAACGCATTGTTGGGGTTGTATGAAGTTGGCGTTGAGATTGCGACAAGTCTGCGTGAAGGAGATCGCCGATATGCGCTGGCGACTGGTCATTTCAATAAAGGCGCGAGGGCTTTCCAGACATGATCGCGAAGCTTCGGCTGCGCCGTAGCGATGGGATGCAGGTTGTCCGCCTGGAACGCGCCGCGATCCAGCGCGATGGGTTCCAGCAGGAAGGGCAAGTACGCGGTCTTGTGCAGTTTCGAAAGCTCGCTGAAGTTGCGTTCGAACCCTTGCGTGTAGTCGCGCCCCATATTGGGCGGCATGCGCATGCCGATCAGCAGCACCTTGGCGCCGGCCGCCTGCGATAATTTGATCATGCGCTCCAGATTGCTGCGCGTCTGCTGCAAAGGCAGGCCGCGCAGGCCGTCGTTGGCGCCCAGTTCGATGATCACCACGGCCGGGCGGTTGCGTTTCAACTCGCCGGCGATGCGGGATACGCCGCCGGCGCTGGTTTCGCCGCTGATGCTGGCATTGACCACGCGCCAGCCCGGCTGAGTCTTGCTGACCCGGTCGGCGGTCAGCGCCACCCAGCCCTGCGAGGCGCTCAGGCCATAAGCGGCCGAGAGCGAGTCGCCCAGCACCAGAACGGTGCGCGAAGCCTTGGCAGCCGGCGTTTGTGCGAACGAAGCCGGAACCAGCGTCGCGAAAACCAGTAACACCAGACCAATGGCACATTGAACCCGGCCCCGCCAACCCGCATAACCTGACGACATCCCACGTCTCCGATGCATAACCAGGAACATCATGGCCGATTCCACCGAACTGCGCGCTGAAGTCGCGCGGCCGAAGCTGCGCCCCGCCCTACAAGTCCACGCGTTGGGAAAACGCGTGCCTCTGCCGTCGGGAGAGCTGACTATTCTGCAGAGGGTTACCTTCGAGATCGGTCATGGCGATACGGTCGCCATCGTCGGCGCCTCCGGCTCCGGCAAGAGCACGTTGCTGTCCTTGCTCGCCGGCCTGGACAGCCCCAGCGATGGCAGCGTGACGCTGGATGGCGAAGCGCTTTCCGCACTGGACGAAGACGGCCGCGCACGCGTACGCGGCGAGAAGGTCGGTTTCGTCTTTCAGAGTTTCCAGCTGTTGCCTTCGCTCACCGCACTGGAGAACGTGATGCTGCCGCTGGAATTGCGCGGCGATGCCGATGCGGAAACGCCGGCGCGGCAGATTCTGCAGAAAGTCGGACTGGGCGAACGCCTGGGCCACTATCCGCGCCAGCTGTCCGGCGGCGAACAGCAGCGCGTGGCATTGGCGCGCGCCTTCGTCACCCGGCCCTCGCTGTTGTTCGCCGACGAACCCACCGGTAATTTGGATACGCATACCGGACAGGCCATCATCGAACTGCTGTTCGCTTTAAACGCCGAAGCGGGCACCACACTGGTGCTGGTCACCCACGACGAACACTTGGCCAGTCGCTGCGGTCGCATTCTGCGGTTGGACAGCGGCGAGCTGGTCGGCGAAGGCGCTGCGGCATGAAGACCCTGCGCATGGCGTGGCGGCAGTTATTGCGCGACGTGGCCGCAGGCGATATCCGCATCTTGTTCGCCGCGCTGGTATTGGCCGTAGTCGCGGTGACCGCGGTCGGCTTCGTCACCGATCGCGCCGAGCGTGCGCTGGCGATCGAAGCCAACCGCCTGCTGGGCGGCGATGTCGTCGTCCGTGGCGACGCGCCCATTACCGGCGTGGTGCGCGACGCGGCCAACGCCAGCGGATTGCGGCGCACCGAAACGCTCAGCCTGGACAGCATGATCCGCTCCGGCGAACAGTTGCGCCTGGGCGATTTGCGCGCATTGGGCGAAGGATTTCCGCTGCGCGGCAGCTTCCGCATCGTCGACGCTGTCGGAGGTGCCGAACACGATGCCAAGGACACTCCCGCCCGCGGCACCCTGTGGATGAGCCAGTCCGGCGCTGAGACATTGGAAGCGAAGATCGGGGACGAAATCGGTATCGGCGATTCGCGACTGCGCCTGGCGGCGCTGGTGGTGCAGGAACCCGACGCTTCGATGGATTATTTCAACGTCGCGCCCAAGGTTTTCCTGAACCTTGCCGACGTGCCGGCCACCGGCCTGGTCCAGGAAGGCAGTCGCCTCGGCTATCGGCTGGTGGTGGCCGGCGACGCTGCCGCAGTGGAACGCTTCACTTCCCTCGCACGCCCTGCGCTCGCGCGCGGCCAGCGGCTGGAAACGATCCAGGATGCGCGGCCTGAAATCCGTTCCTCGCTGGATCGCGCCGGGCGGTTCCTCGGGCTCGCCGCGCTGGTTTCGGTCGTGCTGGCAGCCGTGGCCGTGGCGATGGCGGCGCGTCGCCATAGCGAACGGCATCTTTCCGGCACCGCGGTCATGCGCTGCCTCGGCGCCAGCCAGCGCACTCTGGTCGGCATCCATGTGGGCGAACTGATTCTGCTTGGCCTGATCGCCTGCACCGTGGGCGTATTGATCGCCTACGGTTTGCAATGGGCCATCGGCAGCTGGCTGCAAGCGGAAATGAAGATCTCGATTCCCCCTGCGGGCTGGTTGCCTGCGTTGCAGGGATATGGCGTCGGCATGATCGTGCTGCTGGCCTTCGGCGCTCCGCCGGTATTGGCGCTGCGTCGCGTGCCCGCGTTGCGCGTGTTGCGTCGCGACCTGGATCCCACCGAGCCCAGCGCATGGCTGGTCGCGTTAACCGGTTTCGTCGGCCTAGGCGCCTTGCTGTGGTGGAAGGCCGGTTCGGCGACCTTGGGCACGGCCATGCTGCTCGGCATCTTGGCCACGCTGGCGGTGCTCGCCCTGTTGGCCTGGCTGATGATCCTGCTGGTGCGCCGCCTGCGTTCGCGCCTGCGCGGCAGCTTGCGTTATGGACTGGCGAACGTTAGCCGCCGCGCCGGCACCAGCGTGGCGCAGGTGTCCGCACTGGGCCTGGGATTGATGGCGTTGCTGCTGCTGACCTTCGTGCGCACCGACCTACTCGACCGCTGGCAGCTGTCGCTGGCCACCGATGCGCCCAACCGCTTCATCATCAACGTGCAAGAAGACCAGCAGGCGGACGTGAATGCGTTCATGGCCGAGCAGAAAATCGCGCCTCCCACGCTCTATCCCATGATCCGCGGACGCTTGGTCTCGCTCAACGGCAAGCCCAGCAGCGGCGCCGACTACGCCGACGACGAAGAAGCCAAGCGCCGCGCCGAGCGCGAGTTCAACCTGTCCACCGCAGCCACGCTCCGCGACGACAACAAGGTCACCGCCGGCAGGTTCTGGACCGGCCGCACGCCGGCGCCCGAGCTTTCGGTGGAAGAGCGCTTCGCCGAGCAGCTGGGCTGGAAGGTCGGCGACCGCGTCGCCTTCGATATCGCCGGTCAGCCTTTCGAAGGCAAGATCACCAGCCTGCGCAGCGTGGACTGGGAAAGCTTCCGCCCCAACTTCTTCGTGATCGCCTCGCCCGGATCGATGCAGGGCTATCCGGCCAGCTACATCACCGCGGTGAGCGTGCCGCCGACCCAGAAGCGCTTCACCGCGCAGCTGGTCGAGCGTTTCCCCAATCTGTCGGTGATCGATGTCGATGCGGTCCTAAAGCAGGTACGCAGCACCGCCGACCAAGTGTCGACCGTGGTGCAGGTAGTGTTCTGGTTCTCGCTGGCCGCGGGCGTGCTGGTATTGCTGGCGGCGATCAGCGCCAGCCAGGACGAACGTCTGCTGGAGGGCGGTGTGATGCGCGTGCTCGGCGGCAGCCGTCGACAATTGCGCCTAGCGCAGGCTTCGGAATTCGCCGCTATCGGCCTGTTGTCGGGGTTGGTCGCGGCCATTGCGGCGTCGGTGCTGTCCGGCGTGATCGCCACCCAGGTGTTCGATCTGCCGTGGAAGGCGAACTGGTCGCTCGCCGCCATTGGCGGAGGCCTCGGCATGCTGGCCGCGCTCGTCGCAGGGCTGTTCGCCACGCGCCGCGTGCTGGATGCGCCGCCTTCGGTGACGCTGCGGGAGCTGCAGGGCTGACCTGGCGGTCCGGATTCATGCGCTATTGAGCGTTTGTCCCTCGCTTCACCGTGCGATTACCAATGCGTGGACACACTCGCTGGAAACCGCACGGAGTCGAGCGATGGATTCGAACTCGCACAACGCACCGCCGGTCGGCGGCAGCATGGAACGAAGGGCGCAAATCCTGCGTTTCCTGTGGCGCTACCGCAATTCGGGCGTGTTCTCCGGACTTTCGCTGGAACCGTCGTTCGAACATCGATCCGAGTCGGAAGGAAGTCCCGAAGAATTCAGTCGCGATCTGGAGGCGCTGGGCCCGACCTTCGTGAAGCTGGGGCAGATGCTTTCCACGCGCCCGGACATCGTGCCGCCGGCCTACGCCACGGCGCTGGAGCGCATGCAAGAGAATGTCGGCCCGATTCCCTTCGAGCACGTGCGCGAAGTGGTGGAGGGCGAGCTAGGCGTGCGCCTCAGCAAAGCTTTCGAACAGTTCGATCCCGAACCGATCGGTTGCGCCTCTCTGGCGCAGGTCCATCGCGCCACCCTGCGCGACGGCACTCCGGTTGCGGTCAAGGTGCAGAAGCCGGGCGTGGGACAGCAGCTGGCAGCGGATCTTTCCTTGCTGCGTGGCGTGGCCAACGCAGCAGATCGCATGACCAAGCTGGGCCGGCATGTGCATTTCGCCGACTGGCTGGGGGAATTCAACCGCACCCTGATGGCCGAACTCGACTATGTGGCCGAAGCGCAGAACCTGGAACGCTTCGGCGAACACCTAGCGCCGTATCCGGAGCTGTCCGTGCCGTACCCGGTCTGGGACCTCACCAGCCGCCGCGTGTTGACCATGCAGTTGTTGGAAGGCGCGCGCGTGGATCACGTGCCCGGCGTGCGCCGCACCGAACAACCGATGCAGCCTTTGGCCGATGCGCTGATGCGCGGCTATCTGGATCAGATGTTCGTGTATGGCGAGATCCACGCCGATCCGCATCCCGGCAACTTACGCGTCATGACGGACGGCCGTCTGGCGATCTTCGACCTGGGCATGGTCGCCAACGTGCCGCCACGCCAGCGCGAACGCATGCTCAAACTGCTGTTCGCGGCGGTCGACGGACGCGGCGAGCAGGTCGCGCAGGAAGCCATCGCGCTGGGCACACCGCTGGACGATTACGACGACGAACGCTTCACCCGCGAAGTCGGCCAGCTGGTCAGCCGATACGCCGCGCACAGCGCCTCGATGTCGGAAGGGCGCGTGGTGCTGGAGCTGGTGCGGCTGGCCACCGCTCACGGCCTACGCACGCCGCCGGAAGTGAGCCTGCTGGGCAAGACCCTGCTAAATCTGGATGCCGTGTGCCAGTTGCTGGTGCCGGGATTCGACGCCAAACAGGCGGTCGAAGACCATCTGCAGCATGTCATGCGCGCACGCTTACGGCGATCGCTGTCCTCGCCCAGCCTAGCCAGCGAACTGATGGAACTGCAATCGCTGATGCGCGATGGACCGCGCAAAGTCACCGACATCCTCGGACTAGTCGCGGACAACCGCCTGCAGCTGCGCGTGACCGGGCTGGAGGAGTCGCATCTGATGGAAAGCCTGCAGAAGATCGCCAACCGCATCGCCGCCGGCGTGGTCACTGCCGCCCTGATCCTGGCTTCGGCGCTGATGATGCGCATACCCACCAGCAGTACGCTGTGGGGTTATCCGACCATGGCGCTGTTGCTGTTCCTACTCGGCGTAGGTCTGGGCGCGAGCATCGTGGTCAGCGCGTTGTTCGGCGACCGTAAGGTGAAGGCGAAGTAGAAGCGCGCGCGGCAGAGGCGGCGTAGGGGCGGCGTAGGAGCGACGTAAGTCGCGAATTTATCTGTCTGTGCGCATGGTTTCGCGACTTACGTCGCTCCTACGACCGTAATGAAGAAGCGCCGCCCATTGCGGGGGGGGGGCGCTGTTTGTTACGGGCTAGAAATCAGCCCTTGATGCAGATCACCTGGCGCAAGGTGTGCACTACTTCCACCAGATCGGCCTGCGCGGCCATGACCGCGTCGATCGACTTGTAGGCCGCCGGCGATTCGTCGACCACTGCCGCGTCCTTGCGGCATTCCACGTGCGCGGTAGCCTCGCGATGCTGTGCGAGGGTGATCTCGGCGCGTGCGCGGGTACGGCTCATCACGCGGCCGGCGCCGTGGCTGCAGCTGTGGAAGCTGTCCGCGTTGCCCTTGCCGCGCACGATGTAGCTGCGCGTGCCCATGCTGCCCGGGATGATGCCTAGCTCGCCCGTGCGCGCGCTGACTGCGCCTTTACGGGTGATCAGCAGTTCCTCGCCACCGTGCGTTTCCTTCTGCACGTAGTTGTGATGGCAGTTCACTGCCGTCTTCTCCAGCTGGAACTTCGGCAGGCGATGGCGCATCTCCGCCAGTACCCGCGCCATCATCGCCTCGCGATTGTGGCGTGCGTAATCCTGCGCCCACGACACCGCTTCCACGTAGTCGTCGAACAACGGCTCGCCTTCCATGAAGAAAGCCAGGTCCTTGTCCGGGACGTGGAAGCCCAGCACGCGACGTGCCAGTTGCTCGCGCGCCAGTTCGATGAAATAGCTGCCGATCAGGTTGCCGGTGCCACGCGACCCGCTGTGCAGCATCACCCATACCGCATCCGTCTCGTCCAGGCAGATCTCGATGAAGTGATTGCCGCCGCCCAGCGTGCCGATTTGGCGCTCCAGCTTGTCGGTACGGATCTTGCGGTGCTTCTGCTTGATCGATTCCAATCCCGCCATCAAACCCGACTCGGCGATGCGCGTTTCGTGGCTGTCCGGAAGGCGACGATGCTCGCCGCCCGGGCCGTTGCCGACCGGCACGCCGCGCTCGATGGACGAACGCAACTGCGCCAGATTGTCCGGCAGGTCGCTGGCGCGCAGCGTGGTGCGCACCGCGGCCATGCCGCAGCCGATGTCCACGCCGACCGCGGCCGGGATGATCGCGCCGCGGGTCGGAATCACCGAACCCACCGTCGCGCCCTTGCCCAGATGCACGTCGGGCATCACCGCCACCCACGGCCCGACGAACGGGATGCTGGCGATGTTGCGCAACTGCGCATAGGCTTGATCTTCCAACGGCACGCCGCGCACCCAACCCTTGATCGGGGTGGCGCTGCCTTCGGCATGCAGCAATTCGTAATTACTCATAGGTCTTCTCCTTGTTCCCTGGAAAGTCCGTGCATCCGCTTCCTGCGGATACACGGGATATTACTTCAACGTCACCAACTGCTTCAGCACGCCGTCCAGGCCGCCGAACACGGTGAGCTTGTCGATCTTCTCGGTGACTTTCTCCAAGGCCTCCAGTTCCTTCAGGCGCATCAGCACCGGGCTCTCCTCGATCAGCTTGGCGGTGTTGAGCAGGGAACGCGTTGCGTTCGCCTCCTCGCGACGGCGGATCACATTGGCCTGGGCCGCCTTCTCCGCCTGCACCACGCTGTTGAGGATCTCCTTCATCTCGCCCGGCAGGATCACGTCCTTGACCCCGACGCCCAGCACCTCGACGCCGAACGCGCCGACCTGGCCGCGCACGTAACCGAAGATGTCCGTATCCAGTGAAGGCTTGTCGCCCAACAGCTCGTCCAGCGTCTTGGCGGAAACCGCCTTGCGCAAGCCGTACTGCAGTTCGCGGTACAGGTGATCGCCGAACTTGGCCACCTTGGTACGCGCGGCGACCGGATCGGTCACGCGCATGCTGGCGGCCAGGTTCACACGCAGACTGACTTGTCCTTGGTCAATAGCTCCTGTCCCGACACTTCGACCGACTGCACGCGCAACTCGATCACCTCGGCGCTCACGTTCTTCTGGAAATTCCAGAAGGCATAGGCGCCCGGCGCCAGCGTGCGTGCCAGCTTGCTGTCGACGAACACTAGGCCCGCCGACTCCGCCGGCACTTCCGCGATCACCGCGACCTTGGACAGCGCGCCGAGCTGACGCAGACGGCGAGTGACGGTGGCGTCGACCTCGAGGCTGTCGGCGAGCGACACGCGCTGCACCTCTACGTTCACCAGCCCGCGCCAGTACAGCTTGCGCGAACCCGGCGCCAGCACGTCTTCCAGCTTGCCGTTCTTCAACACCAGGCCGACTTCATCGGCACCGATGTCGGCGAGCACGAAGGTCTCGTCCAGCCTGTCGCCTAGCCGCGCGATCAACGCGTCGGCATCGCGTCCGGCGTATTCCGGATTGGCGATGCTATGCACCGCAACGTCGATGCGCTTCAGCGGATCGAACATGCAGTACACGCCTGCGGCGAGCACGCGCTCGAACTGACGATTTTGATACACCAGGCCGCGCTCGCCGTCACCGATCACAACCCTCTTGGTCCAGAACATGGCACTACTCCTAGGTATGGCTCTGGTGGCCCGATCCGTTTCTTGTTTCAGTACGCATGCCGGATCGGTTGGCGTGCGTACTGCAGCTGTTCCTTCTCCCACCGGGAGAAGGTGGCACGAAGTGCCGGATGAGGGCGGGAGAATTCCGGTCTTCTGAAACTACCCGTGGATCAGTGAGCTCACGCCCTCATCCGCCCTACGGGCACCTTCTCCCGGTGGAAGAAGGGAAGCAAAAAAAGTGGAAACGCCCCTTGACGTCGGCGAAGCGGAACCGCGGCGCTGTCAGCGGAGAGCCGGAAGTTTCCAGTCGGCATGGCGATGCTCTGTCATGAAGACGATCCGCTTCCGTCCGTCCGCTTCAAGAGCGACGATCCGGCCGCGCCACCGTTGCCTTGTTCTGTATCCGCATTCCTTCGCGGAATTACCGAACGCCGCACGGGACGTTTCCTGTTGTGGAACTTTCGTTCCTGTCACATGGCGTGAAAGGCCATGGTCCGGAGCGGGAGTCGAACCCGCGACCCGCAGATTATTGGTCTGCTGCTCTACCCATCTGAGCTATCCAGTGGTGGACGAACCGGATTCGAACCGGTGGCCAACGGCCTGCGCCGCTGCTCTGCCTCTGAGCTTCCGTCCTCGCGAAACACCTTCTCCCACGCTTCGGCATACGCCACGGCAAGGCCGCGCGCACCGGACGGCATCGAAAGCCGTACCGCTGTAGCGTGTTCGATCGATGTTCCGTATTGCCGGCTGTCGCCAACCGGCAATTCTTGCGGACGCATCGCGCCCTATACGTTGCAAACCCAGCCTCGCGCCGCTCGCGTCGAAGCATCACCACGCGGCGCACATGCGCCGGTCGCAGCCGCGCCCCTGCCTCGGGCGCGAGCAGTCGCGCACCCGGATGCTTCAGGGCGAAAAATATTTTCTACGGACTGGTTTTGCGGAACTCTCGCGCTGCATGCGCTTCCTTTGCGAACGCTGAAAACAAAACGCCCCCGGGTTTTGCGACCCGAGGGCGTTCGCGTTGCCTCGGGAGATCGGGGTGGCCGATCTCCCAGGGAGTCCGACCGTGATTTAGGTGTGCGTGTACCGGTTGCGTTCGATTAGCAGGCGATCGCTTGGCTTCATGCATGCGAGCGCTTCCGTGCCGCGGCCGGTGGGCCACAGCGCAAAGAGGATCGCGTTGACGAAGTTCGGTTTCATGGGAAATTCTTGTGCCGCAATGCGCCACGGGGGCGAAGGCCGCGCACGATACGCTGCTTATTTTCGATACGCAACTATTTTTTAACATCAGAATCTTGAGCCCGACGAACGGTTGCAATGCATGGGCGAACGATCAGCATCGGTGCCGGGTCGACACGACAGGTAGAATCGTCATTGAATCTTTATCGGTGACACCTTTTGTCCGCCAGTATTTCCGATCCCGCGCTCGATTCTCTGTTCCTGCCGTTCTCCAGCCGCTCGCTCGCGTGGCCGGAAGGTCCGGTGCTGTTCCTGCGTGCGCGCGAAGGTTGGGCGATGCGGCAATTTCCGCTTGCGCAGCTGGTGTGCGAACAGAGCTACAAGCCGTTCGCCGATGAGTTGGAGCGCGGCGGATTGCAGGTGATCGCCGATGCGTCGGAATCGGCGGCCCGCTATCCGCTGGTGCTGGTGCTGTCGCCACGCCAGCGCGAGGAGGCGCGCGCGCTGTTCGCACGCGCGGTGTCGCTGTGCGCGCCGGGTGGCGTGGTGGTGGCCAGCATCACCAACAACGAGGGCGCCAAATCCGGCGAGGCCGACCTCAAGCAGCTCACCGGCTTGGGCGGCAGCCTGACCAAGAACCATTGCCGCGTGTTCTGGAGCAAGCCGATCGATGGTTCTCAAGATCAGGCAGCGATCGCGAAATGGGCCGCGCTGGATGCGCCGCGCCTGATCCTGGACGGCCGCTTCAGCAGTCGTCCGGGCGTATTCGCTTGGGACCGCATCGACCCGGCCTCGGCCTTGTTGGTCGAGCATCTTCCCGCCGATTTGGCGGGCAAGGGCGCCGATCTGGGTGCGGGTTACGGATATCTCTCGGCGGAAATCCTCTCGCGCTGCGCCAAGGTTTCAGCGTTGGATCTCTATGAAGCCGAGGCGCGCGCCCTGGCGCTCGCGAAACAGAATCTCGCGCAGTTCGAGCAGCAGGCGACACTCGGTTATCGCTGGCACGATGTCACCACCGGCGTGCCGGAGCGGTACGACTTCATCGTCAGCAATCCGCCTTTCCACACCCAAAGCCGCGCGGATCGTCCCGATGTCGGCCGTCGTTTCATTGCGGTGGCCGCCGAATCCCTCAAGCCCGGGGGACGACTATTCCTCGTCGCCAACCGGCACCTGCCGTACGAAGCGGTGTTGAACGCCAGCTTCGGACAGGTCCGCGTGGTGGGCGAGCGCGACGGCTTCAAGGTGATCGAAGCCATCAAGGCTGTGCCCTCGGCAAGATCGAACAAGTCTCCACGATGAAACTGGTCAAGCATCTCGCCAACCTGGGCTACGGCAGTCGCAAGCAGGTCGCTCTGATGTTCCGCGAGGGCCGCATCACCGACGCGCAGGGCGAAGTGATGTACGCCGACGATCCCTTGGATCACGACAATCTGCGCGTCGACGGCGAGTCGCTGGATCCGCCGCAAGGCCTGTTGCTCATGCTGCACAAGCCGGTGGGCTATACCTGCTCCACCAAGGATCCTGGCCGCATCGTTTACGACCTGCTGCCGCCGCGCTATCGGCTTCGCTCGCCGCTGCTGTCCACGGTGGGACGATTGGATCGGGACACCAGCGGTCTGTTATTGTTCACCGACGACGGCGCGCTGCTGCACAGGATCGTGTCGCCGAAATCGAAACTGTCCAAAGTCTATGAGGCGACTCTTGCCAACGATCTGCGTGGCGACGAAGCGCAGACCTTCGCCAGCGGCACGCTGATGCTGGAATCCGAGCAGACTCCGTTGCTTCCCGCGGAGTTGGTAGCCATCGACGCGCGCCATGCGCGCCTGACCCTGCATGAAGGCCGATACCATCAGGTGCGACGCATGTTCGCCGCGGTCGGCAATCATGTCGAGGCATTGCATCGCAGCCGAATCGGCGGACTCGGGCTGGGAAATCTGCCTTCCGGCGAATGGCGGATGCTGGACGAGGCGGCGAGAGCGGAGTTGTTCAACCCATGAACGCTCGCGCGGTGATCTTCGATATGGACGGCCTGCTGATCGACAGCGAGCGCGTCATCCTGGAATGTTGGCGAGTCGCCGCAGCGGAGCAGTCGTTGGCGGTGGACGACACGCTGTGGCTGTCGATGGTGGGTCTGCACGATGTGGGCTGCGCCGAGCTGCTGGATGGGTTGCTCGGCGCCGAGCGGGCCAAGCGGCTGACGCTCGAATGCAAGCGCAGGTATGACTTATTGGTGGAAGAGGGATTGCCACTTAAAGCAGGCGCCCGCGAGCTGCTGCAGGATCTTTTCGATCTAGGCGTGCCGCTGGCCGTCGCCACCTCGACCCGCGGCGAGCGTGCGCGGATCAAGCTGACGCGCAGCGGCATCGACGGCTATTTCAGCCATGTGGTCACCAGCAGCGATGTGGATCACCCGAAACCCGCCCCGGATCTGTATCTGCTGGCTGCAGAACGACTCAGCATCCCGCCTCGTGAATGTGTAGCGCTGGAGGACTCGGAGTACGGTGTGCGTGCCGCTTCTGCTGCAGGTCTACGCGTGATCCAGATACCGGACCTTGTGCCCGCCACCGACCTGACCCGGTCGCTGGCAACGGTGATGAAGTCGTTGCCTCTGGCGCGGCCCCATTTGGAGGCTTGGTTGCAAATTGCCCTCGAGAAAGAGCCGCAAACCACGTAGGAGCGATGTTGTCGCGCAGCCCGTAGTTCATTCTCCATCCTTCGCGACTCACGTCGCTCCTACGGCTAGGTCTGGCCTTGCGTCACGGCCGTAGGAGCGACGTAAGTCGCGAATATCAGAAAATCCTTAATCAAAGGCGAGCCGGATTCGGATGGCCCGAAATTCCCGGCAGGCACAGCCTGCCGGGATGGGAACTTCTTTCTACGGAGAACGCGCTTCCGGCCATCGCGCATTGCGTCGCGGACGTATTTCCATTCCAGGGCAAACCTACCTGGTGACTTTCACAACTCATCAGCGTTCTCCGATCTTCAAAGACGACGGAAGTGCCACCCTGATGGCCCGGTCGCTGCATAGGCTGGAAATCTGGAAAGACACCAAGTTGCTGGCCTGGACATTGATGCCGGACCACCTGCATTTGCTGATCACGCTCTCCCCGTGCGGAGACACTGCAGGGCGTCGTGCAGAAGGTGAAGTCGAATACGGCGAGGGAGTTGAAGAGCAAAGACCTGGGTCTGGGTCAGGTCTGGGCGTCGGCGTTTCATGACCGGGCACTGAGGCGGGATGAAGATGTCCGGGGTGTCGCGAGGTATATGGTTCTCAACCCGGTTCGTGCGGGGCTGGTTTCGCGTATTGGCGACTACCCGTATTGGGACGCCGTTTGGATCTAGGTTCCTTCGCGACTTACGTCGCTCCTACGCGCTCCTACTGCATTCCTACGGCGCAGTGTCGGCGCCAAATAATTTGTTCCAACCCTGTAGGCCTAATCGATCCAGCGTTTCCACATTGCGGTCCACAATCTGGTCCGAATCCGGGAAAGCCTCCACCGCACGGCTGACGCTGTCTTCCCGCAGCAGGTGCAGGGTGGGATAGGGCGAGCGGTTGGTGTAGTTGCCGATATCGTCGAAAGCGGTGCCGGCGAACTGGTAGGCCGGATGGAAGCTGGCTACCTGCAGCACACCCTCCAGATCCAGCGTCTCGACCGCGGCGTCGGCGTTGTCCAGGAAGTCGTTGTAGTCCAGGAAATCCTGCAGCACTTCGGGGTGCACGATCAGGGTGGTGTCGATCTCGTCGGCGGGTGTGTCGCGCAACAGCAGCAGTTCTTCGGCCAGTTGTTCCAGCAAGGCCTCGGGTGTGCTCGCATCGCTCAGCACGAAACGTACCTGCTGCTTGACGTAGACGGCTTTGGCGAACGGGCACAGATTCAGGCCGATCACCGCGCGCTCCAGCCACAGGCGCGTCGCAGCGATCGGGTCCGATGCGGCGAGTTCAGTCACGGAAATTGTCGAACTGCAGCGGCAATTCGAAATCTCCCTTCTTCAGCAATGCCATCGCGTCCTGGAGGTCGTCGCGCTTCTTGCCGTTGACGCGCAGCTTGTCGCCGTTGATCTGAGTGTCCACTTTCAGCTTGGCTTCCTTGATCGCCGCGGCGATCTTCTTGGCCAGCTTCTGCTCGATGCCCTGCTTGACGGTGATCTTTTGGCGCGCGCCGGCCAGGTTGGTCTCCACCTCGCCTTCCTCCAGGCAGCGCGCGTCGATGCCGCGCGCGATCAGGCGCGCACGCAGGATGTCGGACATCTGCTTGAGCTGGAAATCGCTGGGTGCGGACTGGCTGATGACGTTGTCGTCCAGGCTAAACCTGGCATCCACGCCCTTGAAATCGAAGCGCGTGGTGAGCTCGCGGTTGGCCTGATCGACCGCGTTGGTGAGTTCGTGGGTGTTGACTTCGGAAACGACGTCGAAGGAAGGCATGGGCGTGCGTTGTGCGGTGTGGGAAGCGGCTAGGTTAACGCAGGCGGTCCCGTTTTCCTTCCCTTTGAGGCGAAAGGGGCGCAGTAAATTGGAGATAATGCCGAATGACTACCCGCGCCTCGCACCTGTCCGCCATCGCTTTCATGCTTTCCGCCGTAGCTCTGTTCGCGCTGATGGATGCGGGCTTGAAGTTGCTGGCGCCGCACTATCCGCCGTTGCAGGTGGCGGCCTTGCGCGGCCTGTCGTCGTTGCCGCTGGTGCTGATATGGGTGTTGTGGACGGCCAAGCCGAATACCCTCTGGCGCGTGCACTGGCCCTTGCATCTGCTGCGTGGAGTCCTGGGTATCGGGATGATGTTCGGATTCGTGTATGGCCTGCGCACCATGCCGCTGTCCACCGCGTATGCCATTACTTTCGTCGCGCCGATGCTGGTCACCGCTATGGCCGGCCCTTTTCTAGGCGAACGGGTGGGTCCGCGGCGCTGGACCGCCATCGTGGTCGGATTGGTCGGCGTGCTGGTGATCCTGCGGCCGACCGGGCAAGGAATGGCGACGCTGGGCGGGTTGGCCATCCTCGTCGCCGCGATCTGCTATGCGGCCAGCGCGATCACCGTGCGCTTGCTGGCGCAGCGCGACAGCATCCAGGCGATGGTGTTGTGGTTCATCGTGCTGCTGTCGCTGGGCGCCGGAGCGATGGCCGCCCCGCACTGGCTACCGCTGCGTTCGTCCGACTTGTGGGTGATCGCGGGCGTGGGCGTTGCCGGATCGTTGGCCCAAGTGGCCCTGACTGAGGCCTTCCAGCGCGGTGAGGCCTCGCTGATCGCACCCCTGGAATACAGCGCGTTGGTCTGGGGCGTGTGTCTGGATCTGGCGCTGTGGCATGTGCTGCCCGATGGCGTGACTTGGTTGGGCGCGGGCATCATTGTCATCAGCGGCCTGTACCTGCTGCGCCGCGAAAAAGTGCATGCGGAAACCGAGCATCCCTGATGCCCCTGCTGATCGTCCCGCTGGTCGTCCTGGTCCTGCTGGTTCTGTGGCTGCTGTTGCTGCCGCTGTCGCTATGGCAGCGCTATCGCATGGGCAAGGCGCGACGCAAAGCATGGCCCTGGCTGGTAAGGCTGAACTCGTGGCTGCTGCTGTTTTCCACGGGTCTGTTTTTGGCCAGCATGGCGATCACCAATGTGTGGTGGCCTGGCGCGTTGGCTTATGCGCTGGCGGGAATGGGGGCCGGGTTGCTCACCGGAATCGTCGGGCTGTGGCTCAGCCGCTTCGAGCAAACCTCGCAAGGCATGTACTACACGCCCAATCCCTGGCTGGTGTTGACCCTGACCTTGCTGGTGGCCGCCCGCATCGCGATGGGTTTCGTGGAAATGTGGCGCTACTGGCAGGGCCGCGACGCGCTTTCGATCATCCCGGTGCTGGATCACGCCAGCCTGTTCGCCGTGGCCGGCCTATTGCTCGGCTATTACCTCAGCTACACCTGGGGCTTGCGGCGCCGGCTGCTGCCGCGCGTAGCCTAAAAGTCCTCGACGATCTCGATCGCGCTCTCGGTGCGTTCGGCCAGCACTTCGGCCACGGCATGGATGCGGCGCACGGCTTCGTCGTTGGGGGCTTCGATCTCGATGTTATGCAGCCCCGGCGATTCGTCGTCCGGCAGGCCGGCGGAGCTGGAATCGTCGTCGTCCATGTGCGGCATCAGGTCGGCGACTTCTTCCACGTGTTCGATGCCTTCGATGGCTTCCAGCGCATGAATGATCTCGGAAGCCGCGTATTCGTTGCCAGTGACGCGCAGTCGGACGGTGGGCATAGGTGAGTCCGGTAGTAGAAGGTGTTAGGTACCGTAGCTACTGCCGCGCTAAGGCGGGGTGACAGGGAGTCTTGTAGGAGCGGGCCCT
>Ga0307513_10003900_pt1 | contig 20060 bp, 18 predicted proteins | sample 15_EM_MG_FD_202174 | JGI IMG/M metagenome (GOLD analysis project Ga0307513, IMG submission 202174) | Populus trichocarpa ectomycorrhiza microbial communities from riparian zone in the Pacific Northwest, United States - 15_EM | ecosystem: Host-associated > Plants > Roots > Unclassified | place...
CTCGGCAACTCGGTGCCGCCCGCGGTCTCCGGGGCGTACGCCGTCATGATGCTCGCCATCCTGGTGGTGCACACCGTGCGGCTGGTTCGCGGCCTCACCCGCACCCCGCTGTACGTCCTGAGCGTGGCCACGGCGGGCAGTCCCCGCGCGGCGGTGGTCAGCACCGACAAGGACTTGATCTACGACCTGACCCACCGGGTCGTCGAAGCGATCGACAACCCCAGCGCGGAGTTCGAGATCAAGGTCGACCACATCGAGATCGTCCACGGCGACAAGGTGAGCGGCGACAAGTTCGGCGGCGACCGGGTCGAGGGCGACAAGATCCTCGACGGCTGGAGCTGAGGTTGCGATGGGAGAGGCAAGTGTTGCAGTCCATTTCGGACGCGGTCGGCGGTGTCGTGATGAGCGTCGTCTCGGTGCTCCTGGTGCCGACGATCGTCCTGCTGCTGGTGAAGAGATTCATGCCGATCGTCGGCAACCCGCTCTGGCGCGGCTACTGCCAGCTGCTCGCCTGGCTGATCATCGGGCCGATCCGGCTGATCCGGCTGCTCGGCCGGGAAGCCATGGGCCGTCGGCAGCGGTGAGTGTCGCCGGACCCGTTCCGCGGAATGGGAGAAACGAGAGGGGAGAGAGATGGAATTCGCGCAACGCCGGCGAGTAGAGACGCGCCTGGACGCGGGCACGCCGACCCAGGATCGGCAACTGCAGCGGCCGCCGAATCAGGCCGCTCGGGCACCGCGGCACGCGGGCATCTTCGAGGCTGTGCACCGCATCGACGCGGGTCTCGACGAAGCGACCCGCGCGCAGCTGGCGCAGTGGATCCGCGACGAATACCAGAGCCAGTTCGGGGACGTGCCGCTGGGCTTCTTCGCCCGCTGCCACCTCGGGCCGCCGTACGTCGACCATCGGCTCGACCTCTGGCAGAACATCGTGGAGCACTACGCCCCGGGCGACACCGTGCCCGAGCCGTTCGCCCGGGCCCGGATGCTCGCCCGCACCGGCTCCTACGACTTCATCGAGGTCTACGCGAGCGGGGAACTCAAGCCCGTCCTCAATGACGGTTCCGTCGTCGCCTAGCCGGTTGGAGAAGCCATGAGCGTCAACGAAGCCCGGATCCTGCACCGGATCAACGAAGTGCAGAGCGCGGTGACCAGCCTGAACCAGGGCGTCATCCAGGTCAGCGGCCAGGTCGCGCACGTCGGCCAGCGCGCCGAGGAGACCCGCAACGACCTGCAACAGCTGGCCCGCGACTTCGCCGACTTCGTCAAGCGGTCCGAGCGGATCGCCAACATCCAGCGGGCCGAGACCCGCGTCGGCGTGGTCGAGGCCCAGCTGGAGAACCAGTTCGGTCACCACAACGTGGTCCGCCGCTTCGCCACCGGCCTGCTGCAGGGCTTCGACGTCGGCCTGGTCTCGGAGGAGACCGTCCGCGCGGTCAGCGAGCAGCTGATGGTCCAGAACCCGCGGTACTGGCTGGCTCCCGTGCTGGTGGCCCTCGGCGCCTGGGCGTCCGACGACCAGGAGCTGTGCGAACGGGGCATCCAGGAGGGTTTCCGCCGCTCGCCGGACCGCACCTCGCTGTTCCTGGCGCTGGTGCTGCGCCGGCAGGGCCGCCGGGAAAGCTCCGTACGCTGGCTGCGGCAGTATCTCGCCGCCCAGGACCCGCACGCGCTCGGCCGGAACTTCGCCGTCATCCTCGAGTGCATCTCGCAGGGCGCCTTCGGCCCGTCGGGGGTCGAGATCGTCCAGGAGCGCCTGGACGCGTGGCGCGCCCAGCTGCTCACCGACGAGGACCGGCAGCAGGCCCAGGTGGGCCGGTGGCGCGCCGAGATGGACCGGCACGTCGGCCCGTCCGCGCAGCCCAACTTTCCCCGGCTGGCCGAGGTGTCGCCGCAGTGGCCGCAGATGGACGCCGCGTTGTCGCACGCCGCGGCGCACGGCGCGCTGATCACGAAGTACGCCGCCCTGGCGGCCGAGGAGATCACCCCGCAGGACCGGATCGAGGACGCCGTCGACGACATCCTGGACCGGCTGGTCCGCGAGTTCGACGAGGAGGAACTGCCGCTGCGCCGCGAGCACGCCGAGCACCGGGCCGTGATCCGCAACGGTGGCGACCTCGACGCCGCCCGGCGGGACCTGGACTCCGACCTGATCGCGCTGGAGCAGAAGCTGGACTACCTGACCATCCAGAGCGAGTCGGCGCTGAATCCCGGCAAGATCGGTGTCTCCCGGGCCACCCAGCGGATGGCCGTCTCGTCCTGCCACGACTGGTTCGCCCGGGCGCACGCGACGTTCTGCGGCGACTACCGGCAGGGCCTGCCGACCGATGTGCAGGTCGTTTTCGAGACCACCCACAACACCGCCGGCGTCGTGTTCAAGCTGCCGCGCTGGACCGGCTCGTTCACCCGGCCGATGCCGGAGCTCGAAGCCGACCTGGCCGGGCACTGGGATCGCGCGTCGCGGCCCTTCATCGACGGCCTGGCCTACAACTGGGGGCGCAAGGTGATCGCCCCGGTCGTCGTACTGTTGCTGGCGCTGTTGATCCTGGTGCCGGTCGCGGGCGTGGCCGGGCTGATCATCACGATGATCGGTGGCGGCATCTGGTTCCTGGTGCTCTACATCCAGTCCCAGGCCGCGGCCAAACTCCAGGACGCGGTGCGCGAGCTGCTCGCCCGCGGGAAACAGGACTCGCTGCAGCAGCTGCGCGCGGCCGGCGCCGAGCTGATCGACTGGACCAGCGCCTTCCGGCGGGAGGACTCCCGCGAGCCGCAGGTGCGCGCGCTGATCGGCGACCTGGCCACGGCGGGCGCGGCCGCTTCCCCGTACGAACGACGCGTCGCCGACCCGGGCGCGCAGAGCGGAGCTTGAGATGACCTCGCCGACGCAGAACGGCTCGTCCGCCGTACCGCAGGAGGTGGTGCCGTGGGCCCAGCAGGCCACCAAGCCGCAGCCCCGCGCGACCAGCCGGGTCCGGCAGATGGTCCGGAGCCTGCCGTCCTGGGATCCGCTGCCGCCCGGCGAGATCCTGGTCAACCGGCACCGGCGGGACTGAGCGATGTGGCTCACCGGTGGACAGTACGAGGCCTGGGCCAGCTTCCTGGAGCGGTGGGGCGCGGGGGAGGCGCTCGACCCGGCGTCGCTGCCCGCCCTCAGCACCGAGGACCTGGCCGGTGACAGCTGGCAGCGGCTGGTCGAGCGGATCACCGCGGCCCTTTCGCAACGCCTCAGGAGCTGGTCGGAGACGTTGTCGCGGGAGATCTCCGGGGCCGGCGACGAGTTCAGCGCCGCCCGGGCGCTGAACCACGCCCGCTGGTCGCTGCCGCCGATCCGGGCCCTGGCCGGCGCCGCGGCGCTGCCGGCGGAGGTCAGCACGCGGCTGCTCGCGCTCGTCGACGACCAGATCCGCGACTCCCAGCGCCAGCTGGACGAGCAGACCGACCGGATGCGCCGCGCCGGGCTGCCGTACTCGGCGGTGGAGGCCCGGCTGCGCACCATCCGCGACAACCCGCTGACCGTGCTCGCCGCCGGCCCGCATGTGACCGACGCCGGTTGGGCCGCCGACCCGGCAGCCCGGCCGCGCCGCCGCGTGATCGTCGATTGACTCGAGGAGCCCCCATGTCGAACTTTGCCGAGTCGCGCAAGGACCTGGACAGTTACATCTCCGCCCGGGTGCCGCTGATCGGGGTCCGCAGCATCGAGCAGGTCCGCTCGCTGCGACTGGTCAAGGAGGTCGCCGCCAGCCCGCGCCGGGCCAACCTGCCGTTCTGGGTCTACACCCGGGCCACCGGCCTGCGCGACCTGCGCAGCAACGCGCCCGCCCAGGAGGACCGGTCGCTGACCGGTGCGCTGGACTTCGCCGCCCAGCAGTTCACCAACCGCGCCCAGGCCACCGTGATCCTGGTCGACCCGGAGAACCTCAGCGAGGACAACGCGGTCAGCCGGCACGTGGCCGAGCTGGCCCGGCTGGCCGACGCCAACTCCGGCAGCATCATCATCGTCACCGACACCCCACTGTGGAACGGGCTGGAACGCCTCGGCATGAGCGTCACCCTGGACCTGCCGGACGCCAACGAGATGTACGAGGTCATCGTCGACTTCCTGCGCGACCACAACGGCGTCGTGCCGATCGCGTGGACCGAGAAGGATGCCCGCCGGGCGGCCGAGTTCCTGGTCGGGGTGCCCGAGGGCACGGCGGTCAACGTGATGGCCACGACCGTCGCCAAGGGCTCGGTGGACAAGGAGGACGTCGAACACCTCGCCGAGTTCAAGGACAAGCACTTCGGCGCCCTGTCCGGGCTGGAACGGGTCCGGATCAACGAGGGCGACACCCAGGTCGGCGGCCTGAGCAGTCTGCGCGCCTGGCTGCAGAAGAAGCAGAAGATGATGGTCTCCGACCTGCGTGGCACCCGGCTGCGGCCGCCCAAGGGTGTGCTGCTGGTCGGCGTGCCGGGGTGCGGCAAGTCGCTGTCGGCCAAGGCCATCTCGACCCAGTGGCGGCTGCCGCTCTACCGGCTCGACATGGCCTCGATCATGGGCATGTACGTGGGGCAGTCCGAGAGCCGGCTGCGCGAGGCCCTGGCGACGGCCGACCAGCTGGCGCCGTGCGTGCTCTGGATCGACGAGATCGAGAAGGGCATCTCGGCGCAGGACGACAACAACGGCGTCAACCGGCGCCTGGTCGGCCAGTTCCTGTTCTGGCTGCAGGAGTCGCGGCATCGCGTCTTCGTGGTGGCGACGGCCAACGACGTCCGGGCGTTGCCGCCGGAGCTGCTGCGCAAGGGCCGCTTCGACGAGCTGTTCTTCGTCGACCTGCCGGACGAGGACGACCGGCAGGAGATCATCGGCATGTACTACCGCCGCTACCTCAACGAGGAGCCCTCGGCCGAGCTGCTGGACAAGCTGGTGGCGATGTCGGACGGCTTCGCGGGCGCCGACCTGGAGTCGGTGCTGCACGAGATCGGCGAGGACGTGTTCGTCAACGGCGCCTCGGCGAACTCGCGCCCCGACTTCGTCATCGAGACCTTCGCCAACACTGTTCCGCTGAGCCGTACCAACCCCGAACGCATCGAGGAGATCCGCACCTGGGGCCGCGAGCGGGCGGTGCCCGCCGGGCGCCCGTTCGGCGCGACCGTCACGGACACGGGACCGAGCAGGGGACGACGCGTCGTCGTCTTCGGGGACTGAGGCGCAGATGACCGACCGCGAACCGGCCACCGGCCTGTGGGACCTGCGTTCCCTGGTCTCCGGCGATCCGGGCCCCGCCCCGCCGCCTGCGCCGGCCTCGCCGGCCCAGCCGCCCCCGCCGGTTGATCCTCCGACGTGGACGGTGCCCGAGCCCGGTCAGCCGCCCGCGCAGCGTGCCGGCCGCCCCGGCCACGATGGCCGGTTGGCGATCGTGGTCGGGGCGGCCGTCGCGGTGCTCCTGGTCGCCGAGATCACCGCCGTGGCCGTCCGGAGCCGCGGCGGCGACCCGCAGGCCGGTGACCAGCCGGTCGCCGCGGCCACCCCGGACGTCAGCACGCCGGCCGTAACCGAGCCCACAACCGAGCCCACAACGGAGCCGACGCCGGTCGAGACGACGGACCCGGATGCCGAAGCCGTCGGCGAACTCGACCGGATCAGCCGGCGCGACCTGGCGACCATCACCCTGAACGGGCAGTACGCGGCCCAGCTCGCCTCGAAGAACCCGGGAACCCAGGACAAGTACCAGACCACGGCCGACGGTTCGCACACCTTCCAGGCCACCGACATCCTGGCCGAATACGAGGCCCTGCGCGCCGACGACCGCAACGCCGGCGCGACCATCCTGCTGCTGAAGAGCACCGACTACGGCAAGCGCCAGCTGTATCACGGCGCGCCGCTCTGGGTCACGTTCGCGCTGGACGACTTCGCCGGCCGGGCGGACGTGCTCGACTGGTGCGCCCGGCGCTTCGCCGATCTGTCCGGCGAGGAACTGGCCAACCAGTGCGCCGTACGCCGGCTGGAGCCCTGATCGTGACCGACGAGCCGCCGCCGCCCTGGGCCGTCCCGGATCCCCGCCGCCGCACGCCCCCTGTTCCTCCGGTGCCGGCGCCCCCGGAAGCCGCCGCGCCGGAGCAGGAACAACCCGACGACGCCCCGCTCTTCCCCGCCTCGCCGGTGCGGGCCCGGGCCAGGCCGCCGCTGCCCGACCTGCCGCGAAACCGGCGCCTTGTGGGCCCGCAGCCCGACCCGCAGGAGCCGCAGCCAGCCGCGAACCGGCCGCCGCCCGGCCGCCGGCCGCCGCCGATGCCGGCCCCGAGCGCGCCGCGGCCGGAGGAACTGCCGGATCCGAGCGTCGGCGTCGTGGCCGGACCGGTGGCCACGACCCGGTCGAAACGCTCGTTCCCCGGCTTCCCGCTGCTGGCCGCCGCGGCCGTGGTCACGATGGCCGCCACCCTGGGGCGGGGCCTGCTCGGCGACGTGTCCGGCCCGGTCATGACCGGGGGAGTCGTCGTGCCCCTGGCGGTGGTCATCGCGGTCGCGGTGACGCTGCGAGCGGTAGGCCGCGACGCGTCGGTCACCGTGCACCGGTTCCGGGTCCAGCCCGCGAACGGCCACACCGCGTCGTACGTGCTGGAGGGCGAGGTGCCGCCCGGCGCGTTGTCGGCCGGCGACCTGGTCCGGGTGGTCGCCGGCCAGGCCCGCGCCGGGCCCGCCGTGGCCAGGTCGGTGCAGGTGCTGGCCACGCTGAGCGGCCCGGTGCTGCGGGTGGTGCCGTCCGGTGCCCCGACGGCGCTGGTGGTGGCCCGGTGGCTCAGCCGGCTGAGCATCGCGCTCTCGATCGTGCTCCTGGCGTACGCCGCGGGCATGGTGCTGGGCGCCTTCTGACCGTTACCCGGCTTGGCCGATCCAGGTGAAGCCGTGCAGGCCGCCGGTGCCCCAGACGAACATGGCCGAGCCGTCGGGGCTCCACCGGCATCCGCGTGGACCGGGTGGCGCCGGCATCGAGGCCACCGAGCGAGCGAGGCTCTTGTCGTAGACCCGCAGCTGAGCGTTTTTCGGCTCACTGCGGCGAGTAACAGTGCTGTGGCTGAGCACCGCGAGCCATTGCCGGTCCGGCGAGAGAGCCATCTGGTCGACCGTCCGGCCGGGGTGTTCCGTTTCGATGACTTCACGTAGCCGAGGGGCCAGGTCGTCAAGCGGCTCCGCGACGGTGCGGGCCGGCTCCGGGCCGATCGTGCGGCGCCGGCGTCCGGTGGCCGCGTCCCAGTGGGCCGCCTCGCCGCTGTCCGTGCGGGTGGCCAACCACGAGCCGTCGGGCGCCACTTCGAGGTCTTGGACCGGGTCGGCGTGCCCGGGTTCCGCGCCGGGCGCGAGTGGCACGGTCAGGTCCAGGATCACCAGATCGCCGGGGCCGCTGCTGGTGGTGGCCAGCCACGACCCGTCCGGCGCGACGGCATGCGGGCCGGTGGTGCCCGCCGGGAATCCCGCGACGCGGTCGCCGGTGCGCGGATCCCAGAACCGGGATTCGGACCCCAGCCAGGAGCCGTCCGGCGCGGACTCGAGCCCGGTGGCGCACGAGACCGGCACGGGAAAGGTATGCAGCAGGCTGCCGTCCGCAGCGTCCCAAACCAGGATTCCGTGCTGGTCGTAGGCGGCGGCCAGCCACGAGCCGTCCCCGGACGCGATCACGGCGCGCAGCTTGCTGTCGCCTTCGTGGATCTGCCGGAGCTCGCCGTTCGCCGGATCGATGAGGTGTACGCCGCGCGGCCCGGCCGCGGCCAGCCATTCGCCGCCGGGCGCCACCGCCAGCATGGTTACCTTGGGGACGTTGAAGCCGCGGCGTCGCCGACCGGTGTGTGCCTCGGAGATCCGCACCGTGCCGTCCTCGGCCGCGCTGGCCAGCCAGGTGCCGTCCGGTGCGACGAGCAGCGCGGTGAGCGGCGCCTGGTGTGCCGTGACGACCCACCGCGGTCTCCCCGTGGCGGTGTCGTGGCTGCGCACCTCGCCCGTGACACCGCCGACCGCCAGCCAGGTCCCGTCCGGGGCGGCCATCGGGTGCCGGCCCGGCACCTCGGCGCGCAGCCGTCCGGTCGTGGCGTCGAGCAGCCGGACGCGGCCATCCGCCGATTCCCGGCCGTCGGTGAACGCCAGCCAGGTGCTGTCCGGGGCGACCAGCAGGCCGGCGAGGTAGCCGCCGGTGTCCAGCGTGCGCCGGCGTCGGCCGGTGCGCGGATCCCAGAGCATGACGAACCCTTCGTCGTACATGCCGTCGACCGCGGACACCCACAGTCCTTCGGGCCGGGCGACGAGATCGCCGACGTGAAGCTCGGGGCGCAGCACGGTCATCTGGCGGATCAGAGTGGCGGCGTAGCGGTCGGGCGGCGGCCACCGGTTGGCCAGGCACGGCGGCTGCGGCGCGTACGCCCGTACCGATCGCTCCAGCTGGGGTATCCCGTCCAGCCGGCTGCTGAGCAGCGCGGCCAGGGCGCGAGGATTGCGTACGCCCTCGAAGAGATTTGCCTCGGCCCGCAGCGTCCGGGCCAGCGCGACCACCGCCGGGTCCGCTCCACCGGCGGCCCAGGCCACCGCGAGGTCGCACGCGAGCGCGGGTGGACCGCCCGCCGCGAGCCGCCGGGCCGCCCAGCGCAGGTCGGTGACCAGCCGGTTCAGTTCGCCGGTGCGGCCCGCGGCGGCCAGCTGCCAGGTGAGCGTCGCGGCCGGATACGGCGGGTCCTCCGGCAGCTCCCACCAGGCACCGTCGCCGGGGTCGATCGCCGCCAGGAACCGGTCGTGCGGCGCGCCGAGCTGCGGCTGGATCGCCTCGTGCAGGCGGAACACGGCGGCATCGCTCCGGTAGTCGAGCAAGTCCCGCCTCGGCGAGCTCGGCACAGGCGAAATGCGCCTCGCCCGGGGAGACTCCCCCATAGGAGCCGCACGGCCGCGAGCGGGATGTCCCGGTCGGGCGGGAAGACACCGAGCGCCTGGAGACGGTCCCGGGTGTCCGGCGGTAGCAGCTCGCAGAGCGCGGCGACGGCGTCGGCCAGACTCCCGGCGCTGCCGGAATTGATCACGGCCGAAGCCCACGGCACTCGCCTTATTGTCTGCTTGACACAAATGCGCCCGGCGGGCTATTGTCATATCGACAGTAAGGCCGAGGCATCCGGATCGTGGCGTACGACCGGTCCAGCGCCGAAGTCCTTGCCGTCATCGCGCGCAGGCACATGCGTGGAGGTCGGCCAGCCTCCGGAGCCCCGCTCGGCCGGGCGGGTGCGAAGCGCACGTGCCGCCAACCCAACTTCTTGCACAGCATCCGAAAGGAAAGGTCATGCGCGCACATCGGCGTCATTTCCTGGCGGTCCTGGTAGCGGCGTTCACCGTCGCCCTGTCGGCCGCGTCCGCATCCGCACACTCCGCCGAGCAGTCCTCCACCACCGGTTCGGTCGTGGCCTGGGGTTGCCCGTCGGGGACCAACTGGGACAACATCCTGCAGCGCTGCGTCTAGCGATCACGCGGTTGCCGGCTGACTCGCGGTGCCGGCGGTCCTCACCAGGGGCCGCCGGCGCCTCGCTGTCCGAGGCCGGGTTCCATCGGGCCGGATCGATCCGGTGCCGCCGGGACCGCCGGATGCCGAGCGGTCGCCCGACCGGTAAGGTCGTGCCGGCCCGTAGCCCCGACGAAGGGACCCTCGTGGATCGGCTCTGGAACCGGATCGGCATCCGGGTGGCCTCGGTGGGGCTGCTCGCCGGCGGCCTGGTCGGCGGTGTGTATCTGGGGCAGGGCCAGGGAGCCCAGGCGCGGGAGGGTGACGGCGGCTTCGTCGCCCAGTCGGACGCCGACGAGATGCGCCTGCTGAAGGAGCGGCAAGGTCAGCACGCGGCGGCGCGGGCGTACCAGCGCGAGGCCGAGCAGGAGGCGGCCGCGGAGGCTGCCAGCGAGGCCAAGGTCGCCGCCGGTAAGGCACGCAAGCTGGAGAAGAAGGCGATCGAGAAGAAGGCGGCGGCCAAGGCGAAGGCCTCCGGCGCGACGGTGCCTTATCCGGGGGAGATCCCCACGTCCTGCAACAAGTACAGCGGCAACCGGGCCATCGGGTGTGCCCTGATGCTGGACGCGGGCTTCGCCATCAGCCAGTTCCCGTGCCTCGACAAGCTGTTCACGAAAGAGAGCGGCTGGAACCATCGGGCCGTCAACGCCAGCTCCGGGGCGTACGGAATCCCGCAGGCGTATCCGGGCAGCAAGATGAGCTCGGTCGGCGCGGACTGGCGGACCAGCCCGGCGACCCAGATCAAATGGGGCCTCGGCTACATCAAGGGCCGCTACAGCACCCCGTGTGGCGCGTGGACGCACTCGGAGAACACCGGGTCGTACTAGTCCGCCCGCAGCAGGTCCGCCAGGTCGGTGCGGCCGATCTCGTCCAGCGCCCCGGCCAACTCGCGCAGCCGTCCGCGGCTTTCGAGCCACTGCCACAGCGCGCGCGGCTCGTCCCCGCTGGGGAACCGGTACGTCTCGTAGTGCGGCACGCCGACCAGGTCGGCCAGGTCCTGCCAGTCGAAGTGCAGCCGGTGGATGATCTCGAGCTTGACCGCGCCCGGGATCTCGCCGGTGCCGGGCGTCCGGTGTGCTGGGCCGGCGCGACGACCGTCCCGGGTGGTGGCCGGCAGGAGCCGCCCGAGCAGTGCATAGAGGACCTCCGCGGAGGCGCGGGCGGCGAACCCCTTGAAGCGGTCGTCCTTGGCGAGGTTCGCGTGGTCCATCACGCCCTTGGCGACGAGCCAGTGCGGCACCTGCCGGTCGTGGGCCACGGTGGCGATGGTCGCGGCCTCCATCTCCAACCCGGCGATCTTGCGTACGCCCATCTCCCGCAGCCGGTCCCAGATCTTCGGATCGGTGATCACCGCGCTGCCGCTGGCCATCGGCCCGGGGTGCACGGCGAAGGGCAGCTGCCGCGGCCCGTCCACGTCGTCGGCGAGAATGCGCTGGATCTTGGCCGTGCCGGGATCGGTCAGCCGCCACTGGCCGTCCTGCCAGGCGATCAGGCCCTCGGACTCCAGCCGCGCCAGCCGCGGTTGCCAGGTCGGCGGCGGGAAGTAGCGCTTGCGGGCCGGGTGGGTCCGCGGGTCCTGGCCCTTGTGCAGCCGCTCGAGATACCAGACGACGGCCTCGTCCTCGGTGGCTTCGCCATGGCTGGGCAGGCCGGCCGGGTCGAAGTCCTGAGCCGCGTGCAGCCAGCGGATGTCCAGCGGATACTGGTGCTGGTCGCCCTGGAAGGTGGCGCCGGTGAGCTTGCCCTCGTCGTATTTGTACGCCGGCGCGGCGACGATCACGTCTCCCGGTGCGGTGTCGTCGGGGTTGCCGGCGCAAACTCCGGACATGGCGAGGCAGGTCGGCTTGAGCAGGTCGGTGAGCGTGGTGGCGAGCGGGCTGGTGCTGCGGTCGCCCATGTTGGTGGGACGGGCCAGCGCCACCGAGAGCCAGTCGCCGGTCGGCGTCTGATATCTCCCGCGCAAGTAGGGCGCGGCACCGCCGGTGTCGTGCTCTTGCCACTCCGCCACGCCGTTGGGGGCAGCCCTGGCGGCGTCGAATTCGCCCCGCAGGGCGGTGATGATCAAGACGTCGAGGTTCGAGTGTTCTTCGCCCGCGCGCGGGCTCGGCTCGGATCTGGGTCCGTAGTTGATGCCGATGACGTCGCGACCGGCGGTCACGCTGCCGCCCGCGACGATGCCGGCGCCGTTGCCCGTTGTCATGCGGAGCCTCCTTGGTCCTGGTTGGGCGGTTGCGGGTTCGGCATGTTCTGGCCGATGACATCGCGTTGCGCGGTCACGTTGCCCTCGACGTACATGCCGATGTTCAGATAATTCGACCGTTGGGCCCGGACCTCGGTGGTGTCGACCTTCTGGTCGTCCAGGAAGTCGAGGACGTGGGCGTACACCCGGCTCTCGATCAGGCGCCGGAACTTGATGATGTCCTGGCGCTGGGTGAAGTTGCGCAGCCGGTCGCGGGTGCCCAGCTGCCGGACGCTGGCCCGGGCGCCGTAGTCCTTGCGCCGTCCCGGCGATCGCGGCCGCCCGGCGCCGGCGCCCTGCCCGGCGACGTCGGCGAGCGAGCGGATCAACCGTCCCGGCGCCCGCAGGATCGTTGCCGGCGTCTCCCGGACGCCGATGAGCAGGGCCCGGAGCCAGGCGCGTACGCCGGTGCCGCCGTCCATGTCGACGATCCGGTACCCCTCGTTGCAGGGCGCCAGCGTCGTGCTGGTGACCTCGAGATACAGCGACTTGCCCTGCACGGCGAGGTGCACATAGACCGTGGTCACGACGTCGCCGCCCCAGCTGATCCCGCGGCAGGCCAGATAGTGCCGTTGCGGGTTGGTGGGGTTGCGAATGATCTCGGCCATCTCCTCGGGGCTCATCGTCAGGCTGCGTTTCCCCGTCTCGCGCGCGGACTGGAAGACCCGGTCCTGTACCGACATGTCGGGGATGGTGAGCTCGGGGGAGTCCGCCTCGGTCAGCATCTTCAAGCGGTCGCGTACGTAGTCGACGATCTGCTCGGCCGTGAACGGCGGCGTCGGGAACTCCCGCTGTCCCTCGGGGCGGGGCCGGATGCCGGGTCTCGGCGGTTCGTCGTCCTTCTCGATCAATCGCTGGGCGAAGCTCCAACTGCTGACCACGTCGCCGGACCCGATGAACGGCTCGTAGTTGCTGTAGACGACGGTGTTTCCGCCCTCCTGCTCCTCGATCTGCCGCATCCGGCGGGTCCAGTGCACGGGCGGCGGCGTGCCGTCGAGGGTGAAGGCCTCGATGCGCTTCTGCCGCCAGAGCGCGAAGACGGTGGGCAGGACGAAGGCCGCGAGGGTGAGCAGCAGCGCGCCGCGGGTGCTGATTCCGGCCACGCCGGCGGCCGGGACCGCGACCAGCGAGAAGGTCCGGGCGGCCAGGGCGATCAGGGCGATCACCGTGGCGGCCCAGCCCAGCAGCAGGAGCAGCCCGCGCCGCGAGCTCTTGGTGGTGTCGTCGGCGGTGCCGCTCCGCGCCCGGGTGACGAAGTCGCGCGCGAGTTGCCCGGCGGCGCTGGTCACCCGCAGGCAGACGAGCGCGGCACCGACGACGGCGACGGAGAGCCAATTCAGATAGGCGGCCACGGCGAGGGTGAGCACGATCGTGGCGTCCCGCCAGATCGCCAGCCGGCGGGCCCGCAGGCAGCTCTGAAGGACCGTGACGAGGTCGAATCCGTGCGACGGCGCGATGAAGCGCTTCGGCTGGTGGTAGACCTCGCGCAGCGAGCGGTCACGAAAGTTGCTGTCCAGGTAGGCGCCGGCGCACAGATAGCGCGTCGCGTCGGTCGGGGGCGTTTCGCGGGGCCGGGGCGGCTCGAGCGGGTCCGGGTCGTCGGGCACCTTGGGCGGAGTCATCGTCTGGGTCATGGACCCTCCTGTCGAGAACTGACCTTAGCGTCTCCTTGACACTAAGTGCTGCGGCTCGTTACTGTCAATCTGACACCAAGGCGGCCATCGGTAGGGAAGTGGTAGAGGGTGCCGCTTCCCTGGTACTCGCGTTGTCGCCCCTGACTGCTCCATGGCGTCGGTCGCCTTCACCTCGAGGGCTGCCGGCGCCGCACTCTTCGCGACCGCGCGTGGTCCGTCAGTACATATAGCGATTTTCTTGATAAGAGATATGAAAGGACCGTTGTGACCAAGTCCAGGAAGGTGGTGCCGGCGCAGCGCAGCCCCGGCGCCGGGACGGTGTCCAGCCGGCTGCCCGATCCCGCCGCCGAGTCGCCGGACGTGACCGAGCTGCGCGAGCTGGCCCGGCGCGGCGTCCTGGCCGGGCGTGCCACGGCGGCGTCCGGCCTGGAGCGCAAACAGCTCCGCGGCGCGGCGTACGCGGTGGCATACCGAGTCGTCTACGAAGCTGTGACCCGAAGGGTCGAGTGGGATCGCGGCCACGGCCGGTGCGCCCAGAGCATCCAGCAGCTCGAACCGGCCTGCCTCGACCGGTATTACGACGACGTGGAGTCGGCGGTCGAGCACCTGCTCACCCGGGCCGTCGAGCCGATCGAGAACCTGGAGGCCTGGCTCGCGCACTGGGCGCCCAAGGCAGCCGTGGACGGGTACCGCAGGCGGCGGGGCGAGCGGGGCGCGCTGCAGCGCCCGCGGATGACCAAGACGCTCGCCGCAGGGCTTGGTCACGACCCGTGGCTCGAGGACCTGGCGCTCGGGATCCTGGAGTGGGTCGGCGTGACGGCCACCGCCGGCGCCGGCCTCTGGCCGGTGCAGAGCTGGGCGCTGCGCCGTGCGCAGGTCAAGGGCGATCCGAGCGCCGCCGACCCGGTGGCGGTCGCCGGCGAGGTGGAGCAGGTGCTGGCGGTCATGCGCCGGCAACCGATCTGGTACGCCGATCATGTGGAACGCCCGCTCGGGCGCAAGGTCGCCCCGGTCGCCGCCCCGCCCGGCGACGAGGCCGCCGAGCCTCGGCCGCTGCGGCTGGTGCCGGAGCACGAGGTTGACGAGGCCCGCCTGATCGACCTCGCCTGGACGGCCACCGAGGCGATCCAGATCCTGCTGCGTCGCGGCGAGGACCCGGTCGACGTGGTGACCCGCGTCCTGATGACCGTTTTCACCGGCGGAACCGGCGGCGAGGAGTTGGACCGTACGCCCGGCAGTGGCCCGTCGAGCACCGAACATGTCTCAGCACTGCTCGCCGACGCCGCCGGCGTTGCGAACATCGTCCCTCGCGTACTGCACATCCTCGGCCTCGTCCAGGAGTAGGAAGTCCATCGCGTGCCGGCGGTCGTCGAGCAACTCCGCGACGTCTGCCGGTGTCGCACCCCGTGCGCCCGCCGACCGCCACGCCTGCCGCAGTTCGTCCTCGAGCAGCCGCTGAATCTGGTCGCGCTGGTGCCGTGTGAGGTCCATCAGCACTGCTGTCCGGCCGCTACGGCCAGCTGTTTTAACAGCTGCGCGGCGGCCCGGCGTGGATCGCCGAACCGGTCGGCGTGCGTCATCGCGATCGGCGGTGGCAGAGCACTCGCCAGGCCCGGAAGTGTCGGCCGGATAGGGGTCGGTGTGCCGGTCATCAGGATCCTCCTCGGCTGTCGTCCGCATCTGACGGACGGACCGGCGGTCGTGGCCGGCGCTGTCCGTCAGATTCAGGCAATGGGATGTGCGCAGTGGCAAGTCGGAGGGGGACGAGCATGAGTGGACCGAAGGTCGTGTCCTATGCCGTCGCGGAGGCGCAGCGCCGGCTGATGGCCGAGACCGCCCGCCGGCAGCAGGCCCAGCGGCGCTGGCGGCTCGCCTACCAGCAGCGGGAACAGCTGCGCTACCAGGCATCGCAGGCCGGCCGGCGGTACGGCGCGGTGATCGCCGCGGTGCCGGCATTGGCCGAGCATTCGCAGACCGACCCGGACGCGATCGGCCGGCTCGCTGCCGCCGCCACCGCCGAGACCGACCGGTTGCGCCGCCAGGTCGCCGCGGCCGCCGCGCGGGCCGCTTCGGGTCAGGCCCGGGACCATGCGGTCGGCCTGGGCGCGGGACTGCGTGCCTCGGCCGCCGCGGCCAGCTGGGAGAGTGACCTCGCCGAGGCGCAGCGACTGATCGGCCGGATGGCCCTCGAGGCCGAGGTGCCACCGCGGCTGCGCGACCTGGTGGACGAGGTGGCCACGGCGCCCGAGCCGCGCCGGCCGGCTCTGCTCGCCGCGATCCGCGAGCAGGTCGACCGGGTGAACGCAGCGGTTCGTGACCGCCGGGAGACGGCGGCCGCGCTGGCCGAAGCCGAGCTGGTCGCCGCGGACACCGGTGATCCGCACCTGCGGGCGCTGATCGACTTGGGCCGGGTGGCCGTGGCGGCCGGTCGCCCGGTGGACGCGACCGCCTTGCGCCACGTCCTGGTCGAGGTCGAGGAGCGGCACCGCGCCGACCGGGAGCGGACCTACGTTCAGCAGAGCCTGATCGAGGCGTTCACCGAGCTCGGCTATCACGTGCTGACCCCGCAATCCGGGGTGTTGCTCGAGCAGACCGCGGCACCCGGCCACGGCGTCCGGGTAAGAATCGACGCCGGCGGGATCAGCTTGGAGCCGGTCCGGCTGGTCGAGGCCACCGTGGACGGCATCGCCGGCGCCCCGTCCCAGGCCGACGACCTGCGCGCCGAGCAGGCGTTCTGCGACGACTTCTCGCAGGTCATCCGTGGGCTCGCGCGGAGCGGCGTGCAGCTCGGCCCGGTCCGCGGCGCGCCGCCCGGGATGGTCCCGCCGCGCCCGGTGGCGGTCCGCAAGCCCGCCCGGCCCCGCAGACGCAAGCCGCCCGGCGGCGCGACCTCACGGGCCAGGCAGGAGCGGCAGCTGTGAGCGGTACGCCGGGCCCTGCTGTCCGTCAGTACCAGGAGCCAGGGGACGGCACCAGGACGGGAGGGCCGAATGTCCGACGACGGCGATCTGCCCGGGCGGCTTGCCCTGATCGTGCACGCGGTCGAGGGTGCGGGCGATCTGGACGCGGCGATCCTCGAACTGTTCCGGTTGCCCGAGGAGGTGCCTCGGCGCGCTTCGCTGGCCGCCGGGCTGATCGGCGCGGTGCTGCGGGCCGGGATCGGTGCCGGGCTGGGCCGGTTGCGCGATCTCGATCGCCTCATCGCGCTGGCCGACAGCGATCCGCCGGACACCCCGGACTGGCCGGCGCAGCGGGCCGTGGCCCGTGCCATGGCGCTGACCCGGGCCGCCGCCGAGCGCGAGCTGGCCGACCCCCGCGCCGCGCTGGCCGAGGTCGAATCGCTGGCCGCGAAGTTCGGCGATGAGTCGCGGTTCACCCCGCTCTTCGACTCGGCGGTGGCCGCGCTGAAATACTCGGCCGCGGTGGCGGACGGCGACCTGGGCGCGCTGACCGAGGTGCTCGACGGGATGCGCAAGCTGCGCCAGGATCCCCGGATCGGCGGCGACCCCGCGACCGCGCCGACCGTGGACGTGCTTGCGAAGGCCGCCGCGGTGATGTCCGCGAACGAGAACGGCGGGGACCTCCGGCACGCCCTCGCCGACCTGGCGGCCACCGCGGAGAGTCTGCCGCCCGGCCACCACCTCCGGGCGACGGTGGCCGAGACGACCGCGATGATGTCGATGATGCTCGGCGGCGGCGACCAGCGGTCCGCGCCGGAGCGTTCGGCCGCCGCCGTGGCCGCGGCCGGGAATCCGGCGCTGACCGGCGCCGACCGGGCGCTCTATCAGGCCGGTGCCGCGATGGTCGGGCTGGACACCGAGACCGACGTGCACCGGGTCGACACCGCCGTCGAGCAGATGCGGGGGGTCGTCCGGTCGATTCCGGCGAGTGATCCGCAGCGCCCGTTCTTCCTCACCGGCCTGGCGCTCGGACTGTACCGGCGCAGCGAGCTGACCAACGCCGTGGCCGACCTCGACGACGCGGCCGGATTGCTGGCGGAGGCGCGGACCCTGGCCGGCGGCCCACAACATCCACAATGGTCGATGATCAACGAGATGCTGTCGGAGATGCACCGGCGGCGGGGCGCGGCGCCGGAGCCGCACAAGCTCGCGATGGAGGGGCTGCGCGCGTACACGTGGCGGGTCCTGATGCAGACCGACCTGGCCCGCGCGAACGCCGCGGTCCGCGACGCCGCCCGGGACGCGCTGGACATCGCCCGGCAGTGCCTGGCCGGCGGCGATCCGGCGGCGGCGATCCAGGCCCTGGACGCGGGGCGGGGGCTGGCGTTGTTCGCGGCGACCGAGATCCGTACGGTCGCCGACCGGCTGGACGAGGCCGGTCGCGCCGACCTGGCGGCGCGGTGGCGCGCGGCGGTCGAGACCCGTGATCCGGCGCAACTGCCCAGCGAGTTGCGCCGGGCCGTGCTGACCGTGCTGTCCGAGCACAGCTCCGCCGCGGCGCTGCTGGACCCGCCGGGCCTGAACGAGATCCAGGAAGCACTGACCAACGTGGACGCCGACGCGCTGGTCTACCTCGTGCCGGGGGAGGAGGGCCTGAGCGGCTACGCGGTTGTCGCCCCGGCGTCGGGCCCGCCCGGCTACCTGGCCCTGCCGAACCTGCGGCCCGACGACGACCAGGACGTGGAGGAGTATCTGAGCGCGGCCGGCGATCGGGAGCTGGCGGCGAGCCTGGACCGGCTCTGTGACTGGGCCTGGCGCGCGGCGATCGGCCCGCTGGTCGACACCTGCCTGCCCCGGTTGGTGCCCGCCCCGTCCGGCCGGGTGCGCCGGGTGGTCCTGGTGGCGATGGGCGACCTGGCCCGCATCCCGACAGCAAGTACGCGATCCAATCGCTCGCGATCTCGCAGGCCGCCTCCGCCCGGATGCTGTGCCACTCGGCCGCGCTGGCGCCGGTGCCGATCGCCCCGACGGGCCTGGTGGTGGGCGACCCGGACACCACCGGCGCCGACGTGGAGCTCAGCAATTCCCGGATGGAGGCGTTCGCCGTTCAGCAGAGCTTCTACCGCGGCGCCCGGTATGTCGGCCGGCGGCCGGACGGCTCGGTCAGCCCGTCCGGTGCCGGCACCCGGGCCGACGTGGAACGCTGGCTGGCCGGCCGGACACCCGGCGCGGGCGCGATGCTGCATCTCGCCTGCCATGCGCAAACCGAGCCGGGCGAGTCGTATCTGCTGCTGGCCGGCGGCGAGCGGCTGGACGCCGAGAAGCTCATCGGCGTGCTGGCCGCGGCGCCGGAGCACCTGCTCGGGCTGATCGTGTTGGCCGCGTGCCGCAGCGGCGTGGCGATCAACGGCTACGACGAGGCCTACAGCCTGGGCACCGCGTTCCTGGCCGGCGGTGCCCGATCGGTGCTCAGCACCCAATGGGCGGCGCCGGACCGGGTGACCTCGCCGCTGATGTACATGTTCCACCACAACCTGATGGTGGAGCGCCTGCCCGCCTGGGCGGCACTCCGGAAGGCCCAGCTGTGGATGCTCGACCCCGACCGGGCGATGCCCGACGGCGCGCCCCCGCTTCTGCGTTCACGCGCCCGCAGCCAGGCGTTGAAACAGGTCGTCGCCTGGGCCGGGTTCGTCCACTGGGGACAATGAGGGAGGATCGCAGTGACCGACGACGCCGTTGCGGCCAAACGGGCGGAGCTGGACCGCCTGACCGGGGCGGCCCGCACCCGTGGCCTGCTGGAGCTGGGCCGGTTGCTGTCCGACCGGTACTGGCGCGCCGGGCCCGGGCGGCCGGCCGCGGCACCGCATCTGGACGCCGCCGTCGAGGCGCTGGACGAGGCGTACGGCTACCTCGACCCCGGCGACAACCTGCGCGGCCAGGTGGCGGCCCAGCTGGGCTGGCTGCTGGGCGCGCGGCACCTGGCCCACGGCAGCGCCGACCGGGACCAGAAGACCGCCGTCCATCTGCTCGAGGAGGCGCTGGCGTTTCCGCAGTTGCCGCCGATCCTGCGGTCGGTGGCGCGGATCGTGCTGGGGCAGCTGTATCTGAGCGTGGTGACCAAGACCCTGCAGTCCGCCGACCTCGCGATGAGCGCGTTGCGCTCCGGCACGGCTCCGCCCGAGGCGGCGTACGCGGACCGCGCTGTCGATTGTTTCCGGCAGGTCCTGGCCGAGCCGCTGGCCGGTGCCGAGGTGACCCGGACGGCCGAGACCCTGCTGGCCGTCGCCGAGGCGATCCAGACGATGATGAGCGGGTTCGGGGGCGCCCCGGGCGGCCTGGATCTGGGCAAGATGATGCAGGCGATGGCCACCTTGCAAAGGATGCAGGAGCAGCAGGGCTCGGGAACGGGCGGTCTGCCGCCGATGCCGTCGTTCTTCAACGCCGAGCAGATGGCCGCCGAGGACCCGCTGGACCGCCCGGTCACCGTGGTGTACGGGCCGGAGCCGACCCGACCGGACATACCGCGCCCGCGGCGTCCAGCAGCGCCGGCCGTCGACGCCGCGGCGCTGCGCCGCGAGTTGCGCGACCGGATCGCGCCCGACGGTGACCTCTGGGCGTCGGCCGCCGCGCTGCTCGAGGCACCCCCATCGCCGTCCGATGTGGACGACCTGGTCGCACTGGCCACGTCGGTTGTGCACACCGCGAACACCGACCACCTGCTGCTCGCGGTGGCGTTGTGGCTGCGCAGCCGAACCGGAGCCGGTGACGGCTGGGGCGCCGGC
>Ga0307513_10003902_pt1 | contig 20051 bp, 17 predicted proteins | sample 15_EM_MG_FD_202174 | JGI IMG/M metagenome (GOLD analysis project Ga0307513, IMG submission 202174) | Populus trichocarpa ectomycorrhiza microbial communities from riparian zone in the Pacific Northwest, United States - 15_EM | ecosystem: Host-associated > Plants > Roots > Unclassified | place...
AGCCAGCCAGCACTACCGCGCAGGCGGCCGCGCCCGACCACCCTACCGACCACGTTAGCGACCACCCGACCGGCCCATGCCAGGCCGGCCGCCGGCGCGGCGCCGGCTGCGCCCGGGCCAGCGCCGCCTGCGCCGCGGCCAGCACGGCCGGCGGCGGCTGCAGGTTTTCGAGTTCGCGCGCCGCCTCGCGCAGCGCCTGGGCGAGCGGGATTCGTTCGTTCATCGCGGGTCTCCCGGGCTGGCGTCGAGCAGCGCCGCCAGCCGTTGGCGCGCCCGGTGCAACCGGGTGCGCAAGGTGTTGAGTTCGATGCCGGCGATCTGCGCCGCTTCGGCGTACGGACGCTCCTGCAGGTCGACCAGCACCAGCGCTTCGCGAAACACCGCCGGCAGCGCGCGCAGCGCCTGCCAGACCGCCGCCCCGGCCTGCGCCCGAACGAGCAGCGCCTCCGGCGACGGCGGCGGCTCGTACCCGGCCAGGCTGCCGGCGGGATCGCCTTCGTCGTCGTCCAGCGGTTCTTCGCTGCGCGCTTCGCGCCAGCGCGCCCTCAGCGCATTGCGTGCGATGCCGGCCAGATAGGCGCCGAGCGTGCCGCGCGCCGCATCGAACGCGCCGGGCTGGGTCGCCAGCGCGATGAACGCGTCCTGGGTCGCGTCGGCGGACCAGGCCGGGTTGCCGCACAACGCCATCGCGTAGCGGTAGACCGGGCCGGCTTCGCGCCGGTACAGGACGTCCAGCGCCGCACCGTCGCCGCGCGCGAGCCGGGCCAGCAGCACGGTGGCGTCGGCCGCCGCCCGCTCGGCCGGGGTGGCGGGGCGGGCATGGGCTCGGGACCAGGGCACGAAGGGCAGCATGTTGGGCAGGTGTCTGACGCTATTGCGCGGCGGGGCGCAAAAGTTCCCGCCCGCCCGTCATCCGGCGGTGCAGCCTGTCGCCCGCGCCCGGCAGTGTGTCGGCCGGCTCTGGCACGGTGGGGTGGGCGCTGCGTACAGTCCGGCCATCCCACCACCGACTTTCGCCCCTTTGCACGCCCTTCGATCATGAGCCCGGCTGCCCCTTCGAACCCATCCGTCGAACGCTGGCAGCGTTATTCGGCCGGCGCCTTGCGCGCCTTCCACGCCTACGCCAGCTGGCTGGTCGGCATCAGCTGGCGGCGCTTCATCGTGCTGTCGGTGCTGCTGGTGGTCGCGGTCGCGATCCTGAAGTCGCTGCCGCCCTTTCACTGGAGCGTGACCGAGACGATCGACGCGCCGGAGGCCCGCCCGCCGAAGCCACCCAAAGCACCGAAGGCGCCGGTCGCGAAGATCGAGAAGCCGAAAGGCGTGGCGAGCGGCGCCGACGGCGTCGACATCAACATCCAGATCGACGAGCGCGGCATCCGCATCACGCCGCGCCCGAAGGCCGCCGAAGCAGCGGCCTCCGCGGCGGCGGCTGCGTCCGCGGCATCCGCGGCGGCCGACGAAGGCGTCTCGATCACGGTGCCGGCCAACCTCGACAAGGAAGCCGTTCGCCAGGCCGTGCAGGAGGCGCGCGATGCGATTCGCGACGCGATCCAGGAGCAGAAACAGGCCGCACGCGAAGCCGCCGATGCGGCGCGCGACGCCGCCCACGAAGCAGCCGACGCCGCCAAGGCAGCCGGCGACGACGAAACCGTGACGATCGGCTCGGGCGGCAAGATCCGCCGCGTGCGCGAGGTCGACTGGGGCGACTTCCTGACCGACCTCGCGCTGCTGTGGGTCGCCGGTTCGGCGATCATCAAGGCCACCTACAAGGGCCGCATCCAGGCCGAGGTGAAGGCCGCGCAGGCTTTCGAGACGGCCGAGGCCGAGTCGCTGAAGCGCCAGGTCGTCGAGGCCCGGATGGCCGCGATGCAGGCCCAGGTCGAGCCGCACTTCCTGTTCAACACGCTGGCGTCGATCGACCACCTGATCGAAACCGACCCGCCGCGCGCATCGACGATGCAGAAGAACCTGATCGCGCTGCTGCGCGCCAGCATGCCGACGATGCGCGAGGCCAGCGACGGCGGCGTGCGCGACCTCGGCCGCGAGCTGGCCGTGATCCGGCCCTATCTCGAAATCCTGAAGGTGCGCATGGAAGAGCGCCTGGTCACCGACATCGCGGTGCCCGACGGGCTGCTGTCCGCCGAGTTCCCGCCGATGATGATCCAGACGCTGGTCGAAAACGCGATCAAGCACGGGCTGGAGCCGAAGCCCGAAGGCGGCACGCTGATCGTGAAGGCCGAGATCGTGCACGGCAAGCTGCAGGTCAGCGTGGCCGACACGGGCCTGGGCTTCGGCAAGGCCGCGACCGCCGGCACCGGCGTCGGCCTGGCCAACATCCGCGAACGGCTGCAATTGCTGTACGGCAACAAGGCCTCGCTGACGGTCGCCGAGAAGCAGCCCAGCGGGACGGTGGTCACGGTGACGGTGCCTTACAAACCGGTCGAAGGAGCAGGAACGTGAGCGAGCCGGCGATGGGCGACCACGACATCAAGGCCTTCGGGCCGGCGCCGCTGCCGCCGGCAGCGTACGCGCCCGGCGCGCCGCGCGGCGGCGGCCTCTGGCGCTGGCTGTTGCTGGCGCTGCTGGTGCTGGCGGTCGTCACCGCGTGCTCGACGGTGGCGCTGGTTTCGACGCTGGCCGATTTCGGCAACAACGGCGTCAGCATCACGATCGACGGCGAGACCTGGCGCTTGTCGTCGCTGGACGGCGGCCACGGCGTGCTGGCCGTTCTCGGCGTGCTGCTGGCGCTGCTGGTCGTTCTACTGGTCGTGCCGGTCGCCGTGATGCTGGGCTTGCTGGCCGCTGCGCTCGGCATCGGCGTTGCGCTGTTGGCGGCGGTGGCTGTGGCCGGAGTGGCGCTGTCGCCGCTGTTGCTGCTGGGCGTCCTGGTCTGGTGGATCGTGCGGCCGCGGCGGGTGCGCCAGCGAGCCTGATCAGACACGCAAACCTCTGTACAGTCATTCGCACGTTGGGCTGCACAAGTACGACCAGTGGTCTACTACGCGGCGAGCGAACAGCCCCGGGGCACGCCGGTGAAGATGATCCTGACTCCTGCCAAGAGCCCCGACGAATACTTTGCGTGCCTCCGCGGCTGGCAGCGAGACTATGCTGAAGCCCTACGCTTGGCCGTGCTTGGCGCGGCGCCCGAGTTGGAAGAGCGGCTGAAGTGGGGGCACGTCGTCTGTTTCCACAGCGGCCCAGTGCTTCTGATTCGGGCAGAGCCCAACCGGGTTCTCTTCGGCTTCTGGCGAGGGCAGCGCTTGCGCCACATCGAACCTCGGCTCAAGCCCGGTGGCAAGTTCGAGATGGCGACCTTGGAACTCGAGCAAGGTACGCATCTCCTCGAGGAGACCGTCTCGAGCCTGGCCCTGGAAGCAGCCAAGCTGAACCGCGTAATGGGTGACCCAACGGCAATCGCGCTCGGTCCCGTGGCCCGTGAGGCCTGACCCCTCCACAAGAACTCCCTGGCCGAGTCCGTGCGGCGTTTCGCGCATGCGCCCAACGCCCTCGCTCGCATCGAGCGGTTCCCCACCTGCTTCGCCTCGACCTCGCAAGACCGGCCAGCGGTGGTGACAGACTTGCTTTGCGTGCGATCACGGCATTCGCGTGGTGACCGTTAGCGGTCGCTGCCTTTGCCGAATGCAGATTGACACTCTTGCCGTCACGTTGGTGACTGGCCGAGCAGGTCGTGGCGTGGCTGTCGGTTTCCCTTCCTCGACGGTGAGGCCCAAGCTTTCGTATTCGGTCACGGGGAGCGCCAACGGCGGCAGCTTGACGACCGCCCGCAAAGAAACCAGAATGGTGACTTATGGAGGTTGCCATGCCAACGACCCTGACCTTGAAGAGTATTCCTACTGATGTGTACGAGCGCCTCAAGGCCTCGGCCGAGGCTCACCGACGCAGCCTGAACAGTGAGGCCATTGTCTGTCTTGAGACCGTGCTGTTACCTGGCAAGATGGCGCCGGCGGAACGTTTGGCACGAGCACAGGCCCTTCGTGCTTCGCTGCCGCAAGGCAAGTTCTACGCGAAGGACATCGACGCCCTCAAGCGAGAAGGCCGCCTGTGATAGTTGCCGATACGAATGTACTGGCGTACCTGCTCTTGCCGTACGAAGTCAGTCCTCAGGCGGATGCGCTGTTCAAGCGCGATCCGGAGTGGGTAGTGCCCGTACTTTGGCGAAGTGAGTTCCGCAACCTTCTTGCGGGGTATTTGCGGCGCAAGGCTCTCACATTTGATGAGATTCTGAGAGTTCAGGCGGAGGCGGAGGCGCTTGTTGCAGGCAATGAGCATGAGGTGGATTCGCGGCGAGTACTGGAACTTGTTCGGGACAGCCAGTGCTCGGCGTACGACTGCGAGTTCGTCGCGCTGGCGGCGCGCTTGGGTGCGAAGGTAGTGACGATGGACGCTAAGGTATTGAAGGCGTTCCCGCAGCACACGATCTCGCTTTCCGCGGCCTAACCCTTCTTCAAGCGGACGTGCCTAGGCACGCCGCTTAAGTCAAGAAAGTCAGGCATCACAAACACCCCTCGGGCCCGGCGCAATGCCGCTGGTCCCCCTCACCTCGAACGATGAACACCGACGACTCACCCACCCCGACGCCCGCCGGCGCCGAGCGGCCACCGACCGCCGTGCTCGCCGACGACGAACGATTGATGCGCGACCAGCTTCGCGCCCGGCTCGCCGAGGTCTGGCCCGAGCTGCAGATCGTCGCCGAGGCGAAGAACGGCCTCGAAGCGGTGGCCCTGGTCGAAGAGCACCGGCCCGACATCGTCTTTCTCGACATCCGCATGCCGGGGTTGACCGGCGTCGATGCCGCCCGCCAGATCGCCCAGCTGCCGCCGCGCGAAGGCCATGACGGCCACGACGAAGACCTGCTGCCCGAGATCGTGTTCATCACCGCCTACGACCAGTACGCGGTCGAAGCCTTCGAGCAAGGCGTCGTCGACTACGTGCTGAAACCGGCCGAACGCGAGCGGCTGCAGGTCACGGTCGAGCGCATCCGCAAGCGGCTCGCGGCGCGCCGCGAAGACCCGGGCCAGGCGGGCGACACCGTCGAAGGCGCCGAAGGCACCCCCAACCCGCCGCTGCAACAGCTGTTGCATGCGCTGTCGGCGCGGCTGAACCCGGGCGCGGCGCCGCAGTACCTGGAGTGGATCCAGGCGACCGTCGGGCAGACGATCCAGATGGTTCCGGTGGCCGAAGTGCTGTTCTTCGTCAGCGACGAAAAGTACACGCGGGTGCAGACGGCGCAGGTCGAAGCGCTGATCCGCAAGCCGATCAAGGAGCTGGTCGACGAGGTCGACCCGCGCATGTTCTGGCAGATCCACCGCAGCACGCTGGTCAACGTGAAGGCGATCGCCGGCGTCACGCGCGATTTTCGCGGCCGGCAGATCGTCAGCGTCAAGGGCCACCCCGAAAAGCTCGAGGTGAGTCGCAGCTACACGGGGCTCTTCAAGGGCATGTAGCTGCGCTTCAGTCGAGCCCGCCGCGGCGCAGCCGCAGACGCAGGCGCTCGATCTCGTCCTGCAGGTCGGCGACCAGCGCCGCCAGTTCGGCCGGCGCTTCGAAGTCGCGCTCGATGCGAACCATGCAGCGCACCCGGCGCAGCGCCGGGGCGTCGAAGCGCCATACCGCAGATACGGCACCGCCCGCCACCGGCGGCGGCAGCAAGCCTTCGTCGACCCGCTGCGCAACCCATTCGGGCTCGACGGCGGCGGCCCGGCAAAGCTCGTCGAGGCTCAGCAGGGCTTCGTCGAGCATCGCTTGGACAAGGGTTTCGGTGCGCGTCATCGCCAATCGCTCCTTCGCCCTTTTAACTCGACGCCCGCGCCTGCGCGCGGGCGTCGAAGTCGGCCAGCTCGCTGGCCATCTGCTCGTACAGCGCGCGGGCGCGCGGGTCGTGCGCGCTCGGCAGCACCACTCGCACGACCAGCTCCAGGTTGCCCGGCGTCGGCGCCGGCAGCCCCTTGCCGCGAACGGTCAGCGACCGGCCGCTCTGCGCGCCGGCGGGCAGGCGCACCTTCAGCGATGAGCCATCGGGCAGTTCGACCGGCAGCACCGCGCCGAGCGCGGCTTCCCACGGCGCCACCGGCAACTCGGCAACGATGTCGACGCCGTCGACCGTGAAGCGCGGGTGCGGCTTGAACTGGACTTCGAGGAACAGGTCGCCGCTCGGCGCGCCGCCGCTGCCGGCGCCGCCCTGGCCGGCGAGCCGGATCAGCTGCCCGGGCTTGACGCCGGCGGGGATCTTGACGTCCAGCGTTCGCGATTCGAGCGTCACGTGGCCTTCGGCGTCGACCCGCGGGCTGCGCAGCGTGACCTGCCGCGTCGCACCGCGCCAGGCGTCCTCGAGGTCGAGCACGATCTTCGCGTGGTGGTCTTCGCCGGGCATCTCGAAGCCGCCGCGCGCGCCGCGCCGGGGATTGCCGCCCATGCGGCCGAACAGCTCGGCGAAGAAGTCGCTGAACTCGCCCGCATCGTGGCCATTGCCGCCGCCGCGGCCGGAGAACTCGAAGCCGGCATCCCAGTCGGGCGGCGGCGTGAAGGTTTCACCTTGTTGCCGGCCGCGGCCGACCGCGTCGTACGCGGCCCGCCGTTCGGCATCGGACAGCACGGCGTTGGCCTCGTTGACCTCGCTCATGCGCGCCGCTGCATCCGGCTCCTTGCTGACGTCCGGGTGGTACTTGCGCGCCAGGCGTCGATACGCCTTCTTGATCTCGTCGGCGCTCGCTTCACGCGCCACGCCGAGCACCTGGTAGTAGTCCTTGAACTGCACGGTTGCGGTCCTTCGCAATGCGAACAAGTGGGGCCAGGCGCGGCGGCTTCAAGGGCCTTGAAAAGCCGGCGCGACAGACCCAACTGATGGCATGGCCGGAGCACTGCACCCGCCCCACCAGCCCACTTCATGGAGGTCCCATCATGTACCGAAGCTTGTTCCCGCGTGATCTTTTCGCCGAGCTCGACCGCCTGCAGCGCGACATGCACAGCACGTTCGACTATTCGCCGAGCATTCGCGGCCTCGCCCGCGGCGGCTACCCGGCGCTGAATGTCGGCGGCGGCCCCGCCTCGGTGGAGGTCTACGCCTTCGCGCCGGGGGTCGACCCGAAGAGCATCGACGTCAACCTCGACCGCGGCGTGCTGACGATTGCCGGCGAGCGCAAGGCCGCCCTGCCGAACAGCGACGAGAAGACCACGCTGCACATCAGCGAACGTTTCTCCGGGCGCTTCCGCCGGGTGGTCAGCCTGCCCGACGACATCGACCCGACGGCGGTCAGCGCCGACTTCCGCGACGGCGTGCTGCACGTCAGCATCAAGCGCCGCGAATCGGCCCAGCCGCGTCGCATTCAAGTTCAATAAAAGTTGTCAGGAGTCGAATCATGAACACCGTGACCCAAGTCAAGGAAAACACGCCCGCGAAGAGCACCGAGCAGCGCAGCAACCAGCGCGACGAAGCGGCGCTGCTGCCGCCCGTCGACGTGACCGAAGATTCAACCGGCATCACGCTGTACGCCGACATGCCCGGGGTCCCGAAAGACGGGCTGCACCTGCGCGTGGAAGGCGACCAGTTGACGCTGGAAGGCGATCTGGCATTGGCCGTTCCGCAAGGCACCGAATCGAGCCATGCCGAAGTCAACCTGCCGCGCTACCGGCGCACCTTCACCTTGAGCAAGGAGCTCGACGCCGAAAAGGTCAGCGCCGAATTCAACCAGGGCGTGCTGCGGGTGCGCATCCCGAAGGCTCAACACGCGCAGCCGCGCAAGATCGCGGTGCAGGTCAGCTAGCCTTCGCTAGCCTTCGCTCTGGCCGACCGGAACGCGGGCCGCCAACGCGGCCCGCAGTTTTTTCAGCCGCTCGCGCGGGTCTTCCTTGGCCACGACTTCGTCGAGCTTCATCTCGGCGATGAAGCGGCTCGGCACGCCGGCCACGGTATCGCGGCCTTTCTTGCGCCGGCGCAAGGTGCTCACCGCCAAGGTGCTGCGCGCACGGGTGATGCCGACGTACATCAGCCGGCGTTCTTCCTGCAGCCGCTCGGGCGTCATGTCATCGTCCCCGCTTCTAAACGGCAGCAGCCCTTCGTTGATGCCGGCCAGGATCACGTGCGGCCATTCCAGCCCCTTCGCCGCATGCAGGGTCGACAAGGTCACCACGTCCTGCTCGTCGCTGCGCTCGGCCAGGCTGATGATCACGCTGATCGTCTGCGCGACCTGCAGCACGGTCTGCTTCTCGGCTTCGAAGGTGCCGCCTTCGCGCGTGATCTCGCCGCCGCAGCGCTTGGCGATCCACTCGACGAAATCGAGCACGTTGGCCCAGCGCGCGGCTGCGAGTTTTTCGCTGTCTTCGCCGTCGTGCAGGTGCTGCTCGTAGCCGATGTCCTTCAGCCAGCCGAGCAGCAGCGCCTTCGCGTCCTCGCTGCCCGACGCGTGGCGGGCGCGGTGTTCGAGATCGTTCACGTCGCGGCCGAACTCCTGCAGCGAATCGATCGCCTTGCCCTTCAGCGCGCCGGCCAAGGTCGGTGAGAACAAGGCCTCGAACAGGCTGACCTTCCAGCGGCTGGCGAATTCGCCCAGCGCCGTCAGCGTCTGGTGGCCGATGCCGCGCTTGGGCGTGCTGACGGCGCGCAGGAAGGCCGGGTCGTCGTCGGGGTTCACCAGCAGGCGAAGCCAGGCGCAGAGGTCCTTGATCTCGGCGCGGTCGAAGTAACTCTGCCCGCCCGACACCTTGTACGGCAACTGCGCCGCGCGCAGCTTCTGCTCGAAGGCGCGCGACTGGTGGTTGGCGCGGTAGAGGACCGCGAAGTCGCTGAGCTTGTTGCGCCCGTCGGCACTGCGCAGCGCCTGGATGCGCGAGACCGCGCGTTCGGCTTCGTGTTCTTCGCCGTCGTTCTCGACCACGCGCACCGGGTCGCCGTCGCCGAACTCGCTCCACAGCTTCTTCTCGAAGAGCTTCGGGTTGTTCGCGATCACCGCGTTGGCGGCGCGCAGGATGTTGCCGGTCGAGCGGTAGTTCTGCTCCAGCGCGATGACCTTCAGCTTCGGATAGTCCTGCGGCAGGCGCTTCAGGTTGTCGATCGTCGCGCCGCGCCAGCCGTAGATGCTCTGGTCGTCGTCGCCGACCGCGGTGAACAGGCCGCGCTCGCCGACCAGCGCTTTCAGCAACTCGTATTGCACGCTGTTGGTGTCCTGGTATTCGTCGACCAGGATGTGGCGGAACGTGTCCTGCCACTTCGCGCGCACGTCGGCGTCGCGCTGCAGCAGCTTCAGCGGCAGGCCGATCAGGTCGTCGAAGTCGACCGCCTGGTAGGCCGCCAGGCGTTCTTCGTAGCGCGCCATCACGCGGGCGGCGATGCGTTCGTCGTCGCTCGCCGCAGCGGCTTCGGCACCGGCCGAATCCAGGCCCTGGTTCTTCCACAGGCTGATCGTCCATTGCCAGCGCCGGGCCAATGCGGCGTCGCTGCTGCCGCCGGCGTCGCGCAACACGCCGAGCACGTCGTCGCTGTCGAAGATCGAGAACTGCTCCTTCAGGCCGAGCTTGCTGCCGTCGCTGCGCAGCAGCCGCACGCCCAGCGAATGGAAGGTGCTCACCGCCAGGTCGCGCGCCGCGCGCGGGCCGACCAGGGCCTTCGCGCGCTCGCGCATCTCGGCCGCGGCCTTGTTGGTGAAGGTGATCGCGGCGATCTGCTTCGGCTCCAGCCCGGCCTGCAGCAGGCGGGCGATCTTGTGCACGATGACGCGGGTCTTGCCGGAGCCGGCGCCGGCCAGAACCAGGCAGCAGCCGTTCAGGTGGTGAACGGCTTCGAGCTGGGCGGGGTTCAGTGTCGGGGGGTGGTCGGCCATCGGTCGGGGCAGGGGCTGCGGATCATAGCGGCCGGCCGCAAAGACCCGGTGAAGACCCGCGGTGAGGACCCGGCGGGGACCGCTGCGCCGATCCGCGGGAAGCCGCCTGACGTCACGCCACGTCGATCTGCCAACCCCAGGCGCGCAGTCTGCCGGCCGGCTCGTTGCTCAGATTGACCTGCACCGTGACACCGCTGCCGTCGCGCTGGCGGCGAAACGCCAGCACCGCGGCGCTTTCGGCCGCCAGCCATTCGAGCGTGCCGCCGTGCTGGCCGTTGGCCAGCGCCGGCTGTGCCTTCTTCAGCTGAAGCAGCCGCGTGTAGAAGTCCTGCAGCGGGTAGCCCTTCCAGGCGATCGGGTCCTTCTCGAAGAACGCGAGCTGGCGGTCGAGCACGCCTTCCTGGCCGCCGTAGACCAGCGGCATGCCAGGCAGTGCGGCCGCGAGCACCGCCATCGCCTCGAACGCCGGGCCATAGACTCCGGTGTCGGTGCCGTGCCAGCTGTTGATGTCGTGGTTGCTGGTGAAGTTCATCCGGTAGGCATCGGCCGGGTAGCCGGTCTGCCGACGTTGCCACCAGTCCTTCACGGCGGCCGGGCCGCCTTCGCCGCGGGCCAGCGTTTTCAGCGTGGCATGCAGGTCCCAGTCGTAGCTCATGTCGAAAGCGCGCCGGTGGAGTTCGGGCGCGTCGGACTCGGCGAGCATGAAGACCGGCTTGATCCGCTCCAGCGCGCTGCGCGCCTGCTCCCAGAACAGCGTCGGGACGAGGCTCGCGACGTCGCAGCGGAAGCCGTCGATGTCGGTTTCACGCAGCCAGAACAGCATCGCCTCGGTCATCGCCGGCCACAACGCGGCTTGGCCGTAGTCCAGGCCAACCACGTCGGACCAGTGTTCGGGTTCGGCGCCCGGCGCGGCGACGAAGGTGTAGGCGTGGACCTGCCCGGTGGCGTCCTTCTTGTACCAGTCGGGGTGCTCGGTGACCCAGCCGTGGTCCCAGGCGGTGTGGTTGGCCACCCAGTCGAGGATCACTTTCATGCCGAGCGCGTGCGCGTGCGCCACCACGCGCTCGAGATCGGTAAGCGTGCCGAACTCGGGGTTCACCGCCGTGTAGTCGCGCACCGCGTAGTAGCTGCCGAGGCCGCCCTTGCGGTGCTTCACACCGATCGGCTGCACCGGCATCAGCCACAGGATGCCGACCCCCATCTGCTGCAGGCGCGGCAGGTGGGCTGCGAAGGCCGCCAGCGTGCCCTCGGCGGTGAACTGGCGGATGTTGACTTCGTAGATGCTCGCGCCAGCCGACCAAGGCGCGTGCACCAACACGTCGTTCGCGCCAGCGGCGCCAGCAGGCACGGCCATGCCGGCTCTTCAGCGCCCGTGCTGCTCGATCGCCAGCGCGGCGCCCGACAGCGCGGCCAGCGTGTCGGTGATCAGCGCGGTCGGGATCGCTTCGAGGTAGCCGCGAAAGCGCCCCTTGGCGACGAAACGCTCGCGAAACTCCGACCCGAAGAACCGGTCCCCCAGGCGCGGCACGATGCCGCCGCCGATGTAGACCCCGCCGCGCGCGCCGAGCGTCAGCGCGACGTTGCCGGCGAAGCTGCCGAGCAGCGCGCAGAAGAGGTCGATCGTCTGCCCGCACAGCGCGTCGGTGCCGGCGATCGCGCGTTCGACGATCACTTCAGCCGCCAGCGGCCCGGCCGCCTGCCCGAGCACGCTGGCCAGCGCCGAATGCAGCACCGGCAGCCCGATGCCCGACAGCAGCCGCTCGGCCGAGACATGTGGATACTCGCGCCGTGCCGCGTCGAGCAGCCGGCTCTCGAAGTCATTGCCCGGCGCCAAGGTCACGTGCCCGCCCTCGCCCGGCACGGGGATCCAGCCGTGCGCCGTCTGCACGACGCCGCCGACACCGAGCCCGGTGCCGGGGCCGATGACGGCCAGCACGCCGCGCGGCACCGGCAAGGCACCAAACGCGCGCAACTGCGCCGCGCCGAGCCGCGGCAGCGACAACGCCTGGGCTTCGAAGTCGTTGATCACCAGCAGCGCGTCGAGCTTGAATTCGGCCGTCAGCGCCGAGCGGGAAAACCCCCAGCGCGCGTTGGTCAGCCCGATCCAGTCACCTTCGATCGGCGTCGCCACCGCGATCGCCGCCTTGCGCGGCGCGGGCGTCGCGGCGCCGAGAACCCGGCGCAGTTCGCCCAAGTAAGCCTGGATCGCCTCGGCCGGGTCGGCATACATGGCGACCGGCATCTTCAGCACGTGCTGGACGCCGGTGGCCGCGTCGGCGACCCAGCCGAAGCGGGCGTTGGTGCCGCCGATGTCGGCCACCAACCAGGGCAGTCCCGATTCAAGAGAGGCCATCGTCTTGATCCTTCGGCTGATGTCGTGCAGCTGTTGGCACCAGACTGTACCGGCACCGCGCCGGGGCTTGCCACAAACTCGGGCGAGGCCGGCGGGCGCCTGCCAGCGCCCTTAGAATCACGCCACTCCCGAGGAGCGTTGCAACGGCGTGCCAGCGCCGCCAGGCTCGGGGACATGGCCCTTAGCCAAGGCCTGTAGCAACGGCGCTCATCCTTGACTTCGAAGGATGATGCATGAACGCCCCACACCCCGCTCCACCCGCCATGCGCCTGTCCGGCCTGGAACCGGTCACGCTCGATGCCGGCGCGCTGTTCGTCAACATCGGCGAACGAACCAACGTCACCGGCTCGCGCGCTTTCGCGAAGATGATCCTCGAAGGGCGCTTCGAAGACGCGCTCTCGGTCGCCCGCCAGCAGGTCGAAAACGGCGCCCAGGTGATCGACATCAACATGGACGAGGCGATGCTCGACAGCGCCGCCGCGATGGAGCGCTTCCTGAAGCTGATCGCCGGCGAGCCCGAGATCGCGCGGGTGCCGATCATGATCGACAGCAGCAAGTGGAGCGTCATCGAGACCGGCCTCAAGTGCATCCAGGGCAAGGGCATCGTCAACTCGATCTCGATGAAGGAAGGCGAGGCCGAGTTCAGGCGCCAGGCGAAGCTGGTGCGCCGCTACGGCGCGGCCAGCGTCGTGATGGCCTTCGACGAAAAGGGCCAGGCCGACACCTTCGCCCGCAAGACCGAGATCTGCGCGCGGGCCTACCGGATCCTGGTCGACGAGGTCGGCTTCCCGGCCGAGGACATCATCTTCGACCCCAACATCTTCGCCGTTGCGACCGGCATCGAAGAGCACAACAACTACGCCGTCGACTTCATCGAAGCCACCCGCTGGATCAAGCAAAATCTGCCCGGCGCGAAGGTCTCGGGCGGCGTGAGCAACGTCTCGTTCAGCTTCCGCGGCAACGACCCGGTGCGCGAGGCGATCCACACCGTCTTCCTGTACCACGCGATCCAGGCCGGCATGGACATGGGGATCGTCAACGCCGGCATGGTCGGCGTCTACGACGACCTCGAGCCGGTGCTTCGCGAGCGCGTCGAAGACGTCGTGCTGAACCGCCGGCCCGATGCCGGCGAGCGGCTGGTCGAGATCGCCGAGACCGCCAAGGGCATAGCCAAGGACGACACGGCCAAGCTCGCCTGGCGCGTCGGCAACGTCGACGAACGGCTGTCGCATGCGCTGGTGCACGGCATCACCGATTTCATCACCGTCGACACCGAAGAGGCCTGGCAGGTCGTGCTGGCCAAGGGCGGGCGGCCGCTGCATGTGATCGAAGGCCCGCTGATGGCCGGCATGAACATCGTCGGCGACCTCTTCGGCCAGGGGAAGATGTTCCTGCCGCAGGTGGTGAAGAGCGCCCGCGTGATGAAGCAGGCGGTGGCCCACCTGCTGCCCTACATCGAGGCCGAGAAGAAGGCCATGGTCGATGCCGGCGGCGAGGCCAAGGCGAAGGGCAAGATCGTCATCGCCACCGTCAAGGGCGACGTGCACGACATCGGCAAGAACATCGTCACCGTCGTCCTCCAGTGCAACAACTTCGAGGTCGTCAACATGGGCGTGATGGTCCCGTGCCAGGACATCCTCGCCAAGGCCCGCGTCGAAGGTGCCGACATCATCGGCCTCTCGGGGCTGATCACGCCGAGCCTGGAAGAGATGCAGCACGTGGCCGCCGAGATGCAGCGCGACGACTACTTCCGGATCAAGAAGATCCCGCTGCTGATCGGCGGCGCGACGACCAGCCGCGTGCACACCGCGGTGAAGATCGCGCCGCACTACGAAGGGCCTGTCGTCTACGTGCCCGACGCGTCGCGCAGCGTCGGGGTCTGCGCCGAGCTGCTGTCGGACGAGCGGGCGACACGCTTCATCGCCGATCTCGAAGCCGACTACGAACACGTGCGCGCGCTGCACGCCAGCAAGAAGGCGACGCCGCTGGTCACCTTGGCGCAGGCGCGGGCCAACAAGCACGCGATCGACTGGGCGGGCTACGTGCCGCCGAAACCGAAGTTCATCGGCCGCCGCGTGTTCCGCAACTACGACCTCGCCGAGCTGGCCCACAGCATCGACTGGGGCCCGTTTTTCCAGACCTGGGACCTGGCCGGCAAGTTTCCCGAGATCCTGCGCGACGAGGTGGTCGGCAGCGAAGCCCAGCGTGTGCTGAGCGACGGCAAGCGGCTGCTGCAGCGCCTGATCGAAGGCCGCTGGCTGCAGGCCAGCGGCGTGATCGCGCTGCTGCCGGCGAACACGGTCGACGACGACACGATCGAGGCCTACACCGACGAGACGCGCAGCACGGTCGCGCTGCGCTGGTCGCCGCTCCGGTTGCAGACCGAGCGGCCGGTGGTCGAAGGCCCAAATGGAAAAGTTCGGAGGCCCAACCGCAGCCTGGCCGACTTTATCGCGCCGAAGGGTGTGCAGCCCGACTACATCGGCCTCTTCGCGGTGACCGCCGGTCTCGGCATCGAGAAGAAGGAAAAGCAGTTCACCGACGACCACGACGACTACTCGTCGATCATGCTGAAGGCGCTGGCCGACCGCCTGGCCGAAGCCTTCGCCGAACGGCTGCACCAGCGGGTGCGGATGGAGCTGTGGGGCTACGCGGCCGACGAGCAACTCGGCCACGACGAGCTGATCGCCGAGAAGTACCGCGGCATCCGCCCGGCGCCCGGCTACCCGGCCTGCCCCGACCACAGCGTCAAGGGCGCGATGTTCGAGGTGTTGCAGGCCGGCGAGATCGGCATGGAGCTGACCGAGAGCATGGCGATGATGCCGGCGGCCAGCGTCAGCGGCTTCTACATGGCGCACCCCGAGGCGACCTACTTCAACGTCGGCCGGATCGGCGACGACCAGTTGCGCGACTGGGCGGCCCGGCAGGCCTTCGACGTGCAAGTCGCGCAGCGGCTGCTGGCGCCGGCGCTGCAGTAGCGCGCCGCACCAAATCCCAAGCCGCGATTTGGGCGGCAAAAGCCGCCGACCACCGGGCTTGCCGGTCGGCGGTGGTGGCCGAGGATCACGCCTGCATGTGATCTGGGAGCCGCCTTGGGCGCGAAGAGAATCGCTCGCCGTCTCGGCGGGCTGCTGCTGACTTGGACGCTTGTCTTGCAGGCAGGCTGTGGCGGCGGTAGCGGCGGCGCCGACACCGGCAGCAATGCGGCGCAGGCCGCGCCGGCCACGCCGGTCGTCGAAAAACCGGCGTCGCGCGCCGAAGCCGCGCGTTTCCTGACCCAGGCCACCTTCGGCCCCACCGATGCCGACATCGAGCATCTGATGGCGATCGGCTATGCGGCCTGGATCGACGAGCAGTTCGCGCTGCCCGCGGCTTCGCACCGGGCGAGCTGGGAGGCTGCTGACGCCGCACTGAAGGCCGTTACGGCCACTGCCGCAGCCGGCCAGGACCCCGTGCTCGAATCGTTCTGGAAGCAGGCGCTGACCGGCCCGGACCAGTTGCGCCAGCGTTCGGCCTACGCGCTGTCGCAGATCTTCGTGATCTCGATGGCCGACAGCGTGGTCGGCAGCAACCCGCGCGCAGCCGCGGCCTGGCTGGACACGCTCGGCGGCCACTCGTTCGGCAGCTACCGTGGGCTGCTCGAAGCGGTGACCTTGCACCCGATGATGGGCGTCTACCTGTCGCACCTGAAGAACCAGAAGGCCGATGCAAGCAGCGGCCGCGTGCCCGACGAAAACTATGCGCGCGAGGTGATGCAGTTGTTCTCGATCGGCCTCGTCGAGCTCAATGAAGACGGCAGCGCGCATGTTGGTGTGAACGGCAACGACAGCTACGCGCCCGCCGACGTCGGCGGCCTGGCGCGCGTGTTCACCGGCTGGAGCTGGGCCTGCCCGGCCTGGCCGAGCAACGGCTGCTTCGCCAACGGCTCGTCCAACGGCAGCAGCGACCCCGACCGCACGTTCAAGCCGATGGTCGCCTACGCGCAGTACCACAGCACCGAGGCGAAGGCCTTTCTCGGCACGACGATCGCCGCACAGGCGACGGCCGACCCGAGTGCCAGCCTGAAGACCGCCCTCGACACGCTGGCCGCGCACCCGAACGTCGGCCCATTCATCGGCCGCCAGCTGATCCAGCGGCTGGTCACCAGCAACCCGAGCCCGGACTACGTTCGGGCCGTTTCGCGGGCCTTCGCCGACAACGGCAGCGGCGCGCGCGGCGACCTGAAAGCGGTGCTGAAGGCGATCCTGATGAACCCCGAAGCGCGGCGCACGAACGACAGCGCGGGCAAGCTGCGCGAGCCGGTGCTGAAACTGTCGGCGTTCATGCGCGCCTTCCCGCACCGCTCGGACAGCGGCAACTACCGCGTCGGCAACACCGACAGCACGGCCAGCGCACTGGGCCAGACGCCGCTGCGCTCGCCGTCGGTGTTCAACTTCTACCGACCCGGCTACGTGGCGCCGGGCACCGCCGCGGCGGCGGCGTCGCTGGTGGTGCCGGAGATGCAGATCGCCCACGAGACCAGCATCGCCGGCTATGTGAACTACATGCGCGACAACGTGTCGGCCGGGGTCGGGCAGTTCAACGGCACCCTGAATGGCGTGGTGCTCAACCGACGCGACCTGCAAGGCGACTACAGCACCGAGGTGGCGCTCGCCGGCACGCCGGCCGAGCTGGTCGAGCAGGTCGCCTTCAAGCTGACCTACGGCACGGCGACGCAGGCCCTGAAGACCGAGATCGCCGACGCGATCACGAAGATCGCTTTGCCGGCGCCCAACAGCAGCGGCAGCAACCAGAGCGCGATCGACAACGCCAGGCGCGCGCGGGTCAACGCCGCCGTGCTGCTGGTCCTGGCCTCGCCCGAATTCCAGGTGCAGAAATGAGCCTTCGTCCCCTGCATTCGTCGCGCCGCCATTTCCTGCGCCAGGCCGGCACGTTGTCGGCTTTGCTCGGCGGCGCTGCACCGCTGGCGCTGAACCTGCTGGCCGCCGGCTCGGCCACGGCGCAGAGCGCCGTCGACTACAAGGCATTGGTCTGCCTGTTCCTGTCGGGCGGCAACGACGCCTTCAACATGGTGCTGGCGACCGACACGCCGAGCTGGTCGGCCTACGGCGCCGCACGCAACCAGGCGCCCGACTCGATCGCCCTGCTCAGCCCGGGTGTCGTGGCCAACGCGGCGGCCGCGGCCGGATCGCCGGCCCGGCTGGGCGGCGTGCTGCCGATCGCGCCGCTGCACGCACAGGGCCGCAGCTTCGCGCTGCACCCGCTGCTGGGGCCGCTGCAGACGCTGTTCGACAGCGACCGCCGGCTGGCGATCGTGCCCAACATCGGCCCGCTGGTGATGCCGACCAGCAAGGCCCAGTACAGCCAGCCCTCGCACCCGAAGCCGGCCCGGCTGTTCTCGCACAACGACCAGCAGAACACCTGGCAGGCATTGGCTCCGGAAGGCGCGACCGCCGGCTGGGGTGGCCGCCTGGGCGACTTGCTGGCCAGCGCCAATTCACAGCCGGTGTTCACCGCCGTCTCGGCCAGCGGCAACGCGGTCTGGCTGTCGGGCCAGTCGGTGCGCCAGTACCAGGTCGGCAGCAGCGGCGCCGTGCGGCTCGGGCTGGACGCCAACAACAGGCTGTACGGGTCGGCCGAGGTCGGCGCGGCGCTGCAGCGCATCGTCTCCGGCAGCCGCGGCAGCCATCTGTTCGAGGCCGACATGGCGGCGATCGGCAAACGCTCGATAGCCGCCGAGCTGCTGCTGCGCAGCGCGCTCAGACCCGCCAGCGACGCCGCCTTCGGCACCGCGCCGGCAAGCGGTGCCTACAGCGCGAATACCGATCCCAAGCTGCAGTACGACAACCCGCTGAGCGGCGCGAAGGCGGTCAACACGCTGGCACAGCAGTTCCAGATCGTCGCCCGCCTGGTCGACGCCGGGCTCAGCGGGGCCAGCGGCGCGCGACGCCAGGTGTTCTTCGTCAGCCTCGGCGGTTTCGACAGCCACGACCTGCAGAACCGCAACCAGGCCGACCTGATGGCGCGGCTGGCGCACGCATTGAGCTACTTCGACAGCGCGCTCGGCGCGCTCGGCGCCCGCGATGGCGTCACGACCTTCACCGCCAGCGACTTCGGCCGCACCTTCACCAGCAATGGTGACGGCACCGACCACGGCTGGGGCGCACACCATTTCGTGATGGGCGGCGCAGTCAGGGGCGGGGACCTCTACGGCAACTTCCCGGTGCTCGGCGTCAAGAACGCCGGCAACAACAACTTCGACAGCAGCCCGAACCAGCTCGGCAACGGCGCGCTGCTGCCGGAGACCGCGGTCGATCAACTCGGCGCCACGCTGGGCCGGTGGTTCGGCGCCTCCGACACGCAACTGCTCGACGTCTTTCCGAACCTGAAGAATTTCGACGCGAGCCAGCGTTACCTGGGCTTCATGGCGTCGTGAGCAGCCCGCGCTGCAACTGCAGCGCCTCGGCAACATGCGCGACAACTATGCGTTCGGCGCCGGCCAGGTCGGCGATGGTTCGCGCGACCTTCAACGAGCGGTGCAGCCGCCGGCCCGACCAGCCCAGGCGCTCGGCCGCGCTTTGCAGGAAGCGGCGGGCGGCGTCGTCGGCGTTGGCGAGCTCGTCGATGCGGGCCGCGTCGAGCAGCGCGTTGGCTTCGCCCTGGCGCTGCATCTGCCGCGCACGGGCGGCGGCCACGCGTTCGGCCACCACCGCCGAGGGCTCGCCGTCGGCCTGCGCCATCAGTTCGGCCGGGCTGACCGCCGGCACTTCGATCTGGAGGTCGATGCGGTCGAGCAGCGGGCCCGACAGCCGGCCCTGGTAACGCGCGATCGCCTCCGGCGTGCAACGGCAGTTGCGGCCGGTGGCGGCGAAAGCGCCGAGGTAGCCGCAAGGGCAGGGGTTCATCGCGGCGACGAGCTGGAAGCGGGCCGGGAACTGGGCCTGCCGCGCCGCCCGCGAAATCGTGATGCGGCCGGTTTCCAGCGGCTCGCGCAGCGCCTCCAGTGCGCTGCGCGGGAATTCGGGCGTCTCGTCGAGGAACAGCACGCCGCCGTGCGCCAGCGAGATCTCGCCCGGCCGCGGCGGCGAACCACCGCCAACCAGCGCCGGGGCGCTGGCTGAATGGTGCGGCGAACGAACCGGCCGCCGGCCGAAAGCATCGGCGTCGAAGCCCTGCGCGGTGAGCCCCTGCAGCGCGGCGCTGACCAAGGCTTCGTCGTGCGTCATCGGCGGCAGGATGCCCGGCAGCCGCTGCGCCAGCATCGACTTGCCGGTGCCCGGCGGGCCGATCAGCAGCAGCGAGTGCGAGCCCGCGGCGGCGATCTCTAGCGCCCGCTTGGCGCCGGCCTGGCCTTTGACGTCGCGCAGGTCGGCGGCGTCGGTGGGCGCCGGCCGCGGCAGCGGCACGGCCACAGGCAGCGGCACCGCCGCGTCGCCGGGCAACAGCGACTGGACGACCTGCAGCAGGTGGCTGGCCGCGCGCACGTCGAGCCCGCCGACCTGCGCCGCGGCACGTGCGCTCTCGGCCGGCAGCACCAGCGCGCGCGGGCTGCCGGCGCGGCGCAGCGCCAGGCCCAGCGCCAGCGCGCCACGCACCGGCCGCAACTCGCCGGCCAGCGACAGCTCGCCGGCGAATTCATGCGCCGCCAGCCGCGCCGGGTCGATGACGCCGGCCGCGGCCAGGATGCCGAGCGCGATCGGCAGGTCGAAGCGGCCGGATTCCTTCGGCAGGTCGGCTGGTGCCAGGTTGACCGTGATCCGCTTGTTGTGCGGAAAGGCGAAGCCGCTTTGCTGGAGCGCGGCGCGCACCCGCTCGCGCGACTCCTTGACCTCGGTGTCGGCCAGGCCGACGAGCGTGAAGCTCGG
>Ga0307513_10003903_pt1 | contig 20040 bp, 20 predicted proteins | sample 15_EM_MG_FD_202174 | JGI IMG/M metagenome (GOLD analysis project Ga0307513, IMG submission 202174) | Populus trichocarpa ectomycorrhiza microbial communities from riparian zone in the Pacific Northwest, United States - 15_EM | ecosystem: Host-associated > Plants > Roots > Unclassified | place...
AAAGGTATTGGGGGTGCATGGAAGGAAGTAATTAATGATTTGTATGGGTGTGCCAGGCCTCAGGAGGTATGGCCATGAGCTTACTTGGGTGAAAATACTTCCTCAAATGGCAGGAAAGAAACTTAGGAATTTTTTTAACATTTTATATGTGAAGCAAGGGGTGCAAGTTTATTAATAATTCCGACATAACTAAGTGTGTAAATAGGCAAACCCTAGAGCATTAACAAACCCTATGTGCCAGCAGAAAGATAGACGAACACAACACATGATGTGACCAAATGTGACCGATGACCAATCGCAGCTGCAGCTCAAAACTGCAGAAACTGCAGTCAACTTTGACGGCACCTACTCATCTGAGGATAAGTCAGGTGATGCGGCAGACAGCGAGATGCCTTTTCGTCTCACACAGACTTTCCTTAATATATTATTCCTTTCTCCTCGCCGCATCCTCAAATATTTTGCTTCGCATCATCTCATTCTTTGAGTTCTAAATGTCTCAAGTGCCTGCACCCGCGACAATCTTCAGTCTACGCATTCAAGCATCTTCAAACATTCCACTCCAAAGCTCAACAACCTGTTCCAGGGCTCATATTCCGATAATCCGACTCTTCAACCTTTCACAACCTTTCATAGCTGAACCCAAATCCATTTTCTCACTGTCTACTCTTTTCCCTTCATTTGACAGCCAAATTCTGTCCCCAAAGATCTTCGGACTTCAGAACTTTGCTTCCCTGTCTTTCTTGGTTTGTAAGACTCAAGACTGGGATTGGCTGTATCTTATATTCGGACTTCGGAGACTTTGCTTCCCTGGTAACTCTGTTCGTTCTATGTTTCAATACAAGACTCGAGACTGGGTTCGGTCATATCTTGTGAGTGCCCTTCTTTCTTTATTATATTTCCTTTCTATCCACCCTATTTCGCGGGTTCTTTGCGTTTTGTGCGTGAACTCAGATTCGATGCCCTGAATTTTGCAGTTTGGGTATTTGTGCATGTCCGTTACCCAGAAATCCTAATCATTCAGGTTCTCGGTTCTGTTCTTGAGTCTTGACTCTCAACATCCATTGGACAACCAGTGTTTGCGTGTCGATCACGCCGCATTGGAAGAGTTGCCCTCAAGAACTCCAAAAGGATCACCCTGGTACATTCCGGATCTGGGTTACATTCCAAGGGTTCATCAGTTGACCAATTCATCGGTTGCTGTGCCCTCATACATCCTAGGGTTCGTTGGTTGACCCATTCGATGGTCAGCCATGCCCTCGTACATTCCAAGGGTTCGTCAGTTAACTGGTTCACCAGTTGCTGCACCCTCAGAAATCTAGGGTTCGTTGGTTGACCCATTCGATGGTCAGCCATGCCCTCGTATATTCCAAGGGTTTGTCAGTTAACTGGTTTGCTGGTTGCTGCGCCCTCAGGAATTCTAGGGTTCGTTGGTTGACCCATTTGATGGTCAGCCATGCCCTCATACATTCCAGGGTTCGTTGGTTGACCTGTTTGATGGTCAGCCACACCCTCGTATATTCCAAGGGTTCGTTAGTTGACCGATTCATCAGTCACTGCGCCCTCATACATCCTAGGGTTCGTTGGTTGACCCATTCGATGGTCAGCCATGCCCTTGTATATTCCAAGGGTTCGTCAGTTGACCGATTCATCAGTCACTGCACCCTCATACATCCTAGGGTTCGTTGGTTGACCAATTCGATGGTCAGCCACGCCCTCATACATTCCAAAGGGTTTGTTGGTTGACCCATTTGATGGTCAGCCACGCCCTCGTATTTTCAAAGGGTTCATCAGTTGACTGGTTTGCTGGTTGCTGCGCCCTCATACATTCCAGGGTTTGTTCATTGACCCAGACCCATTCATTGGTCAGCCACATCCTTGTACATTCCAAGGGTTTGTCAGTTGACCGATTCGTCGGTCGCTGCCCCCTAATACATCCTAAGGTTCTTTGGTTGACCCATTCAATGGTCAGCCATGCCCTTGTATATTCCAAGGGTTCATCAGTTGACTGGTTCACTGGTCACTGCACCCTCATACATTCCAGACCCATTTGTTGTCACTGCACCTTTATACATTCCAAGGTTCATTACTTGACCCATTCATGGTTTGATGCCCTCATACATTCCAAGGGTTTGTCAGTTGACCAGTTCATTGGTTGCAGTACCCTTATATATTCCATGCCCTCATATCTTCTAGGGGAACTATTCATTGGTTGCTTGGTTATCATATATTTAGGGTTTGTTGGTCAGTTTCAGTTGGCCATGCCCTCATACATTTTAGGGTTTGGGGAACATATATCTCAAGGACTCATTTGTCATTGACACCTATGCATGACCTCCCTGTGCCTTATCCCCTCTGTTGAAGCCTACTTGAGAAGAAATGCCATGAGTCTTTTTTTCACATGTCAAACAGTGGCCCATCTCTGATTTCTCTCTAATTTCACTTCCAAATTCTCTTCTCCTAACTCTGTTAAAGCCCTGAAGGATGAGAAGTCATTACTCAATATGGAGATAATTCATGGATCTCTCTGCTATATCACATTTCTTTATGCTAAATGGTGACTCCATCGCTCATCTCTCAATTGATGGTTTTTGGGCTGCATATTTGCTGGCTCAAGACTGTTGTATTTGAACTTCTCATGTATCTTATCTCCTGAATGGTGATCCCATCTCCCAATTGATGGTTTTGGGGCTACATATTTGCAAGCTCAAGACTATTGAATTTGAACTTTTCACATTACAATTTACAATGTATCTCCTTGAGCAAATGGGCTTTGTAATGCTAATGTTGACACTGGTACAGTGATAATAAATGAATGCACCTCTGCCATGTGATTGCTACTATCCATGAAGGTCCTATTCATGAAAGGCCTCCACATTCCCCAGTGTCTGCTTAACCTTTCTTCTCCTTTACATACTGTGGTCTTCATGATCTTCAAACCTAATTTTTAGGACATTGCATGATCAATAATTTTTGTGATCAACAATCTATGCCTACAAGTGTTGTGAGAGAGATTTTGCATGATCAATATTTTATTTCTTGCTTCATTCGTGCTCTTTGTGGGATTCATTTGGCCTGTGTCCTTGTCCTTGCCCAAACCAGTCGTGAGCTCTCACTCAATTTGGTACTGTGGTTTGGGTCTTCAGACCTCTGGACTTGCCACCACATTCAGAGCCAGTTTTTTCCTGCCGGCTCTTCCCACAAAACAAGAAACAAAGTTTCTTGATCTTTCTCATTCTATACATGCTGGACTTTGCTGCACCAGCAGACTTATTCCGAAATGAGGTAGTCGAAGAATAACTCATCTGAGGATAAGTCAGGTGATGCGGCAGACAGCGAGATGCCTTTTCGTCTCACACAGACTTTCCTTAATATATTATTCCTTTCTCCTCGCCGCTCCGAGCTTGCCTCTGCCGCATCCTCAAATATTTTGCTTCCCCTCCCTCCCTCCCCTTTTCAGTGTGGTGTTGCACACAGTACTGTGGTTTGGGTCTTCAGACCTCTGGACTTGCCACCACATTCAGAGCCGGTTTTTTCCTGCTGGCTCTTCCCACAAAACAAGAAACAAAGTTTCTTGATCTTCCTCATTCTATACACGCTGGACTTTGCCGCACCAGCAGACTTATCAACGGAATGATCGGTCCGGAGAAGGCGGCTTGAACCGAACCTAATGTTGATGAGGCGATTCAAGTTTCAAATCTTATCTGGGTGATTATATAAGCTTTCCCAGGACAACAGAATGTTATGTGCATTGCGGGAGGCTGGGTTTAAAAGACGAGCTTTTATAAATAAAAGACTCGTAATTACTGCCATTCTGAGCATTGGATTCCAAATTAGGGAGCCATCCTTTTTATCTTATCTTATCAGGCATTCCTATTTGTCTAGCTGAAAATTCAGCCAGAGGAATTCGGAGAACCCAAAAGAGAAGTAATTCCCATGCAAGGTCAAACAACCTCATCGGTATACGTCAAATTTGGCACAGTGACTGGTATGTTTTCTACCTGATATCTGCATGTATGTCAATTCATATTCCGCACATGAATATTTGGACGATCAGTTTGTTTGTTCTTGAAGCCCTCGCCCTACAGGATCTTTCAAGCATTACGAGTTTATTTAACTTGTAATTCAAGCTTAATATTTTTTTCAACACGAGTGGCATTTGCGGTCGATTTGCGAGTCTAGTTCGTAACTTATTATGCCTCTGCTTCCTGGATTCTTTGGCCTTCAGTTGTGATTGTCTCGCCCTGGTCTTCTTAGAGTCTTAGGTATGCTTGAATCTTCCCTCAACACCGTAATAACAATCGCTGAGAGGGGTGTAGGATGATCTTGATGTCATCGGCAGTATTGCAGCCCCTTGATACCGCCCCTTGGTTCGATGCTGTCCAATCCATATGATCCGCCCACACCTTCAGGTTTCCCTTCAAGTTCTCATTTGCTGATACCAGATATGGATATGGTCGATCCCACCCCTCTGAGTCTAAAATTCTTGATTATTGGATAAGGGTCCTGCCCACAATTTAATGTATTAGGTTGATACGCATTATACTGGATGAATATGTATGTCGTTCGTGCAGTTACGAAATAAGTGTGATGAAAACATGAAGAAGGATAGAACATATTCCACCTTTGGCACCACTTTATAAATAGATGAGGGGCCTGTTAGGCCAGTTTCTTGTAAGGTCGGAACCCCCCCTAACAGGCCCCCTCTCTTCCGATGGATGCCTGGTTTATTAATAGAATCCTCTTTCCATCCTCTCAGAGAGCCTCGTGGCATCGCTCATGGATGCCTCCCTGGGTGGACCCGATCCGATCTCTATGGACCTCAAACAATTTTTTCCACAATGTGCTCTTCGCACGTTGCATACTTGCATACATATTCCATCATCCCCAACTACATTCCTCCACTCCGCACCTACGTACTTTATAAATAAATATTGCGATGATGGGAAGTTGGACATCATGGAAATGCGCATGGGATACATAGGGGTTGGCCGAAAGTTTGAACTCCGCTCTGGATGACATTCTTGTCAATTGTTGCTTTCGACCATCATCACCACCCATCGTGTTGTGCTGGAGCCCCGAAAAAGTGAGTAAAAGTCCTCGTCTACCTATCTTTTACAAGTAGCTAAGTATTTACAGCATATTTACCCTTTGCCACTGCTCAAGATGCCAGCACATACATCTCCAACATTGCCTCTCCCCTCCAACGAGGGATGTAGGCATGGTTTTTCATTAATATTGTCGAAGGATTCTGGGATGAAGGTTGGCAGGAAAACAGGAGGGGAGAACCATGGAATAGATATTCACCAGGTGCGTGTAGAATAACCTACTTGTCTTGCTACTGACGTTGTTATCCCCGCTGGTGCTGTTTCCATTGACCTCGTTGTGCCCCACCGCCATCGGCAATCCCACGCCAATGCCCATGATGCGCCAAGAGTGGGCGGTAACGAGCATTGCCAGCGACAGCGCCCACCCCACGACAACCGATGATCGCCGTGTTAATCAACCCTGGTATCGACGCCCATGACCACCAACTGGCAACCAGCCATGGTGGCAATGCCGCAACGATGACCACATCGACTCCGACAAGCCCCACGTTGACAGAGCTGCATGGCGTCGACACCGCATCTATGAGCCTCATCGAGGGGGACCCATGTCAACAAGTCAACAAGCGCCACTGCACACAACCTTCCTAACCTCGCAGGCCTGTACGGCAGTGTCAATTGACACTCACAATGCACCTGCGAGGTTTATCGGTCATTTTTGTTGCGATACCCGCAAACGGGTCTACGTACCCCCGGGTTTTTGCAAAACCTGTACATTGAAATCTGTACCCTTGGGTGCGGGTACAGGTTTTCTGGGGTACAGGTGCGGGTAGCCCTGGAAAACCCCAGGGTTACCCGTGCCAAGCCCTAGATGTGAGGAAAGGTTTAAGTTGGAAGATAATGGCTAAGTAACTCCCCCTAATTTATATAAGTACGTGATTTTTGTTTCTCCGCTTTTTTTTTACCATTGAACACTTCTTGCTTTAGACACGATATCATCCTATATATACCAAATTTACCTTCCATCGCCCATTTGATACAAAAATTTCCCTGCGACCCATTTGATCGACCGCATGGGGCGCGGAAAGATGGTGTGTTCACCTTCAAGTTCATGAGCATGTTTTGACTTGACACCACCCTCTCCCCTCACAAATTGGTTTCTTAAGTGGATTCATTAGGTCATGTACACCCTTTCATGTGTAGTAGGAGAATAAAAAACATTCTTAAAGCAATATGTTGAGTTTGATATACTGTAACGAAATGTTGCCATGTGAGGATGTTTCCATGCGTTTTGTACCAAGAAATAATAAATTTTGAACCTCTTCTAACTTTGTTACTTTCATGCGCTTTTACTAGCTGCCTTTTTCTGCCTCGGATGTGCTGTATAAATGTTAGATTTGGTCATGTGACCCTGGTGCTCACGTGTCGTCAAGTACATATTCGGTAGTTTATATCAAATACAACTTGCCGTCGTACCCCATACCGTGACGTCTGTTGTGGCCATTAGGTGTCTGCGTTTTCCCTTAGGTGTTTTAGGTGTCCTCCCCTCCCTTCATTCCTCAACTCTAACAATAAATGGTGGTGGTGACCCATGGTGGTGAAGGGGGGTTGAGTTTCTGATGTGAAACTCAACAGGGTTCTTCGCACTTTCCTCGTTCGTCAGACCTTTATTTTCCTTGGTTTCAATCCTAGGTCAAACTTATATTGTAAAAAACAGAAAATTTCTGTGAGTTCAATGGTGCAATCGTTATAATTGTTGTGATAGTTTCCCTTTTACTACAGTATAAGTTATTGCTAAAATATTACTTGATTTCAATTACTTGATTTCAATTGGTAAGCCGGGAAATTCCAGATTCGCTGGCACACATTTTTTTACTCTCAACCACCTCACTCACCGCTTTCGAAAACGGAGTTAAGTGCCAAGTGCAGATTGCTACCGACAGATCGGTCGCTCCTTGGCTGCCGTAGGCGTTCTGGACATACCTCAAAAAGCTCTGGTTCGTTTGTTGGCCACTCGAACTGACACGGTACATCGATATTCAAGGCCAGGACACGTTAAAGGGTATATAATTCATTTACAGCCCACTTACCATACATGTACTAACCCCTTTCTTTCTTTTGAGGTCCCTCCATACCCAAAATCGCTGCCACCTGGCCTCTCCCCTCCAGCAAGGGATGTAGGCCCCTACATTGATGTCGATAGGGCGTATGAGTTGGGGGCACAGAAGAAATGAGAGGGGAGACCCGCGAGGTACGCGAGGAGACGAACCACAGTCGGTTCGCCTCCCTCACCTACTTCCCCTGCTGCCTAACTCATCTCAAAAAAGCGTCAGGACATGCACCGACCACTTACGTACCCCACAAAATACACCCTCTACGACGCCAACGCTCACCCCAGCTGCAACTCTCGTGCCGGTGCTTGACACCCATTCGTTCGCGTGCATGCCCAGCACGGACACTCGCAGCCGCGGAAGTTCGGCTGGCATGAGGTAGTTGTTATCCCACGTTACCGGCTCCCCCGAACCAGCGCCAGCGTATGCAGCCAGCCCAACACAAGGATGAAAAACGCTAAATGCAAGGTTGAAACGTCCAAAGTGGGGTCGAACGGCCCAACGGGTGTTCGATCGACCACGCAAGGCTTAACGGGACAGCAGGAAGTCGAATGACCCAACACAAGGTCGACAACGCCCAATGTGGGGTCGATCGAACCGATGCAAGGTCGAACGGCCCCAACGCCGGTGCAGACGGCTGAACAGGGCCCTTACCGTTGAACGCGAAGGCGTGGGCTCGGATGCGAGTCCCTGCCACGGGACGCCAGGGCGTAGGCCCCATCGCGAGCCCCTGTGCCTCCTCCACCTCCCTCGCATGCAACAGCGAGTTGGAGGTGGATTTTTATGGCGTTGTGACGCTGTTCCCAGCTCCTCCACCTCCTCCTGGCATTTCTGCACCATACCACCTCCCTCGCATGCAATAGCGAGTCGGAGGTGGATTTTTAACCGCCGGAAATCCTTACACCACCAAACACGTAATCTCGCAATGCCGCATAGCGATGTCAATTGACATTCGCAGTACTGTTGCGAGGTCTCTTGGCCGGTACGGGTAGTCCTGGGATGCTTGTGACAATCTACCTTTAGCATGCAACATATACTGCTCTACTCTATATTATAAGTACTACTTACTGCTGAAATACAAGATATTAGTGTAGCAGTGAGGTATAATCTATCCATCATTGCCAGAGATCGTCAAGATGCCTTGTGCGCAACTCGCAAGATGATCCCAGGAGCACCTCCGACCATACCGCAGGGACCCAATTCCAAAACCATCCACGAAGGAGGGATATGATCTTCGGAAGAGAAGCCATCTGAAAAATTAGGTGCGTCGGATACCCGCAGATACCACCTCTTAGGGGGGGTATCCGCCTGTCAAAGAACCCACCTAACAGGCTTTTGAACTGCTGCCAAGGGTGACATATTCAAGTTTCCGAGCCCTCCATTAGTCACTTCCACCCCAATTATAATACTCGAAAGCCGCAACCTTTTGTCTAACTCTTGGCGCGGTGCCGGCGCGATCCTTTCAGACCTACAAAAGACATGATACCAAAATGCACTGAGCCGTAATGTGGGGATTGCATTGGACAATTAGATTTGGGAGAAAATCATGATCAATCAGAATTTTGACATCGGATATCGTCGTTAGCATGGGTCATGAATAAGTGAAAAATGTATGTAGGTGTTTCCGAAGCGACTAATCTATTCAAAGAGTCGAGGCATCCGAAAGCAAACGGCGATTCAACGAACACTCCAACAGGCATTCATCATGGGATCTATTAGACGAGTAATTCCCACTATGAATTCGCCAAAGCACACTGTTCATTAACCTATTGATGATCCAACCGCGCCTCCCTTCCTCTGTACTTTATCTTCTAGAATAGGGCACATCTCCATATACCTAACCGCGCCTATGAAATCCATCCAAAAGCTGCCATGTGGTCGAGCCTGAGCAGATGTGTCGTCGAAAAAGGCGGACCTGTAATAGGGCGAACTCGCAGTGCACTGATAGCTCAGATTGACAAGGAGCGAGTAAATGACAGAAGGTGCTTAGTTTTTGCTTAGTTTCTTATCGAGTAGTTTTATCAAATCCAAGCATCTTCTGAATCGGGACTCGGCCCACGATATGGGTTGACGCTCTCGATCCTCCATCCCAAAATACCTGCTCATGAACTCTAACGCTGCCTCGAATTGATTTTACCGGGTACCCTTCCTCATTATCTTTGAGCGATGATATATAATCCACCGCCTATCTTGTGATTGTTTCGGAATGTGGGGTCGAGTTCTTCATTTTCTCATTGGTGAGAAGCTCGACGACTTGAGCGTCATTTAAGGAACATCTCATACTGGACCAAGCAGAGAGAATAGATATGAATGATGTGCCCATCCCCTGTTGGATGGCTTTGGGCATCTCCAGTTCCGCAAAGCATCCGATTATCGTTTCGAGGTTGAAGAGTCCGAATCTAAGGGCGATATTTTATTAGGCGAACACGTTTGTTTGCAACGAAGGATATTTTTTCTGCAGAATATAGGTAGGCACCCGTTAAGTGCATCCCGGATCCGCGAGTTGTCGGGAAACTCTTTTGCGCTTTGACCGTCCCAATGCGTTGGGAATTTCGATTTTGGTTTCCCCCGCTTGTCTGTGATTTACCTCACCCACTCCCACACTAGCATCGTTCACGATGCCTAATTATATTAATCGATCATGAGTGCCTCAAATGATAAAAAAATATGTGTAGGTGGACCATTGGCTAATGTGGCATCAACGACGTACACTTGATCGGCTGTGCCTGTCGTACATACGTAGTGGGTTGAAGATCGGATTGTCGCTGAGCTCTAGAACCATCTGTATCCTATTCTAAAACGGAAAGAAGGTTCATGGGCGTCCGGAGAGACGAAAGAGAGATTCAAAACATACCACACCTGATTTGGTTAGGATCCCGTCGTACTCGCTTAAACTGACCGGCCAACAACACGCGCACCGTCGTTTTCCTAGACCAATGGATCGATTTCTTCGTCTCATTTCTCTCATATCGAATAGCATGTGCAGTTTTCGAGCCTTGAAGGTCGTCTTAGCGTCTTCACGTAAGGTCTTTTTCTATTGGAAGGTACGATGGCGAGGCAATCCAGCTGATGAAGTCGGAGTAGTACTTCAACGACAATTCGGTATGAGGGCGGGTTGACCTCGGTGAAATCCTGATTATAGAAAGTAAGAAGTAAGTACAAGGAAACAAAAGAGAAATGATCAAAGGGAAGAATAATAAGAAAATCGATGTAGGGCCAACGAACCTTCGCCAGATCTATCGGTCTTCACATTGACACCCATCCGTGGCTCCAGAATGAGGTTTACATCTCACATCTTACCGGTCACCTTCCAATTGTTACAGATTCCATCTCTTTGACAGGTTGGCATTGTGCACCCTCCAGTGAACCCTCGCTAATAAAACGACGTACGCTGTCCGAGAACTCAACCACTTCCTGAGAGGAAAATGCTTCGAAACCCAATTCGAACCCAGAGAAAATTGACACCCTCCACCTGGTCGAATTTGACTACCCACTTGATCGCGTGGCACACACAAGATGACAGCGACCATATCGATGGCCACATCAGGGGTGGCATTGGCGCACGCACGATAAGAGGCGGTGGCAACGAGGTAACCCAGGACCCATGGGAGCGGAGATGTTAGGTGGTATTGAGGTTGGTTGGGGAGAGGAAATAATCGAAGAAGGTTCTGCCGTCAGGAGGTACTGTATGAGGACAGTCGTACGAGAGTAGAGAAGAGGATTTCCATGTAGCGAGATGTGGGATCGATATCGTGTCTTGTCATCATGTTCATGTACGCAAGTGTAAATGTAAAGGGGAGGTGGTGAGTTGTGAAGAATCCGGACTCCAGGGCGAAGAAAACCGCCATTTACCAACTCAGTTTGAAATGGTCGCAGGTCGTTCAAGAATGGATGTTATGTAAACTTGAAAGGAAGGATGATGACCCGGACACTCCCGGAGCCGGAGTGATCTCAGCGCCGCGGCTTAGCTTCCATAAAATAGTAGTTCTTTCCCTATACACCGGCAAGCAGCGCCCCTCTCCGAGTCTTATCTATGGCTGTGCTGGTGTCAAACCTAACCAGTGCTAACTTCTCATTAAACAGGACTTATTATAGTTGGGGGGCATTGCCAGCTTCCTGTCCAGTACAAATTATTTCCCAAGCCACTGCCATGCGGCCACCTTAAAAAGTAGAGCATGTGGTACTCCGAAAAATCGCAATCTCATACCTGCTTTTTGGTGCCGTTATCACCCAAACCATGATCTTTCTCGTCCTACTGTATGTTCTTTTCTCGTCAGAACCTTGGAACACCCTTGCTCTCCCAACAGATTTCCGACCACCAGGAAACCACCTTCCATCCATTTTCATTCGCGATGAAAGCAAGTTCGACTCTCGATCGATATATGGTATACTTTGGAGTTGCCTTGCAACGATATTCTCATGTACATGGATCGCCGTCCATCCTAACATCCCAGCACCTGGAGATTCTCAGTGGACAGTCCTTAGAAGGCGGCTGGCGATCATGGGATACTTCCTCCTTACTCCGGAATTCGTTATCATGTGGGCAGCACGACAACACTTTGGGGCGTGTTATTTGACGAAAAGATATATAAAAAATCATCCGGGCTGGACGCGCACTCACGCATTCTTCCTCATCATGGGTGGGTTCACACTGCACGAGGGAGGAAAGCCGGTGCGGATACTGGATGCCAAGGACTTGGAGGAGTTATCGGAAGCAGGGAAGATTGAATGGCCAACGATTACCAAGGAGGAGATCGCGGATCGAAGCAAAGGGGATTATCTATCCAAGATGATCGTCCTCGTTCAAACGACGTGGTTTGTCGGGCAATGCATCGCTCGGGGGGCATGCCGCCTCACCGTGACCGAGTTGGAGGTGGTTACCGTCGCGTTTGCCAGTCTCACTGGGGTTACCTATTATTTCTGGTGGGACAAACCCCTCGACGTCCGTTGTTCCATCTCGGTGCACCTTGATGGTGGTCTCGGAAAAATCGCAGGGGATCTTGAGAACGAAGAAACTGGCCCACATATGATTCCCTCCCCAAACATCTCCGACGAAGAAATCCCTGAGAGAGACAAGCACATTATCGTCAACCCCAACCCACTCCCAACAACCTCAATTTCCGTCGATACATCCACCCTTGATCCACCCCCCACCCAAATGCAGCGATTTCAGGCTTTCAGACGAGGTGCCTGCGAGGAATACGGGTCATTATCTGGGCTCGTATACGTGTTCATTGTCTTTCCCCTGGAACAATTTCTTGACCAATTGCACAAAATGTGGCACTGCTACAATCTGGGAGAAAAAGGCCTTCGGGTACCCACATTTTATTCGCCCTATTCACCTCACTGTGTCCACGGCGACGTCCTACCATCAGCACCTGCCAGGGTTGCGTCATGCGTAGCGATAGTTTTCGGGGCCATTCACTGCATCGCGTGGTATTTCCACTTCGCCACATTGCAAGAACAATGGGTGTGGAGAATATCGGCCACCATCATTTCAGGCGTGCCAATTTTTTGGGCCTCGCTCGGGCTCCACCTTGGCAGATTGGATGACAAGAAGAATAAACCCACTTGGATGAATATTTACCTGAATTTTATGTTCTTGATTTTTATTGTGATGAATATCTTTTATATTATCTCACGGATAGTTCTCCTCGTCCTCCCTTTCATGGCCCTCCGCGCCCTCCCACCTGGTGCATATGTTCAGCTTAACTGGGTCAGCTTCCTACCCCATATATAAACTCCATCACATCGCTTCGAGTACAATTTTGATGGTCGGGATATCAATGACTCCCATATACGAGGTCCATATATTTAAAGAAGGCGAGAGGTTCAGGTTTCAGGAACAAGGATGGATATGATTATATACTTTTTTTTCCTTGCGGAACTCCAACAGAAATGTTCTAATTACCAACATTCCTACTAGCATCCCGGATTGCGATCTGCGTGTAGCTAGCGGGATATTCGCATATCTATGTTGTGTATTTATACATACATCTCTGAAGAACGCACGGCGGTGACCGGGTCTGCAGGGGTATTCATATCGAAACTGCATGGGATAAACGAAGCATGCCAGACTATTCTTAACGCACATCATCATGCAGGAATGCTCTCCATTTGTTGTACTTGTTGACATGCATGCGCAGTCAGCTGATGAAGAGTCAAGTAGACGACGATAAGAAAGGGGATAAGGGCAAAGGCGAGGATGGAGACAAGTCCAAGAATCCAGATCGCAGAATGTTCCACCGATATTGGATACGAAGTCGAGAACATTACAAACGGAACCCGCATCGTCCTTCAGATTCAATTTGACGTCAACGTGAAGGCAACGAGGTTGAATGTGAAACGGACGCAGATCAAAAAGTATGGAGATAGTGTTGTTCTGCTGACCGTGATGGCCAAGGACTTGCACACACTTGGAAACCATCGAACCAGAATATGGAAAGGGTGTGTACACGAGGAGCCGAAAAAGACGATCAAGTTCGATTCAAATAATGAGGTGCAGATCAGAGAGGGTCGATATTTCGGAGGAGGGATGTTTATTGCAGTGAGTCGCCTCTTCAGTAGCCCAACCCTCGGGCAACCCTAGTCAAGTTTGAACACTGAGTACTGAGTACTGAACATCGACAGTATTAAATCCGTAAGACAGCGGTCGTTCACCAACTAGTCCCGATGTTGCCATGTATATCATGCACGGTGGAAGGCTTGAGTGCTCAGGCTGAGGGAGTCAGCGCGTGGAGGGGAAGAATAGTTTGTGATTGAAATTGTCACGTGTGGCCACTGGCATGAGTTACGCACACTTAAGCCGAACCACCCCACGGCCAGTGTACTTGGAAGAAGAGGGCAGGTATTTCCCCTGCCGACTTTATCGCTACGGAACGCAGGCGGATGGTGTGTACGAACAGATCAGGAAGGGTATCACAGCGTTTTGGCTTGATTCCTTTTTGTCATTGCTTGAGGAGTTGCGGATGAAGAGAAAGTTTCATAGTCTAGTGGGGATTAGCGAGGAGGAGATGAAGGGGAAGGTCAGTTTCTTATATCTTCTTCGATTGCATAGCTTTGTTAATCAGTTTTTTTATCAGCCAAGAAGAAAGCTTGAGCGAAATTATTCTCATTGTGGCCTGTCTATGTTCGGTAGATGATTAGATATCGTCTTCTATCTTTCTCTCCCTTCCCTTCTTAGTTACAGAACCATTCTCGACAGTCCCAAAGATCTTGTTTGCTACGCCCAAATGACATGGAGGTGTTACTGGGTCTCTGCTCCTATATTTGTTTCGAGTGGTATGTTCCTTGCGGGAGACCACACTTTTCGCATTCATAAAAATTGTCACCTCTTTAATCAGATGAACGAAGCGCAGGATCCTTCAACTCAGATCTACAGAAATTGTCAGGATCCTTCAACTCAGATCTACAAGCGTCAAAGGCACTTGATACTCATTAATTCGCCGAGTCCGTCCTCGTATGTTCCGCTGTCGTCGGCTCTCTTCGACCAAATTCTTTCCTCGTTGACAAGCGCCAACCTTGAGCTCTAGAAACTCCGCGAGACCTAGTTCGTGCAAAATTCTCAACTCCTCACTGACTATTCTGTCACCGAGATCCAAAATCAACCGTCTTTTCCCCTCGTTTTCTTGAAATCTTCGGAGCCTTCCATCGTATCTATTGATATCGGAATTCCTTCTTGGTTATCCAACCACGCCGATGCGACGGCTTCTATCCATGTTTGGGAATCAATTTCGTTGAGATGTCGGATATTCCTGGAACTCATTTCGAAGCTTTTAGCCCTCAAAATGTAGGTCTCTTTCACTGGCATCTTATGATGTTGCCGATTTAGATCGCACTCGTTCCCACTAGAATCACATGAGTCCTGCGAAATTATTGATAAAATCTGAATTTTAGATGTGACAAATATATAGTAACTATAGAATTAGACATGCAGGTATGTTATTATAAAAGGGATAGACACTGGCAGATGGATGGATAAAGTTATGATCCCTAAAATTGTGATAGGTCGTTGAAAAGAATAACTGAATAGCTTATGGAATATGCATAACACGTTAGATGTCAGAATGTGAAGCGAGAAGGAAAAGAAAAGGGGTCCTGAATCATTCGGTACTCATTCGTTGATCCGGCCGACGTCGGCTCGACTTTGAAATGGGGTTTTGGATATATTTCCTCCCTTCATTGCATCGCTTTTCATTCTCAAATTAGGCCTTCATCTGTAACTTGACACTTTGCTACACTTTGAGTCCATTCGTGCGCCGTTTTTGGTATAAATCGAGGTCGAGCCTTGTTCGACCTACAAGGAACCAGTTATCAGTGCCAACAAAACGAAACCCAGAGTTTGAAATGAAAACACCCACGCAAAAAACGAAACCCACTGATTATCCCCCTCTGATACCTCGAATGCGATCAACAATCCACCATACCTTCTGCATTATGCAGCTCCTCCTCCGACAGTGGTGGTATCACCTTGGATTTCACATCCTTCATTGCACTCTCAACCAGAGTACGCGTCATGATCAGAAAGAGGGGCCTTCTTCTGGAGGTAATTACGCGCCCGATAGGAATCTCCTTTGTCGGTGGATTTCGAATATGGTCTGTACCATGGGAAAGTGGTAAAGGTGGTGAGCACGGTGTGACATAGGGGTATAGAATGTACAGGTCCATTCCGAGCTCTTCTTGGAGCACGGAGGAGTTGAACATGAAACCGGTGTTGGCTTTGCAGCATTCGTAGAACATCCAGGAGCCGCCACCGATGTCTGGTAGTGGATAAAATTTGCTGGTTGGTTGTAGATGGCAAAGAAAAGGAGGGAATATACCGCAACGACATTCCTGTAATATATCAAAAACAATTAAAGTTAGCATTGTCATTCAAGAAGGGAGAGAGAACAACAAATCAAACTCCCTCGACATTCGTCTTCCATTCATTCTTCTTCTCTCGAGGGTGTTCAGCTCCCGATCCACCGTATCCTCCTTCTTCATCAGCAAAAGCGACAAGTCTTTCAAGGGGTCTTTTGATGTCTTTCGAAAGACCTAAAGACTGAAAAAGACTAAAAAGACGAAAAGACTCATCGTCTTTCTAAACCTAGGTCCACTGTCTTTAAAAAGGCAAATCTGTTTTCTGTCAACTCTCAAAGATGTGATTCAGCATTAAGAGACATACCTCAACTTTAAAAGACATAGTTATCGATGTGTATATCTTATGAAAGACCTGAAAGACGATTGGAAAGACATGAAATTACGAGGGAACACACAAATTATTCATCGAACATAGAGTCAAACAGGGCATCGTTGTATGCCGCAGCCTCCTCCGGATCGTCCATTTCTGCTGCATCATCCTCGACAATGTTGATTGCCCTCGCCACACCCTTCTTCTTCCTGACATATCCAGCCGCCATAGTCAATATCAAATCCCAGTGCTTTGCTGGCCGGTCATCAAGTCGTTCCTTGTAGATAGAACCACGCTTGATGATCTTCTTGCCTGACTTCCCATTGAGCCCCGGCCCATTGTGATATCACCCCAGTTTTCCTGCGAAAAACCCCCTCCCCTAATAATATTAATCGTGAACAACAAGGGGTTGTTTTCCAATGCCATCGAGATCTGAAGGCTCTTTAGAACCTATCTTAATTAGTCTGTCAGTCGACAGTCGAATAACAAGCCAATTAAGGTAGGCACTAGTGGCTGAGGAGGCGCATGTTCACTTTGATTGACCTGGTCAGTTCATTGGAGCACCGAGCGGCGACACTGCAGGATAATGATGATAAGACTCGGATATAAGTACTTGCGCAGCCATGGAGCATTGCGAGGACATACCATGCGGCGAGCCAGGCTTGTAGACAGGTGTTTCTTTCCGCGGTCCGCTCGTCTCCAAGCCAGCGGGATGCAATGTCCCAAGCGTCGCCGCTAGACTCTACACGCTCCTTAACAATCCTCGAAGATGACCATGGCTCTCAAGGACTTGTGCTCAACAAAGTCGAAAGGTCTACACCTCGTACATGTCGTTGGGTGACATGATTGACATGGATAGCCGTTCGCGGAAACGAGAGGCCAACGAGGCAGATTTCCGGCTCTTCATTTCTGTGCGCTACATTATCGCTCGCATGGAGCAAATCGGCGAAATGGGTACTGGGGTGTGGTCTGTCGTTGTGATACTGGTCAAACGGGATGACAAATACCAGATTCAGGTTGGAAAGGCATATAAAGTCGATTTTTCCTTCGCTGTCGATGTGGTAGGCAATGCCGATTGAAAGTACTGATGTTGAGACGCTTCCAGACTGGAGATGGAGGCATGCGTCCCCTGCATGGGCCTGGGACACGTGTCAAACTTGGATTGTGCGAGGGAAAGAATTTCTGGGCGGAAAAATGGTTTGGTCGATCGAGTTCATAGTGCGAGCAGGACCAAGGACGATAGTAAGGCAAAAGGGCGTCGTGCAACGCGATTAGTTGATGGAAGCTAGGTGGGGATGGGTGGGGGGAGGGGGAAAACCAAAGCACTAGAGTGCGCGCTTGACGAGCTTTTAGACTGTGGCACGCATAGGCTACGTGGCTGTGAATTCACAAAGAAGTCCGCGTTATCCTTACCATGAAGCAAAAAGAAGCTCCCGCCCTGCTCTCACGTAGTCCTTTGTCACTTTCTGTGGATTATGGCGTCAGAATGCGGGCCGTCATAGCGATGATAGTGAACCCACCTAAATATGCAGAAGTCACCAACTTCTTAATCTCCAAGCTTGTTGGTCTGCTAGCAACAAGCGTAAGTAGATAAATACAACAGAACCAATCATGTGTCGCCTCCAGTTAGACGCGTCGCTAAAGCTGTCAATTACTTAAGAACCCTCGGCTCTTGTCTTCTCAGAAAAACCATTTAAGCTTCTGTGGACCCCGAATTCTTATTTGCACTGACTTGTACTGGACAAGAAGGACTATATGGAGTTGACCGTTGCGGATAGACGCGAATTATTCGGAGTTGTGTGGCTACGCCCTCCTTTCCGGGAGGATCCCGGACCTACCATTATCCAACATACGAACGTTTTCGATATTCAACGTTCAACGTTAAGCCTGACTCGCAGATGAAAGGTGGGTAGTGCTTCTCTAATACATGTCTAGGTTTTAGCAAGCGCTACAGACATCTGAAGACCGAACCTTGAGCGGCAACGCATACTCACCGAATCATTGCATTCTCAATTTCTCCCTTCAAACGTGTTTCTTTGTTCTGGAATTTGGTGGACATGAGTGGTTTAATAAGCGATCGCGGGAGTTACTCACTCAAATCCCTGACACCTGTACTGCGCAATACGACCTTGGCAGCATATGTGGTTTAACGCCCCGATGGGGAAGGGGGATAAATGTATGAATGCCTCGACAACGTGGGCACGACCAACGTCCGGAACAGGGGAGTGCAGCGACGCAACCTCGGAGTCGCACAGCGTGCAATCTGCAAAAGGCGATGAAAGTAAGCCGGTGAGAAAGACCTAGCGGGCATGATAGAATGATGGCGGCCAAGGAGGGCAGTGTTTATGACGTTGGTGTGTAGGGCAGCACACGTGCGGCGTGGGCGACCCTCCGTGGGGATCACGAAGAGGGCGGTGGTGCCGGTGAGAGTTGGTGGCGAGAAATATGGGGGCTCTCAAGCCTGAGGTTGGAGAATATTGTCGATGACAAGTCGATGATGAATCAGGTGGTCACGCAATAAAAAAGGCGGGGCGGTGATAAGGACGGAGGCACAAGGGTGCAGGGAACACGCTGGTACGATTCTCTATCGTTGGTGTTTATAATGGTGGGATGGGGATAGTGTGGGCAACACGAACTTCCTTGGCAATGATGACGCGGGCGTTGCAAAGGTGTTTGTGTCAAGAGGGAGGGCTAAGTGACCAACAGTGGTATTGAATGTGGGATTGAAGTCGGGCAGTCAAAGTTAGGTGTGATATATGGCAGAGGATCATCACATTTCCAGGCCGGGTTTCAACCCAGCAGAAGGAAAAAAACGATTCGTTTGATCCGAGGGTGTAGACACACAGCGCCAAATATGGCTGCGGGAAATTTGTCCGGTAGGTCCCGGTGTTCGGCCCACCCTGATCTTGTCAACATCCTCGTGAAGAATCTCCTCATTACCGTCGCGTTCCACACTCCTTTATCAATTGTAAGGTCCTCTTTGGAAAAAGAGACCACAGAGGTACGTTTAATTATTATAAGCCATGTGGCCTTTTTTGTAATTGGACTCAAAAGTAACTGTATTCAAACAGATTGGACGAGTCATCCTGCTACAGCTCTTTGCCCTCAATGGAACTACGGTTGCTAACTGATTGAAAGGGCAGCTTGAAAGGTATGTACCTACTCTTGATTTTACCACGCTACAGCTAATTTATTTACTTAAAAAGGCTCACAAAAACATACCGGAAGCACGCTGCACGACTTCGACAGACAGGGGGTGGGCTCGACGACGAAAAATAGGAGAATTCGCAAGATGAGCGCCGCGATACTACATCCATGGTGAGGGCCCAAACAAAAGGAGCATGTTAATAAAGCGGTGGTGGTTTTCAGGATTTTCTGCAAAATCCCAGACAAGCTGCATATTTCCGAGCCTTGGAACAGTTGGTCGTCCATTCGGCTAGCGTGTGAGAAGGATGGAAAGGAGTGTATTGATATCAAGATCGTTGTCCCTTCGTCTATGTTCAAGTGTTTGCTGAGCCGCAGGCGTAAAAATTTGGTGCATAAGCATTGACATGATGTATTGCTTCAGAAGTTCATCGTGTACAGAGAGTGGTGGCATTTGTTTGAACGGCAATTGAGGATTGCGCTGCCAATCCAATCCATTGCCGGGCCAGTGATTAGGTCATCTTCTGGCATTGTATTTGGTCAACGTCCCGATTTGGATAGTCTTCTCTCTCTC
>Ga0307513_10003904_pt1 | contig 20037 bp, 30 predicted proteins | sample 15_EM_MG_FD_202174 | JGI IMG/M metagenome (GOLD analysis project Ga0307513, IMG submission 202174) | Populus trichocarpa ectomycorrhiza microbial communities from riparian zone in the Pacific Northwest, United States - 15_EM | ecosystem: Host-associated > Plants > Roots > Unclassified | place...
CCCTCCGACTTCACTCCGGACTCATCATCCGACGTGGAACGTGTACTTTCGTGCAGAAGCTCAATAATGTGGCTGCTAGAGGAGCTAAATACGCGCTTATTTACAAGAACGGTGTAGTACGTAGTCTTGCGACGGACAGATGCGCATGTACGCGATTAACTCTGTGTGCAGACTTCCGTCACCCCTTCGACCAGTCCTTATGTTTCTACGCCGATCAGTGAACAGGACGGCGCTTACCTCGTCGGCCAATTTGTTGCTGGTCACAACGTCACTGTCAGCTTCCTGCAAGGGCCTTCCCCAACCCTTAATCTCCAGCTTTACCCACGGCCCCACCTATGACCTCTATCTCAAGCACAATATTGCTGCTCCCGGTGATAACGTTCTCAGCTCGATTCCGGACAACCAATACGCTGTGTATTCTGGCACTTCGATGGCAATCCCTTACGTTGCTGGTTCCGCTGCCCTCATCCCGTCATCGAAGGGTAAGAACGGTTGCGATGGGAAAGCCGTCAAGAAGTACCTGCAAACAACTGCCAAATACATAAGCCCGACCCCATAGAGAGACCGATCCATACGACACTCTGATCTAGCAGGGATCTGGTCTTATGCAGGTGTATAACGCCATTCATTATTCGACTGAGGTTTCGCCAACGGAAATCTTGTTAAACGATACCACCCACTGGAATGGCTTGTAAGCGACGTCCTCCGGCGATCGTGTTCCGCGATTGCCCATCTGCTCCCGGAGCCGAGTTATCGAGATCGAGAACGCGTCATTCAAGAGCGTTACCTACTGTAGACCCCTTGCTGGCACTGCCATCACCTCTGATGGCCTACTTCCCACCACGACCGTTGCTCTGACCACTAGCAGTCTCAAGGTTACCATTAGCCGAGAGGAGGTTACAGTCTGGCCAAAGTTCAAGGGATTTGTCGTCGTTGTTTTTCAAAAACCTGAAAATGATAAGACACTTCCTGTCTACTCTGGTTGGGTTGCCATCACTGCGAGCACTGGCGAGCCTCTCTCGGTGGTAAGTAACGACAATCCCAAGTCGCGTTTTTTGTGCGTCTTTCAGACGTATATGGGCGTAGCTGCCGCCATGAAAGATGTCCAGATGATGGACAACTCGGACTTCTACTTCGGATACAATGCCCCTGTCGTCCTTGATTTGTTTGGAACGCCTTAATCCGAACCGACCAGCTATGCCATTGGCATTTTCGACTACCCGCTCCTCGGTGGGTCTGTCTTCTACCTCTATGCAGCTGCATTCTCATATTTACCCCATAGTGTGGCGCCGTGCCGTGGGTACTCCCCGCCGGGTCGTCGACCTGCCAACATCAACCTCAAGCCCATGTATGAGAACCGTGCCGGGTGAGAAGAGTTCGGGAAGCGCAGCTGGGGGGGCTCGTGGTATCCTTGGTGGAGCCCAAGCGATGGCAGTACCTACGCCAAGGTCCCTGTCGTCGCAACCCTGCTTGAGAAGTGGATCTACCACTACGGTCATTCGCCTTGACACCGTGACACTTTCACTGGTGTCGGTGGCTATGATCCTGCGTAACATCTTGAACAATCGGCGGTACACTACAAATAGCTGTGGCCTCGCTTAGTTTCACCAATGCACAATGAGTCCTGACCATCTCCTGGTCGTGAACGACCACTAGGCACCAGCTGCGCACCATGACTAAGCCCGCGTCTAATGCGCAAATACCCATGCCCTTCTCGGCTCCCGGCGAAGCGACTGAATGGAAGCAGTGACGGGTCCGTGCCGCGATTACGAAGCAGGTTGAACCTTACCACGATATTCGATGAGCACCGAAGCAGTTGGCCCAGGCTCAAAAGGGCGCCGTGGACCTACGTCTAGTTCATGCGCCGAGTGCAAAAGGTGCTGCTTGTGCACCAGTACCCGAATGAAAGCCGTTGACCCGTGATCAGGCTCAAAATCAAGTGTTCGCGCGACGAAAGCGGGAATTGGCCATGTATCAACTGTACGAAGAGGGGGTGCTCTGCACTATGTCCAAATGAGACCATGCCAGAGTCATCACGCAGGTTTGTGGCTATGTATCGCTGAGGCGGGTTCAGCAACTGATCGCCGTTGGTGCAGAGGCGAGGCTGGTGTCGACGCTTTAAAGAGAAAGAACAAGCAGTTGACTCAACGCATTAAAGAGTTAGAGGCGCAGCTCGGGGCCATAAACAGGGATGGCTCTAGCCCCGCAGCCACCAGTGAGGGAACAGCAGTAGATCAAGAGGTTGAGAGCCTTGCCAAGGACTTCGGAATCCTCAAGATTGAGCCAGATGGCCGCACAACATGGCATGGTTCGTCTCACTTCCTCCAGCCGGTATAACCCTGATCCATATTTCAGCTTCTCACGCCCCAAGTGATAACTTTCTCATTGATAATGCAGCCGACGATTCGGCTTGCTGGGACAGCGGTCTCCCCATTGAATTGCTGATGCTCGCTACCAGCTTTCCCTTCACGCCAATCAATCCTTCTCAATGTCCATCCAAGTTCCAAGGGATCAAAGACGTCATGAAAGCTTTTGCGCCACCATACGACATAACTTTGCAGCTTATTGATGCTTTCTATAATCATACAACCTGGCTCGGGACTCCTGTCCCACGCTCAGAAGTGATAGAGGGGACAGCCCTTCCTCTATACCGGTTATCATCGTGGGAAGAAGTTCATCCATCAAGACTCGCCTTCTTCTTCTCCGTGTTAACCGTTGGAGTACTTGGTAAGCTGTTTGACGGGGCTTGTGATAGACTACTTTCTTATCCCATTCTCAGTCGATACATCACGCCCCGCATACGATCCACTCGCGATCAAGATGCACCAACTTGCGTCTGCGTCTCTCACATTGGCGCGACCCATGGAGGAACCTAGCCTGCTCTTGCTGCAAAGCATCTTGGTATACCTATTTGGCCTGCAACTCACGGATACTCGCGAAGCCACGAGCCGCTTCTGGGCATTGAGTGGGACGGCTTTTCGGATCGTGGTTGCGGTAGGTGTGACATCCTCCGTGGAAGCAGTCCTACTGACCCTCATTATAGCTCGGAATTCACCGTGACGTGTCCAGCGGTGGCCTTTGCAAGACGGAACTCCACGCCCGGCGTCGACTATTTTGGCAATTGAACATGCTTGTGAGGGTGTTGCCTCCCCATCCACTTGAGCTAAATCTCCGTAGGATGCGGTCGTCAGCGTTGCTTATGGACGGCCAAGGTTTTTCCATCCTCGCCAATACGACTGCCCTTTCCCTGATTCTGAGGAGATGACGGAGCCTGAAGGAAAAAGTAAGTGGTCTTACCTAATGTAATACTCATTCTCAAGACGACGTTACATATATCCTTACAGTGATCGAGGCGCAGCTAACGAATTTGCGGGACGTACGTCTAGTCTTTTCACTTGTTGGAAGGCCATTGGCGCAACGTATCCCATGACTAGGTTCTTATCCCTGCCTTGGACGAAGCATTCTCTGCCCAACAACCATCCTTTGTCAAAGTGCTCGATATAGACAAACGAATCAGAGGCATGCGACCGCTGGCGGTAAAGCCCATGGAAACGACCGTGGGTCAGGTGCTGACCTCCTTTTGCTGTAAAGTGTTGAGCAATCGTATTTGGGTCATATGCTCATTTTCTTTCAGTGCTTGGCGTCTCACAAACAACTTTGATGTATCTACATAGACAGTACGCATGCGTCTCGTCTTGCTACTCCAGCTTACGCAAGTGTCATCACAGCTACTTCTTCAAATGCCTTAACGAAGGGACCGATCCGATGAAAAGCAAGTATCGATATTCCTTCTTTGCAAGTCAACAAATTGCCAGTTCTATGGTCGCTCAAAGTAAGTTTTGGTCACCAAGAACCTCCCAGTCTTTTGACAGCCCACTCACGCGGAGATTCATAGTCCGCCACATGTACCGCCAGAATCCAGCCCTCACCACTCGCCTTTTCTTCCTTTGGCTGCACGTTTTGTCGGCACTCGTTGTTCTTGCTGCCATCGTGACCAGAGCCCCTGGTTGTGAGGCCGCACAGGGAGCCATGCTTGATCTGGATTTGGGTTTAATGATCTTCAACGAAGCAACCGCCAGTCGTAGAGTACAACGAGCCCTGGTGCGTTCTATTCCATTGGTTTTCTTTCATCGTCTAACCAATATTTAGCCTACCGTGCGCAAGCTCCGAGACAAGGCTCGAGATGCACTAGTTGCTCACTTGACCGGTCAGGCCATTCCAAAGTCTGAGGAACAACTTGAACAGCTTTTGGGGGAGGCCGCTGTCTTGTCCCGTGCTGCTCAGATGTCGGAACCCTTCGACAATATCTTATCTGAGGCCTCGTCCTCGGCTCGCGGGCCAGCCAATCCACCCATTACTCCAGAGTTCCCTACTGTGACACCAAACTCGTTCGAGCTTCCGATCCTGGACACTAGGTTGTTCGGGCAAGATCCTGCGCTCCAGTGGTTGACATCTTGCGGTGCGCCGGGCCCGTCCCAGCTGAGTCTGAACCAAGACATCGCCTTTGAGCAGTCGCTACTTCAGCCCGAAGCACAACCAGGACCTGGATTGAATACGTTCGACTTGCTGCATAATTGGTCGACAATCCCTGTCACTGATATACCTTCTTGCGTCCCTTCTAATGCTACCTCGGGTGGCTGTTTCGACCTCCCCGTGGGTGTTGCACAAGGAGTCGCCCCAGACATAGATTGGAACAGCATTTTTCGGGATCTCTAGATATCAAAACCTGCTATATCCGTGTATCTTGTGTATCGTTACCTATGAACATGACCTCCCCTGCTCTCCAGACTTTGGTACTGAAGTGAAGTATTATAGGCGCGCCAGCTTGCCAGCTAATCACAACCTATTATCTCCATCGAATTGACCCATAGGGCCATCTTGCTTCTCAGGTGGCCCCTCCACTGTTGTCAACTTTAGGGATTGATTTAATTAATTTAAATTTCACGTTTTAACCATGCCCACATCCCCCGTCGTCTATCGACGTGTCCTCGATCCGATCGGTCGTGTACTTGTCACTCCTCTGACGTTTTGCGAACCAAAGGCACCCTGTCGTTGGTCTGTAAAACTTGGAATGTGATCGCAGGAGAGCATCTCTGTGATACCGTTCCTTTTGGTGGCGAGCAGTCGCTTCTATTCACCTGCACGCCTTACGCTCTTTGAGCGACCACGATCTAGGCGACGAGAGGGGCCATAACCCTTTGATGCCCGCGTCGTCACTTCAGCCTACTTGCAATAGTCAAACTGTTAGAGTAATGCATGGAATATCGCATAATAATTGTCATGTGCGAAGGGACAAGAAGAACGGTAAGTCGACAATTAGGTTTTGTGAACCGAGTTCGTGGAGATGATCTGCGATTTCAGTATTTTTGTATCCCCTCCTGGTGAAGAGCACCAGAGACAACTTTGAGCACTCGATGGCTCCTCCATCAAAGCTCCGCTCTGATTACCATAAGAGAGCTAGAGCCTGAGCTTTGGCCCTCTTGTCCTTGATTGTCCACTTCTGAATACGGCCTTGTCCCTCGTTGTCTGTGAATAATACAAACGGGGCTTCGATCCACATCGCAGCTGACCAAATCCAGCCTTGAGAGTCCGTCAATCGCGCACAAGCCCTAGCTGCCTCCATGTCCGAGTCTCCGGGCGCCAAACTCGCTGCGGTCAAGGACGAATGCACCAAGGAGCATTGCTTCGCTGCGTTTGACGCCCTCTACTGTGCGTTGACGAGTGCTCCGGTGATTGAGCCGTCTTTCGTGGACGATAAGTAGTCAGTATTCGGTCCACGTCACACTCTTTAGTCCCGCATCGGGGTTCTATTCATACTATGCGGTCCTGAGTATGTACTGATGCGGTATCTGCACTTGTCACAGCCCGCTGTTCGTCACTTGGAACACCCGGTCGAGGAGGGGCGACCACCGGTTGCGCGGATGCATCGGTAATTTTTCTGCGATGCATATCCGCACTGGAATACCCGAATACGCACTCATCAGTGCATTCGAGGACCACCGATTCTCCCCAATCCCGCGGGAGGAGCTGGAGAAGCTGCAATGCGAGTGCGTCGAACAACCCTTGGCCTCATTCGTCTCCCAAATGTGTCTATTTCATATCGCGTTACTAACTTTCTCTTCCCTACGATCATCAGAGTCTCCCTCCTCACCAACTTCGAAAACGCCACGGACTACTTAGACTGGACAGTCGGCACGCACGGGATTCAGATCACTTTTCAGCATCCATTCTACTCTGCAATCTCAGGGTCGGACTCAAGCACACCGGTGGACTCCAACGCATCCTCGTCGACCTCACTCTTGTCCTTCGCGTGGTCCAGCCGCCCGCAAGAGGTGCCGCGACGCAAGTACTCCGCGACCTACCTGCCGGATGTAATGCCTGCGCAGCAGTGGACGAAGTTGCAAGCTATTGACAGTGCGATTCGCAAGGCCGGGTGGGACGGGAAGATCACGGATGAGCTGAGGAGAGGCATTCATTTGCGACGGTACCAGAGCAGCAAGGCTTTTGCTACCTGGGAGGAGTATGCCCAGTGGAGGGAGGGACAGGGGTTGAGCGTTCGAGTCTAATTAAAGGGTCTCGAGGGTCCTTCCAATTTAGAGGGCCTGCTTTGGATATTGATTTGACAATTTTGACTGCTGTTTACAAATGTTCTGGGATTACAATTTGTGTAGGGTAGAACTACCAGACGGTTCATTGAAATGTGCACGAGTAAAACATCTAGGGTAACATGAATCTCCCCTATTCTCCCTCTTACGCAATGAGATTATTGTCACTTTCCACTCGCCTTGCTGCCCTCTGCGCATCCTCTGCCTCCTGCCTTGCGCGCACAACGATATGTCTATACCCGCGTGGTACAGCCAACCTCCCAAATGTCATCTCGAGCGTCCTCCATACGGTCTTCGTGACCTCTAGATCCCCATCGCTCGTCTTCATGAACGACCGCAGGATCCAGTGCACCATCCTCGCATTGGGTGGGTCCTCCGTCAGCTCGCAGAAGTTGGAAAAGAGTGTGGAGAGCGTGGAGAGGTTCCAGTCCACAGGGTCCGGGTTTTCCTCTTGGTGCTCTTGAGTTTCGAGCGGTGGAGTGGCAGGTACACAGGCAGGGGACAGCGCGTGCCGGACGAAACCGAGGAATAGGGCACGAAAAACTGCATGGATAGGTAGAGAGTCAAGTTCTAGTTCCGCGTCCTGTGGTACCTGCCAATGGGCCAATAGATCTCGGTAAACTTCAAGCGCACGTCGCAAGTACCCGCGGTACGCGAGGATCTGCACAATGGAAACATATGTCACTGCGTTGGGAACCACCTTAGGAAAGACGAGGAGGTCACCGAAGAGGAGTCTTTCGGCTCTCTCTATTCCCTGACCCTGCGCACCTTGTCCCCCTTGCATACAGCGCACGTTCTCCTTTAAGACTGCGTACACCTCCTCTACCTCGTTCACATGACCCATCCGCCCCAGTGCCCAGATATACGCGGTGACGCCATCCACACCAACGTCATCGCGCGCCTCGGCAAACTCGCGTATGATAGCGCGTACAGGCTCGAGTTTACGCCCGTAGATGTAGAATGGTAGGATGGCCAGTCGCGCTAGACGGTCCTGCGTGAGTGAGGACTCACGCATGAGCTGCAACGCGTGCGCGACCAGCCTGGGCAGGCGGGTGCGCGTCGCGATGGAGAGGAGCGTAGTATACGTGCGGATCGTGGGTTCTGGGATCGGTGCTCCTTTGCCAGGGGTTGGCCCGTCGTGATGTGGGGAAGACGCGAGATCGTCGTGCTGCGCCTCCTCGAGTTCGCTGGCATACTCCCTCCACTCGCGCAACACACGCACCGAGGCCAGGTAGTGCCGTTTCCGCCCGCGGCGCTGGGTGTCTCCCGCCACATGGAGGAGTGCGTTCCACTGCCACGTGTGGAGGGTGCCCCCGGCGTCGCGTATGGCCGTGAGGACCTGCTGAAGGCGCAGGAAGACGGCTCGCGAGCGCGGGCGTGTAGACACTAGCAGCGCGGACAGGCGCACGAGCAGCTTGGGTAATGGGGAGTGGTAGAGCGATCGGCAGCGCGTGAAGGCGTTCCAGGCTTGGTTTGGCGAAGGTGTGTAGGCTATTATTGCCTCCAGGAGGTCGGGATCGTGTATGACGTGAGGGTTGAGGTAAGGCAGGTCTGCTGGGGCGGATTCTCGATAAGGATTTGAAGAGGGGAGGCGGGTCGGTGTGGGTGGAACTGGAGGGCGATCCTGTGCTACTCGTTCGATGCGCTCGTGCCCTGATAGGTGCCCTGGTGCGTCTTGGATGCGCGCAAGGAGTTGTCTCTGCAACGCCTGAACGGAAGGTGGGACACTCTTCGGAGATGGAGTGTTGGATTGAACATGAGGAGGCTGCGGAAGGTCGTGAGAATGTAATATAACGGTGTTGTTGTTATTGACTGACTGGTTCTCGAGATAAATTTTGCGCAACTGGGAAAGAAGGATCTGTAGACTTCTGCAAAATCTGCAAAATACTGAACATCGCCCTCAATGGATATGCAGAACTGATATGATACCTCTCCAGAGCTGGTCGACGCCACCGTGTGCTCGGTGCCGACGAGACGCGTTGCGAGTCGACTTAACATAGACATAGAGGCTGCATTCGGCGACTGGGACGCGCATTTTTTGATACAGACGCGTCTGTGGGATATCCTGAAGCAAACTGACGGTTGAGATCGGAGACATAGGCCGCCGGTGCTTGCACTGAGCATGAACAGCGTCGCGCTCAGCCTGGAGGCATGCACGCTCGCTCCCGGCGGTTCTCAAGGCTACTGTGGACAAGCGAAGGGTTGCAGCCAGCACGCAAGTCGTACAAGTTACCAATTTTTGGTCGAAGCAGTTAAACGAAAGCCAAGCAGCTGCTTTGTGCAGCTTGGACCCACTTAGACTGGCAAGATAGACAAATTTTAATAAAAATACGTATCAAACTATCACTATAATTACTGGTACCACGGGTACCGCTGATACTGCTCGGAGGCTGGGGGATTACGCGGGAGGGGCGGCCAAATCCGAGGAGTAACGTACGTGGTGCGTAAGGCCTTGACGTTGGGGTGTGTTACAGCTGACTGAGCTGACAGTTCCCAAAGTGGCCATTTCGTAATTAATCTCACCCAACCCTCTTCCACCACCCGTTATTCGCATCGTGTGCGCGCACTTCTCTTTTTTCCTGAGGAGCTGCGGTCTCTCCTTACTTCCATCCCGCGGTACTACCGCCCTATCCTTAGACTCTGCCATGTCCTCTCACTCTCCCTCTCCTTCATCATCAACGGTTATGGCACCCTCGCTTTACTCCGAGCGCGACCCGCTTCTACTTCAGGCTCCCTACCGCAGCCCCAGCCCCCCACGGCCGTGGTACCACTGCAAACCTCGGCCAGCATGGCTCATTCCTTTCGCTCTCACAATGGCACTATCGGTGAGTACAGTGGCCTGCGAACCCGCTCACCGCTGCTGCCGGCTTACCAAGTCCTCGTTTGCGTTCGTCAGCGCGGCCTCACTATCGCAGCCCGAGTCCAAGCCCTCATTCAGCTCACCTGTGCAGCCAAGGTGGAGCACTCGATATTCCCTTCACTCGATCCATTATCGTCCTCTTCAAATTCTACCCTACTACACGCGCTACACGACACTATTACTATCCAGCGTCCTGTGGGTGGAGTCCCCCAGTACTGCTTCCAGGACCCAGCAGTCCAAGCTGCCGCAGCAAAGGTCCAAACAGGCCTTCTAGTCATCATGGGCATACTCAGCGCGTTAACCTCGGGTGTATGGGCCAAATGGGGTAGCAGAGTCGGGAGGACCCGTGTGTTCGCAGTCAGTGCATTGGGTCTGGCCTTGTCGTAAGCATATGTTTTCACGTCTTCGCGATCTCTCTGTTAATCGGTCCTTGCATTCAGGGAGATGATTTACGGCCTGCTGCTGCTCCCACACTCACCCTTCCGCAAGCACGGCCCTTGGCTCTTACTCCTCTCACCGATTATAGAAGGCTTCTGTGGTGGATGGACAACTGTCCAAGCAGGCGTAAATGCCTATGTATCCGACGTCAGTCGTCCAGAAGCAAAGTGAGTGTATCTCTCCTGCCGTAACCTTATTTCGTATCTGGGGCGAGCATATCTGACTTGCTACGTAATCAGCTCCAAACTCTTTTCGCGATTTAGTGGCGTACTCTATGTGGGCTTCGCCCTAGGTCCTGACATTGCGGCGATTGTCATTCGATCCCAACCTTCCCGTTCAGTAACGCCACTCTTCTTCCTCTCGGCTCTTTCCTATCTCCTGAATGCATTCTACACCTGGGCTATCGTACCGGAATCCCTACCAACCTTTGCAGAGGACCAGTGCTGCGGCGCTTCTTCCGCCCCTACCTTGTATGGCGGTGGTGCTTCTTCTGCCCCTACCTTGTATGGCGGTGCCCGTGACAGTACCCCTGGAAAGACGCACGCGCCTGTTGCCGACAACGTTGAAATCACCCCTCTGCCGCACGCCACGCTGCTTTGTATTCGGAGCATCCGACAAGATTTTTCGTCCATTGCCGTCCTTCGGCCCCGACGCGCTGGTGCGATGCGGAAGGACTACGCCTTGACTTTTATCGGGATCGCCTACTTTTTCTACCTCCTATCGCTGGCTAATTTCCAGCTCAAGTATCTCTATGCCGAACGGGGTGAGTGGATTTGTATTACGCTGCGCTCGGGCGGAACTGAGCTGATCTTGCAGCCTATGGATGGGATGCCGAGCAACTGGGCTACTACATTTCGATGATGGGGGGTATCCGCGCGTTCAACCTCCTGATTTTCTTGCCAAGTATGTATTCCTTACAACCTGCATGCCAGACCTGACCGTCCCTCCAGTATTCATCTACCTCTTCAAGCCCCGCCAACCCAGGAACGGCCGCGCGCCAACCACTCGCCAAGTCCTACAATTCGACCTTACTATCGCGCGGTTACAAATGTTCCTTGACACGCTCTCACACATTCTCGTCCTGGTCTTCCCCTCGGACTCGGAACCGCTCTTCGTGCTCGCCTCGTCGCTGACGTCCATGGGCGCAGGCTCAATCCCTGCGGTCCACTCGACCGTTCTGGGCTACGCGCGCTACCGGAACATCCAGGCACAAGTGCCCGAGACGGCGCGCGAGGATGTCGGCGTGTTGTTTGGCGCACTTGCGACGATCCAAGCTCTGGGGCAGTCGATCCTCGGCCCTATCCTATTTGGAATACTCTACTTTTATACCTCCGAGGTATTCCCGAAGAGTATTTTTGTCGCCAGCGCGGTGTTTGCGGGCTTTGGGTGGGCGATTATGAGTGTCTGCGTCCGTCCCCGGAAGAGGGTCATTCTCCATGGACCACGGAAGAGCCTTCCGGAGGGTAGGAGGCGCATACGCAGACGTGGGAGGAGTCCGCTGACTAAGGGCATCGGGTTTGGAAGCGAACTGGAGTCGATCGCGGAGAGACAAAATATACTCGTATAATCAATTCTTGGGCATTCGTTGGTCTGTTTCGTTCTCCTTTACCTTGCATATTCCCGTTCGTGATGTCATAGGGCCCGAGGTATGCTTCTCTGTATTTAATTCTGTATTTCTTATATGGAATAGGAGGAATGTACAGTTAGAATTTCGAGAGTGCGCATAGGATAGGCGCGAACGGAGCGCCCAATTAAATTTATCTCCACACACTTGTTCCCCACCGCGACAATGACTACGAGTGCGCCTGCACCCATAGCAGGGTTCATGTCAGGCCTCACCGAGCCGGTGCAGAGTTACGTCCCCGAAGTCAGGGGCCACTCCGTACTTGAGAATGCATTCCCACCAAGGTACGAGGACATACGGCGGTTCGCGCGGTTCTTTGATGAGAGGTGTGTACCACCGATTTCGCCGCCCTGCCTGGGTCCTTCTGATGTGTATGAGGTCCAGAGTCAATGCCGAGGTGCGGTAGTGCGTATTCCAGTCGGTCGAAATAGGCAGCGGACTGATTCGAGCGTAGTGCCCTTTCCTTGCAGGACGTTGCGGAATCCATGTCGCAAAACGATGACGGTTCGGCGTTTCTACATTCCGACGAGTTGCGCGCGTCTTGGGTCCACTTGCGGGAGTCGTTGCTGGAGGGTCCGTCTGTGGCTTCATTCTTTGTGCCTACAGAACACTCACGGGGGCGCGTATGTACAGATGTACGCAATAGGCAAGCGTTTGCTCAGAAATTGACGGTAATCGCGACCGAGCTCAGAAAACGGATGGTACGTATTCTTTTCACTCCGGAATCGCGTTCATGTACCGACTACTCGTCAGAAAAGCTGTGATGATGCCCTACAGCAAAAGCGCAATACGCAGAAAGTGGATAATTCCTACATCTACCATTGTCGACAGCGGCATACGCAGTGGTCCAACGAGGCCCAGATTAGCCACAAACTGTACTACGACGAAGAGTCTAATTCGATGGCCTGGTTGTCGGTATGTCCTGAGCCTCTTATAGGATTGTGCTATATTTGATTTGGGAGGACAGAGCCCAGTGCAGAACTCACCTAACACTCTCTCGCCACCTTCGGGTGCTGCGTGGCGTAGTACTGGTCATCTACCTTCGGAGGAGGTTAGCCGACAAGGGAGTAATTCTTCGAAAGGATCGTCTCTTTCGCGGTCAGGTGAGTCCAAAGTCCTCCAACTGGTATACTGACACCTACATATGGATAGCGACAAAGTTAAGGAGCTTATTCGATGGGGGCCGGTCTACGGGTGAACAACCACATCGACGGGCGAACAGTCATAGCGTTCCTCCTCCACCGAGACGGGTCTCACGCGAGGAGATGTACCAAGCAGGTATGTGCAGGTTACTATACAATGTGGTTATGGGACACACATTTGGCGCAGATGCACAGTACCGACTTGAGAATATTCGTCTCAATCGAGCGCTCGAACAGGGCCATTTGAATATGGAAAAGGTTGCAAACGTAGGGATTCACCACTCTGGGTTGTGACAGGGATGTGACTAAGTATGTAGGATATGCTGAGCGCTCTTCAAGACTCTGTCGAGTGGATCAAGAAAGGGCTTGCGCAGTATGGGGCCAATCTCAAGTCAGCTGAACATTTGCGACGTCGCTATTTACTGACTAAGATATTTGATAGCGATGTCTCCCATTCCGCCCTGCAGTCTGCTTCCCATATAATCAACGATGCCGACACGATCTCGTCACTCAAGAGCACAGCACCTCTATACGAGCAGGTACAAGAAGATTTGGAGAAGTCAAAGTCTTTATCTATACGATATGTGGACCCCAACTATCCTGAGGAGCCCTGCAGTCGAATACTCTTTGGGCTTGAGCTTGACGAGCAAGCGCTGATGGCCCTCGATTTGGAAGGTGGGATACCAGCGATTCTACATCACCTGATGGATGATATAGCAAGAAGAGGTGTAGATGAGCCAAACATCTACGTGCGTAGTTTCTGCTTTCTTTTCGGTGGAGGCTGAACCGATCACTTAGCGCGCTGATGTACCACCCAAATTTGCACAAAATGTGAGTGTATTACTTCTTGTGCCTATTTCTTGCTCATGGGACCTCAGGCTGGGCACTACCTGGAACGACATTGGACGGACGATCCGGATAAGAATCGCAAGTTAATAAGGGTACAATGTCCCCGAGTTAGGCATACTGCAGCTCTTCTAATTGCAAGCCCTTGCTCCTTCGCTACATCAGCACGGCGCTAACTTGCCCGTCCAGTACTATTTAGAGAAGCTTCCTTCCCCGCTTTATCATGGGCCAAAGTTGGCTGATTGGTATTACGACATGATTCAGCAGAGTGCGTATGCACGCTTACGGTGTAACATCACTGACCCATTGGCCAGATGTCGAAGCGCACCGGGTGGAGACTGCGCAAGAGATTATATGTGACGCATTGGCGAAACTCACCCCGATATACAAAGAAACACTGACCGCCGTCATCCGTCATCTTGCGGAACTCGTGGTATTGAGCGTGGATAACGACCCGCCATCGCTATCGCGGAGCCTTTCGAGCACTCTGACAGGGAACGAATCGGAAGGGGCGGTCACAATGCTAAAGCTTCTCATAGAACGACATTATCTCATTCTTCAATGATTTAGTTAGATTTTCTGGCATTCCGTTTTTGCGCAACACGTGAGCAAATATTGTGACAGCCTTCAATCCCAACGACGACTTTCCCCATCCCAAACTCGCGTATTACACGCTACTCGATATGCCACCGAAGAGGAAACGCGATTCTGATGAAATGTCCATCGAACGTCCTACGCGTCCTCGTCGTGAGGGCGTTCTGTACGAGCCCAAGGCGGTGACCAAGCGTGCGCCAAAGGGTGCAGCACCAAAACGCGTCGCGAAAAAAGATAGAACTCCTCCCCCGAGCCTGAATCCGCTCCCAACGCCTCCGGACCATCCCCGTCCGCCGCGGCAGCTCTTTGTGTGGGGCGTGGGCGGCATGGGCCAGCTCGGCATGGGGCCAGATTTACTCGACGATGTTGTGAAACCAAAGTTACATAAGTGGTGCCAGGAGGCAATTGAAGAGGGCAAGTTCGGTGGTGAAGGTGCTGGCATAGAAAGCATCTATGCTGGCGGTATGCACTCGTTTATGGTCGACGAAGAAGGAAAAGTGCGTGCATCACGCCATTGTTCCATTTTACTGTTTGATTCGGCGGCTTATCTCGGGTTTCTGTCCGATTACTGCAGGTTTGGTCATGGGGTGTGAACGACGATGCAGCGCTCGGACGGCAAACTAAGGATGTCAAGGACGCTAATGGGAACCCGGTTGACCCGGACGAACTTTCCTATACCCCCCATCCAGTCGAGGATCTCGTTCAGCAAAAATTCCGCGCTGTTCAAGTAGTCGGCGGTGATAGCACTGGTGCGGTCCTTAGCGAACGCGGTAAACTTCGTATTTGGGGCTCCTTCAAGGTTCGCGAGTTTCCTCTTAAAATTACGGGACATACCGTGCTGATTCGTTCTATTCCTCGTTCCAGACAGCAGAAGGCCACAAAGCCTTCTCGAACCTGAGCCGGCATGGAGAACTCCCGTCTAAATCTGCAACAGAATCTTTCCGACCAGTGGAACTCCCGAGCATCAAGGACAAAAATTTCTCGACGATCGCTTGTGGTGATAATCACCTCATCGCATTGACTACCGATGGTCACGTCTACACATGGGGTGCTGGGGAACAGGGGCAAGTCGGACGTCTCGTTTTGGAGCGTCACAAACTTCATGGAATGGAACCGGAGAGACTGAACATAAAAGAGGCTGTAGCAATTGGGGCTGGAAGCTTCCATAGCTTCGCTGTCCTGAAGAGTGGAACTGTCCTTGCTTGGGGATTGAACAACTGGGGACAGCTTGGCTTCGAGAGCAATCCCAGGCTCAACCCTAAAATTCACACTCAATATGAAACCGTCGACGACCTTGATCCAGAAATCACAGGCTCCCGGGTCGTCAAGGTTTCTGGTGGGGAGCATCACACCCTCTTCCTCCTCGAGGACGGGCGAGTTTTCGCTGCTGGTCGGTGTGACGGCGGCCAGCTTGGCATTCCCAGGAACCACCCAGCATTCAAACTCGATGTCAACAAGAGCGGTGGTGGGTCTTGCGTCTATAAGCCCGTGCAGATCGAGTTCGATGAGCCCGTGGCGGACATCTATGTCGCATCGAGGAAAAATTTGGTCTTGACTCGCGGTGGGAAGCTGTACAGCTGGGGTCAGGGCGACCTCGGTATCGACGAGCAGACGGATGAGCGGTGGACGCCCACTCTCATTGCCGGCAAGCCCAACGCTAAATGGACTTGCCTCAGCGCGGGTATTGGTGGGCAACATACCCTTGCACTGTTCAAGAAGAAGGTTGATGAGAATCCGGATGCGATGGAAATAGACAAGCCCCTTGCTAATGGCGCTGCAGAGGGGAGTGGTAAGCCGTTGGCAAACGGCGTTAATGGCAGATACCATTAAAACCAGTCTTGGTCCTTGTGTCGACCTATGGACTGGATGTCATTTGTTGTTGGTCTCCTAGATCTGATCATGTCCGAGCTGTGGCTTCCTACCGCAAGTTACCTTCTGTTCTCGTCCATTGTAATCATTGTCGCGTTGTGTCAGGAATAAATACATTATTCGTCCAATGGGCCCATGTGGTCACTGTTAGCTATGCCCGAGGAGCCTCACCCTCAGTTAAGTCTGCTGCCCACATCAGAAGGGGCACGTTGTGTGATTTCATATCGAGTGGAAGCGACAGCCAATTACTCTACACGCTTCGCAATGGGTCCATACTGGTATGAAGAGCCGTATATGCATTACAGCCTTGGTGTCACCTCTTCGGAGCACGCTGGTCGCCAAATTAAACAGAGGTGGAATGGGGTAGTAGTGCCCATGCTGGTACCCATTACGCTACTTAGTCTTGTTTCGCCTCTTTTTCCAACTGATTTGATAGGCGACCAGCCGCATTTCCTCTAAAGCGGTTCCGCATGTCGAGCTAAGTGGCCTGCTCATCAGTACAAATACACTGTGGGCTAATCCGAAAGTCCATTTACCATGCCACGCTTGCATTCGTACAAACTCCGACGTAAATTTTTGCACTCGTCGGGCAGTTGATCGTAGTGCTCCTTCAAACACTCGGAAGGGAGGTGTCCCTGTCGAAGGACACACTCTGAGCGTATGAGACACGATTTGAGGGCCATGCGGATGCCTTCGCACGACGACGACATGGCAGGCCAGATTTCAAGTTGCAAACGAAACAAACAATGAATGCAAGCGCAGGATGGAGAATAACTTTCCTCACGAGTTGGCCATCAAGCCATCAGTCGACACGCGCGGGCTCTACGATGAACACTTTGTCAAGCTCCAGGAGAGTGCTATCCGATCCAGTGGCATCGCGGGGAGGCTTTGGTGCGCGGGTCGACCGGCCGCATCCTATATTTCAACCCCGGGGGGCACGCGAATTGACAACTTTCTTGGACAGGGAGGCAGCCTATCTGATTAAAGATTACGTCGATCCGCGTGATGATACTGTTCAATACGATCCTCCGCCTCCTTGGTCTCTATCCCGCGTCACTCGGCCTGTGCCGATCCGCACCTCGTGGTAGAACTCGGAGCAGGGCTGGGGGTTGTGGGATTCGCCATCGCAGAAAGTCTCCAAAAATATCGAGAGCATTCACGGCATACGTCTGCCGAGCAGCACAGTATATTTTCCAACACATTGCCACGTCCGGACGTTGTCGTCCTCACGGATCTCGAAGACGTATGCGACAAGCTTCTGAATCCAAATCTTTCGCACAAGGCGTCCTTGTGGTCGACCCGCACGGACGGGCAGACCGTCATCCTTCCCCGCGAGTGGCGGAGCGGATCAACGCCAAACCAGTGCGGAATAGTACCACCGGCAAATGAACGTGAGCTTGCGACTAGTGTTCAAGTCGCCATAAGGCCGCTCGCCTGGGGCTCGATGCAGCATGTCGAATCCTTAATTGGGACACTTATGCCATACCAAAATACAAACGCGACTCTCACAATCATATGTAGCGACCTCGTACGTACTTTTCCAATCGCAGGTTCACGGATCTCAATTTTTGAGTTTTTGTCTTTCTCAGGTGTACTTCCCCCACCTCCTGGCACCGCTCTTACGCACTCTCATTCACCTAACGTCTCCTTCGCGATTCTCGTTCGGCACGTCGTCTCTGCCCTCCATCATAATATCGTGTGAGTGGTCGCCACTCTCATGCTTCAGACCCTCTTGTAACGTCCAAGGGCTACCAAGCGTCTGATCGCCCAATCTGCAGATCGAGTGCGCAGCCTGGAGAAGGAGACCCCCTTTTGGCGAGCATTTGGCGCCTGGTTCGACTTCAAGCCCATCCTATGTCAGCAGCGAGGGCCAACCGTATCTCAGGAGGGGATAGAGAGCCTCGGTGGCTCGTGGAGACGCGTTGGGCATGATCTGGAAGATACCACTTTCCTTTTCATCGCACGCCGAAGGCCCGAAACTCTTGAACGCCCTGTGCCCAAAGCCGACAGTGCGCTTCTTGCAAAGTATTTAGACGACACGTTCGAATCGCTCCTCATGGCCGAACTGGGCGGTATATTCGATGGCTGACCACCAGTGGGAGAATAGACGCACATAGAAATATCACTAATACCGTGAATATATACTAGTGTATTGTGAATATGGTTATGAGACACGGGCAAAGGGGTCTCTCGTCCCCCCCACGCGCGCCTTGAACTGGGCTTTAAGGGCTTCCAGTTCCGAATGGACTTCGGCGACTTGGACAGTCAACGCCATGAATGTCGCATTTTGAGACTGCAGGGCTGCTGCGATCGCTGGGAAAAGAACGATATTCAATTGCCAGGGCACAGCAGGAGGGAAATGGACCGCATGGCCATGATGGCATACCTTGGGGCGTCTGCTGAGCGTGGAATGAGGATGCGAGTTTCCGTTCCACTTGCTGGAAGAAGCCGCGTTCGAAATAGCATATAAATTAAGTGTGCGCACACACAGGTAAGGGGGCAGTCTCACCTCCATAATTACCCGGTACCTTTGAATGCGTTCGGCCATCTGCTCGGTAATCCTGGAGAAGAATCTACACACGTAGGGTATCAATGAATGGTACCGAGGTGCACGGAAACCCGTGATACGGTGGAAGCGGAAGCAGGGACGCACTCGAGAGGAAACTGCGCGTGGTTCTTCAAGTGTGCGTTCTGCTGGCCGTCCTTGAATCCATCGACGATACGAGAAGCGATGATCACGTCTTGAACCGCCTGGTCTATTTTATTGCGGAGGTCCTTGGCGAAGAGGTCGTCCGATACGAGCGTGTTCGTGGTGGCCGATAGGTCCTAAGATGCAGCGGATCCATTGTGAGTGTACTGGCGAGGAGCCGCCGAGCCGCCGATCGAAGGGGGGACGATGTCCGCGGGGCACATGGAGGGGGTTTACGTACACGAAAGATCTGCCGGCCGGTAGCAGCATTGTTGACGATCTCTTGGCCGAATTCACGCGCCTTTAGATCTTTGGCGACATTGGTTCCGCTCTGCACTAGATTTCTGCAAACGTGGGTGTGAGGTGCATATGGTCAATGGTGCGTGGGAAAGTGGGGGCAATTTGGGCCGGCGACTGACTCGATATCATTCAGAAGGTCCTGGAGGACCGTGGGAAGATCGTTGAGTTTTGTCGCGTTAGTGAGTGTGGGTATCGCGTCTGGAACCTGCGAGCTGGGCGGAGGGGACGTGAGAGGGGTGTTCAGGCAGGGCCATTGTATTTTTGCGTACTTAACCAAACCCATTGGTTGGTTGGTGTTAAGTCCGAAGTTTGATGTTGGCTGAGCTGGTTGTTGGTTGAATGCCCAAAATGGTTGTGTTGAGGCCATCCCAGCAGCAGGCTGAGTTGTTGATAGACCGAAGAGAGGTGCAGGTGCACCAGCAGCACCAGCAGTACCCATAGCAGCAGGCTGAGCTCCGAAGAGCGAACCGGTAGGCTTTGCAAATAAATTTGTTGTGGCCGGATTGCTCGCCTGGCTGTTACGGGTCAAAACGGGGCTGATAACGGATAGGGAATAGAGAGGATTACTTTTGCATAAACCCAGAAAACGCCATGCAAGTAATTAGTTGATTCGGAGAGCCGCGAGCGAGCGGCAAGAAGGAAGGCGCGTTGGCTGGTGTGACCACATGGTGCCGGCGAGTCTTCGAGTGAGACTGTCTCCAAATGTCATCGAAAATGCGCTGCAGGTTATGTCTCCCACTCCGGGCCTTCGCCATGCGTCTGTCCGTCCGTCGTCCCCTCCTCCCGTGAGCCGCTGCGGCTGTGGCTTCTCACTCTCTCCACACCTCGCTCGTTAAACACATTGCAAATCCTACACATGTTCCTCGATCCTCATCTATAAAACCCCGAGCCCGTCCCGAACTCCACATCCATTGGATTTCTTCCCGGCCTCCCTTCCCGAGCCCTTCCCGAGCTGCCCGCGAGGCAAACCCCATCATCCCTTGGCCTTGGAGGCATGACCATGACAGAGTCCCGGTTGAACCCTCTCCACCGTCTCGGCCACTTCAAACGCTTACCCTCGTCCTCGCCCT
>Ga0307513_10003905_pt1 | contig 20034 bp, 13 predicted proteins | sample 15_EM_MG_FD_202174 | JGI IMG/M metagenome (GOLD analysis project Ga0307513, IMG submission 202174) | Populus trichocarpa ectomycorrhiza microbial communities from riparian zone in the Pacific Northwest, United States - 15_EM | ecosystem: Host-associated > Plants > Roots > Unclassified | place...
ATTTTATTTTCTTGCCTTAGATGTCCAGAAAGGTATGGATGTTAGCTTTTTAATGCCACTGGAATCACTTCATTTCAACCTCTAGAGCTCACGCTCTGCACAAAACATCGACTGAAGGTCAAATCTGTCAATTATCTCCAATTTACTCCTTTTTGCATCTTTCATCCAAAAGTGCCTTCAAAACATAAAACAAAGAATATCAAGGCATTTTATATATAAAACATAGGCAAAACACTAGTTAAATGTGGGTGAAACTATCGAATAATATGGTTGCATCAATACCTCAAATATTTTAGTACCCTTTGTATTGCTTCCTAATGATCCTTAGTTAGATTACTTAAAAATCTACTCAGTTTGCTAACTAAGTAAACAATATCAGGTTTTGTGCAATTCATAACAGATATTAAGCTTTTAATTATCCAAGAATATTCTAATTGGTTTATTCCATTGTCTTTATTTTTGGACAGATAGACATTAAGTCCATTAGTATTTTCACAATACTATTGTCACCTTTAAAACATTTATCGAGAATTTTCTCAATATAACCAGATTAAGAAAATACCAATTCATTAGATGTCCTAAAAATATTTATTTCTAATATGACATTTGTAACACCCAAGTTTTTCATGTCAAACTTATTTAGTCAATATTTTCTTAGTAGACTTGATAATGTGATCATTACTGCCTAAAATAAGCATATCTTTCATATAGAAATATACAATGACATAACCTATATCTGTGTTTTTCACATAAACAAATATATCAACTTTGTTGATTTTAAATTTGAGAACATAACCTTGTTAAATTTTTCATGTTATTTTTTAGGTGTTTATTTCAAACCATATAATGATTTGATATGTTTACAGACTTTCTTTTCTTGTCCATTGACAGCAAACCCCTCATATTGTTCCATGTAAATTTCTTCACAAAGGTCATTATTTTAATAAAGTTGTTTTTACATCCATTTGATATATTTCTAGTTTATTAATAGTTGTAATAGATATTAACATTTGTATGCAATTTATTTTTGACACAGGTGAATATATGTCAAAATCATTCATACCTTCTTGTTATTTAAAATCTTTAACAACAAGTGTAGCTATATATCTATCAAAATTGCCATCAGCTTTCATATTTCTTTTCAAGATCCACTTATAGCCTAATGACTTATTTCCAAGAGGAAGATCCATTAGTTCCCATGTATGATTATTTATAATGGACTCAATTTCATTGTTGAGTGCCTTTTTCCAATAAGAAGCTTCTAGACAAGACATTGTCTAGGAATAGGTTCGAAGTTCATTTTCTAACAAGTATGTTAACAAATCAAGACTAAATGCTTTGAGGACATTAAAAAATTTTAAAGCTTGTGGACAAGGGATTTTTCATCTTTTCATTATGTTTTTTTTTTGTTATTATCAAGTTGATTGAGGATAATTTAGTCTTTTATTGGCTCGTGGGATGCACACTCCAATGTATGAGAGGTGCCCATATCCTTTTGGTGGTGAGTATGGTGCCTCCTAACGACCAAAAACTCCATTTCACAGCGTCCTCTTTTTATTGGGGCAGCGTGTAGTGGTAGAAATGGCATAGTTTGTCGCCGACGGGGTTTTTCCCCCCTCTTTTCTTTTCAATCTCTCTTTTCAATAAAAGATTTGTAGTTGTACTATGAGTTATTTTTCATTTCAGTTTTGATCGTCATTCTTTTAATTGTTATTTTTAATTTTGGATTCTTTTGTATAATTGAGTTTTTTTTTCAATTTCATTCTTTAATATTTGATTAGTTGGGGATTGAACTTTGTGGTTTTACTAGGTATAGTGCTTCTGATTTAATGATCGAGGTCATGGGTTTGAAAAGTGAAGCGGGTTGACATATGTATTTCTTTTTAAAAAAACTTATTTTATTTTCTAATTTCATCATTCGACATTGTTTTTTTTTAAAATAGGCTTTGTGATTTACTTTATTTTCTTTTCCATCAGATTATCTCAATCTCATGACTTGGACCGCTAGCTTAAGGTTAACCCGAGTTGGCTTGTCCTTTATTATCTAGGTTATAGGTTTGTCATGCTAACTCTATTTGACTCAGGTTAGTTTTTTTTTTTTGTCATTTTTCTCAAATTTGTCCTTCCATATTTAATTGACTAATAATTAATTTGCATCATTTTTCCTTTTTTGGTAAAAACGTTTTCTTCCCAAATTATCATGATATTGTTTTAAGAAAAAAAAAATTCATTTAATACCATACCCTATTTTTTATCATTTAATTAAAATAAAAACGACTTATTTATTCCGTTCAGGTCTATAACTCGAGGCACAAATCTTCTTCTTTTTTTAAAGTGTGCTTGTGACACTTGAACATATTTTTTATGAAATACATTGGTTTTACGGTGTAGCGCGGACCCATATCTACTCGTGAACCATCACATGAAATCCTATTACTATGACTAATCTTTTATTTAGTCACATGAAAAATTGGCCCAATCTTTTATTTAAATGGTAATATAGCCGATTGCATGTTGGCTTTTTTGCCATCTCAGATACCAAGTACAAATATCTTTGTAAAACCATAAACAAGTTAAGAATACCTTACAATAATCAATCCAAAACTCATTCTTAACAGTCATGTTGAAGTTTGAACTTAGTAACATCAGTCGATGCACAACCACCATTTTTTGACCTAATTTTGTATCGAAGTAAGTTAGGGTTTTTAGAAAGAAATAAAAAGTGGTATTTGTGGAAAATAATTTTCATTGTCAGTTATAATTGAATTCTATTTTACCAGAGTTAGAATATCACTGCTACACTCTTCGATCATCTATTCACTTGCTGCTTAAACTATATTATTTTTTTCCTTCTTTCTTTCAAAGACGACAATGTCTTCTGTTTTACTACTAGAAGCACAATGTTTGGGATCAATATTTGTTTAGTTTGCTTGAATTTTATTTTCTTAAACGGGCCAAAGCCCAAACACAAAGAGTTTACACATGCATTTATAATTCATTAATGTTAATCTTGTTATTGAATATTTCAAATAACAACAAAAAAAGAGAAGGAAAGATGGAGATAAAAACATCTCATTCATTCACTCATGGAAGAGAAATCCTTAGCTTTACCCATAATTAATAAATAATTAATTATAGACATTGTAACTCATAAATCACAATAAGACATTGAGTGTGTGTTTGGTAATGCGGTACATGATACTTTTGTAAATGTACTTTTTAATTAAAAATATATTAAAATGATATATTTTTGGATATTTTATTGGGATAATTACAAAAAACCTCTATACTTTGGTCTGTTTTTCATTTTCATTCTAAGATTTGAAAAATTTTGGTTTTTCTCCGTGGTTAATGGGACAAGTTAAATTAGTTGAAAAAATATTTTTTTCCTTGTATATAATAAATATAAATTTGCACACTTTCCTCACAAACCTCATTTCTCTCTCCCGAACATGATTTTTCTCTCTAATAACCCGACACACTCATACAGAAACATTAAATCTAAAGTAAGGTCTTTATTTTTTATACTTAATCTCTTCGCATGAGTATCAAGAGCAAAAAACCTCTTGTTAATGTTATTTTTTTCAACCTTTTTTTCTTGGAAACAATGGAGAGGTAAGTTTTTTAAGTGAATCCCAATTGAATGACATGTGTGTGTGTTTATTGTATGTTAATTCAATGGGTAATGGTTATAATATTAAGTGTTGTAGTAATGTTTAAATTAGATTTTATACTTGTAATGCATGTCTTATGAAGAAAATATAAAAACTCCTAATTTGATCAATTAGGGTTACTGTAAATAATAACCTTAAAAATTATGTGCTTTAGTCTATCCAAGTTGTTGCAAGTTTTAGGCTATTAACATTTAATTAATTTTAAATGTATAAGCTATTAATTTTGGGTTGTGTTTTACCTTGTGTGTTGATAGTTTTATGGTTGTTTTTGGCGGTATGTGTATTGGATTGGTGTGTGTGTTGGATTTATATGTTAGTTGGTAATTTTAGATAATGTGTGTTTGCATGGCGGTGTGTGTATTGAATTGGTATGTGTGTTGGATTTATATGTTAGTTGGTAATTTTAGATAATATGTGTTTGCATGACTTGTAGTGAAGAATTATTGTTGCAAAGTTTTTGATTTTTTTTTACAAATTGGTGTAAGTAATGATAGTTTCAGTGGTGTTTTTTGTTGGGCTAAAAAGGTGAACAACACTAGAGATTTATTGTATTTGGTTGAAACTGATGAATAAATCTTTTATGTGAACTTTATGTTTTTAGTTGTTTTTTCCTTGATCAAGAATTGTTGTTGGATCTATTATATTATGCATGATTTTAGTGGCATTTTTATAAATAGTAATGTAATGTGCAACAACAAGTTTTTCAATAAAAGGCCGAAGGCAACACAATCTTTTCCTCTTATTTTTTTTGTCACTAAAGACACTTTAGTCATTAATATTACTATAATGGCAAACGTATAAATAATAATTGACTTTTATTTTAGAGTCAAAATATGAGATGTAAAGTGTAATGAAGTTACTAATATTTAAGAGGAAATTGTATTCCTCAAACCATAAAAAGAAAATTGTATCCCTTAAAGTATAGGTTTTGTAATTATTATTTTAAAATTTTTAACACTGACATATAAAAAATATATCAAAGACCTATAAAGCATCAATTTGATGTTTTTTTTTAGATGAAAAATAATTTGAAAACACTTTGAAAAACAGGTTGAACTATGGTATTAAACGGAGGTTAATTCTTCTTAATACTTAACAATAAGCCCCTAATTAAGTTATGTTCGATATGATTTTTAGATTTTGAAAGTTAAATTTTAACTTTTTATTTTGAAAAATCATCAATATATTTAATTAGAAAATAAAATTTGACATAATAAATTAAGTAAGAATTTTGATTTAATCATAAATAAAAAAATAACTTTGATTTGTGAATTATAACTTAGGTTTCTTTCTTACTTTAAAAATAAGAACTTTAAGTTTTTTCTTACTAAACATACTTCTAACATAACTCATTACTATCATAAATAATAAATGAAAACCAGTGATGAAGTCGTGAAAACTTCAGACTAGATTGGGCTTTCCATGAATGTATTTTGGACTAGAGTGTGTCGGTTTAAATGTAGGTTTTGTCCTTAAGCTCGGTTTTCATTGCACAATCAATCCCTTATCAAAATAAGAGACCATATGATGTTTAAGTCAATAAATATAGGAGAAGTAATTTACAAAAAAGAGGAGGAGAATAAAAAATATAGGCAGTGTGTGATTGTTAAAAATTGGTGGGAAGTTTTTGAATGAACTTCCAATACCTAAATGTTTACCTAGTGATTTGAGAGATTTATAACACATTAGCATGTCAGCTTACCTCGTGAAGAGAGAAGAAAATAATTGTTTTCCCTATAAGCAATTCTTTGATTGCAACATGAACAATCAAATAAAAACGATAATGTCCATGATCTTAAAACTTCATGATTTTTACATTCAAATAAATATTTAAAGAATTTGTACCTTGATTCATAGCAAACTCTTCTACATAAGTTTTTAATGAAATAAAACTATAGTATATGATAGAGAGAGGACTAGTTTGAGTTTTTTTTTAATAGACTCTTTATATCACACATCTATCAAGTAAGCAATTATTTGATACAAAACAACTTTTAAAATTGACCAATACAGTTTTAATATTAATATTTATTAAACCATTTAAGAACCCATCATCTCATTGTGTGGGTCACATCTTACATTCTCTCACTTGACTTACATGACATTATCTTTTTTCATGATTTATTAAATATATTAACATAATACGCATAGCGTAATGCTAAAACGTTACATACAATGATGACATCATTTATCATAACTAAGTAAGAGAACTAATACGAGTCATGACGGTTTTATATTATTGATTTGACAAAGTCCCTTCTATGTACTACAATTTTAAGTAACAATTCATGTTATCATCATTCTAATTGATAAAAAATTAATTTATTATCAATTCAATAATTGATTGAATTATATTTGAAGATGAAATACAATGTCTAGCAACCTGTCATAATTCCCTAAATATTAATAAAATCATAAGTGATTTGACTTAATATTTTAATGACCAGTTTCTTAGTGTAATTATTATTCATTTATCAACAATGTTTCAATTTAGACAATATAACATAAAATGTGTCTACTCTGTCAAATTATATATTTTTTTCTCAACACCATAGTCATTGATTATTTGAATAAGATTTGAAATGTTTTTCAAAGCTCTTTTTACCTTGTGCAAGGATTTGTAATTAATACTATTTAAAAACAAATTGAACATTTTTATTAATTCACTTAGTGTGATGGATCCTCTATTTATTGCTCAAATACCTTTATATACTTATGTTATACTCAATATATATCTATTTGTTACCCTTAATTAGGACAACATGTAATAGGATCAAAGCATAACATTTCATATATAAGATAACTTAGTGATCTTAAATCTAAGAATTAGTTACACAATCATCATATAAGTTTTTCCATAGATACAAATGATCTCTTCATATAGAATTTTCATACGAGCGAGTTCAGTGTACATGTTATCTGATAAGCACCTATATATTAGTTTTAATTATCTCTCATACCTCAGCTTCTAAGAATAGTTGCTTCTTTTTATAAAAAAAAAAAACATAATATGTATCAATATCAATAACTTTAATTAATGTTTAATCTTAGTAGAGCATTAACGTATTTATGAACAATACTTTGATGCAATAAAAATATCATGATTATAATAACTTTATAATTTCTTTTAAGTATTTTTGTCATGATATCTTTATTTTTACTCTACATTCATTAATAAAATATTTAATAAATATTAAAAATAAACAAAACTTTTAATTAAAAATTAAATTTGATTATATAAACAAAGTCAATCAATTATATAAGTAAGTCATTGGCTATAAAGTTTGTTAACCAAAGTGAGTAATCTTGTTATAATTGTTATCTTCGTAACACAAAGGTAATGTAGTGGACTGTTAGATGTAGGGGTGATCATTTTCGGTTCGGTTCGGTTTTTATCTATAATAACAATCAAATTAAAATTTAAAAAAAAAACAAAAAAAATACCAAAACCGATTCAAACTAACCGGTTTCGGTTCTGTTTTTTATGTCAAAAACCCAAAAAAATCAAAACCAAGATAAGCAATGCAATATCATTAAAATATGTACTTAATCACAACACCATCTTCACTGTTGCCTTGCATCTAAAAAAACAACCAAGATATTTACAAGAAATTAACTATTTGAATAGGCTCTTAGTATAATTCACTGCAACTTTTGTAGATATACCTGCAGCCTTGGTAGCTGAGGCTAATAAAGCTTTATATGGTTGTTGCTCGACAGCTGTCTCCTTGGTAAGGATGACAACCCCGACCATGACTTGCACAGGGAGTGCTTTCCCTATTCTATGCCCACATACAGGGTAGTGAGGTGGTAGCCACACCTACCCCAGGAATATTTATTGAACTGGAGCATAAACAAAAAAGATAATCTTGTTGTTTCTGAAGCATTCTCAAGGTACGGACAAAAAACAACTGATAAACCTCATCCACAATTACAAAATAATAGAGAAAGAAATTTTATTGTAAAGAACTGAAAAAGAGCGCTTAGAGCCTTAGATGGACTCCTGCTAAGTGCTGAGGTTTGGGAGTATTGCTGAGATGCTAGATTTGAAGAGTGGAGATACAAATTGAAGAATAAAAAGTGGAAGGAGGCGTGTCTATGTGTCTTTAAGGGGGGGCGACTGCTAGGGTTATTGGGTTTAGGTTAGAATATAAAGCATGTTCTTTGCTTTTCTTTTAACATGAACCTGGTTTGGATTTACCGGTTTCAACAATACAAAATCAAAATTGAATTGAATTAAAATTTTTTTAAAAAATTTTAATTGGTTTAATCAGTTTTTTTTATTGGTTAAATTTTTTCAGCTATTTATTATTTAATTTTCTCAATTTAATTAATTTATTGGTTTTTTTCTCACCCGATAGAATAAGAAAATAAAGAGTTTCTGGATGCACTTACTTTTTTGTCGGTGGATCAACACGACAGCCTAACTTTAAATGGCATGAATCAATTGACTTACAGGTACATGGATGACTGGAGAGAAGTACCAATCAGTCAAAACGAGAAGAATTATGGATGACTAGAGGTTTTGAGAAGAATTATTGGAGGTTAGAAGAATTATTGGAGGTTTTGAGAAGAATTATGGATGACTGGAGAGAAGTACCAATCATTCAAAACGAGAAGAATTATGGATGACTGGAGGTTTTGAGAAGAATTATGGATGAGGTTTTGAGAAGAATTATGGATGACTGGAGAAAAAAAAAAAAGATGATGTGACTCTATGAATTGATATTGTCTCTCCATGGCCTTGTCGTTCGAGAAATAGGATGGAGAATCTTTTATGAAAGGAGGGATGGTTGTCGGTGAAAGCTTGATTAGTAGACGAGTTCAATCTGACAACTATTGGTTGCCGAGTTCTATAGAAGGAGCAAGAGCTGAAACGAAAAAAACATATCCCACTCTCAATCTCTCTCTCTCTCTCTCTTTCACTCTAGCTATCTCTATGGCATCACCGAACCCTGTAAAGATACTTGATATCTGCGAAGTGGCTGCCGCTTATGACTCTACCAAGTCAGCCACCGAAACAATACTCTCTCCTACTTTTTTTGAACTGACATATCTCAGATTTCCCCCATCTGAGTGCCTCTGCTTCTTCAAACTTACTGATTCAAACCCTACCTTCTTTCACTCTGTAATTTTCCCCAGTCTCAAAAAATCACTTTCCCATGCACTCCTCCACTTCCTCCCTATCGTCGGCAGCCTAACATGGCCCCCTGAATCCTCCAGACCCATCTTTGTTTACCATCCTAATAACGATTCCGTTTCAGTTACACTTGCCGAGTGTAATGGTGATTTCGATCGCCTTATAGGCAATGGAATCCATGAAGCTGTTGAATCACATCCTTATGCTCCCCAATTCGTCGCAACTGAAACTAGGTCACCATTAGTGGTTTTACAAGTAACATTATTTCCTAACAAAGGCTTTTGCATTGGTATGGCTATGCACCATGCAATATTTGACGGGAAAAGCGCATCTATGTTCCTCAGAGCTTGGGCTTATACATGCAAATATATTGTCGAAAAAGGTGAAGCCCCACGTTTATTGCCAGCAGAAATCACCCCGAGTTTTGAATGGAAAAGTATCCAAGACTCCAAAGGTTTGGAGGAGGCGTACATTAACTTGTGGGCAACCATGGGGAAACGGTTAGAATCAGGTTCAGACTCGAACCCAAAAAGTGTGAAGCCGTTGACGAAACTTGAAGTGCAACCTAACTTGCTTCGAGCAACCTTTCATTTATCTAGTGAAGCCATTAAGAAGCTTAGAGAAAGTGTGTTGCGTTATCACCCGGAAGCAACAGACCCTACAGAACGACTTCATCTCTCCACTTATGTTCTGGCATGCTCTTATGTATCGATCTGTCTTGTCAAAGCAAGAGGAGGAGATGCCGACAGAGAGGTTTATTTTTCGTGGTCAGTGGATTGTAGAAGTCGTTTAGACCCTCCTCTTCCACCAAATCATTTTGGTGACACTATTGTGGCTCATCACATAGTTTCTAAAGCCGGAGATTTTATGCAGGAAAATGGATTAGCTATTATAGCCGAGAAGCTTAGCGCTTCCATAAACGGATTGGAGAAGGGACTCCTTGAAGGTTCAAGTGAGAGGTTTGAGATGTTGTTAAGTTTGGGACCAGAAGTGCGACTAATTAGTGTTGCTGGAGCGACGGGATTAAAATTTTACAACACTGATTTTGGATGGGGAAATGTCGATAAGGTGGAGCTCACATCCATAGATAGAACTGGAGCGTTTTCAGTGTTGGATATTGGAAATGGAAGTGACCGAAGAACTGAAATTGGCGTGGCTTTGAAGAGGCCTGAAATGGAATCTTTTGCTTCTTTTTTCTCTAATGGCGTAGAAGTTATGCCTCTCAAGCAAATTTAATGAAAAGAAAGAAAAGAAAGTTTTCTGTGTGAGATTGGTTTTTGTATTTTCAGTTGAAGCTCCATATCAATTACCTAGTTTGGTGTTAAATAAAGGAGACTAGTTTTGGTCAGTGGGGAGAGATGGAAAGACTGATTCATAAGTTTAAGCTTGTGATTGTTGCACGGACGTAACCAAGAATAACAAAAACAACCAAAAACATGGAGTTTGGAGTAGTTTGGAACGTCACCAAAAATGGCTTGAAAAGGGGAACGATCACTACCAGAAATTCACTTAATACTAACGGAATTACTGACGGAATAATTTTGTTGGTAATTTGAGGTCGTCATTACCGACCGAATTTAATCCGTCGGTAATTATGTCGGTAGATACCGACAACCAAATTCTGTCGGTATATACTGACGGCATTATAGACGGAATGTTGAGAATATAAAAAAAAAGGGTGGTTCGTTGACGTGGAGGTTATTGTGGATATTTTTTACCGACGGAATCACTAAGGGATTCAAAATGTCAGCTCCGTACGGTGACGTGACCGATTCACCGATGTAAATGCCGACGGAATCACCGAGGGATTCAAAACAGCAGCTCTGTACGGTGACGTGCCATGTTTACCGTCAGACTAGCCGACGGAATCACAGACGGAATATGACCGTCGGCAAAAGTTAATATATCCACTCGTTGTCGATCCTCTCCTCCCCTATTTCTCCTTCTTCTTCCCCATCTCAACTCTCCCCAACTGCAAACAACCAGCCCCCCCAAAAAAATCTCCCTCTTCTCAGCACAACAAGTCATATTTCTTGAAGTCTTCTCGTCACAGCATCCGTATTCTGATTTACCGACGGATTTTTATCAGTTTTTGTAAGTAATTCTATCTTTTTAAATTTTAACATTTAAATGTGAATTTTATTGATTTTTTAGTATATATATTTTGTTAGTAGATGTACATGTTTTATTGTTATTTCTCAAACAAACTTGTAGTATATATATATATATATATATATATGAATGTATAATTTTATACTTGTTATGGTTTGTTTTAGATTTTGTAAGATTGTATTTGTTTGTAAATTGTTGAAACTTTATTGAATTACCGAATTATATGTGTTGTTTTGAAATAATTAATAGCTTGTTTAATAGGTCCGTTTTAATTTTTATCATTAATGGTATTGCGGAGGTGTAATTTTCATAAATTGATATATATGTATTAACTTGTATGGACGTTGATAATTGATAATGAATATTTAATATTTATGAAAAGTTGTAATTGGTTTGTTGGGTAATCTCGAAGTAAACCAATATTTTTGCAAATTTATTTACCTAACATAATTAATTAATACATGTTGTCATTATACTTTTATAGAGGTTCGATAGAAGTCATGGATGATCGTTCATGGATGTATCGAGATTCACCCCAAGGATTGCGGAGGATGGATTATTGTAACGGGGTTCAGGGTTTTATTAATTTCGCAACATTTATTCCTAGAAATTTTACTAGAGGCGGTATTAGGTGTCCATGCAGGAAGTATCAAAATAAAAAGTATCTGCATCCAGATGTTGTAACGATGCATCTTCTACACAAAGGGTTTATGGAGAATTACCAGTGTTGGTATGCACACGAAGAAGTATTTGTTAGTAAGAGGAGAATGAGAGAAAGGGTGGTTGGGTCAACTTCTAGTGCTAGCAACATGCATGAAACGGCAAATGACAACACTAATCCTTACATGAATATGGTTATGGATGCAATGAGAATGAATCAAGGTAATGTCAGTCAATGTCCAATTGTAGAAGAAGAACCTAATGCAGATACAGCTAGGTGTGTTGATTTGTTGAAAGATTCTGACGAACCATTATGGGATGGCTGCACGAACCACGGTAAATTATCGGCCGTAGCACAGGTGTTCATCATCAAGTCAGATCACGGGTTGAGTGAGGCCGGGTATGACAAGATTATTGAATGGGCGAGAAGCATTTTACCTGAAGGGAACATGCTGAAAGAGAACTTCTATGCTGCGAAGTCCATGATGAAACCCCTCGGTTTAGAATACTAGAAAATTGACATGTGCCCTAACTTCTGCATGTTATACTACCTTGAAAATGCTGAGATGACCGAGTGCATGACAGGCGGGCATTCCCGTTACAAACCCAGAACTGGTAGGGGAAAGACTCTAGTGGCATATAAAAAACTTAGATACTTCCCAATCACATCTAGACTGTAGAGGTTATTCATGTCATCAAGGACTGTTGAGCACATGACATGGCACCAATCACATGATGTGGATGATGGAGTGATGGTGCATCCTTTTGACGGCGAAGCGTTGAAACACTTTAACAGTGTGCATCCTCACTTTTCAGCTGAATCAAGGAACGTGCGTCTTGGGTTGTGTACAGACGGATTCAACCCATTCGGATCATTTGCTGCTCTTTATTCTTGTTGGCCGATCATACTGACGGTTTATAACTTGCCACCGAGGATGTGTATGAGGCCGGAGTTCATGTTTTTATCTATGGTCATACCAGGTCCGAGCAGCCCGGGCCGGAATATAGATGTTTGTCTTCGACCATTGATTGATGAGTTGGCACAGTTGTGGTCCTCCAGAGCTTTGACTTATGATTTATCGAGGAAACAAAATTTCCTTATGATGGCGGCTTTGATGTGGACTATCAATGATTTTTCAACTTATGGAATGCTTTCTAGTTGGAGCACGCATGGAAAACTAGCATGTCCATACTGCATGGAAAACAACAAGGCATTCACGCTAAGAAACGGAGGTAAAGCTTCTTCTTTTTACTGTCACCGTCGTTTCTTGCCACATAATCACAGGTATAGAAAGAACAGAAAAGATTTCTTTGTTGGCAGAGTTGAAAAGGATGTTGCACCCCCGCGTCTTTCTGGTGAAGAATTGCATGATGTTGTATCAGATTACGGTGACATTGTGTTTGGTCTCCAATCAGGTAAGCAGAAGTTTCCTGGTTTTGGTTTAACCCATAATTGAGTAAAGCGAAGTATCTTTTAGGAGCTTCCTTATTGGAAGACCAATCTTCTCCGTCATAACCTTGACGTCATGCACATTGAAAAGAATGTGTTTGAGAACATTTTCAACACCGTCATGAATGTGAAGGGGAAGACAAAGGACAACATCAAGGCTAGATTGGATGTAGCTTTGTTCTGTAACCGTAAAAATATGGAGTTGGTTTGTGATGAGTCACGGGTCGCAAAACCAAGAGCAAGCTTTGTGTTAGAGAAAAATGCACAACTACTAGTCTACAAATGGCTTAAGAGTTTGCGTTTTCCGGATGGACATGCCTCGAACATATCAAGGCTGGTTAATATAGAGGAATGCAGATTGTATGGAATGAAGAGTCATGATTGCCACGTGTTTATGCAAACACTCATCCTATTAGCTTTTCGTGATTTGTTGCTGATTAGTACTTAAAAGTGCATTTTTATCATGATTTTATATCATCATTTTGCACTTGAAGTATCAATAGCTCCTTAACTAAAGTATGTTTTATAATAACAAGTCTGATACCATAAGATACCTTTAATTTATGGTAAATGTTCATCTTAAATGCAGGCCTATCACATAAATGAAAGGATTGATTGATGAGTTTAAGTACGAAAATTGAAAGGACAAAGAGAGGGTCAAACTTAGAAAAGAGATGCTGGTTCAGTCCAAACTGGAACACTGTTTCTATATGGTACAAATTTGTATTTAAATAGTAACAAGTATACTGTCAGAGCAATAGCTCTAACGAGATTAACACGATTCTTTTTCATTCTCTGTTCTCTTCATGGCCGACAACAACTCTTCCACACCAGCAACCCCTACAATCACCACCTCGTCCAATGATAATGTCATTCCTCTTGTTGCTCTTACCAGTGGCCAACTACCTCTCAAACTCACTCACTTGAATTATCCTTCCTGGCGTTCTCAATTTAATTCTCTTCTCTTTGGCTATGACTTGCACAGTTTCATTAATGGAACTCATACTTGCCCAGACCGCACCTCTGCCAACTTCTCTCCATGGATGCGCCAAGATCAGCTATTGCTACATGCCATCCGCATTTCCATTTCTGACTCCATTGCTCCTCTCATTGCATCTAACTTCAACTTCAAAAGAGGCATGGGACAAGCTTACTCGTCTTTATGCTAGCCGATCTCGGTCACGTGTCATGAGTCTTAAGGAACGTCTTATTCATCCTCGTGACTCCTACTCTCTCAGTGAATATCTTTGTTCTATTAAAACCACTGCTGACGAATTAGCACTCATCGATACTCATGTCTCTGATGATGATATCACCATTGCCATTCTTAATGGTGTTGGTCACGACTTCAAGGAACTTACAGCAGGTATTCGTGCTCGGGATCACCTAATCTCTTATGAAGAACTTTATGATAAATTGATTGATTACGAGGCATATCTGAAATGAGAGGATTTACGCACCACTCCATCAGTCCTTTCTGCCAATACTACTCAGCGTCACTCTTATAATTCAAATCGTGGGCATCAATCCACCTGATCCTCTACTCGCAAGGTTGTTTCACCACATCAGTTTTTTCCTCAATCCTCATGGTCATCTTCTCGTCAGCCTTTTTCTCGCTAGCAGAATTCTCCTTCGATCTTTATAACCTTTCACTTCACACCTCATATTATGGCCCTGATTCTATACTAATTGGTGATGGTACAGGACCTATGCACGGGGCAGACACTTATTCAAGGCCCGAATAAAAATGACATCTATGAATGGCCACAGACTATGCATGTTCAACCCTTTGCTATGGTTGGTGTCAAGACTTCAGTGCATGAGTGGTATAAGCGTCTCGGTCATCCTTCTTCCCGCACTCTTCAGTCCTTTCTCTAGACTTTTTCTTTCCCTGTCTCGTCCACACATGTGTGTTCAACATTGTGCTCATCTTGCCAATGCAATAAAAGTCACAAGCTTCCATTTACAGTGTCGTCTCTTAAAAGTCATAGTCCCCTTGAAATCATTTATACTGATGTCTACGGTCTTGCCCCCATTGCCTCCACTGATCAAAATAAATATTTTGTTATTTCTGTGGATCATTTCACTAAATACATTTGGCTCTATCCTATTAAATACAAATTTGATGTGTACACTATTTTTCCCACCTTCAAGAATCTTGTGGAAAACTACTTCAAAACAAAAATCATTTCAATTTATTCGGATAGTGGGGGCGAGTTTCAAAAACTCAAACCTCTTTTTGCCAACTTTGGCATCTCTCATCTCATGACACCACCTTATACCCCTCAACATAATGGCACCGCCGAACGTCGTCATCGCCATATCATTGAAACCGGTCTCACACTCCTTCATCAGTCTGGTCTCCCTCTTAAGTTTTGGTCCCATGCTTTCCAAACTGCCACCTACCTTATAAACCGACTTCCCACACCTATTCTAAACAATTGTTCCCCCTTTAAAGCCATTTTTGGTGACGTTCCAAACTACTCCAAACTCCGCGTTTTTTGTTGTCTTTGTTATCCTTGGTTATGTCCATACAACAATCACAAGCTTGAACCTCGTTCACGTCCCTGTATCTTCCTTGGCTACTCCCTAACCCAAAGTGCCTACAAATGTTTCGATCCCTCCACAAATCGTCTCTTTATATCTCGTCATGTGGTCTTTGATGAATCAGTCTTTCCATCTCTCCCGACTGACCAAAACTAGTCTCCTTTATTTAACACCAAACTAGGTAATTGATATGGAGCTGAAACTAAAAATACAAAAACCAATCTCACACAGAAAACCTTCTCTTCTTTCTTTTCATTAAATTTGCTTAAGAGGCATAACTTCTACCCCATTAGAGAAAAAAGAAGCAAAAGATTCCATTTCAGGCCTCTTCAAAGCCACGCCAATTTCAGTCCTTCGGTCATTTCCATTTCCAATATCCAACACTGAAAACGCTCCAGTTCTATCTATGGATGTGAGCTCCACCTTCTCGACATTTCCCCATCCAAAATCCATGTTGTAAAATTTTAATCCCGTCGCTCCAGCAACACTAATTAGTCGCACTTCTGGTCCCAAACTTAACAACATCTCAAACCTCTCACTTGAACCTTCAAGGAGTCCCTTGTCCAATCCGTTTATGAAAGCGCTAAGCTTCTCGGCTATAATAGCTAATCCATTTTCCTGCATAAAATCTCCAGCTTTAGAAACTATGTGACGAGCCACAACAGTATCACCAAAATGATTTGGTGGAAGAGGAGGGTCTAAACGACTTCTACAATCCAGGAATGAGCCATTTCTGTGCCAGGAAAAAAACAAAAGGATAGTAGGTGAGCTTGCTACTTAGCATGATGTTCTTCTTCTCGTTTTGACTGACTGGTACTTCTCTCCAGTCATCCATAATTCTTCTCAAAACCTCCAGTCATCCATAATTCATCCATGATAAAAATACTTAATAAAAAACTATACAAAATTATTATAATTATAATATTTTTATTATATTAAAGTATTGTTCATAAATATTTTTAGTTAATGTTTTATTAATATTAAATATTAATTAAAATTGTTGAAATTAGTACAAATTATATTTTTTTTTATAAGAAAAGGTTAGAGGCTTGACCTTTAGTTAACCAATCATTTTCTATTTATATGTGTAGGGCAATATATATTAGTAAAGATAAAGATTATAACACTAAAGTAGTGCCTATAATATTTCCTATATATATATTCTAATGTTTTTTATATATATACATTCTATAAATGGATAGAAGTTGCATTCAAAGTTTTTTTTTGTCCAGAAATATATTAAAATAATATTTATTATTATTTTTTAAAAATTTTATTTTTAACATTAGCACATTAAAATTTTTAAACACTTAAAATATTAATATTAAGTAAATTTGTTTTTAAAAAAATTAGCTTTTAGCCAAACGGCCCCTTGATCCTTATCTCTACGGCTTCCCTCTATTTATATTGTTTAGATCCCTTAAAAACAAAAATATTGCTAGGAAATTTTTTATTGTTTTTTATTGATTTGTTGATTTCTAATTAATTAAATTTTTTATTTTTAATGTGCATGATATCTTTCCTATAATTTTCCAATTTTTTTTAATTTCTTATCTATTTTTCATATTTTTCTTTTTTGCATAGTCTTCCACTATTTTTTAGTCCCTAATCATTTTAGACTATTTTTTTAGTTCCTATAATTTTCCAATTTTGTTTAATTTCCTCTACTTTTTCATGCTTGACTCCAATTTGGCTCCCTAAATTATTTATATTCTGTTTCTGTTATATGTATTTACCTATTCTATTAGGCAAAGAAAGTAACAACAATCCAAAGTAACAAAATTTTTTTTTCAGGAAAAAAATTATCTTTAAAAATACATAGAAAAGCTAGAAGTAAAAAATAAATTATCACATCTTTCTTTTGTTTTCCACAATTTTATTGTGTAATAACTTTTTTGTTATTTATAAAGCAAATCTCGAATAAATGAATCATTTAATTATTATTCAAGAATATTAACAAAATGGATAATATAAATTATTAATACACGGCTCTTTATTTTTTTAAAAACACAAAAAAAAGTTAAATGTAATTTTTCTAATTATCATAAACGGATTTATTTTTCTTTTACTCGTAGCTTCATCCTGAAGTCTCCAGTGACACTTTCCTTGTCTATGTAATTATTAAGAATAGTAGAAAGTACACATTGATTAACACTTTTGTTTGACAACAATCGTATTAGACTATTATTACACATTGATTGACACATTAGTCTGTCGTCTACTTATCATGCTGTCCCACTTCCATAAAAGATTCTCCATCCCACTTCGCTAGAGGAACGACAAGACCATAGTTAGTGGTGTGATTTTGTCATGTGAATTATTCACTAGATATAAACATGCCTAAAATTGTTTTGAGCATCCAATTATGATTGGAAGATATTTGAGAGTTTATTTGATTTTATATTTTAAAAATATTTTTAAAAAAGATTAATTATTATTTTTTATTTCAAATTAATTTTTTTGATGTTTTTCAATTGTTTTGATGTGTTTATGTAAAAAATAAAAAATATGTTCTAATTACGAGTAAATTTTTTTTTGAAAAGCAACCGTTATTACAGTCCTAAACACCCATTTAATGTTGATTAGTAACTTCACAGAGAGGGGGGTGAACATCTTCGGGTCAAGCTCTTATGTTCAATAATGGACGTCTTCTAGATATGTTCTAATTACGTGGCCCCTGCTACATTGTACGTCAACCTTTTATTTTCATAAAAAATATCAAAAAAATCTAAGACTCAAGAGCGTTGGGTCTGGCTACAACACCAGACCCAACAGTAAATATTTATAATATTAATAATAATATTTAACTTGTCTGGCCAAGTTCTTATATTTTTTAATCTTTTTAAAAAACAATTTATGGTTTTTCTTCAATAGTAATAATAGTTTTTTTTGTTTTTTTACTAATGATAATGACGACGATGATGATGATAATAATAATAATAATAATAATTGATTAGTGGTGGTGGTGGTGGTGGTGGTAATAATAAAAATTGATTAGTGGTGGTAGTAGTAGTAATAATAATAATTGATTTTAATCTTAAAATCAAATCAATGTTTTTTTAAGCGAGTCAAGTCCAAGATAGTGTGGGTCCACCACGTATGCCGAAACCACTACACTTGAACTTGGCAGCGGTCAAGTCCAAGGTAGCGTAGGTCCAATGCGCATTCTAAATCCACTACACTTAGACTCCAAGTTCACGGTACATGGACTTGGCTATTGGCCAAGTCCAAAGGACTCCTAGACTTAGTAGGCAACCAAGTCCAGGGTATCGTGGGTCTAGCATGCATGCTGGACCCACTACACATGGACTTGGCAGACAGCGAAGTCGAGTTGGCAGTTGGCCAAGTCCAAGGTAGCATAATAATATTTATACCTTGGACTTGGCCAACTGCAAAGTCTTAGTACCTTGGACTTGGATGATTGCCAAGTCCATGACCACATGAGTTCAAATTTAAGTTTTTTTTCAAAGTTTTCATAGTTTTTAATTTTATCTTTGAAATCAAATTTAAGATTTTTTTTCTAATAGTAAAAACATTCTTTTAAAAAAATCATTAATAATTTTATATCTGAACGGTAAAAAGTCCCTCAACACATGCATATTCTCCCCCTTCAAGGACATGGTAGTATTTTCATTTTTTTTTTTAAAAGACAAAGAAGCCCCTAACCAAACGGTTAAGAACGGATGTGAAGAAACAACATACTCTAAGATTGAAGCATGACAAATAGGTTCTTAAGATTAAGCGCAAAGTGGACAGATCTATTGAAAGGTATATGTGACTAAGGGCTTTACATAAAAGGAGGGAATCCATTATGAGGTTCGTAGACCAGTTCTTACATTCGTCTCCATTAGGCTCATTCTAGCCATTGTCGCACATCTAGCTAGATCTAGAGCTCAACCAAATGTTAAAACTGAATTTCTTATTTTAATGGGGATCTTTATGAATAGATCTAAATGGACCAATCCGTCAGCTTATTGTTAATTCTAAAATAAGATTTACCATTTTTACTGCATGATGCAAGATTTAACATAATTAGAAGACAAAATACATAGAATAGTAATGTATGCTTGTTGCGATGTCGCGGTCGCACAAATTAATTACCCTATCTTCAAACACAACACACAAGATAGTATAGAGCAAGCAAGGGGTCGATCCCACGAGAAAGATTCAAGTCAGATTTTTATGCTAGATGATATGCAATTTGGGGGGGTTTGGACGTTATCTAGGCTAAAGCAAAAGAAAACAAAAAACTATCAAACAAAATTTAATAAAATCAGAAAATTATCAAGAGAACAAACCTTGGTCACAAGCACACATCCACCTACAGAAATCAGAACTGATCATGGAAACGAAACATCAATTTATATTCTGAATATTTATCTCTTCTTAACATTGGTTAGTTAACGGATCCGCCGTATAACTAGCCCTAACCATCAAACAACCACAGTGTC
>Ga0307513_10003907_pt1 | contig 20030 bp, 21 predicted proteins | sample 15_EM_MG_FD_202174 | JGI IMG/M metagenome (GOLD analysis project Ga0307513, IMG submission 202174) | Populus trichocarpa ectomycorrhiza microbial communities from riparian zone in the Pacific Northwest, United States - 15_EM | ecosystem: Host-associated > Plants > Roots > Unclassified | place...
ATGTCAAGAGGACGCGTCAGAAGTGTTATTCCATTACTTATATTTATGTTACATCAATCAAGGACATGGAACTTGTGAGGCCACCGAACGGGCCCCAAAAAACCACTAAGATCGAAAGCAGACGTACCCTACGTAGCCAGTGCCGTATATATGCCAGAATGTTCTCGCACAGCTCGTATTTTAGATCATTCCGGTGTTGATCTACAACAACAAAACATCCCCGTCTACCCCGGTTTTTTTGAACCAACCCCTGCGTCTCGCACGCGCGTCCCACATCTTGTAGCCGCCCCGCTCCAGCCCGGCTTTTAACAAGTCGCCCGACTTTTAACAACGAAACCGCGTGGGCTACGCGCACTCTGCTCGCAGTGACTAGACCACTGGTTCCTCTCAAACCTCTCAAGCCTTTCCCTCTAGCCAAATGTCAACCTAGAAAAAGGATTAATTCCCGTAGTGAGAACGGAATGGCTTCTACCTCATTTGCGGGTTTTGCACAAACCCAGGTTGCGCCTCAAGGGTGACGTTTGGAAAAATTTGACAGAAATTCAGCATCGTGTTTCGCAAGGTATTAGTACCAAATGTTCACTAGAATACGAGCAAATTTGCACCGGTTGGGTCCACGGAGTAGTGCTGGTTCGATAACTAAAAGGCTAAAAGTCTCAACCCACCCGCCATATGGATATGGTAGGTTTACATAATCCGTAGAACCATAGATTTGGTACTCGTTTGTATCCTAGAATTGAACTCTAAATTATTTGTACTCGACCCTGAACCAAACAACATATTCTCCGGGACCCTATTCTCACAGGGTGATTCCACGCAAGCAGGGCACTCAGGCACGGGCCATTGGTCTATCTTGAGATTCCATAGTTTGCCGTCTAGCATAGCTCCCCTTTCATGGCACGTATACATGGCAATATCATGGATGGCACCCGTACTTTTTGGTGATATAGCAATGAAATCCCCTATTGGTACGGCCGGGAAGCGAGCGGGTGTAATGGACGTCCGAGAAGCCCGGCACCTTCATTGTGTTTAGAACCTTCTCTTCTCCAAAGGGCGGCGAACCGTTTCTTTCGTGCCTCGACGTATGTACGATTCAAGCTCGGGCTACGGCCGCCTTACCACCGCGGGTTCGAGTTTCGCGTTTGACGTCTCTGATTTGCGGCACGAGCAAGGGTGATATATAGAGGGAGCGTGCTCATGCACACATACATACCCCAATCACGGTATCATGTTGCCCGATCGCGGAGTTCTGCTCTTTGGACCTCTATTGATCTGCCTCGTCTTCCTTCATCGCATTCAACGGGTAAAGCAGGTCTGGGGTGCCTTTGGGGACCTTCCAGCCTACTCCAGACTAGTTTCTCCCACCACCTTCTTCAGTCGTCTTCTTCCTCGCATTCCACGGATCTCAGACGGAGTGGACTTCAGCTGGAGGAAGGTGTATGAACGTCAGCCTCTTCCCAGAGTACCTTTTTCCTACTTTGCTTATGGTTTTTGTATATGTCTAGGTGTCTTCGAAGCATCCAAGTCCGATATTGTTCAACTCCGGGCCCTGTTCCCAGAATGTAAACCACAACTGCTCCTCGCCGATGCGACAGCTACCAAGGTGGGACCACTAATCTCTAGGACCTCCTCGCGCTCAACTCGTCTGTTTAGGCTATTTTTCATAACCGTACAGCATTTCCTAAGGTGGTTCGAGATTTAAAAGCCTTCCAACACGCGGGATATGGTCCAAATATTGCCAACAGTGAACATGATGAGTGGCGAAAGCATCGGCGAATCGTAGGGCCAAGTTTCACAGAGAGTAACAACGTCCTAGTTTGGGAGTCGACCATCGAGATTATCCTTGGGTACTTTATCAAATGGAACCGAGACGGGAAAGGGAGCATTGTTCAAGTGTCTAACTTCACGGAGGTAACCAAGCAGATAGCCTATATGGTTTTCTTGACCGCGGGTATGTAGGCGACTTGGGCACCGAGCTGGCTGACTGAAAGCGATCTCAGGCTTCGGTATCAATGTGGATTGGGACTGGGACAAGATCGAACTCCCCAAGGGGCATACTATGCCTTTGATGAAGGCGTTGGCCACTGCCCCACAAGCACTGACCCTTCGCACAGCACTTCCAGATTGGCTCATCTATCTCACCAAGCGCGGTCGAGAGGTACTCTGTGGTCATAAGGAAATGGAGGTTGGTCATCTTAGCCGAGAACTACTACCGACCAATGACCTAACTTCAAACTCGACTGCAGAAATACATGTTGGAAATGATTGAAGAACGCAAAGGTTCTGCGACCCTAGAGGAGAGACAGGACTTATTCTCGAATTTGATTCGGGCCTCAATGGAGAAGACCGTTCCTCAAAAGGACGTCGACTTCACGGATCGCGAGTTGCTTGGGAATATTTGGTTCTTTCTGATGGCCGGTAAGCCGTGCCGCTTTAGGGTTTCTTCTATTGAACTGTGGTCAAGGTCATGAGACTACGGCAAGTACTTTATCATCTGCCATAGCTCTTCTGGCAACGCATCAAGAGGAACAGGAGGAGCTTTATAAACATGTTCGGTCCGTGGTCCCGGATGGACGTCTTCCTGTATGTCAAGGCAGTTTCCATTATCCCCTGCTCACTCTATCTTGCTAGACATATCAAGATGTTCCGCAACTGACTCAGGTTTTGGCGGTCATCAACGAGACAATGCGCCTTTTCCCTCCAGTGAGTCATGTTCGAGTGATCTTCACAGGATATCGGAATGATGGCCTTTAGGCGACCGTGGTCATGAGGCAAGCGGCCGAGGACTGTGTGATTCCGACAGATTCAGGGAGACCGCTCCCGATTCCCAAAGGGACAACGTTGGTACCTATGATCAGTGCAATGCACCACAATCGTACGTGAAAGTGCTGCTAGATCTAGAGCGATACAATGATACGTCCTGCAGCCAGGTACTGGCCTGACCCCTACGCATTCCGACCCAGTCGTTTTTTAGCAGACTACAACAAGGACGCATTCATACCTTTCTCTGCTGGTGTAAGGGGATGCATTGGTCGGAGGTAAGTCCTCTACTGATCGAGGGACGCTGCCGACCAATTGCTTCGTTCTTAGATTCTCTGAAATCGAACAAATTGCGGTCCTCTCCATCATCGTACTCCACTATAGGATTACTGTCCTCGAAGAGCCCCAGTATGCCCACGAAACAGTAGAGGCGCGTTATACGCGAGTTTTGGCGCAACACACCAGCAGCTTGTTTGTCAAGCCCGTCCGCACTCCCATGATGTTCACGCCAAGAGAAGGGGCAAATATTCTATCCTACTAGCTGACAAATACAGCATGAATAACGTCCCATTAAAACTCCAGATATACATAGTACCGTTGCTGAATCTATGAATAAACCAGACCTTACGTAATTGTTGATCGAACGAAGGAGTTGGTGGAGGATTGCAAGTTAGTGAAGCTATTGGACAATAACTGTAATCACGGGAGTGAGAAATTGCTTCGACGCTTCATAGCCCCGTTGTGACAATAAATAGGCAAATATGCCATTCTGTAATTGAATGGCGATCACTTGTAAGGCCGCAATGATGGGCGGCCTGTGGTTGCATGCCTCTAATGGCATCATATATTCTGGAATGTGCAAGAGTAACGATAGAAAGAACAACATCTTTTCTGTGTGATTCTAAGATAGCTTCCGGGTGCATACATGTGACAGTTTGGCATAACAGGTCAACATCCTGGCGTACATGGCGCGTCCACAGAAGCCTTCGGGCTACCTGTAACCTAATTTACCGGGCACGACTTTGAACTTGGGAGTGTACCACGTTTGGATCGGTATAATTGGTCGCACAAGGCGGGAGGCCTGGTTCGCGCCGGCTCAGCCCATGCGACCCCCGATGTGATAGATCTCCTAAAGTCTGCCACAGTTATTAAAGTCACTCATGATAGGCACTACGCCGTGTAGATACTCTGACGACATTGTTAAGCTTCCCCTTTTCCGCTGGCCCTTCCAAGATACGGTCCCTGGATCATATTCCACCTTATCCACAGGCTCTCCTCCCATTGTATTCGATCGCCTGGCTACCTATGCCGATTCCTCATACTCCCATTTCTGGACCCCACTCCATAGCTATTTACCCTCAACGTACATCATGTATCCTTTCTATCAAGACGCTTGCAGCTCGATCACCCCTAAATATTATCCGGGACAACTCACTGTCGACATCTGACAGCGATACTGATGACTGGCTGGATTGGTCTCGGAATGCAAATATTGCCTCCAGTGCTCTTTGACGAGGGAGGAATTGCCTCGTGTAGTCGTGTAGTAAGCAACAGAGCAACATGGGAGCAAAAGTTGATACCGATGGCGACCACTATTCTTCAACTTACCTCGTCTTTCAAAAGACCACGTACTAGTGTCTTCTTCTCCAGTTTATTAGCATCTGTATTGTATTTGTCGTGGTTTCCGGTGTCCGCGTGCACCTGAGCCGACGAGGGGGCGAACAAATGTCAGTTGCTCCTTTTGCCACCGCCATCTCGATACCTCTCGACACCGTCAATAATTAATGTCTAAAGATGTCAGGGCTGTATATTACATGCACTGCAAGTCTTGCTGACTCGCCCTTCATATTTAGGACTCCCTTGCCAACGTCGAGCACAAAACTCCACCGGTTTTCAAGCTTGGCGTGCAAGTCCTGAGTCTCATATTCGTAGAAAGCTCCAGAAAGGAAGATGCGCGCCGTCTTGCACTTATGTGCAGCTTCTTCCGTGACATCACTCAAGGCCTGCCGCAACTTTTCAGGGCAATCACCATTACGACGAGACCGCTTCGTTCAGAGCCACCAGACTCAGTATTCGGACTGTATTTCTACAGGATTCGCTCCTCAGATCATCTATCTGCTCTCCTCGAGCGCACCATGGAAACTACTCTGGCAATATCGATCGACTTCCCGTCTTATGGAACATTGGACAGTAAACAGCAAAGAGAGGCAACATCCATGCTATCTACACTATGCCGCCATTCAGACCGCTGGGAAATACTGGAGATACTCTTTGGGTGGGATGTGATCGATTGGCGCGAAATGTTGCTTGGACCATTGGAAAAACTGAGGAGGCTCTCGTTATCCACCGATTCCCAACCCATTATGGAGACCATGATGCATTGGCTGTTGCAGGTTCATGTACCTCACGTGGAACCGGATGATGAAAGACAGCTCAAGACACCTTCAAAAGCCTCTCGGTCCTTCGGTATCCGCGATCTCACGTTGAAATACGGTGATTTCGCGAGTATCGAGGTGGATTCGATGGGACAACTTCTCTCCGCGTGTCATTCGCTCCGCTCTCTGCATATCTGGGGGGGCTATGCAGATTTCTCCGAAGTTATTACTCTCAACTCACTCACCGAACTCACTTTGTGCAGCGAGATTCCTTTATCGTGTCTTCAAACTCCGGCACTCACACACCTGACTCTAGATGAACAAGTATGGATCGGAGAAGATGAATTTACTTTATCATATCCCCCTCTGAGCAGACTTTCGGTAACTTCAAGGACGCCGCAGGAGCTTTTCAAGCGCCTTCATGTCCCAACTTGCGATGTTTTGTTCCTCAATTCTGCCAAATCGGAGGTGGATGACTCCAGTGGAAGTTGGATCGAAGATTTCTCTGGTATAAAGGCTCGGATAGTTATCATTCACCATGCACCGTTCCCTGAAGCGACGTTCATCTCGATGCTCCGAACCATGAGCGGTACCTTGGAGGAATTAGAGCTCGTAGGCGTCGGAATTGAGAGCGAGTTTATAGATCTTTTCAGCAAGAGGGACCAATGTGTGCAGACAGTTCGCGAGTTTCGGTTCAGGAACCGACAATACCAACGTTGGATTTGGACGCCTTCGGTGGGTTGGAAATTCTTGGGTATGTAGATACAAGCTGATGATATTACCACTGTCCGCGTTCAATCCGGCCCTTTCCTTATGTACTTACCATGGAAATTGAATTCCACCAAGTCTTAGATAGCCTCTACATCCTCTGTCTACGTTGTGCTCGTATCGTCGAGGTTGTTGATGTGTCACCCCCGATATTGGTGACCATTATCGCGCCTGTCGCCGGTCTCAATGTGCCAATTTGGGGTTGAATCATAAGGCCGAAAACCTCCCCATTGACGATAGTAACATCAGCAGAAGAAGCAGCTTGACAGTTTGGAGCGGCACCGCCCATTATTCTCCCATGCCGAGTGGCCAGAATCGTCCTACCACAGAATGCCTCACGCTATCGGCCAACCCATCCGTATAGGCTGAGGCAACGTCCGCTTGATTCGATGGCCTTGTAAAAATATACGCGACCAACTGGCTCAGCGCGACTCGTCCTATCAGATAGTGCAGCCAGCCTTCTCAGATTTCGGATGTCACAGAATTCGAATAACATCAAGCCCCGATTAAGCGACCGATATTTTAACTTTGCAAACCGCGTCTGCGCCGCTCGTCTCCCACCACACTGGTCAGTCTCGTTGGTCACTCCTTCGAATTTCACACTTGAAGCGGAATTCCGTCGTAACAGATTACTCTCCATATTGTAGTAGATTTGTCGCTCCCATCAGGTCGGCAGGTCGCTCTCATTTTGGCCTCCCACTCATTTGTTCCACCTCGCCATCAACCTCTCATCCTCGATTCCAATTCCCAGCACCGCCTCATTGGAGAAAGGGTCTACTTGGGTTCGGAATATGCCTGCAAGGGATTTTCGCAGTCAGGGCATGACCTTTCGTCAATAATTCAAGTCACGTACATTCCAGATGTCCGCTATTTTGCCAATGGCTGATATGTGCCAAAATGAAACCCAGTACTAAGATCCAAGGGTCTTCCGGAGCATCAGCAATCTCATGGCTAATCTATTAGTACCCACCTTCCTGTGGAAATCCTAAGGAAATCTTCCGATATAACATTGAAGTGAATGGAATGAACCCAGGTCACTTTGCCTCTGTTTTTCACCAATGGAACTCTGTTATTACCACCATGTCTAGTCTATGGCCCACCCTGAGGGTCGGAACCTGGACTGAAATGGAACAGGTCACCATTTGGTCGCAATGAGGTCCCACTGGGTGTTGTAATTGAGTCCCAGAGAGATGGTCTGAGGCCATCCAATACTCTGCCATTGTTGCACTCCAGGCTGCTCTTGCAAGCACCAGCTGGTGGCATGAGCCTCATTTCCTTTTGAGAACTTGGCTAGTTGGTGTGGTTCATGATAATTGGTTATTTAATGGATTGCCACCCACTCATCACAGATGTTACTTTGTTATCAGGAATGTGGTTAACAAAGGATACGATCTATTGATTGAGTATACCTTAGATAATGTTGGGGTTAGACACACATACTGTAATTAGGATAGAATATTCTGTAATCTCATGGAATTTAATAGAATACTATAGAATGGCATGGCTAGGTTAGCTTGGAGACAAGTAGGTTATTCATTTGTATGACTCAGTTCTGCAGAGGAATGTTCTGGGATGTCCTATTTATGTACATAGTATTTGGAAAACCAAACAATTCTCCAGGTATATAAGGAGGGCTGTCTGGCTGCCTAGATATGCAACATCCCTCTTACACTCAATTAGGTAAAGTCTTAAGATTCCTAACTATCCAAAACCTGAACTGAAGTAAAATACCAGCATGAGTGAATTAGGAACAAAGACTTGTGTGACATCAAGAATACACTAATATTTTAAAGAATATTGTCAATAATCTCAAGAATTCCAATTCAATCCTAATTTGAGAAATATTTAAATTGATAGATATGGTAAATTTGCCTGCTCTGGACATATAAGCTTCATATATTGATGAACTAGATACTGTAACTCCTGCTAGGGATCCTCAATTTGGGTATCAACTTGGTTTGACCTCTTGAGTGGCATCTGCTTGAGCCCCTAACCCCCATTAGAGAATACCCCTCAGACTTGTCCTCTGTTCCTGACCTTTGGCTACACCTGTGCCCACAGAAGCACCTACATTTGGACCACCCAGGAGTCACCAGAGTTATTTGGAGATCTTTGGGCATCTGACTTAGAACCAAACAGCCAATGGCAACCCGCCTTCTTGTACTAGTACAGGTGCTTCCAGAGCTAGTAACAAGGGTTGATACTATGCATCTGACAGCTGAGGCCAGGTAGCGCTGGGGCTGGGCACTGGCCGGGAAGTGGCATGAAAACACTGCGTACTCTAACATATACCTTAAAAGAAAACTATCCACTACACGGCATAGCAAAGGATGATGAACACTGGACATCTACAGAACCTATGACAGGTAAGGGGGGCCAAAGGTCCATGCATGAGAGGAAGACAAGTAGCATTAGAAGGGTACAGTAGCATTAGGACGTGAGAGGAAGATAAGTGGAGGCTAGCCATGTGGCCGTGGGTGAAGGAGGACAAGCAGATTGAGTGCCACATCTGAGTTCGAATAGGACCACCCGAACGCCCATTCTCAAGATACAGAGCTGGAACACGCCAGGAGAAGTATAGCTTGTTCGTAAGCAATAAAGATTATGTGGATACAAGTGAACTGGCGGAGGAAGGACTATTTGTGGGTTCATGGTAGGTGGTCACACATTACGTACTAGCGTCGGGCTTCACTTCATCCCGAGTGAGTGCAGGAACACCTGGCACTAGTAGTACGTCGTCGTCCAGTAACGGAGCACGACAATAGTAATTAGAGTATGACCGGGCAGCTCGCCGACGATTTGCTGTTGGGAGCTACTCAATGGCGGCTGCTGCCTGATGAACGCCTTGCTATTAATTGAATCTCCTCGTATGAGAAGGACATTAGAGCAGTGGAGAAAGATAAGGGCGAAAGTGCCGGCGCAGAGGAAGGGCACAAAATATCACAGAAGGTCGCCGGGAACATCGGCAGCGAGGCTTGATTCTACCACCATAGGGGAGGAAAAGAGTGACCTAAAGGGGGGCGCAATTGAGTAGTCTCCTGTAGGCTCGGTGGGCTTATCGTGGAGCGAGCAGGGGACTGATGGCTGGCTGATGCGTTGGAAACATGCAGAGGAGTGGTACCTCGATCGACAGTGTCATAAATGACGAGAACCGAGCGCATCAACGCTGAGCGTCGTCCGTACGCTGCAAGTGGTCGAACGTTTGGCTTGGCGTTGAGACCAGCGACCGCCACATAGTGGTAAAATCCTCCACTCACTGGTACATTGTCTGATCGTAGAGAGAACATGGCGTCGTGGGCGTGGGTGCTTCGAGCGAGGGAAGGAAACCGTCCAAGCCTTGGGCGATTGATCGGGCACCACCTTATTCACTGGGTTGCATTCATCTCCACAATAATTAGCTCAATAATAGCGCTTTTTGAGCTAGCCTCCTTACCCAGACAGGTCGCGTCGTCTAACCTTATTCTCCTTGGTGCATACCAGAGAACGCTTACCTGCAGCGACTCTACTAGTGACATCTTACCTGTGCTCTTGTCTAAGAAGGAATGCCAGACTGTCTTGATTATCGCGACCCGGTGGTGCACCCCAGCCAGGAGGCTTTGAACAGGCTGTGAACAGTTCCAGTCCGCTACTGAGACAGGAAAGCGACGTGAGACACGGTTTTAAGACTCTCGACCACGTCTTTTTGTAAGCTGGGGTGTAGGCAAACACGCAAGGCCTAAACTTCATTTGCACGGCCTCTTCGTGGAATTTAGCCGATAGGTAGGTACGATATTGTGTTTACTAACATTCACCAGTACCTCTGCTCAACTCGAGGCCGTCCGCGGACATACCTTGATCAACTGGACGGAGAAGCCGGCCAAAGAACCTGAGGTTTCGCCGTTTCCGGTGGTGGGGTGGTGTTTCTAAACGGGTGGTGTAGTATTGCACCTCGTCAGATATCAGGTTGCAGATGTTTGTGTACTTGTGTCCCATGATAATTCTTGTAGTTCTTGGTGTCGGATCAACGAAGGAGTTTTGGCGGCTAAGAGGGACATAGGTCCCCCTACCTTGTCCGTGAAGAACGTAGCTCAAGCGCGTGAGTGATTCTGTCGCGTCCCAAGCGCTGAGAGAGAAGGGAATAGGCCGTTTGGATTTAGACCTCGCCTCACCATCCCTGGAGCTGGACTGCTCGAAGCACAAACATTTCCTCTCTTAGGCTTCGTCCAAGGCGGATTTGTCCATTGGTGAAACCCTTGACGAACAACACATCAACCAATTTTGAAGTGGTCGAACACTTTTTCCCACTCCACTACCGTATTACTCCACATGGACATGCGAAGGGAGATCTATGTCCACCTATTTCCAACTGCATATCCCACCCGACCCTGAACAAAGACTCTGGAATATGCGTGCAACCAGAACAGGAAGCAACTCGAAACCGACGCATACAGCACTAGGAAATCAATTGACTTTCCAGAGCAGGCCGATGTAATTCTAAGTGAGTGTACTGAGGAAGTTGTCCGCTTCCGCTCGGTCAGGATTAAAGCCTGCGTCTGAAATAGAAAAGAAGCCTGCATGTAGTTGTTCGACCGACTAGAAGCACCACACGTTTCCATGCCAGCGAAAGTCCCAACACCTCGCGTGATGACGCGGCTAGTCAACGAGGTCCTTCCCTTTTCGGACACCTTCATACGCGACATGTGTCAGGCCTCGCTCGTGAATACGACAGAAGAAAGAAGCCTCCATAATTCCGAATACTGCATCATTGCATCATGTGGAGCCATTCTTCGAAGTTGGCCACGACAGCTCTCGGTAATGATGCTCCGGACTTCTTTCCATTTCGACAATTCCGCTGGAATTTGCAAAAAGAGCCGGATGGGAAGACATCATTCATATGCACCCCTAAGTCGTGGAGCTGGTTTGCTTCCCATTTGGGAGCGCCAACTCCTATATAACCTGGAGGGTTTAGCCCCACAATTTCTCATTGAAGCCTTCCAGGTCTCATCTCTCGAGTCGAGTCGCATCCTCAGCCACACTCTTTACAACCCACACTCGTTTATCACCCCCCAAAATCGCCATGCTCTCCGTCGCCTTCTTCAGCCTTGCTTCGTTGGCTCTCTCTGCCTTCGCCTCCCCCCTCGCCTATAATGGCGCCACTCCGTAAGACCCATCTTGCTGTACTTGGCTGTCCCATTTACTAACTCACGCTCCCGTAGCGCTCCCGACGTCGTAGACAAGAAGGTCGATGGTGCACTCGAGACTACTCCCAGCGTTCCCCATGTCCCACGCCACGACACTGCGCAGGATGCTCTTGCGATATTCTACGCCGAATTTGAAATCCCTTTGGCGAAAGTCGGTGCGTTGCTTGTCGTCCTCATCATTGCCAACGACTAACCCTTTTTCAGAGAGCCTTGTAAGCGGAACTCCCAATCCCGAAGCTTTGGCCAAGGTAATGGGCCCTGTTTTGGTTGAGCTCACCGTCCCGATGTCGAAATTGGTCGGATACTTTGTGGGGCAAATTGGGGTCTCCGTCGAAGGTAACACTGTGACCGTCGACGCTCAGCAGACTATCGCGACTGTCAACGTCTTGGCTGCTGTATGTGCTCTTCACTTCACCTTGGCTCCTGTGCTAATTCATCTTCCAGCGTCTTACTACCTGCTTGGGCAAGGCTACCGATCTGGTCGGCTCCCAACTTTCTGAGATCAAGATGACTATCGCAACGGTTACAACTATGTTCACCACTGTTGTCTATATGGTTGGCATTATCTCTAGGGTTGCTACGATCGCCGTCAATCCCGTCCTCGTAACTCTCGCCCCCTTGGTTAACAAATTGGGGACTTGTGTTACGAGTATCAGCGGCCTCTAGGTTGGCATTAGATTTATCCCACATACCCCTCCGTTGTTCCTTAATGAACTTGTTTATTCTCCGGGTCAGGATCTCTTCTCTGGATTCGACCGTTGCTGTAGCCTAATACACGGCAATTCCGTGCCATTTCTGCGCTTTTTCTGTAAGGTTAGTGCTGAAAGGGCCCACCGAAGGATATAGCCCTGGTTTGTGAACACTTCAAGCTGAGGTACTCAGGAGGGAACGCCGTAATCAGGCATTGTGCGTCTCATTGACAATCATTCTGAACGGACAACATTCAAATTTAAATTCAACCAGTAATGATTGCTTATGTAATGATAATACCAAGGAAAACTCCAAATCGCTCGCAACCGTGGCGTGATGTCTCTTCGAATTAACATCGTCCAACCTCTCTCACCATCAAGGTTCAGAACAGACTCGCGAGATCAGCGAACGGATCCTTCTGTGCCTGCTGCCCCTGCTGCTGTGCCGTCTGCGGGCCAGGAGGATTTCCCCCAGGTTGCACCACCGTCCCCGAATTATGGGGTTGTGGTGTATTCGGAAGCCGGATCTGTCCCATCTGTCCGGGATAGCCTCCAGTAGACGGTTGTGGTGGTGGTGGTTGCTGGAATTGGGGCTGGGGGTGGAAGAGCGAAGACTGAGCAGGCTGCGTGGCGGATTGATTGAACAGGCTCATAATATCAGACGCTTGCGCTTGAGAGCTGCGTGCAGCGGGTGCAGTAGATGGTGCCGCGACAGGTGGTCCGAAGATATCCGCAAGGTCGTCAGCGGGTTTTGTTGAGCCGTTGCCGGATTGTAGGGCTGGTTCGTCGTCCATGAGGTCTATTAGACTGTCCTTCGCCGGCATTTGGCTATAGCGAAAACCGCGTTAGTATGTGTGAAACGTTCGATAGGTGAATGCCTACCCCAGCTCTGGTGGAACAGGGTTCGCTGCAGCCACGTAGTCACCCCGTTTGAAAGCTTCGTACCGCGACATTACGGAGTTGATCTGGTCGTTGATTTGCAAGAAGACAGCTAGGGAATACGTTAGGATGCCATTTCGATGCCAACGCATAGGCATACCTAAGGATTCTGGGTCGTCGGTCTCCGCTTCCGAGATCCATTTTTGAATCTTGGGTGTTGCGGATGAGATCGCCGTTGCGACTTGCTGTGAACCAAGATGCCGGTTAGAAATCGACTCTGCAGAAGGAAACGGACAGGATTTACGTCATACACGTCTCCAGCAACAAATTGTTCTCCTCGTGAAGTGTCTACATTGTCCAACATTTCGTTCAGAAGGATGACTTTCGCTTCGACTTTGTTGAGTTCCTTCAGTGTTTGCGCTCGGTAATCGGGTTTGGCTTCTGGGTCCTGTAGCAAATTATGAGTGGCATCAATAGGTATAACCTCGTAGACGCACCGCTCCCGCGAGCACCTTCATCAATTCTTGAGCGGCAGCCAGATCTTTTGGTGTCCCTCGTCGTAGCAATTCTTGGAGTTTCTGAGCAGGGGGTGAGTGTGTGTGTACATAGAAGGAATGGATAACGATCTGACAGCAGATTGTGCTTCTCGGTCTTCAGCCTCGAGCTCTTCGGGCGATTTCAGGGTCTCCTGTGGTGGGTCAGGTGCGCCAATTTCCTGTGACGTAGATCCGTACAGAGGCATCCTGTGCAACAGTCGTGTTTCCTCTAGATAAATCCCGAAATCGATATCCTGGCGGAGTCGTTAATCATTGAGTCCTGGAGTATAAAAGGCACGCACCTTTGAAGCTAAGGAGTCGGTGCATATCTCTGATATTACCCAAGTCCTCCTTCCATCTGCTAGTCGCGCATATTCCTACTTTCCAACCATGTATGAGTTCCAGAATCCGCTGCATGACTGGACCAGGGAAGGGCGGTGGGCGTTCAGGGAAGCGGCGAACAAGTTCATTTAAGAACTCTTTTGTAGCAACCTGGAGATGTACTGCGTATCCACAGGACTGAACCAATGAATCGATAAGGGCAAGGGCGAGGACGGAGACGTGTGGATTTCGATGGTTGACCATTCGAACAGCAGCCATTACGGCTTCACGAGGACTAAATTAGGAGGGTCGTTAGCTTACTAAGGATCTGCCACTTGGTGTGTCGAGGGCTCAGAAAAGCGAACTACGTGTCTAGACGCGCGAGACGGAGCTGACATACGTGTTAGCTTTCTTCTTGTTGATATGTTCCGCCAGCTCCAAATGTACGGGATAAGGAGGTTCGGAAAGCGATGGATCGCATGCTCTTGCGACTAAAGTCTCGACCGGTGAAGCAGAAATCCAGCCATTCATTGTACTACCCAACATCGCAGAAAAGCCGCCAGTTAATGCGGGCGATCCAGACGATGTAGGTGTCGGTGATACGCCTACTGTGGTGCGGTGGTGGGAAACATTGAAGGTTGGTGTCGGTGGCATCGCGGTGGCAGAGACCAAGTGAGGAACAAACAAAACACACTTGGAGTCGACCATTCCTGCTGGGATTTAGGTCGAAGAAACACACCAAATGAGAGGGTATCAGGAACGACTGAACGTAATCCGCATCAAAGGACGTGATCGCAGTGAGAACTGCTGCCGAGTGAGTTGATGCTGGTAGATAGTGTTGCTTTCCACGAACATGAATAACGCATTTCCACCGCATCGATGCGTCTATGTCTTCTACTGCAGGGCGGTCTCAATAATCCTAGGGTCCTATGGTTCTCCGCTTGTTCAACCAGATTATTTTCTTACTCTAATACAGGGAGCACCAGGTGCACGCAGACCTGCATTTATCCTCCACTACCCCCTGACCAGCACGCGATGTTGACATCCGTCGTTGTTATTCCTCTGGTAAACTCGTTCGATTAGCTTTTGAGGGCTGCACTCCACTGCTCTTCGCTTCACCTTTGGTATACCAGCTTTGACGTTGCGTATCTGAGAGAGACATAAACCGCAAGACCTCAATATTGTGCACTAATGTAATAACGCAGCTCACATAGCCTTCGTGGGGCCCTCTTGGAGTGTGATGACTCAATTGTCAAGCTTAGAGTGCGGAGAGGAAAGGGGAGACGAACCGGTAAGCTCGGTCCAAAGCGAAGGCGATGGAGAAGAAGTGAGTGGACAACAGAACGATGAAATTTTCAAGTAAGACGCCAATAACCGCGTGATGGTATCATTTACTCACAAGCCTGGGGATATCAAATGTTATAGAAGCCTTGGTGAACGAGGTACTTCAAAGCGCTTCTTAAGTACTCAAGTCAAAGTAACGTGTGTCAAAAAAAGTCGGACCCCCGGATGATGCGGTCAATACGCCTCCCGCCGGCTCTTCCAACCTTCGCAATGCAGCAGCAGACAGGTCTAGTGACCTTGAGGGTGAAGTGTCAGCAGCAGCACTTTGCGGGCTTTTGTCAGTCGGAATGGTGTTCTTGGTGCGTGTGGTGTCTAGATATAAATGCTTTGCGGAGATTACTTAGAGGCAGAGCCTGAAATCTGGGAGTCGTTAGGCTTGCCTGGACTAAGGGCCGGAAGCAAAAAAGGCACGACCACACGTGGTGCTGGCCGGCACGTTTCTTTCTTTCGGCATCTGTGGCGGTAATCCGGCAGAAGTGATGGCATCTGGCCATCAGATTACTCCTGGAACCACTTTCTGCCACTTTGTTGTTTGTAAGCCGCCTCTCGGACTCAACCCTCAGCCTTCTTTAGCTTCCTCACCAGTCAATCTCGACTTTGCACCTCTCTCTCCATCCCCCTTTACGATGTCTACGCAAGATTTGGAAAAAACCCAGCCAAGCACCGGCGATATGACCTCAGGCAATCGCAGCGACGAAAATGCCACCACTGACACTCATGGGCAAGGCGAGAGGAGCAAACCCGGGGCTACTTGGAAGCAAAATGAAGTGCATGAAGTACCACACAAGCAAGTTTCATTCGCCTTGAACCTCCGAACCATGATACTAAATTTCGTTCAATAGTCGACTACTATTCGTCTTCCCTGGGTGAATACCTACGTCGCTATTGGTGTTGTGTCACTGATAAACCTCTATAGACTTATGTTGTCTGTTTTTTTGGCGGCTCTCGACCAAACCATCGGTGCGTCGAAGTCACTCATCAAGCTGCTCACTCTTGTGTATTAACTCTGGTTTCTACTCGCCAAGTTGCAACTGCCCTACCTACAATCATCAGAGACCTGGGTGGCTCATCCGGCTATTCATGGGTAGGAACAGCTTACTTGGTTACTGCATCAGCGTTTGCCCCTTTGTACGGGAAACTATCGGTATGTATTAGCATAGCAATAACCAAACGACAATTCGCTTATGCCGTTTCTAGGATCTGATTGGTCGAAAACCCATCCTATATTCCACAATCGTCACCTTCCTGGTTGGCTCTGCCCTCTGCGGAGCTGCAAAGTCCTTCACCTGGCTATGTATAGCACGAGGGCTGCAAGGAGTCGGTGGTGGTGGAATCATTCAGGTGTGGCGTTTCACACCGTCCGGACGTCCGATCGTGCTGACCGCCTTCCAGCTTTCACAGATTACTATATCCGATATTAGTACGTAACATACTTCACAGAGTATGTCATGCTCACGCGGCGCTAGCGACGCTCGAGGAGCGAGGGAAATATACTGGAGCAATTGGAGCCGTTTGGGGTAAGGTTTTATTTATACCACACCCGTAACTTCTCCAATAGATACCCTTTTCAGGCATTGCATCAGTACTTGGGCCACTAGTGGGCGGTGCCCTTGCAGGTATGAACCCATAGTTTTGCGTCACAGGCCTGACTCCTTTCCAGATAAGGTCCATCTAGATGCTAGCTTACAGGTCTATTCGCTAACAAGGGTGTTTTTCAGGTGTCATGGCGGTGGATCTTCTACATCGTGAGTGTCCCTTTGTACCATTCTTTCCCGGCTGACAAGGGGTGAAAGAACCTCCCTTCAGGCGGTGTCGCTATGTTACTCCTTGTCTTGTTCCTCAATCTCAACCCCACGCCTAAGCGATCTTTCAAGTCCCATGTAGACGAGTTCGACTTCCTGGGATTATTCCTGATCGTCTCGGGAGTGGTCGCCCTCCTCATCGGGTTTCACTACTCCGAGGTTTCCTGGTCTGATCCAAGGACCATCGCCCTCCTGGTTGTTGGCGTCGTGCTTATTGGCCTCGCGGTGGCGAATGAGTGGCTCATTAAGACCCGACAACCCATCATCCCCCCTCGCCTGTTCTCTAGTCGAACACCAGCATGCCTTCTCGTTAGTGTAATTATCCACGGCATTCTGTTCTTTTCGATCAGCTACTACCTGCCAAACTATTTCCAAATCCTAGGCGCTACTGCAACGGATGCGGGCATCAGGATGATCCCGTATAGCTTGGGTGGAGCTCTCTTTGCCATCATCGCTGGCCAGGTTGTTTCGTGGATGGGACGGTACCGGGGTGTGATATGGTTCTCCTGGATCCTTCTGGTTCCTGGTGTGGTATGCCCATTTTGCAGGTGGATGTGAGGGACCACAGCTAACGCTTTGTCCCAGGGCCTGTTGATCTTATTCGACCAACACACGAGCGTTGTAGCTGAAGTTTTCATCATGCTTCTTGCTGCGCTCGGAACTGGTCCTCTCTTCCAGACGCCATTGATTGGTATGAAAACTATCCTTCATAATAGTCCACAGGACTCATCTAGATCACTTTCAGCTCTGCAGGCGTCGATGCCATTGAAGGATATGGCGACCTCAACGTAAACCAATTCAGCTCCGCTGTTTTTAATTCCAGTATTCACTCATTAATAGTTCTACCTTCGGCCTTCTGCGTCAAATTGGCGGTACACTTGGCATTTCGATTGGTGGCGCGGTATATGCGAGCGGTCTGCGTGCCCGCCTGCCATATATTGAGGGATACACATCGAGCACCGGGTTTGGGATGACAAATGACCTTCGGGGATTGATTGACATCCAGGTGTGGGGCTTGGGGCTCTGATTCAAGCTTGTTTTCTGACCGTTCACATAGCCAGAGTCTCTCAGGGATCAGGTACTCCACGCGTACACCCGATCTGTCGCGCTGATATGGTTCGTCCGGTGATATGGAAGTCTTCGAGCCTACTCCTGACGTGTACTACAGGATTGTGTTCACCCCCATCGCGTTTATCGGACTGCTCTTTAGTTCGTCGTTCATAGGAACTTGTAATGACTCCGTGATGCAGACCTAACGCGCCTCCCGCAGCTTTACCGATACAACCGTATACGCTCCGTCGACAAATTGTCAAGAACAAGAGCGGGGAAAAGGGCAGTGACGGTGCGACCCCCGTGAATGAAGCCGACAGGGAAGCTATAGCGGTTGGGGAACACCCACCGGCAGAAGAGAGGCTGACAAGTCCACAAATGACGTTGATTGACAGGGAGGACGCATCGGATCTCGAGAAGGGCGCGGGTGGCTCATCATAAGATGATTCAATTGATCGAGGCATGAAAGGAATACTGACAAAAGGGGCCCCAGTTCCTATCTGTGGACTCTTATATCACCCAACTCAGGTACAACAAAGTTTTGGCTTTTGTTAGTGAGGATGGATAGTCGGTCCAGCTAATGATAATAACTTTTGTTCTTGTGGCTTGTTCTTGTGAGCATTGATCGACCTCCGAGTGGTAAATTACAACTCAACTCCACATTAAAAGGGTTTGTCATTGACAAGCCTTCACACTCAGCTGTAGTCTCATTGTATCAATGAACATCTCAAAGATATTGAAGTTCTCCGTTACAGTATTGGCTTCCGTATCCCAAGCGACCGGTAAACACGTGACGTATCGACTCGCTTTCTTTGGGACCTGACTCGCCCCGTGGCTAATGCAGGTGCTACCTGAGACAGGCGACTCGCCAATGGCGTAGTATTAATAAGAACGCTGCACAGGGAACGCAATCGATCCGGTCATATGATACGGTGCAATACTGAGGCTATTTCTATAGCTACATTGTGAGCCTGATTAATCCTAGCCAGTTAGAGCGGGCCTTTTCTAAGCTCATCTCGCTTTGGACTTGGCCTCGCCGTATCCCGACGACGTCATTAGTCTAGTGGGGGTCATGGAATCCGTACACCACACCTCTATCATCACCATCTTCGAACTTACCGACCCTATTTCCTCCAAGTTTTGAACCTCGATGTGTCTCAGTTATCCTGAATTGGCGCCGATAAATGGCTGGTGAAAGATTTGACACGTGAAATGTCTCCCTTTTATTAGTCGTAGACACTTCTGAAAAGTCCATAATCGACAAAATTCAAATATTCCGTTGGTGCCTGATTTTGCCTGTAGGGAGAGTTGCCTGCGAAGCGCAAAGATGGATTAGAATAGAGAACACTTTTGCAAAACTTGTAGTATTTTCTTTTTGGCTTTGCGCGAGGAGGTGAGTTCTTCGCACTGCAGCCGGTTCGGAGACATGCGTTTCTGAATAGGGTAAAGGGCAAACAACACGTTGGTCGAAAGAAGCTCCTTGTGAATGAGGGCGGTTTTGTGGGACTCTGTAGAGGGTTACGCGAGTGTGCCATTGCGGTTGGGCAAGTCGGAAGCAATCGGGCAGAAGTCCATGATCATGTAAGGCCATAAAGATGCCTGATAACTATATCTACTCCAGATCGTGCAATAAGACGACAGAGCCCCTAATATCTAAGACTGAGTTCAGGACACGGGCGTTAAAATCCGACCGGGGCTGACGTGGGAGACGAACACGACTGCTTGATAAGGGCCATAAGAGTTGGGCTTGAGTGAGGCACTGGCTCGGACGTGGGGTGCGTCGTGGAGGGCGCGTGCAGGTATTCCTTGATTGGAAGATGCTCGGTTGACTAAGGAAGGACCAAGGAAGGAGTGACGTTTGAGACTCGAGGCAACCCAAACGTTTCTGGAACAGTCCAAGTAATCTCGAAAGAGGAACGGAATCCACGAGGCACAGACGCTGAGGGCCAAATAATTGCGCCGCCCGCTAAGGGTTGGACCTGTCCACTACCGCAGCTGCCCCATTTGCCGTCTCCACTGCGGCACAGCTCATTCATAACGCGCCATATAGGCCGACAACGCGAGTACGAAATCCCGCGGACTGAACCCGGACCACATTACTGCGGCAACCGCTCAGCTCGGAACACCCTTCTAGCACACCCATAACCAGTCGAGGACCCACTTCTCAAACTATAACCCATAATGCCAGCCCAATCGACAATCACATCCGACGACAAGTCGAAGATTAAAACCTCTCTCCCGCAGCCCCAGTACAAGATCCTTACTGCCTCTCTCGCCCGTGTATACTATGCCTATCCGGATCCAGGCTCGTGGTCTTATGCTGGGA
>Ga0307513_10003908_pt1 | contig 20030 bp, 21 predicted proteins | sample 15_EM_MG_FD_202174 | JGI IMG/M metagenome (GOLD analysis project Ga0307513, IMG submission 202174) | Populus trichocarpa ectomycorrhiza microbial communities from riparian zone in the Pacific Northwest, United States - 15_EM | ecosystem: Host-associated > Plants > Roots > Unclassified | place...
CGAGGGTTGGTCTGCACCCATCGACAAGACAGGCCAGACCGACGACGAAAGGATCAAGGACGTGATGCCTCTGCCACCCCCCGAGCACCTGGTGCGCTTCTTCCCGATTCGCGGCACCGCGGCCGAGACGCTCATCGCCGAAACGCGCCAGCGCATCAAGAACATCATGTCGGGCAAGGATGACCGCCTGCTGGTCATCATCGGCCCATGTTCCATCCACGATCCCGTCGCGGCAGTTGAGTACGCCCGCCGCCTGCGCGAGCAGCGCGAGAAATACGCCGACACGCTGGAGATCGTGATGCGCGTCTACTTCGAGAAGCCGCGCACCACCGTCGGCTGGAAGGGCCTGATCAACGACCCTTACCTCGACGAGAGCTACCGCATCGACGAAGGCCTGCGCATCGCGCGCCAGCTGCTCACCGAGATCAACCGCGCCGGCGTGCCGGCCGGCAGCGAGTTCCTCGACGTGATCTCGCCGCAGTACATCGGCGACCTGATCAGCTGGGGCGCCATCGGCGCGCGCACCACCGAAAGCCAAGTGCACCGCGAGCTGGCTTCGGGCCTGTCGGCGCCCATCGGCTTCAAGAACGGCACCGACGGCAACATCCGCATCGCGACGGATGCCATTCAGGCCGCAGCGCGACCGCACCACTTCTTGTCGGTGCACAAGAACGGCCAGGTCGCCATCGTCGAGACCAAGGGCAACAAGGATTGCCATGTGATCCTGCGCGGCGGCAAGACGCCCAATTACGACGCCGTGAATGTGGAGGCCGCCTGCAACGACCTCGAAGCCGCCAAGCTTCCCACCACGCTGATGGTCGACTGCTCGCATGCCAACAGCAGCAAGCAGCACGAACGCCAGATCGACGTGGCGCGCGACGTGGCCTCGCAGATCAGCGCTGGCTCACGACGCATCTTCGGCGTGATGGTCGAGAGCCACCTGAAGGCCGGTGCGCAGAAGTTCAGTGCCGGCAAGGACGACCCCGCCCAGCTCACCTACGGTCAGAGCATCACCGACGCCTGCATCGGCTGGGACGATTCGCTGATGGTGCTGGACGTGTTGAGTGAAGCGGTTCGACAACGTCGGGCTTGAAAGACCGGCGAAGCCAGGTCTCCCATCGAGCAACAACTCACGGAACGGGCTTTGCACGGCCGTCGAGTTGGCGCCCCCTTGGGGGGGGGCAGGAGCAAAGCGACGTGGGGGCTAACCTCTCGACAGGCGCTCGCTGCGCCAGTACACGTCGTCACCGCCCAGGCCATCGAGGTTGGCGCGGTTGAGCACGCGCGCCAGCACGAACAACAGGTCGCTGAGCCGGTTGAGGTACTGACGCGGCTCGGCGCGCACGGCTTCGACTGCAGCCAGGGCCACCACCGCACGCTCGGCGCGTCGCGCGACCGTGCGGCAGACGTGCGCCACCGCGGCGCTGCGCGTGCCCGCCGGAAGAATGAATTCCTTCAGGCGAGGGAGCGTGGCGTTGTGCTCTGCCAGCGCTTCGTCGAGCTGCAGCACCGCGTTGCTCTTGAGCAGCTCGTACCCCGGGATCGAGAGTTCGCCGCCAAGGTTGAAGAGCTCGTGCTGGATCACCACGAGCAACTCGCGCACGCCGTCGGGCAGCGGCTCGGCGAGCAGCACGCCGATGTGCGAATTCAACTCGTCCACATCGCCCATGGCCTGGACACGCAGATGGTCCTTGGCGACGCGCGTACCGTCGCCGAGGCCGGTGGTGCCATCGTCGCCGGTGCGCGTGGCGATCTGCGTGAGTCGGTTGGCCATGGGTGCCGTTACTGCTGTTGCTGTTGCGGCATCGATTGCTGTTGTTGCATCTGTGCCGCCTTGGCTCGCATCACATAGCCCTGATACGCCGGCAAGGCGATGGCAGCCAGGATGCCGATCAACGCAATGCCGATGACGGGACCGAACAAGCCGAAAACTTTGACGACGGTGGTATTCGGGGGAGGCGGGGCGCCATAGGCGTTTGCGCCCGGCGTTCCTGCCTTGAATATCCAGATGAGCCCGACCAGCGGGATGATCGCCAGGAGCACCGTCCAGCCCGACCAGCCCATGTCGTGCGAGCGCTGAATCATCAGCATGACCGACAGCACGACGATAGGGATGTAAACCAGCGCCATCAAGGCGAACATCGCTCCGCCCGAACGAGCCAGAGCGGCCACGATGCCGATGACGGCCAGTGTTGCGTACATGATCAGTGTGGCGATCACGAGGTAGGCCATGTAGCGCAAACGCCCGAGGCGGCCTCTGATCGACCACACCTTGGGGGTCGAGAACTCGGTCACCCGCTCTTGAATGTCGTCGACCGTCGCGCGCGGTGGGGTGTAGGGATTGACTGCTGACATGGGGCCTCCTCCGGGTTTATGAATGATGTCTCTGCCGCGTCGATCGTGATGCCGCGCGACGGGGCATATTAGCCAGCGGCCGTCTCTACAGCAACCCGGCGCGTTTCACCGCGTGATAGCGGTTCACGAGGCTCACGGCCAGCTGTGCCGGCTCGACGTCGACCGACAGCGCATCGTGCCCCACCACGCGCTGGAACGCATCGCTGCGTGCCTGTGAGAAAAGATGTGCGCCGGCCACCTCGATCGCGTGCCGGTCTTGTGTGATCGGCTGCGTGCCCAGCTCGCGCAGCACCCGTTCGCGCAGGCTGGCCACCAGCACCAGGTGTCGCGTGCGCAGCAGCTTCAGTGCGGGCGTCAGCTCAGCGGCATCTTCGTCGCGGAAGTTGGTCAGCACGATCACCAGCGCGCGCTTGTGCTGCGCACGCAGCAGGTCTTGCGCGGCCATCAGGTAGTCGGAATGGGTGGCGCTGGGCTCGATGTCGTAGAGCCGCGCCATCAGCGCGTTCAGCGTCGCCCCTCCCTTGCGTGGCGCAAAGCGGCGCTGCTGTCCCGGCGCGTTGCCGAAGGTGAGAGCACCCACCTCGTCGCCTTCCTTCAGTGCCACGTAACTCAGCAGCATCAGCGCATTCAACGCCTGGTCGAAGTGGCTGCCGTCGACGCTGGCCACGCCCTCGTCGGCGCGCATGCGGCGCCCGCAGTCGAGCAGGAAGATCACGCACTGGTCGCGTTCGTCCTGGAACTCGCGCACGATGGGGCGCTGGTGGCGCAGCGTGGCCTTCCAGTCGATGTGGCGGATCGGGTCGCCGACCTTGTAGTCCGACAGCTGCTTGAAGTCGGTGCCCATGCCGCGTTGCGGGTAGGTCTTGATGCCGATCTGCGCCAGCCTGCGGTCGCCGGCCAGCCAGGCATAGCGCGCGACCGCGGCAAAGTTGGGGTAGACGTGCAAGCGCTGCCCCGTGCCGATGGTGCGCAGCAACTCGAAGCTGCCGCCGCGCGAGCGCAATCGCAACTGTGTGGCCCCGAGTTGCACCGGCCCGCGCTGACGTGGCGTGACGGTGTAGCGCAGCTCGAGCTTCTTGCCCGCAGGCAGTTGCAGATGCTGGGGCAGGCCTTCGAAGTCGAGACGGGGGTCGACTTCGTCGAAGAGGTCGAGCACCCAGCCCTTCGGGCCGTCGTTCACCAGCGTGAGTTGCAGCGGGCGAGGCACGCCGAGGGCCAGCGCATCGGGCAGGGCGCGCACGGTGTGCAGCGGGTATCGGTGCCATGCGTCCAGCGTGCGCCACACGTCGACAGCCACCCAGGCCGCGCCCACGCCGAGCGCCACGGCACTCGCCAGCGCCACGCTCGCCAAGGGCGCGCCGACCGCGAGCGCGATGGCGCACACCGCAGCCGCCGCGGCGAGCGACAGCACCGCGTGGCGGCTGGGAATGATCTGGCGCATTCGTCCCGACTCAGAGGCGAGGGGCCTCGACGCTGTCGAGCACTGCGGCGAGCAACTCCGCGACTTCGCGCCCTTCGAGCTGCGCATCCGGCGCCAGTTGCACGCGGTGTCGCAGCGCGGCGAGCGCGTGCTGCTTGATGTCGTCGGGCGTCACGAAATCGCGGTTCTGCATCAGTGCGGTGGCACGTGCGGCACGCACCAGCGCAATCGCGCCGCGCGGCCCCGAGCCCGAGGCCAGGCCCGGCCAGCTGCGCGTGGCGCGCACGATGCGCACCGCGTAGTCGAGCACCTTGTCGTCCACGCGGATGAACGCCACCATGCGCTGCAGCGAGAGCACGGTGCGCTCGTCCAGCCGGGGCGAGATGGCCTCGAGCGGAAACTGGTCGCCCGCCTGCTGCTCGGTCGTGCGTTTGACGATGGCGGTCTCTTCGTCGTGCGGCGGGTAGCCGATGTCGATCTTGAACAGAAAGCGGTCGAGCTGCGCCTCGGGCAGCGGGTAGGTGCCTTCGGTGTCGATCGGGTTCTGCGTCGCCAGCACCATGAAGGGCCGCGGCAATGCGAGCGTCTGGCCTTCGAGCGTGACCTGGTACTCCTGCATCACCTCCAGCAGCGAGCTTTGCGTCTTGGCCGGCGCGCGGTTGATTTCATCGGCCAGCAGCAGGTTGGTGAACACCGGCCCGCGGTGTACGCGCAGCGCGCCAATCGGGGTGCCGCTGTCGCCGCGTGATTCGAGCACCGAGTGGCCGGTGATGTCCGACGGCATCAGGTCGGGCGTGAACTGCACCCGCGCGTAGCTGAGCGACATCGCTTTCGCGAGCGAACGCGCCAGCAGCGTCTTGCCCAGGCCGGGCACGCCTTCGATCAGCACGTGGCCCGAGGCGACCAATGCCACCAGGATCTGGCCGACCGCCTGCTGCTGGCCGACCACCGCTTTGCCGACTTCGTTGCGCAACTCGTCGAGCAACTCGGCCGCGCGGTTCAGGTCCGTGGGTTTGATCTGCATGGTCTTCCTTATTTGCGGGGAGTGGGGTCGCGCTGCAGCAGCAAGCGGCGCGCGGTTTCAAGCAATTCCAGCGTGGCGGGCAGGTCGACGCGGCGGCGCGCCAGGCTCTTGTCCAGCGCCAGGCCGAGTGCTTCGGCGCTCAAGCCGGTGGCCTGCGCGATGGCCTGCGCGCGCTCGGTGCGGCCGAGCTTGTCGTAGTGCCGCACATGGCTGCGTGCCACCGTCTCCAGGGCGCGGATCTGTGCCGCGAGCAGGGCTTCAGGCCCTTCGCGGCGCAGGAACTGAGCCGTGCCGGTGATCTGCTCGGCCATCGATCGGCGGCCGGGCGCGGCGATCGTCGCCAGCGGCCCGAAGCGCCGCGCGCCGCGCCACAGGGCGAGCGCCAGCGCGGCGGCGGCCAGCAGCACCGCCACCCAGGCTTCATGCCACAGCCAGCGCAAAAGGTGCGGGCGCCTCTCTTCGGTGACGAACCAGATCTCGGTGCCCGGGCGAGCCTGCAATGCGGCCACGGCCAGCAAGGCGTTGTCGCCGCGCAGCACGTGGTCGTTGCTCAGCAGGTTGGAGGGCATCAAGGCCGTGACCTGTCCGCGGCCCAGCGGCGCACGCACCGCCCAGAGGCCGTCGTCGCCTTGCAAGAGCCACGACGGGGCCACGGTGGCGCGCACGGTCCAGCCGAAGCGCGTCCAGGCGCAGACCTTGAATGGGTGGCGCGGGCCCGGGTAGCTGGCGGGCAGCGTGTCGAGCTCGTGACCCTCATGGCACGGGGGCGTGTTCGGCCTGAAGACGGCGGGCGACGACGCTGGCGCTGCGCTCGAGGCCGGGGTGTCTTCATCATCATCGGCCTCATCGTCTTCGTCGTCATCCTTGGCGGTCGCCGGTGCACTGGCAGCCGGCTTGCGTGGCTTGGACGGCGGGTCGACGCGCTGGATCGGCAGCCAGGGCTTCAGCTGCCTGTGGTTCACGTCGCCGGCGTACATCACCAGGTGGCCGCCGCCCTCGATCCAGGCTTTCAGCCGCTGCGCGCGCTCGGGGAAGAGGTCCCAGTACCAGGAGTTCAGCAGCAGCGTGGCCTGCGGCGGCGGCAGCTCAGCCAGGCTGGTCGGCGTGGCCACCGTGGCGCCCAGCCGGCGCACCAGCTGCTGGGTGACGTAGAGGTCGTTCTTCGCTGTCTCGCCGCGCGGAGGTACCGGTACCTCCACCTCGACCCATTCTGTGCACGAGGCCAGCCACGCGACGGCGCCCAGCACCAGCGCCACCAGCAGGCCGCGCAGCAGCCAATCGCGGTTCAACGACAGCGTGCTCATGCCGCGGGCTGCACCGCCGGAGCGGCGCGAAACTGCACGTCGAAGTCGGCGCACAAGGCCAGCACGCTGCTCGACTCGGGCAGGCGCGCGCCGTAGACCGCCAGCTGCCAGGCGTTCACCAGCCGGCCGAAGAAGGCACTGCGCTCAGGTGCCAGCCGGGCTGCGGCCAGGGCCATGCATTCGCCTTCGGTGCTGGCGGCGCGGATCGGCAGCGCATGCTGATGCACCAGCCGCGACAGCGCGCCGCGGTACAGCAGCGACAACGCGGCGCGGTGCTCGCCGCGCTGCCACAAGGCCGCGGCGGCCGCGCCGATCTGGTCGGGCAGGCTTTCGGGGCGAATGTCGAGGTCGCGCACATGGCTGGGCAGTGCGGCATGCGGCCCCTTCACGGCGCCCGCCCGCACGCGGATCCAGTGCCGCAGGCTCACGATGAAGAGCGCCACCGCCAGCGCCGCGAGCGCCCACACGACGGCACGGCCGGCTTCGGTCATCCAGCGCGCGAAGTTGCGCAGCCAGTCGGGCAAGCTGCTCGGCTCGGCCTTCTTTTTCTTGTCGGACTTGTCGCTCTTGAAGCGCAGCGTCTTCTGCTTGTGAACGCCCGAGAGGTCGGGGTCGGCGCGCAGCTTCTCGACCTCGGTATTCACCTGCTCGCGCGTTGGTGCCGAGGCCGGCTCGGTCGCATTAACGCTGCTGGCCATCAGCACCAAGGCGAGCAAGCACACCCTAGAACGCACGGCGAAACTCCTGCTCGATGTCCCAGGCCTCGAGCTGCACGCGGCGGTTGAGGTACATCGCGAAACCGGCGGCCACGTAGAAGGGCTCGAGCACGGCCACGGCGGTGCCGTAGGCGCCGGCCAGGCAGAGTGCCGCGCCCACGCTGTCGTCTCGCGCCAGCCAGGTGAAGAGGTTGCCGCGGGCCTCTTCCGGTGCGAACCACATCGCCATGGCCAGCAGGCCGAACGTCAACGCGAACTCGATGTTGGCAAACGCGAAGTGCATGCCCCCGGCTGCGCCGCGCTGGCCGCGCAGCAGCTGCGTGCGGCGTTGCCGCGCCCCGCCGCGCTGGCCTTCGAGCTGGTAGATCGGCTGCGTGAAGGAGCGCCACGGCGACAACCGGCGCCACAGCAGCGTGCTGAACAACTGCCGCCACCAGACGCTGCGCTGCGCCTGCCACAGGTCATTGGCATGGGTGGATTGCCCGAACGCCGCGCGCGACAGCACGAAGAGCACGCTGCGATCCAGCCAGGGCTTGAGCCAGAAGATGATCAGGCTGGGCAGCCACGGAGATATCTCCACCGTGGCGAGCGCCAGCGCAAACAAGATCATGTAGACCGGCGCGCAGCTGCGCCACACCGAGCGCGCGTTCGACTGCAGCAGGCGCACGCCCAGGTCGGCGGCCTCCCACATCGGCCGCGGCCTCAGCTCGACGGCAATGGTGTCAACCTGCATCCGACCCTCCGCTGCCTGTGACTGGTCGGCCTTGCCAGCCGAGGTAGGCGAATACCAGCGCCCAGCAGAGGGAGCCCACAACGTACTTCACCATCGGTTCCAGCCAGCGTGCCGATGACCAGAATGCCTCGACCGCCGCGGCCGCCACCAGCATGCCGATCACGCCGTAGATCACGGTGATGGCATCACCGGCGGCGTGCTTCAGCGCCTCGAGCCGCGTTCGCCGGCCGGGCGCCAGCAGCGCGTGGCCGAGCCGCAGGCCAGCCGCACCCGAGAGCACGATGGCCGTCAGCTCAAAAGCGCCGTGCGTGACGACGAAGGAATAGAAGTTCTCGCCATGGCCGCGCGCCGTGAGATACCCGGCCACGCCACCGAAGAACACGCCGTTGAACACCAGGAAGAAGGCGCTGCCGATGCCGGCGAACAAGCCGCCCGCGAAGCACTGGAAGCCGAGGCCGATGTTGTGCATCACGTAGTAGCCGAACATCTGCCAGTCGGTCGATGCATCGCGTTTGCGGCCGAAGGCGCGGGCGTTCTCGTCGTACATGCCGTCGAGCTCTTGTGCCTGCTGCGCGTCGGCGAGGTGAAGAATGAAACCCGGGTCGCGCCAGGTGGCCAAGCCCACGGCGATCATCGGCAGCGCGAACAGCAGCGTGGCGGCCAGCAGGTACCAGCGGTGCGCCCGCACGCTCTGTGGGAAGTCGACCAGCACCAGCTGCTTCAGCCGCCCCAGGCCGTAGTCGTGTCGCCGGTAGATCAGGCGGTGCGCCCGCTGCGTCAGCGATTCGAGCCGCTGCGTCAGGTGGATCGGGTAAGCGCGCGCTTGCGCCAACGCCAGGTGCTCGCAGCTGCGGCGGTACAGCTCAGTCAGCCGCGCGCCGTCCAGCGGCGGGAGCTTCGCCTTGGCGGTGGTCTTGTCGCGCGGCTTGGGCGGGCGCTTGTTCTCAGCACGGTCGAGCGCCGCTTCCAGCTCTTTCCACAGCGGGGCGTTCTGTGTTTCGAACAGCAGCGGTGTCATCGGCTGCTCCTGCGCCGGTGGCCGACCAGCCACTGCGCCACGCCGAGCAGCTGCCGCGTGGCGTCGCCCTCGCTGTCGGGCGTGATGGAGCGGGCCAGCACGGCCAATTCGTCCAGCCGTGCTGGCGTCAAGCGCGACGCCCTGCCAGCCCAGGCGACGATGGCCGCCTGCTCGCGCAGTGCCAGTGCGCGCGCCGGCGCCGTAGCCGGGGCAGCGGGCAGCTCGCCGTGCAGGGCCACCGTCTCGCGGTAGACGACCAGCGTGCCGCCCGCCAGGTCGCCCAGGCGCTTGAAATCGCGCCGCAGCAGCATCGAGACGAGGCCGAAGGCGTACAGGAACGGAAAGAAATCGGCCGCGCGCAGCAGGTTGCGGGTGATCGATGCGGCCGGCGTGACGGGCAGCCCCGAGTCCATCACCACCTGCAGGCCGAACATGCGCTTGCCCGGCGTGGCGCCCGCGCGCATCAGCTCGAACACCACCGGGTAGAACCACTCCAGCAGGAAGTAGCTGACGAGCAACAGGCCCTTGCCCATGCCGCCGAAGGGAATCGCGACCATGCTGATGGCGAGGTAGATGCCCAGCCGCACGCCCAGGTCGACCATGTAGGCCAGCACGCGAGGCACCACGCCGGCCGGCCGCAGCGAAAGTGCAATGCCTTCGGGCGTTTCAGCGGTGTACAGCGTATCGAGCGACACGAGCGGGGAAATCAGGCCTTGATCACGGCGGTGTCGGCGAATTCGTCGCCGGCTGCCGCGCGCGGCAGTGCATAGCGTCCATTGTTGTTTGCGCTGCTCATCGGCTCCTCCCGAGCGTTGTCTTGTCAGACGATTCTGCCCGAGCCGGGCCGGGTGCAGAATCGGCTTTCTGCTTTCTGTTTGCACGCAGGCCGGAGATTGCCATGAACGCCGCTGTTCCCTCCCACGTGTTGCCCCCTGCCGAGCGCCGACGCGTGCCGGCCGCCATGCACGATGCGCTGAAGGCCCGATTCGGCGAGCGCTGCTCCAGCGCGCTGGCCGTGCGCGAACAGCACGGCCGCGACGAGTCGCCGTTCGACGTGGCGCCGCCCGAGCTGGTGGTGTTCTGCGAAAGCACGGACGACGCCGCCTTCGTCGTGCAGCAGGCCGATGCCCATGCGGTGCCGGTGATCCCGTTCGGCGTGGGGTCGTCGCTCGAAGGCCATCTGCTGGCAGTGCAGGGCGGGGTGAGCCTCGACCTCGGCCGCATGAAGGCCATCGTCTCGCTGAATGCCGAAGACCTGACGGTCACCGTGCAGGCCGGCGTCACCCGCACCCAGCTCAACAACGAGATTCGCCACAGCGGCCTGTTCTTCCCCATCGATCCTGGCGCTGATGCAACCCTGGGCGGCATGTGCGCCACGCGCGCCAGCGGCACGAACGCCGTCCGCTACGGCACGATGCGCGAGAACGTGCTCGGGCTCACGGTGGTCACGCCGCAGGGCGAGGTCATCCGCACGGGCACGCGGGCGCGCAAGTCGTCGGCCGGCTACGACCTCACGCGCTTGATGGTGGGCAGCGAAGGCACGCTGGGCGTGATCACCGAGGTGACGCTGCGGTTGTACCCGCTGCCCGAGGCGATCTCGGCCGCGACCTGCAGCTTCCCGAGCATCGATGCGGCGGTGCGCACGACGATCCAGATCATCCAACTCGGCGTGCCGATCGCGCGCTGCGAGCTGCTCGACGTGAACGCGGTCCGCGCGGTGAACAAGCACGACAAGCTCACGCTGCCGGAATCGCCGCTGTTGCTGATGGAGTTTCATGGCAGCGAGGCGGGCGTTGCCGAGCAGGCGGCTACCGTGCAGCAGATCGCCGCCGAGTTCGGTGGCGAAGATTTCCAGTGGGCCACCACGCCGGAAGAGCGCACCAAGCTCTGGACCGCGCGCCACCACGCCTACTTCGCGGGCCTGCAGACGCGGCCCGGCTGCCGCACCGTCACCACCGACACCTGCGTGCCGATTTCGCGCCTGGCCGAGGGCATCAACGAGAGCGTGGCCGAGGTCGATGCGGCCGGTTTGCCGTACTACATCGTCGGCCATGTGGGCGACGGCAACTTCCACCTTGCCTACCTGATCGACCCCGCCGTGCCCGCCGAGCGTGAGCTCGCCGAGCGGCTCAACCGCCAGATGGTGCAGCGCGCCTTGCGGCTGGACGGCACCTGCAGCGGCGAGCACGGCATCGGCCTGCACAAGATGGAGTTCCTGGTCGACGAAGCCGGTGCCGGCGCGGTGGCGATGATGCGCAGCGTTAAGCAGGCGCTCGACCCGAAGAACATCATGAATCCCGGAAAGATCTTCACGAGATGACAGCCCCTCGGCCGACGGGTACGTCGGCCGATCCCCCAAAGGGATACGGACCGGCGCTCGGCCCGCGGCGCGCTCTTAGACTCGGTGGGTGAATTCCCCATCCCTCCCGCTTTCCCGTTTGATCGGCCACACGGCCGACGCCGTGCAGGCCGTTCGGGCTGGCCAATCGCTCAACGAGGCCTTGGCGCGTTGCCCGGCCGAGGCCCGCCCCGGTACGCAGGCGCTGGTCTTCCAGGTGATGCGTACCCTCGGCAGTGCCCAGGCCATTCGCCAGAAGCTGGCGCCCAAGGCGCCGCCGCCTGCGGTCGACGCGCTGTTGCTGACGGTGCTGGCCTTGCTGTGGCCCGATGTCGAACAGGGCGCCAGCTATGCGCCGCACACGGTGGTCAACCAGGCCGTCGAGGCGGCCAAGCATCGAGCCCAGGCCAGCGCATCGTTTGTCAACGCGGTGTTGCGGCGTTTTTTGCGCGAACGCGAGGCGCTGGTCGAGGCGGTGCAGGCTGAGCCGGTGGCGCGCTACAACCACCCGCGCTGGTGGATTGAGCGGCTTCAGGCCGATTGGCCATCGCAATGGCAGGCGGTGCTGCGCGCCGACAACCGGCGCCCGCCGATGACGCTGCGCGTCAATGCGCGCCGCGGCACCACTGCACACTATGTCCACCGCTTGGCCGAGGCAGGCATCGAGGCCCAGGTGGTCGGCCTGCAGGCCGTTCTGTTGACGGCGCCTCAGCCGGTGCAGCGCCTGCCCGGCTTCGCCGAGGGCGATGTGTCGGTGCAAGATGCGGCGGCTCAACTCGCCGCCCCCTTGCTGATCGGCGATGGCCTGCCCGCCCGCGCGCGCGTGCTTGACGCCTGCGCGGCCCCAGGTGGCAAGACAGCCCACTTGCTTGAGCTCGCCGACCTCGATGTGCTGGCACTGGACAGCGACGCCGTCCGTCTGAAGCGCGTGCAGGAAACGCTCTCCCGCCTGGGGCTGAGCGCGCGCCTGCTGGCAGCCGATGCCCGCGAACCTGCGGCATGGTGGGATGGCCAGCCCTTCGATGCCATCCTGCTCGACGCGCCTTGCAGCGCCTCGGGCATCGTGCGCCGACACCCCGATGCGCGCTGGCTGCGCCGCGCCAGCGATATCCCCACCCTGGCCCAGACCCAGGCGCAACTGCTCGACGCGCTGTGGCCGCTGCTCAAGCCCGGCGGCCGGCTGCTGTATTGCACCTGTTCGGTGTTCAAGGCCGAAGGCCAGGCGGTGATCGACGCTTTTTTGCAACGCCAAAGCGCTGCCAGCCTCGCGCCGCAACCGGCTTCTCCCGGTCACCTGCTGCCGCTGCCCGACAATGAAGACAACGGCGCCGCGCCCGGTTCCGGTGCATCGCCCGACTTCTTCTTCTACGCTTTGCTGGCCAAGGCCTCCACCTGACCTGCCCCGTGCCCTGCACCTCTCAGACAAGCACCGCCGCCGCTCGCCTTGGTTCGCCGACCCGGTCTCCGTACGCCTGGGTGCAGGTGTGGGCCACGCTGGCCCTGTGCCTGCTGATGCTGGTGGGCAGCCCGGCCGCACGGGCCGAGCCCATTACCCTCGACAGCTTCGAGCTGGCCCGCACCGACGAAGGCCTGGTGCTCAGCTTTTCAGCTCGCTTCGAGCTGTCGCGCACGGTTGAAGACGCGCTGCTCAAAGGCGTGCCGCTGTTCTTCGTCGCCCAGGCCGATGTTTTTCGCGACCGCTGGTACTGGCGTGACAAAGAGGTCGCCAGCGTCACCCGAACCTGGCGCCTGGCCTACCAGCCGCTGACGCGCAAGTACCGCGTCACCTTTGGCGGGCTGAGCCAGAATTACGAGAGCCTGTCCGAAGCGCTGACCGCTGTCAGCCGGACCATCAACTGGAAGCTCGCCGACCCGTCGATGCTCGACGACGGCCGCCACTACGTCGAGTTCAGCTACCAGCTCGACACCACCCAGATGCCGCGCCCGATGCAGATCGGCATCGGCGGCCAGGCCGAATGGGCTTTGCGCATCGAGCGGGTTCGCCGCTTGAACTGACCGCACCGGTGAGCTAGGTTCTGCCATGACCAAAGCCTCTCGCTGGGCGTGGATTGTTTCGCTGGTGGCCGTGACCGGTGCGGGCCTGGTGCTCGTGTTCCTGCTTTCGCTCGCCACCAACAGCCGCGGCCTGTACGAGCAGCACTACGTCTGGCTGTTCTGGGTCAACGTGGTGGTGGCGGGGCTGCTGCTGCTGGTGATTGGCATCGCCGGCGTGCGGCTGCTGCTGCGCGTTCGGCGCGGCAAGTTCGGCAGCCGCCTGCTGCTGCGCCTGGCGGCGGTGTTCGCGATGGTGGGCGTGGTGCCGGGTCTGTTGATCTACACCGTGTCGTACCAGTTCGTCTCGCGCAGCATCGAGACCTGGTTCGACGTGAAGGTCGAAGGTGCGCTCGAGGCCGGCCTGAGCCTCGGCCGCGCCACGCTCGATGCGCAGGTCAACGATCTGGCCACCAAGACGCGCCTCGCCGCCGAGCGTCTGGGCGACACGGCCAACCCGGTGCCACCGCTGGCGCTGGAGCGCTTGCGCGAGCAGTTGTCGGCGCAGGAGGTGACGCTGCTCGGCGCCAACGGCCAGGTACTGCTGACGGTGGGCCGCATCACCACGGCGTTCTCGCCCGATCGCCCCAGCACCACACAGCTGCGGCAGGTGCGCAGCGCGCGCGTCATGAGTCAACTTGAAGGGCTGGACGAAGACAGCGTCGCCGCTTCGAGCGCGGCCCGCGTGCGCGCCATGGCCTACATGCCCAGCAACAGCTTCTCGCTGGGCGCACAAGACCGCTTCCTGATGGTGACGCAGATGCTGCCCACCTCCATGGTCACCAACGCGCTCTCGGTGCAGGCCGCCTACCGCGAGTACCAGCAGCGAGCGCTGGCCCGAGACGGCCTGCGCCGCATGTACATCGGCACGCTTACCTTGACGCTGGTGCTGGCCGTGTTCGGGGCTTTGCTGCTGGCCGTCACGCTCGGCAACCAGCTCGCGCGGCCGCTGCTGGTGCTGGCCGAAGGCGTGCGGCAGGTGGCGCGTGGCGACCTCACGCGCAAACAGGTGTTCGCTTCGCGCGACGAGCTGAGCGGCCTCACGCGTTCGTTTGCCGACATGACCGAGCAGCTCTCCGAAGCTCGCTCGCTGGTGCAGCGCAGCCTGGCGCAGCTCGAAGCGGCGCGTACCAACCTGCAGACCATCCTCGACAACCTGACGGCCGGCGTGATCGTGTTCGACCGCGATGGCCACATCGACACCGTCAATCCCGGCGCCACGCGCATTCTTCGCCTGCCCGTCTCGGCCTATCGCGGCCGCCTGCTGAGCGAGGTGCCCGGTCTGCAAGACTTTGCCGCGGCCGTGGCGCAGCGCTTCGAGCTTCACCGCAGCAGTCCCGAGGCCGGCGAGCGCGACCACTGGCAAGACGCCTTCGACTTGCAGACCACGGCGGCCAATGGCCGTGAGAACGACAAGATCACGCTGCTCGTGCGCGGCGCCTCCATGCCGCATGCCGGCCAGCTGATGGTGTTCGACGACATCACCGAGGTCGTCTCGGCCCAGCGCGCCGAAGCCTGGAGCGAGGTGGCGCGTCGGCTCGCACACGAGATCAAGAACCCGCTCACGCCCATCCAGCTCTCGGCCGAGCGCCTGCAGCACAAGCTCGAATCCAAGCTCGAAGGCCTCGACCAGGCGATGCTCGTGCGCTCGGTAGGCACCATCGTCAACCAGGTGCAGGCGATGAAGACGCTGGTCAACGAGTTTCGCGACTACGCACGCCTGCCCGCGGCGCGGCCGCGGGCGCTCGATCTCAATGCGCTCGTCAGCGAAGTTCTCACGCTCTACGCCACCGCGCAGGAGTCCGGGCGCTTGAGTGCCGAACTCACGCCCGAGCTGCCCACCATCCTGGGCGATACCACGCAGCTGCGGCAGGTCATCCACAACCTCGTGCAGAACGCGCTCGACGCGGTGGCCGAGCGGCCCGAAGGCTGGGTGCGCTTGCGGACCGAGATCGCCCGCACCGATCACGGCGAGATTCGCGCGGTGCGGCTGCAGGTGCTCGACAATGGCCCCGGTTTCTCTGAGAAGGTGCTGAAGCGGGCCTTCGAACCCTACGTCACCACCAAGACCAAAGGTACGGGCCTAGGCTTGGCGGTCGTCAAGAAAATCGCCGACGAACATGGCGCCCGCATCCGCCTCGCGAACCTGACTGTGGGTGGCGCGGAAGGCGCTCCGGTGACGGGGGCCCAAGTTTCGTTATCATTTTCAAAATTTGCGCCGGCAGACAGCACCCCCGCTGTCGTGGCAAATGCCGAAGCACGGGCGCACTGAGGATTCATGGCCACCATTCTTGTTGTCGACGACGAACTGGGCATTCGCGCCCTGCTGTCAGAAATCCTGACCGATGAAGGCCACAGCGTCGAACTGGCCGAAAACGCGGCTCAGGCGCGGGCTTGCCGCGAGCGCGTGCGTCCCGACCTCGTTCTGCTCGACATCTGGATGCCCGACGTCGACGGCATCACGCTGCTCAAGGAGTGGGGCGCCGCCGCGCTGCTCAACATGCCGGTGATCATGATGTCGGGCCACGGCACCATCGACACTGCCGTCGAGGCCACCAAGGTGGGTGCCATCGCCTTCCTCGAAAAACCCATCACGCTGCAGAAACTGTTGCGCGCCGTGGAGCAGGCGCTTGCCAAGCCCACCGCACGCAGCGCGACGCCAGCGACGGTCATCACCCGCATCGAGACCAGCGTCACGGTGGAATCCGCCGTGACCGGCAGCAGCAGTTTGGTACCGGCCGCACCGCTGGTTCTGGGCCCCCAACCCGAGCAGTTGTTTGAACTCGACCGCCCGCTGCGCGAGGCCCGCGACGCCTTCGAGAAGAGCTATTTCGAGTTCCACCTCGCCAAGGAAAACGGCAGCATGACCCGCGTCGCGGAAAAAACCGGTCTGGAGCGAACCCACCTCTACCGCAAGCTCAAGCAGCTGGGTGTCGACCTGAGCCGAAACAAGCGTGGTGTCGGGGGCAACTGACCTGCCGCTTTTCAAGCGGCTATAATTGCCGGTTCTCGTCAGAGATTCAGGCCAAGTAGCTCAGTTGGTAGAGCAGCGGATTGAAAATCCGCGTGTCGGTGGTTCGATTCCGCCCTTGGCCACCAGTGTTTATGCGGCCCCGCGAGGTTTTTGCCTCTCGGGGCCGTTCTACCATTTGGGCCGATCTTCTACAAATGGGGCGACATGACTTCCATCAAGCACACCCAGGATGATTTCCAAAGGATGCTTACTGAGCAAGTCACACTGCTCCTAAAGTATTGCCAGGAATACGACGCCGGGGTTGTGGAGATGGCGCTGCCCGCTGCGACATGCATTCGGGTGCTCGCCCACAAGACAAAAAACTCTCATCCCCTGCTCGGCCAACTTGGCTTGCGGGAGGGTGACTTTTGCACCGTAGCGCCCCCGTTGGATGCCGGGAGCCTGATCAGCGAGTGCAACTTGATCGGTTTGGAGTTGGGGGCGGATGGCAAAGCCCGCTACTTCCCAAACGTGGATCCACCTTGGCCCCTCAGATGGCAGCCATTTGAAGATTGGTGGGACTTGCCAGTCGCAAGAAGTCGTGGCGGCGAAACGCTGTCCCGTCCGGAGATTGTGCTGGGGCTCGCGAACAAGGAAGGCGGATCGCACGTGGATCTCGGTGTTCCTGAGCGACATGCTCGGTTTCGAGGTGGCGAATTTCTGGGGTGGTATCACAGGACCGATGAGGATTCAGTCGTGGTTTCAAGACCCCTTGGCGCTTGTGTTCGCGCTGTCGCACACGAATTGCTGTTGACGTTGTTGCGCACTGCCTCCTGGGCGTTTCGTGCTCCGTATGTCGTTGACGGCGTCCAACACGGATAAGACGATGCGGCGATGCAATATTGCGTCGCGCGATGGCTGTTGAGATCAGCGAAGAGGTTTAACGCGCTGTCCGATGCGAGGCCTGACATAGTGCTCTGTCATGTCGCGAGTCTTATGCCCGAGCAGCGACTGAGAATGTGCGAGGTCGCCCGTGTCGCTGGCTGTCTTCGCCCTGATGTCCCGGAACTGAAACGTGACGCCTGCAGCCTTTCGTGCCTTGTCGAAGCGTGAGCGTAATGCGAGCTGGCTAAGCGGTCGACCGTTGTCATCTTGAATCAGGTAGGCGCTTTGGCGTTCCCGCACACGCCCATTGATTCGCTCGATGACCTGGTGCAGTTCGCCGGTGATCTCGATTGCGCGCTTTGCCCCGGTTTTGTTCTGGGTGATCCACAGGGCGCCATCTCGTACGTCGGCCACCTGAATCTTTAGAACGTCGGCAGGACGTTGCCCCGTGAGAAGTGCGAGGTCCATTGCGTCAACAACGGTGGGATGAGCTGCGGCGCGCACGGCCGCAAACTCCGCATCGGTCACATAGCGGTCGCGGCCTGCTTCGGTGAAGCCCTTGACTCCTTGGCAGGGATTCGGCGCATCGGTGTAGCCCCACTCCCTGGCCTTGTTGAATAGGTGGCTCAACAGGGCCTTCTCGCGGTTGGCGCGGGCCTTGGCGGTTTGGCCGCGCTTGTCGAGGTACTGGCGTACGTGGAAAGGCTTGATGGTGTCGATCAGTACCTTGCCGAAGACCGCCGTGAGGTTGTCCAGTTCGCGAAAGTTGTCCTTCTGCGTGCGCGGCGCTTTGCCGGGGATCACCTCGCGGATGTACCGCTGGGCGATCACCTCGAACGTGCGCGCGGCTGGGTCGGGCTCGGTGCCTTCAATGCGCGCCCAAGCAACCAAAGCTTGCAGGCGATCAGCGCCCAAGGGCGTCCATTTGCGGGGCGTCGTCGAGGTGACGTGGTAATACCGGCCGCTCTTCAGGTGAAGGCCTCTCGGCAAGTCTTTGTGCGCGGTGCGCTTGCGGCCCATGGTCAGCGTCGATCCAGCGCGGCGAAGTTCGGTTGCTCTGCCGCTGCGAGCTGGTTGAGCATGGCAACTGCCACGGTTGACCGAGCGCCGACGCGCTCTTGGAAGTAGTCCCGAGAGACCCTCGGTTTCTTGCTACAGGTGAGGGCATACCGCCAACGGTTCCGGTCAAGCCAGCGAGCTTGGCCGAGGGCCGACTTGAAGCCGGTCAACTCTTCCAGCTCGCCGCTGGTCAGGAAGAGACCGCTCATGCGTTCGCTCCGAAGTGCCCGGCCTGGCGGGGCTTTCTGCGATCCAGGCGCGTTTTCCACTTCTTTGCCCAGCGCACTTGCCGGGGCAGACGCTCAAGCCGTTGCACGTGCTTTCGCAGGCGCTGCGCGTTGTGATCGATGCTGAGGGCGCGAATGAGCCGGAAACCGGAGTCGGCTGTGCGCTTCGCAGTGCGGATTTGTTTGGGCATTGATGACCTCCTACGTACGTACGGGAATTGACGGTTCAACCGGCGAGAAAAATGCGCGGTTGCTTCGCGGAAAACTGCGGTTCTTCGGCGGTTGTGGCCGGTTCAACCGTGTCGATGGGCCTGGGCTCGTCAAGAAGCCGTATCGGCGGATACGCCAGTGCGGGCGCGCGCGGGCCTGGCCCTTGCACGCCTGGCGCGGGGTCATTTGCCGAGCCAAAGTCGCCCAGGTTCCCCAGCTTTGCGAGCTGGTTCTCTAACTCTTTGACTCGCGCCTTCAGCGATCCCACATAGCCGGCGTACAGCACCGCGTCGTTGTGCGCCTTGGTGTGCACTTGGTTTTGCCCCCAGCGAGTGACCCAGTAGAGGGCCAGCATCACTGCGCGTGGCGCTCGCCCGCCATTCAACGGGTCGCCGTCGATCCAGCGCTTTGCGGTTCGCTCGCTGACACGGAACGTCTTTGCCAGCGCCTTTGCGCCGGGTCGGCCGATGTCATCCAGAAGCAGCGTGAGCGATGGCACGTCCTTCGGCATCATGAAGAGCATGAAGGCCCCCTTAGGTCGCTCGGTCGAGCCTCGGGCGGCTGTTTCTTGCACATTCGCAGCCCGTCGCTATGCTCCCGGCCTGGTCGATCTCCGTCGCCACGTCCTGCATCGGGTAGCGGTGCCCGGTGCAGGACACCTCTTTTCCCTTCCTCTCGATACTTCGCTTTGCGGCTTTGCCCCGCGGGTATCGGCCGCGCGTCTTCGTGTTCCAAAAGGTCAATGGAATCAAGGGGTGCGCAGTTATTGAATCGAGTCCAAGGAACGCCAGCCACGGCCTCGCCGCGCCCAGTCGGCCGCGCTTGGATGCTCCAAACCTCGGTGCGTGTGACGATGTCTGCCGGCGCTAGTAGATCGAGTGCCTGGACCTTGAGACCGCGAATAGCGCGGGCCATCTCGTCGGCGTAGCGGGTGCTCTTGCGCTCGCTGTAGTCGACGCGGAACCGGAGGCCGTGCAGGTCGCAAGCACGCAGCCAAGCGGCGTAGTCGTTTGCCTTCGCAGCCGTGTGCGCTGCGGTCAGTGCGTGGCTTCCCAGGCCTGTGCCGTCGTGACGGTAAAGCTCACGGGTCGGTGTAATCGCCGGCAGGCCGAAGAACTGAAATTGCCGGATGCCCCACATGCGAGCCCAGGCGACGATGTGCTTTGCCGCATTGGTGCCCGTGCAGGCCGTCTCACTGTCGGAATCAACGCCCTCACCGTCGATGCTCTTGGAGACGTACTTTGCGACGTAGCCGACGGCACTCCCCTTGGAGTCGTCGATTTCCTTCACGACGAAGCGCCGCTCGGCTGCACCGGGTTCGTTCGCGCTGTCTGCCATCGCATACGCGCGTAGCGTGGCGATGAGCTGGTTTGCGGCGTCAGGTGCCGTGAAGACCAAGGCGTGCCAGTGGGGGCAGGCGTCGTGGTGAGGCTCGACGACGCGCAGGCCGTAGGCCGTGAGGCCCTGGTGTTGAGCGCTGCGCATCGCGGTGCGCCAGACGCGGTTGAGGTAGTTCTGGGCCTGCCGTGGGTTCGTCCCATCATGATTCTGGTTGGGCGCACCCGTCTTCTGGTGGCGGGGATGCATGCGGCCCGGCGCTGTGATGGTCAGGAAGAAGCCCCGGTGTCCTTTCTCAAGGGCGTACTGCTCGATGCCTTTAGGGCGGCCGACCGAGGCTGGATGACGAACGCGCACTCAACGGCATCCTCTTCGTGTTGCGCACTGGCATCCCATGG
>Ga0307513_10003909_pt1 | contig 20029 bp, 12 predicted proteins | sample 15_EM_MG_FD_202174 | JGI IMG/M metagenome (GOLD analysis project Ga0307513, IMG submission 202174) | Populus trichocarpa ectomycorrhiza microbial communities from riparian zone in the Pacific Northwest, United States - 15_EM | ecosystem: Host-associated > Plants > Roots > Unclassified | place...
TCCACCCCCAGTCGAAGACCGCGCGTTTGAGCCAGATGTGGATGCCGTGTTCCCAGGTGTAGCCGATCCCGCCATGCGCCTCGACGGCCGCCCGGGCGACCTGCAGATAGCTTTCCGCAGTGTGCGCTTTCGCCAGCGCGGCGGCGAGACTTGCCTCGGCTGGGAGGTGATCGAAGGCGTGGGCGGCGTACCAGTAGAGCCCCCGGCAGGGCTCGGTTTGCAGCGCCATGTCCGCCAGCTGGTGGCGCAGGGCCTGGAAGTTCGCGATCGCCACGCCGAACTGCTCGCGGGTCTTCGAATACTCGACGGACATCGTCAACGCTCGGCGGGCGCCCCCGAACGCATCCGCCGACAGGAGCACCAGCGCGGCGTCTATGACGGCCTGGGCGAGATCGGGCTTCATCTCCAGCCTGTCGACGCCGGCGTCGTGGAAACCCACGATGTCCAGGCGGCGGGTTCGGTCGACGCCGTCCATCGGGACTGACGTCACCTGTCCGTCGACGACCTCGACGACCGCCAGATGGCCGCCCTTCAGGCCCACCACGATCAGGCCGGCGTCCCTGCCGTTGAGGACGTTGCGCTTTTCGCCCGAGAGGAGCGGGGACGCATCGAGGGTCCAGTTGTCAGGAAGCCATTCGCCATCGCCCTCCGCCAGGGCGACCGTTCCCACCAGCTCGCCGCTCGCCAGCCGCGGCAGCCAGCGGGCCTTCTGTTCGTCATCGCCGCCCATGGCGATGGCGAGCCCGGCAAGCACATGCCCCAGGAACGGCCCGGGGGCGCCATGCCATCCGAGGATCTCCGCGATCAGGGCCAGATCGATCATCTCAAGCCCAAGTCCGCCGTACGCCTCCGGGAGGCAGCAATTCGTGGCCCCGAAGTCCACGAGCAGCCGCCAGACGGCCGGGTCGACGCCGGCTTCACCATCAATGAAGGAGTGGAGTCCGCGTTCTCCCAGGACTTCTCCAAGGGCGCGGTCGAGCGATTCCTGCAACTGCGCCTGTTGCTCGGATAGGCGGAAATCCATGCGCACATCCCTCTTGCGGCGACCGCCGCCAAATATCTGTTGCCCTCTTATAAATCGGATACTAAATATGATTGTGGTTGTAAAGGCGGACCTGTTGCTCGCCACATTCGCTTTTACCCGCTGACAAGGCCATGCCAGCATCGACGGCGTGCCGGCCGCATCTTGATTAGGCGAGATATCGTCGCGAATAACAGGTAATATGTGGCGGATTATTTAGGTAATGTCTCGTTTAATTCTTAAAATTACTGGGAATCATCAACTGATGGTGATATTTTTTTCTTCGAAGCGAGGGTGGGGATGAATCTAAGCTTTGGGCCCGAGTATGAGGAATATCGTCGGGAGGTAAGGAATTTTCTCGCCCAGAACTGGCCGCCGAAGGATCCTCGGGATTCCGCGGCCGTTCAAGCCTTTCGGACGCGCGCCACGGAACAGGGCTATCTCTACCGCAACATCCCGCGGCAGTATGGCGGTTCGGAACAGGAGCCCGACCTGCTGCGCTCGCAGGTCATCCGGGAGTGTTTCGCCGAGGCCAAGGCGCCGATGGAGCTTCGGGATCGGGGCATCGGCTTGCTCACGCCCACGCTCCTGGCGTGGGGCACTGAAGCGCAAAAGGCATACTTTATCCCCAAGACCATCTCGGGAGAGATCCGCTGGTCGCAGGGTTACAGCGAGCCGGGCGCCGGCAGCGATCTGGCGGCTATTCGGACGAAGGCCGAACTGGTCGGCGACCAATGGGTGATCAACGGCCAGAAGGTCTGGAGTTCCGGCGCGCATAAGTCAGAGTACATGTTCATGCTCGTGCGGACCGAGCCGGATGCGCCGAAGCACCAGGGAATCTCCTACCTCCTCGTGGATATGAAGCAACCTGGCGTCACGATCCGTCCGTTGCGGCAGATCACGGGCGATGCGGAGTTCAACGAGGTCTTCTTCGACGACGTGAAGACTCCCGCCGACCTGATCGTCGGGCCCCGCGGGCGCGGTTGGGAGGTGTCGCGCACGACGCTCAAGCATGAGCGTTCGAACCTGAACGGCAATCTCTACAGCGAATCCATGTTCGACCGGCTCGTGCAGTTGGCCAAGGATACGGTTCGGGATGGCCGGCCGGCGATCCAGGACCCCGACATCCGCGATCGACTTGCGGCCTTGTATGGCTGGTTGCTCGCGACCCGTTATTCTTCCTATCGCGAATTCTCCCTGACCGCCGCCGGCGAGGAGGGAGGCCAATTTCCCGTGATGATGAAGCTGAACGGGAGCAACATGGCCCGGGAGATGTACCTCATCGGCCGTGACCTCATCGGTGACGACTTCCTGCTTGCGCGATCGGGAGAGGGGGGAGTAGGCCAAGCATCCCATCGGATATGGGCGCGTCACAACATGACCTCCCTGCGGTTGACCATTGCCGGCGGCGCCTCGAACATTCAGCGTAACATCATTGCGGAACGTGCGCTTGACCTGCCCCGAGACAGTCGCGTCGCCTAGTCTTCCCGCCAAGACGCAGGTCAAGGCGGTCGTCTTGAGATCGAGCCCTGGCGACAGGGGTGGCCCGAGGAGAGGGACAAGCTGATGGCCGCCGAGGGAAGTGGTGAGATCCCCGCGCGCAGGCGCAAGCTCGGCGAGGTCATCGCCGAGAAGATCATGGAAGACATCGAGGCGCGCGGCTGGCCGGTGGGGGAACTCATCGGCTCCGAGGCCGAACTGATCGTGCGCTACAATGTCAGCCGCGCCACGCTGGGCGAGGCCGTCCGGCAGGTCGAGCGGCACGGAGTCGCCGTCATGCAGCGCGGCGGCGGGCGGGGACTCGTCGTCACCAGCGCGCCGGCCGCCGCGGTCTCGCGCTCGATCACCACCTACCTTGAGCTCTGCGACGTCACGGTGGGGGAACAATACGAGGCGTGGCGCTTGATCGAGGTGCGGGCCGTTGAGCTCGCCACAGGCAAGTTGAGCAGCGAGAGCTGCCTGCGCCTGCGCGAGCTAGCCCGGGAACTCGCCGCGGTCGCCGATCCCACCCAACGGCACCTGGACGCCATGCGTCTTCGGATCGCCATCGCCGACGCGACGGAAAATCCGGTGATGGGTCTTTTCCTGCGGGCTCTGGCGCGGGTCTTGACCATGTACGTGCGCCCCGATCTGCAGGACGCCGGTCTAGACGAGGCCTGGCGCGCCAAATCCGCCTCGGCCATGTCCGACCTCGTCGAGGCGATCATTGCGGGGGAGGTGGCGCTGGCCGGCCACCTCGCCCTGACCGCGCTTGAGCGTCGCGAGCGAATTTCCCAACGCATGGGATTCGCCCGACCAAACCTCAACCCCGGACGCTATCAGCGGGAGACGCCGGAAAAACGCGCCCAGGTCGTCGCCATGGCCATTGCTGACGACCTGAAGCAGCGGAATCTGCCCGCCGGCGAAAAGGTCGGCGAGGAGCCTGAACTGCAAGCCCGCTACGGGGCGAGCCGCGGTGTCTTCCGCCAGGCTATCCGAATCCTCGAAACCCACGGCCTGGTGCGCACCCGGCGGGGGCCCAGCGGCGGCCTGTTCGTCGGGGTTCCTTCTCCCGACTACACCGTGCAGTCGGCGGTCGCCTACCTGAACGGCATGCAGGTGCGTCTGACGCACATCCTGGCCGTGCGGGTCGATCTGCTGGGGAACCTCGCGCAACTGGCCGCGCAGCACGGGAGCGACGAGCGCAAGCAGGCCCTCGCGCAGGCGTGTCGTCAGTATGCCGCCGACGACAGCATGGCCAACCGTCGAGACACCATACGATCCATGTACGACATCCTGGGCGCCAGCTGCGGCAATCGCGTCCTCGAACTGCTGGCCATGATCCTGAACGCCTTCGTCCGCCAGGCCTCCGCCGCGGGATGGCCCCTCACCAAGGAAATCGAGGCGTTCCTCATCGCTTCGGTCGAATGCGTCATCAATGGCGACGGCGCCCTGGCCCGCCGAAACATGACCAACTACCTCGCCAGCGCGACGAAGCACCTGAAACCGACCTGACTCGGGCGCGGATTGGGTTCGCGCCCGCCGCACGGCTTGGACGTCGATCGTCCATTCGCCCGTCGGGGCGGGCAGGAACGCTGATAAAGTATCCTCTTCGATCCACAAACGCCGAATGGTCGCCTTGTCCGATCATTTTGGCCGGAGTATAGTGGGCGGATTGACGGAGATCGCGTTCGGCATGGACCTGCTTCCCACCGCAGAACAGGAGCAAATCGCTACGGCGGCGAAGCGGTTTCTGGCCGCCGAATTGCCTGTAGGCCGCCTGGGTGACGAGGCGGCGCGGGACGCCTCCTGCCTCCCGGCCCTGGCGGACCTGGGCTGGCTGGCCATCTGCCTGGACGAGGCGATCGGAGGAACTGGCGGCTCTTTGGTCGAAGAGCAGATAGTATTCCGCGAAGCAGGCCGCGCCCTGGTCAGTCCGGTGCTGCTGGCCACCGTGCTTGCGGCCAAGATGGCGGCCCACGCCAATGACTTGGCGGCCGGATCGCAGCTTGCCGCGGCCACCCGCAGCGCCGCGTTCGCAATACCGCTCGGGCCGGTCGATCTGGCCAGGCCCGAGGGGGAGTTTCTCCTCATCGACGGCGATATGGCGAGCGACTGGATCATCTGGAGCGCCCAAGGCATGGCGCTGGTGAGCGACGCGACATGGGACCGGCGCGCGGTGAGCGGCTTGGACAATTCCCTTCCTCACGCCCGCGCGAGGTTCGTCGGCGGAAAGGTCGTGGCCCTGGCGCTCGGCGACGATCCGCTGGTGTCCGAGGCGCACGTCCTGAACGCCGCCCTGATGCTGGGCGCCAGTCGCGGCGCGCTCGATATGGTGTTGGATTACGTCAAGCTCCGCGAGCAGTTCGGCCGCCCGATCGGTTCCTTCCAGGCCGTGCAGCATCGTTGCGCCGATTGCCTGGTGCGTTCCGAGGCCGCCCAGGCGCAGATCGACTTCGCGTCGGTGTCGATCGACCGCCGGCGCGCCGACGCGGGGTTCCAGGCGCGGGCGGCCCGCATCGTGGCCAGCAAGGCCGGTTTCGGCAACGCGGCCGCCAATATCCAATTGCATGGGGCGATGGGCTTCACGGCGCAGTGCGACGCGCACTGGTTCCAGAAACGAATGCATGTGCTGGACCAACTCGGAGGCTCGCTTCGGCTTCAGGAGACGGCCCTTCTCGAGCGGCCCGCCGCCTGACACGAGGGACGAACTTGAATCTTGATTTCAGCCCCGACGAGATCTGCTTCCGCGAGGAGGTCAGGGATTGGTTGGCCGACAATGTGCCCGCCGGGCCCCGGCCGTCCGACGGTCCGGAGATGCTGGCGTTCGACCAGGCCTGGCAGAGAAAGCAGTTCGACGCCGGGTGGGCCGGCATAGCGTGGCCCGCGGAGTATGGCGGTCGCGGGCTACCGCTTACCCAGCAGCTCATTTGGCATGAGGAATACGCCCGCGCGGAGGCGCCGCCCGCCGGGCTGTTCTTCATCGCTCTCAACCACGCCGGACCCACCCTCATGGCGCGCGGCGACGAGGATCAGAAGCAGCATTATCTTCCGCTGATCCTCCGGGGGGAGACGGCGTGGTGTCAGGGTTTCTCGGAGCCGGGCGCAGGATCGGACCTTGCCTCGCTGGAGACCCGCGCGCGGATCGACGGGGACCATCTCGTGGTGTCGGGCAGCAAGATCTGGACGAGCGGGGCCCAGTACGCCACCTACCAGGAGCTTCTGGTCCGCACCAACCCAGACGCCCCGAAGCATCGGGGCATCACCTGGGTCATCGGCGACATGCGCCTGCCGGGGATCGAGGTGCGCCCGATCGTGACCATGGAGGGCCGGCCGCAGTTCTGCCAGGTCTTCTATGACGATGTCCGCATCCCGCTCGCCAACGTGGTGGGGGACGTCGATGATGGGTGGCGCGTGGCCATGGCGACGCTCGGCTTCGAGCGTGGGACCGCAGCGCTGGCGGACCAGATCGAGCTGTCCCGCGTCGTCGAGGACCTGATCGAGCTCGCCACGCGGACCAGCGCGCCCGATGGCCGACGCCCGGCGATCAAGGATGACGCCATCGCCTCGACCCTGGCGGGGTTGCGCGCCGACGTCGCCGCGCTTCGGGCCATGAGCTACATCAGCATCTCGAAGGGTGCGCGCAACGATGTCCCGGGATCCGAGGGCGTCATCATCGCGCTGTTCAACACCGAGCTTCGGCGGCGGATATTCGCAGCGGCGATGGAAATCCTCGGGCCGCAGGCCCTCGACCGTTCGGACGCGAACGCGCGGTGGGTCGGCCTCTACCTGAACTCATTCTCGAAGACGATCTCGGCGGGCACGTCGGAGATCCGCCGAAACATCATTTCCCAGCGCGTGCTGGGACTTCCCGTCTCCTAGTCGATGCGTCCCCTGGCTGGCTCCCGATGAAATTCAGCGAACGTCTTGCGGCGATAACCAGCCTGAATCCGGAGCATGTCGCGCTGGAGTTCGGGGGCGCGGAATTCACCTGGGGAGCCCTGAGCGCGGCGGCGGCGAAGGTGCAGTCCCTGCTGGACGAGGCCGGCGTGCCCGCGGCCGCTCCCGTGGGCTGGATGGCCCGCAACGTGCCGGAAGCGGTGGCGGCGATCCTGGGCGTGCTGCAGGGGGAGCGCTTCGTGTCCCCCCTCAATCCCCATCAGCCGCCGGCGCGCCTGATCGACGAAATCGCGGCCCTTCGGCTGGCGGCCGTAGCGGGCTCGCCCGCCGACTGGGCGATACCGGGGTTCGCAGAAGCCGTCGCCGCCGCCGGCGGCGCCGGGATCGAGATCGACCTCGAGTCCGGCTCGGTTGCGCTCCGCGCGGGGCTCGAACGGATGGGGTCCGGTCCTCACCGGCCGCCGGCGCCAGGATACGCGATCGAGCGGATGACCAGCGGCACGACCGGCGCGCCCAAGCGCTTCCCGCTGAGGATCGCAGATCTCGAGCAGGGGCTGATGGCGGCCGCGCCGTCCCGGGAGGCGGCGAAGGCCGCCGCCGAACAGCAGATCGTGCAGATGCAGGACACGGCGATCCTGCACAATCCCTTCGCTCATTCCGCAGGGCTCATGGGAATCCTCACCGCGCTCTATTTCGGACGTCGGGTCAGCCTGCACCGGAAGTTCGATCCGTCCGAGTGGGCCGAGGCCGTCGCGCGGTACAAGCCCAAGGCGGCGGGCCTGGTTCCGGCAATGATCAACATGGTGCTGGACGCCAAGGTCCCCAAGGAGAAACTCGGATCGCTGGTCGCCGTCAGGAGCGGGACCGCGCCGCTGGACCCCGTGCGGCAAAGGGCGTTCCAAGCCGCCTACGGAATACCGGTTCTGATCGACTATGGCGCATCGGAGTTCATCGGCGGGATCACCGGCTGGACGCTTCGCGACTACCGGGAATGGGGCGAGACCAAGCTCGGAAGCGTCGGGCGGGCCAAGCCGGGGGTGAGCGTCCGCATCGTCGACGCCGACAGCGGCGACCAGGTCGGCCCGGGCGAAGTGGGGCGCCTGGAGGTGAAGGCCGATCGGTTCGGCCCCGCGTGGGTCAATACGACCGATCTCGCCTCGATGGACCAGGACGGGTTCATCTACATCCGCGGGCGGGCGGACGAAGCGATCATCCGCGGCGGTTTCAAGATACTGCCGGATAAGGTCGCCGAAATCCTGCGGCTGCACCCCGCCGTCCAGGACGCGGTCGTGCTGGGGGTGACGCATGAGCGCCTCGGTCAGGCGCCGATCGCGGTCATCGAGCTGCGCGCCGGCGCGGCTCGGCCCGACAAGATCGCCCTCGACGCCGTCGTGCGGGAACATCTCCCCGCCTATTTCGCGCCGGAGGCCTACGAGTTCGTGCCGACGCTGCCGCGCACGCCATCCCTGAAAATCGCGCGTCCCGCCGTCAAGGCGCAGTTCGCCGATCGCTACGCGTTCAGTTGAGAGGACCCTCCATGCCACAGCTGTCCGTCGCCGAGGACGTGTTCCGCAGGATTCGGGCCGATCGCGAAGACCTGCGGCGGCGCTGGCATGCCGAGGGGATCTACGGCCGCGAGACCCTCAACGACGTCTGGCTTTCCGGCAGCCTGCGCTATCCCGATCGCTACCAGGAATTCTACTCGGCGGAGCGGCCGACGAGACGGCTGACGCTGGCCGAAAAGCTCCAGCTCACACGCGCCTATGCGGCCCGGCTGCAGCAACTGGGTATCGGCAAGGGCGATGTTGTCGCGGTGCAGATGCCGGGCTGGTGGGAAGCCAGCGTGCTGAGCCAGGCGATCATTGCGGCGGGCGCCACGCTGCTGCCGATCCTGCACCACAACGGGCCCACCGACGTCGCCTTTGTCCTGGCGAAGGCCAAGGCCAGGATGCTCATCGTCCCGGAGCGCGCGCAGAACGTCGACTATCTGGCGCGGCTGGAGGCGCTGGGATCGACGCCCGATCTCGAGCACGTCCTGGTGGTGGGGCAAGGCCGGCAGGGGCGTTCGCTGAACTGGAGCGACTTCCTGGCGCGGCCCTCGGACGCCTTCGAGCCGCCGGAGATGGACGCCGACGACGTCTGCGTTCTGATGTTCACCTCGGGCACGACGTCCCAGCCGAAGGGCGTGCGTCACACCCACAACAGCATCATCGCCGAATCGCGGACGTTCGGGCGTCGGGTCGACCCCGCCAATCCGCTGCTCCTGGTCACCGCGCCCTACGGGCACATCGGCAGCGTCCTGGACCTGGCGCGCGGGCCGCTCACCGGCGTCAGCACCATCGTCCGCGATCGTTGGGACGCGGCTGCGTGCCTCGACCTCATCTCGCGGTGCGGGCCGAGCTCCATGACCGGCGTGCCCTTCCAGATGCTCACCCTGCTCCAGCTCGTCGACCAGGGGCTTGGGGATATCTCAAGCCTGAAGTCCTTCGGGCTCGGCGCAACGTCGATCAGCCCGGAGCACGTCTATCTCCTGGAGAAATATGGGATTCGCGGCAGTCGCGGTTACGGCTCGACGGAACACCCGACGGTTTCCAGCGCCGAGCCGGACGATCCGCTCGAGAAGCGCGCGACGACGGATGGGCGCCTCATGCCGAATGTCGAGGTGAAGGTCGTGGATGACGAGGGCCGCGTGGTCCCGCAAGGCCAGCCCGGCGAACTCGCAAGCCGGGGCCCGGACCTCTTCGTCGGCTACAGCGACGAGCAACAGGATCGCGACGTGTTCCTGCCGGGCGGCTGGTTCCTGACGGGCGACATCGTCGTCCGCGACGCCGACGGCTACATCTCCGTCGTCGACCGGAAGAAGGACATCATCATCCGCGGCGGCGAAAACCTTTCCTCCAAGGAGATCGAGGACGCGCTGGCCGCCCACCCGGCCGTCATGGAAGCCGCCGCGGTGGGCGTCCCCGACCCGATGTACGGCGAGAAGGTCTGCGCCTTCGTCACCTTGCGGGACGGGCAGGGCCTGACGCTGGAGGCGGCCCGGGCGTACTTCGCCCAACTGGGCCTGGCGAAGCTGAAGATGCCGGAGCGCCTGGAGGTCGTCGCGGAGTTGCCGCGCACGCCGCAGGGCAAGATCAGGAAGGTCGACCTGCGGGCGGCCGCGCTCAGGTCGTGACCGCATACATGCGCTGGATTGGCGGGAAGGAAAGTCGATGACCAGGAAAACAGGCGTACGGCCGGACTTCGTGCCGAAGGACGCCTATATCGCGAAGGATTTCCTGCAACTGGAAACCGAACGCCTCTGGCCGAAGGTCTGGCTGATCGCTTGTCGAGAAGAGGAAATCCCGCAGGCCGGGGACTTCGTCACCTTCGATATCGCCGACCAGTCGATCATCATTGTGCGGCAGGCCGCAGGCGGCCTCGGCGCCTTCCACAATGTCTGCCAGCACCGCGGCCGGCGGCTGAAGGACGGATGCGGCAACACCGGGCGCTCGATCTTCTGCCGCTTCCATGGCTGGCGCTGGAAGATCGACGGTTCGCTCGAGAAGGTGGTCAATTCCGAGGACTGGGAGGGGTGTTCCGAGTTCACAGACGAGGATCTGCGCCTGAAGTCGGTGCGGGTGGAAACCTGGGGCGGCGCGGTCTGGGTCTCGATGAATCCCGACATCGAACCATTGCTGGACTATCTGGCCCCGCTTCCGGAGGTGATGGAGCCATTCGATCTCGAGAAGATGCGGTTCGCCTGGTATAAGACCGTCACCCTTCCCTGCAATTGGAAGGTCGCCACCGACGCCTTCAACGAAGCCTACCATTCGCAGGCGACGCACGCGCAACAGCTCAAGTACGGCATCCGCAAGTCGGGCTCCCGCGTGTTCGGCCGCCATGGGATGTTCTATTTTCCCGCCGGCGGGGCCCGCGACACCTCGGCCGCGACGGAACCCGAGCCGGAGGCGGGCATCGACATGGGGGCGGACTCGCCCTTCGCCCGGCGCTTCGCCAGCATGGACCCGAAGGAGCTGCTGTTCCGGGCGACCGAGGAAACCCATAGGAATCTGCAGGCCCTGGTTTCGGGCCATGCCGTCAAGGCCGCGCAGCGCCTGATGGACGATCCGCAGGAAACACTGGTCGATCAGCTGCGCACGCGCTTCAATCAGTACTACCGGCAGGAACTGGCGGCGGCGGGCGTTATCTTGCCCAACAGCTTGACCGACCAGGCCGTCGTGGGCGCCGGAACCGATTGGCACATCTTTCCCAACACGATCATCCTGCCGGCGCTCGACGGGGTGCTCTGGTACCGGATGCGCCCGGATGGCGAGAATCCGGCCTCCTGCATCTTCGATGTGTGGTGCCTGGAGCGGTATGCGCCGGGCAAGGAGCCGGCGGTGGAGCATCTGGTCTTTGACGGGCCGGAGGCGTTCAAGGGCCAGAACCTGTTCCTGGAGCAGGACATCGGGAACATGGCGGCGGTTCAGAGGGGCATGCGCTCCATGGGCTTCTCCGGCTCCCGGACGAACCCGGTCCAGGAAGTCGTGATCTCCAATTTCCACAAGGTGCTGCGCGATTACGTCCTGTCGGACGATTGAGGTCGGCGCGCCAGGCGCGATCCTTCGGCCAGCGCCGCGCGATGCTTGAGGTCCTAAATAGGCCGATCCCGAGGGCGCAGGCGCCGAACCCGGCGCCCTGCGCGTCACGCGCAGATGTCCTGGCGCGGCCCGTCGGCCGCCGCCACGCAGCCGTTCCCAACGTCGCGCCCTGCCTGGTCCTGGAGGCGCCGATACGTCGCGGCCGGATGCTGGCTGACCGGGATTCGGCCCATCGCGAGCCTATAAAGTATCCGCTTGGACCGCCAAATGGCGATTATCCGTCTTGTATCGCCGCATAATGCGGTTCTATAGTGGGCTTAACGAAGGGAAGGGAAGAGGCGAGTGCAGGACTGTTCCATAGAGGCGCTGTTTGACCGTCCGACCGCTGAGCTCTGGTTGATGGACCAGGCGGAGCGCGAGGCGAGCCAGCTTGCGATGATGGCGGCGCGCTTCGAGGAGCTGCGGCCGAGAATCGCGCAACTGGGCAAGCTGGCGTCTCTGCAGGGGGTGGACAGCATCTCGTCGCTCGACGATGTCGCCTCGCTGCTGTTCCAGCACACGGTCTACAAGTCCTATCCGATCTCGCTGCTGGAGAAGGGCCGCTTCGACCTGCTGACCCGCTGGCTGGGCGGGCTGACCGTCCACGATCTTTCCGGGGTCGACGCCTCGGGCTGCGACAGCTTCGATTCCTGGTTCGACGAGATCGAGGCGAAGACCCCGCTGCGCCCCAACCACTCGACGGGCACGACGGGCAAGCTGTCGGTCATTCCCCGCGATCGAGAGGATCTGGAACGATACCAGCAGGTGCGCGTGCGGGGCATGACGAGATCGCCCTTCGGCGATGAGCCCGCCAAGCTCGCCGGGCTGCGGGATGGGAGCGAACCGATCCCCATCGTCTATCCGTCGTACCGCCACGGCCGCCATGCCGCCCAGAGGAATTTGGACGGCCTGGTGAAGAACCTGGGCTCCGAGGAGGCGACCTACACCCTCTACAACGACTTCATGAGCGCCGACGTGGCCTCGCTGGCGGGGCGGGTCCGCGGCGCCAGCGAGAATGGGGTGCTCGACGAAATGGAGATCACGCCGGCCCTGCTGCAGCGCTTCAAGACCTCGCTGGCGCGGCAGGCCACCCAGACGCAGGACCAGGAAGCCTTCCTGGATCGCATCGTCTCGGAGTTGAGCGGCAAGAAGGCGCTGGTCGTCGGGGCCGCCCCGTTCCTGTACGCCTGGACGGTCCTGGGCGAGGCGCGCGGCATCCAGGGCCTGTTCGCGCCTGAAAGTGTCGTCACCACTGGCGGCGGCCTGAAGGGCGCCACGGTGCCCGACGACTGGCAGGAACGGGTCGAGCGCTTCCTGGGCGTGAAGCTGCACATCGGCGCATACGGGATGTCCGAGTTGACCGCCGGCCACGGCGGCTGCCCGTATGCCCACTATCCGCATGGCCACTATCATGTGTCGCCCTACGTGGTTCCGTTCGTGCTGGACGCCGAGACCGGGGTCCCGCTGCCGCGGGCGGGCACGCAGACCGGCCGCTATGCCTTCTTCGACCTGCTGGCCGGCTCGTACTGGGGCGGCTTCGTCACCGGCGACAAGGTGACGATCACCTGGGACGGCTGCGGCTGCGGCCGCAAAGGCCCCTACGTCCATCCGTCCATCGGCCGCTTCAGCGAGCTCGAAGGCGGCGACGACAAGATCAGCTGCTCCGGATCCAACGATGCACATGAGGAGGCCATGTCATGGCTGATGGCGCGAGCGAACGAAATCGCATGACGACCCTGGACATCCCGCTGATCGTCCGCGGGCAGGTCATCGAGACCGACATGCAGCTCTTCGAGGGGCGCAGCGGCGGCGTCAATTTCCGCGCCCCCGACCTGACCAGGCACCTGGCGAAGCTGCCGACCTCGGCCCAATCGCTGGCGGACCTCTACGAGATCAGCCTGGACGAGATCATCGACTTCATGGCCGAGGTGGCCGCGCGGCTGGATTTCGACACCAACCCCCACCTCAAGGCGGCCTTCGAGCTGAGCTCGCAGACCTCCAACCTGACGCCCTCGATCCTGGAGCGGGTCTACCGGAACTTCGCGACGAGCTGGACCCGCGAGGCCATTTGCCGTTTCGTCGACGTCCAGATCGGGCGGGAGTACCTGGAAAGCTGGGTGCCGCACGACCTGGGCGAGGGGCGGGTGCTCAACGTGCGGGCCTATGGCGCGCGGGCCGTGCATGTGATCGCCGGGAATTCCCCGGGGATCGCGTTCATGACCATCCTGCGGACGGCGCTCACGCGGTCGGACTCGATCATCAAACTGCCGTCCAACGACCCGGTGACGACGATTGCGATCATGCGCACCATGATCGACGTCGACCCCGACCACCCGGTCACCCGCCACCTGAGCGCCGCTTACTGGAAGGGCGGCGACGAGCGGGTGGAGGCGGCCATCTACCAGCCGCGGAACATCGAGAAGATCGTCGCCTGGGGCGGCTTCGCCTCGATCACCCACATCACCCGCTACCTGCAGCCGGGCATCGACCTGATCACGCTGGACCCCAAGCACAGCGGTTCGATCATCGGCCCCGAGGCCCTGGAAAGCGACGAGAGCGTCGAGGAAGTCGCCAAGCTGGCCGCGCACGACATCGGCTCCATGAACCAGGAGCTCTGCGCCAACGCCCGCGTGCTCTACGTCGTCTGCGACGAACGCGATCCCAAGCAGATGGCGCAGCTGAACCGGCTCGGCGAGCGGATCCTCGCCGCGCTTCAGGAGCTGCCGCCAGCCATCAGCACCGTCGCCAAGGAAGTGAACCCCGAGCTGCAGGAGCAGCTGGCCGGCATCGCGCTGCAGGACGACTTCTACAAGCTCTACCGCACGCCCAACGATCGGGCGGGCGCGGTGGTGGTTTCGCAGATGAACGAGGTCGTCGAGTTCTCGGCCATCCTGAGCAAGCGCACGGCCAACCTGGTGCCGGTGCCCACCATCGAGGATGCGCTGAAGCGGATCACCGCGGCGTCGCAGACGCTGGGCGTCTATCCCGACGCCCTGAAGCTCAAGATCCGCGGCGCCCTGGCGCTTCAGGGCGCGCAACACATCAAATCGCTCGGCAAGTTCACGCAGATGGGCGCCATCGGCCCGCAGGACGGCCTGCAGGTCGAGCGGCGGATGCTCAAGTGGATTCGCGACATGCAGGTGGCCTGAACCCGACCGCACGCTCCGATTACGCAACTGAACGACTAGAGAGAAAAAGAGAGAACATGGGTGGGGAACTGGTCCGCGAACGCGGCGACTTCGACGGCCAGGTCGTGTTCGGCTTCTTCAAGCCGACGCTGGAGGCGTCGCTTCCGACGACCTCCTGGTACGGGATGCGGATCGACCATCACGGTCATAACGCGGTCCTGACCGACGAGGATGGCCACCTGTGGTACATCCTGCGGTTCACCGACCATGCGCAGTCCACGGTGTTCAGGTTCCGGACCAACGGCTACGGCTCGGATCTCTACCATGAGCTCCCGGAGTTGGCCCGGGCCTATATGGGGCCGGTGAAGCACTGGGTGGAGGGCGACGCCCACATCTGTGAAGGCGGGCCGGCGCTTCCCGGCAAGCAACCTTATCGCTTCAGCCGGTCGGTGGACCGGATGGAATGGGACGAGGGCGACCTGTTCTCGCTGACCGGCGTCGCGGTCTGCCCGGTCATGGCCTTTGTCGCACCCGACGCCAACGGCGGCTGGGGCTTCACCTCCAATACCTACCGCCTCGAAGGCACGGTGATGGGGCGCAAGGTCCGGGGCTTCTGCGAATACGGAAGCGCCTGGGCCGGGCTCGGCATCAACTACTCGCACTCCTACGCCGAAGCCCGCCTGCACTGGCAGATCATCTGCAACCAGTACGAGGACGGCACCTACGACATCGCCCACATCTCGCACATGATGGGTCAGAACCGGTTCGCCCTGATCGCCAACGAGAAGGGCCCGGTGATGGCCACCCGCGACGTCAAGCTCGAGGTCGAACTCGACGAGGACGGGAACCTGTCCCGCTATCCAAAGGTGATCAACCTCGAACTCGGCGGCGAGAAATGGCGCTGGGAGCATGACGACGACAGCCAGGTGAACCACCCGCCGGTGATCGGCGCGGCCAGCCGCGAGGGCTATGCCCGCCGGGTCGGCGACACCCGCAAGCTGGCGTACGGCTGGCGATGGCTGAACACCAGCGGGGACTCGCGGATCGACCCCTACGTGATCAAGAAGGCGTAGTTTCGAGACTCTGATCTCAAGGAAAACCAAGTCTGTGATCGATTAGTATAAGTATACTGGTCGAAGTATGAGGTTATGTTTTAATAACAACTTAAATAAGCCCCCGGGCGAACAAGGGGCATTGGCGGAGGGAAAAGAAATGACTCTAAGGATCAAGTTTGCTTCGCGTGCGGCGTTGCTCGGCTGTTGTAGCGCCGTCGCCATGGCGACGGCGGTGCAAGCGGCAGAGCCAGAGACGCGGTCAGCTGAGTTGGGCACGCGGCTGGAGGAGGTCGTGGTCACCGCGACGCGGACGGCGCAGAACATCCAAAGCGTGCCTGTTGCGGTCAGCGCCTTCGACAGCGCGGCGATCGAGAAGCACGGCATGGGCAATGTCGAGGACATGCAGTTTCACGTCCCCAACCTGAGGATCCGCGAGGAGGCGCCGGTCGGTGGGATGACCATCTCCATGCGTGGCATCAGCGCCGCAGCGGATAACTTCTCCAACGACTCCGGGGTCGGTATCTATGTGAACGAGGTGTTCGTCGCGCGCGGCAACGACTTCGGCGCCACCTTCTACGACGTGCAGGAAGTGCAGGTGTTGCGCGGGCCGCAGGGCACGCTGTTCGGGCGCAACACCCCGGCCGGCGCCGTGCTGGTGGAGACCCAAGGTCCCGGTTCGACCTATGGCGGCTATATCAAAGCCGGCCTCGGCGGCGGCGGCGGCAGTCTGGGCAAGGGGGCGGACCGCACCATCTATCGGTTCGACGGCGCCGTCGACCTGCCGATTTCGCCGATCCTGGGCGTCCGCCTGGCGGGTTATTACGAAAACGACGACGGCTTCGGCCGTAGCCGGCTCAACGGGCACAAGTTCTTCAGCAAGGACGACAGCGCCGTTCGCGCCACGTTCGACTTCAGGCCCATCGACGGTCTCGATGCTAAACTGGTCCTCGACTACAACAAACAAAATCGTGGAGGCCCGCTGCGTCTGGGGATTGAATATGTCGCGCCCTTCACCGCCCAGCCCTTCGACGAGTTGAATGGCGGCAAACGCGCCCGCGACGCGCTCATCGCCCTGGCGGCCAATCACGATCCCTATTTCAACGATTCCCCGATCGTGAAGGGGCTGACCGCCGAGGCGAGTTCCGCCAGCCTCAACGTGAGCTATAAAATCTCCGATAACTGGAACCTGCGCTCCATCAGCGGCTGGCGCCACATCATTCGTGATCAGTTCAACGACCAGGCCGGCACCCCGTTCCTGGTCGGTCCCGGGACCACGGCGAGCATCCGGCAGGTCCAGATCTCACAGGAATTCGTTCTGACGGGAGACATCACCGATCGGCTGCATACAGTCGCGGGCCTGTTCTACTTCAAGGAAACCGGCTCCGACGAGAACATCGTTGGCAGCAATATCAGGAATCCCGGCACACCCGCGGCTTTCCAGGATCCGAACGTTAACCGAGGTGAGGATTTCCGGAACACCAGCAAGGCCCTGTTCGTGAACCTGTCGTACGATATACTTTCCAACCTCACCGCATCGGCTGGCTATCGTTTCACAAAGGAAGCCAAGCACGTGCGCCTGGCCGGGAAGTTCCTGGTGTCTGGCCTGCCGTTCACCTCGGGGACGCAAGAGGTCACCGACCGCGTTCCCCTCTATGACGCCAAGCTGACGTGGAAGGCTACGCCTGACCTGCTCATCTATGCCAAATACGGCACAGGGTATCGTGCGGGCGGCATCGGCTTCCGGGCTGCGGATACCAAGTTCGGGCCGGAGGAAGTCAAGACCTATGAAAGCGGAGTCAAGTGGGACTTCAACGTCGGGTCGATGCCGGCGCGGCTGAATACGGCCTTGTTCCGTTCGAATTATGAGAACTACCAAGTCGCCGTGACGTTCACCAATCCCACCCGCTCAACCGTGATCAACACGGGTGAGGCGCTTCTTCGCGGCGCTGAGTTCGAGTTCTCCATCAAGCCGACCAGCCGGCTCGACGTCGCCGCCTCCCTAGGGTTGCTTGACGCCAAGTACAAGTCCTTCACCTTCACCAACTCCAGCTTTGGCGGTCTGGTGGATCTCAAGAACAACAAGCTCCGGGCCGCGCCGAAAACCACGTTCTCCCTGTCGGTGGGCTATACGGTGCCCTCTTCCATCGGGGACTGGGTGTTCCAGGCCGACTACAACCATACGTCCTCCTTCGAAGTGGACACGGTCTATCAGCCCGGCGCGCCAGCGGCCGTGAGGACGAACGCCTTCCACAACGGTCCGACGGATACCGTGAACGCCCGCGTCAAGCTGGCGGAGGCGTTCGGGTCGAATGTGGACCTGTCGCTCTGGGGCAAGAACCTGACCGACCAGGCCGTTCTCGCCTACGGACTCAATGTGGGGACTTTGAGGACCGGCTCCTACGCCGAGCCGAGGTCCTTCGGCGTCGAGGTGCGAGCCGCCTTCTAAGCGAACGCCCGTCGGGGGGCGGGCCACGCCTGGTCCGCCCCCCGATCTTGGGTTCCGCGCCGCGCCCCGGATCTGCTTCCGGCGCCGCTGAGAATGCCTCGGCCTGGACAGACAACCTCTGCGAGATCGTCGATGGATCTTCCACCAGCCTCTCCGATCGTGAGCAAGGGATGCTAGAGTAGTTCAGGCCGGATTCGCAGGACGTCGGCAGCTTGACGACGTGGTTGTTTGAGCACAAATAAATTTACAGGTGGGTCCCGTTGCTTGAGAGCGGCTCGGTGAAGCCCTCCACAGGACGGGGAGCCAGGTATGAATATCGACCGACGCGGGCTATTTTCGGCAGCTGCCACGTCGCTGGCGGCGGCCTCGGTTCCGACGGCGGCAAGCGCCGCCCGACCCACGGCCCCCGCGGCTTCGGTGCTGAAGCCCGTCCCCAGCGATTCGCCCAAGGCCTGGGCCCGGGCCAACCTGCGCGGTTGCGAGTCGCTGTTCATGCCGTCGATGGCGCCCAACCTGGTGGACCTGGACGAAGATGGCGTCCGGCGCGACGTGGACCATGTCATCCGCCAGGGGATGGTCTCGCTCTCGCCGGTGAGCCTGGGCCTCGACTCAACCCGTGCTCGCCGGTTCCGCCAGATCGTGGCCGAGCAGGCCCGCGGCCGGGTGTTCGTGGTCGGCTCCCTCGCGCCGGGGCCTGGAGAGACGCAGGTGGAGAAGTTGCGGAGTGTCGAGGCTCTGGGCTGCCGGCACGGAATGCTTTCGACGCCCGGCCTGGCGACGCAGGAAGCCATCTATCAGAACATGAAATCGATCTGCGAGCAGACTTCCCTGGCGGTCATGCTCTATGCGAATCCTCAGCGATCCTTGCGGAGCCTGGATCCGACCGGCGTGCCGCTCGACGCCTTCGATCGCCTGGCGGACCTGCCGAACGTGGTCGGGGTCAAGCTCAGTCAGAACCTGCACGCCGCCGCGGCGGTGGCGCTGGCCGAGCGCGTCGGAGACCGGCTGTTGCTGGCAGGGGTCGACCTGGAGCTCGCGCAAGCCCTCGCCCTCAAATACCCGATGCAGTTGACCGGCCAGTGGGGGGTGGACACCATCCAGTCGCCCGAGAAACCCTATGCCGTGGAGTTCATGAAGCTGTTAGGCGAGGGCAAGCTCGCCGAGGCGCAGGCGGTCTACTGGCGCTTCGAACCCGCGGCCACGGCCTTCTACCGGCTGCAGGGGCCGAGCCTCGCGCTCGGAGGTCATCCCTGGCTGCACATGAAATACCTGCAGTGGCTGACCGGGGGCAACGGCGGCCTGCTCGCCGACCTGAAGGAACCTCCCGAGGTGGTGCCGCCGCTGGACGCCGCCGGCCGTCGCGCCTGCCGCAACATGATGGAGAGTGTCGGCATCCAGGTCACGGCTCGCCCGGAAGAGGCGTTCGTGGTTGGCAACGCGGCCTACGACCGTGGCACGCGGGCCTCCGCGGTGGCCTCTCTGCCGCAGTACGTGGCCTGAGCGGCCACGCGCCGGGCCCCGGATCTACATCTGAGGGCGCTTTTCGGCGGGATCTGGTTGCGGAATACATCTCGTAGAGGCGCCGCCGCCCGTGGCTGTAGGCCCTCATCCTCCGGACGCGCTTGGCCGCGCTCGGCGAGCAGGTCTTCCACATCCCGCAGCGAGCGCGGGTGGCGGCCCGGGAGACCGCCATACTACTATCCGACCCAGTACACTTTGCGACGATTTCGGCCTTTTCGCCCAAATTGTCCCCAAAATGCGCGTTTCTGGCGCTCCCGCGTGTTCTAGACAGTGCAAAGTGTCCGGGGTAATCCTGGTGGGTTGTCGGGGTAAATGGTGGGGTGCGATCTTGGCCCAAACGCTCAACAAACTAAGCCCCCGGGCTGTCGAAACGGCAACCGGGCCAGTGCGCCTATCGGATGGTGGCGGCCTCTATCTGGTGGTCGAAAAGAGCGGCGCAAGGCGTTGGGAGTTTCACTACCGGTTCGAAGGCAAGCGGTATGAACTCGGCTTGGGCGGGTTCACCAAGTTGCCGCAGAAGGATGCTCGCATCAAAGCGGCTGCCTATCGGAAAATGCTAGGCGACCGAAAGAACCCAAAGTCTGAACGCGACGCCCTCACCGCAATTCCGACGTTTGGAGAAATGGCTGACGATATGCTGGTGAAAGTCGCTGGCCTATCCAAGGCGCAGCTCAATGCATGGAAGCGCGCTCTCGATGTGTACGCCGCGCCGATTAGGCCGATCCGCGTGGACAAGATAACTACGGACGACATTCTGACGGTTCTAAACCAGAGGGTAGAAGACGCTGACGGCAAGGCCACGACGTTGTGGAAGGCATTGCCAGAAACAGCCAGCCGGCTTCGAGGTCGGATTGAGA